>Ga0116143_10005357_pt1 | contig 11601 bp, 6 predicted proteins | sample AD_UKC034_MetaG_FD_89745 | JGI IMG/M metagenome (GOLD analysis project Ga0116143, IMG submission 89745) | Active sludge microbial communities of municipal wastewater-treating anaerobic digesters from USA - AD_UKC034_MetaG | ecosystem: Engineered > Bioreactor > Anaerobic > Digestate | place: USA...
CCGTAGCTGCCGGCCCTGGATCCGTTGAATTTCAGGTGGCCATACCAGGCCAGTGTCATAAATGCATTCGACATCAGTAATAAACCGATGGTAGTCAGACCTTTCATAAAAAATTCCTAACGAATTATTTAATCTCTTCCGGAGAGATAGTTCCCCAGTTCTTCTGCGGCTCAGGGCCCATCACAAAAGTAATGGTATTGCAATTAGTGAGTGTCTCGTAATCAATATAATTCTTTACATATTCTTTATCGTCGATCCGTACTTGCTGAATGTATAGGTTACTTTCCGATTGATTTTCAGTTTTTATTTCAACACAAAAATCATCATAAAAACAGATGATCGCATGGCTGACCTGCGGGCTCCCGATCGCATACCAGTTACTACCGGGGCATACCGGGTAGAATCCGAGCGCGCTGAAAATATACCAGGCCGACATCTGTCCGCAGTCGTCGTTCCCGCAAAGTCCGTCAGGGGTATCGCCATACATCTCCCGCATGATCATCCTGACCCGCTCCTGGGTTTTCCAGGGCTGGCCGGTCCAGTTGTAGAGGTATGGGATATGGTGTCCCGGCTCATTACCATGCACATAGCAACCAATGATCCCATCGCGCGTGATATCCTCCGTTTCCCTGAAATGTTCATCTGCCAGGTGCATGGTGAACAAGGAATCCAGGTGCGCCGAGAACCGCTCCTTCCCTCCCGTCAGGCCGATCATCCGGGGAATGTCGTGGGGCACATACAGGCTATAGTTCCAGGCGTTGCCCTCGATGAAGCCCTGGCCATGGGTATTCAGCGGGTCGAAGGGGGTTTTCCAGGAACCGTCGCTGAGCCTGGGCTGCATAAAACCGGAAGCCGGGTTGAACACGTTCAGGTAGTTCTCCGATCTTTTTAAAAATTGCTTGTACACATCATCTTTGCCCGCCATTTTTGCCAGTTGAGCGATAGTCCAGTCGTCGTAGGCATATTCGAGCGTCTTGGAAACGGACGACGAGCTTTTGTCTTCCGGGACATAGCCCAGTTTTTTATAGTATTCCAGGCCGTCATACAGGTCGTAGTTTGCCGTATTGACGCAGGCATCCAGCACCTTTCGCGGATCCGTTTCCTGCAATTTCTTTACCGTAGCGTCGGCGATCACTGAAACCGAATGATACCCGATCATACACCAGTTCTCGTTAGCGTGGTGCGACCAGACCGGCAGCATCGGGTGAACACTCTGGTTGTAATGATTCAGCATCGACCGGATCATATTCACATTGCGCCAGTTCTGGACCAGGTTGAAGAGCGGGTGCAGGGCCCGGTAAGTATCCCATAATGAAAAGGTTGTGTAATTCGCCCTCCCTTCGTCATTATGGATATTCTGATCCAGTCCGCGATACGCTCCGTCAACATCACTATAAACAGTCGGGCTTAAGAACGCATGATAAAGCGCGGTGTAAAAAGTGGTTTTATCAGCAGGCGTCAGGGTTTCAACATAAATTTTATTGAGTTCTTCATTCCAGGTTTCCTGGCTTTCCTTAACCACCCGGTCGAAATTCCAGTGCGGAACCTCCGCTTCAAGGTTTTTAAGGGCACCTTCCGTTGAGACGGAAGACAAGGCGAACTTCACCAGCAAACTTTCGCCCTCATGCATATTAAATCTGAAATACGCCCTGATCTTTTCCCCCGCCATCTCCGGGAAATTCCTTGATTCATCGAATTTCCTGTAAAATCCGCGGTAGATTGTCCGGTCATATTTTTTATGCCCGTATTCGCCGATCGGTTTGCTGAAGCTCATGGCAAAATAAAGAATACGAGTGCGGGCCCATCCGTTGGTCTGACGGTAACCGGTAACCAGCGTATCGTTTTCAACCCTTATAAAAGTCCAGACGTTTTTGCCTTCATAATTATAGATCCCATGGATCAGGTCAAGAATGATGTTTGCAGTATCCGCTCCAGGAAATGTATATCGATGAAAACCAACTCGTTCTGTGGCGGTTAGTTCTGCCAGGATGCTGTCTTCGTCAAGTAAAACTTTGTAATAAGCCGGTTGGGCCACTTCGTTGTCATGCGAATAAGCAGACCGGTAACCGGTTTCAGGGTGGTCAGCCGTGCCCGGGTTAAGCTGCACCGGTCCGACCGTGGGCATCACAAGGAAGTCGCCAAGGTCGGAATGGCCGGTACCGCTGAAATGGGTATGACTGAATCCCACGATCGTGGGGTCATCGTACTGGTAACCGGAGCAGTAGGCATAGACTTCCCCGTTGTATTTCCCGTCTTTCTCATAGCTGATCGTGTCAGTATCAGGGCTGAGCTGCACCATACCGAACGGAACGGTGGCGCCCGGAAAGGTATGGCCCATGCGCTGGGTGCCGATCAGTGGATTAACGAAAGGAAGAAAGTTTTGCTGGGCAGAAATGCTTTCTACGAAAAACGTCAGCAAAATTGCTGATAGTAAGCGGTACATCATAGTTGTATATCTTTTTTCCTGGTATGATTAAATTATCATCATAAAATTCCCATCCCTTTCACCGCGGGGGCGCTGAGGCGCGGAGGTGCTTTCCTGCGTCACTGCGTCTCCGCGGTTAGCTTTGTCCCTTTCCACCGCGGGGGCGCGGAGGCACAGAGGTGCTGCCCTGCGTCACTGCGTCTCCGCGGTTAGCTGCTACCCTTTCACCGCCGGGGCGCTGAGGCGCGGAGGTGCTATCCTGCGTCTCTGCGTCTCCGCGGTTAACCTTGACCATCAGCAATTAACACTTAAAAACGATCAACTTTTCTCTTGTCATTTCCTTCATCGTATACGGTATCCCACCCGTTCCGATACCAGATTCATCCCTTCCCCCGAATGGCATCCAGTCGACGCGGAACGCCGTGTGGTCGTTGATCATGACGGAAGAGGCATTGATTTTACGGGCTGCTTCCAGTGCAGCATCGATATTCTTTGTGAAGATTGAAGCCTGGAACGCGTAGCGAAGGCTGTTGGCCTTCGTGACAGCTTCCTCTAGCTGTGAATAAGGATAGACGCAGATCACCGGCCCGAAAACCTCCTCCCGGGAAATCCTTACATGTTCCGGAGCAGAAAATAAGACTGTAGGACGGTAAGACGGTAGGAAATGTTGAATGTTGGATGTTGAATGTTGAATGAGATTTTGATTATTGATTTTTGATTTTTGGATTTGTTTGGTCCGCCAGCTGGCGGATGGTGCTTGGAATTTGGAATTTACAACCACCGCTCCGGCGGCCACAGCTTCCTCCACCCACTCCTGCACCCGAAGGACCTCGTTCTCTGAAATCAACGGCCCCACGTCGGTATGCGGATCCAGCGGATCGCCGACGATCAGGCGGTCAGCTTCTTCGGCAAGCTTTTCCGCGAAGATATTTGCCTTGCTTTCGTGGACGAAGACTTTCTGCACTGAGACACAAACCTGCCCGGCGTGGTAAAAACCTCCCTTGGCGACAGGCTGGACGATTTCATCCAGGTTGGCGGTTTCATCGACGATCACGGGCGCAACACCACCGTGCTCCAGGGCGATGCGTGTACCCGGGGCCAGGATGGAGCGCAGCTTCCAGCCAACTTCATGGGAACCGATGAAAGTAAGATAGCTGATCCGCCGGTCCGAGGCCAATTTCTCAGCCAGTTTACGGTTGCACACAACGGGGGTGCACCAATCTTCCGGCAGTCCGGCTTCATAAAGCAGGCGCACCAGGTTGAAACACGACACAGGCGCAGAGGAAGCCGGTTTTATAATGACCGGGCATCCCGCGGCCACGGCCGGGATGACCTGGTGGATTACCAGGTTCAGCGGGTGGTTGAACGCACTGATGGCCAGCACGACACCAATCGGTTCCCTGGTTGTGAATGCCAGCCGGTTCACAGAGGCGGCCGTCATTCCCATGGGGATCTCTTCCCCCCGAAGGTGGTAAAGCTCTGCAGCGGCCAGTTTCACGCCGTTGATCGCCCGGAGCACCTCCACTTTCGAGTCTTTGTAGGGCTTCCCTCCTTCTTCGGCAGCGATCCGGGTCAGTTCTTCAACCTGCTCCGACATCAACGCAGCCAGTTTTTCAAGGATTTCTATCCGCTGATATTTCTCAAGATGTCTTGAAGGGTCACGAAACAGGCGGAACGCTTTTTCCAGGATATTTTCAATTTCCTGTTCGCCAGCCAGGGGAAATTCCCCGATGAAATGCCGGTCGAACGGCGAGGTGACGGTAAGTATTTCAGGCATAAGGAGGTTATTAAAGCTCCTCTGCCAGGTCGGAAAAGATTTTCACCAGTCCTTTCTCGGCCTGGGAGGCATAATGTAAAATGCTTTCGATATCACATGGTTCCAGGTTATCCGGGTCACATTCGTCCGTGATTACGGAAATGGCTGCCACCGGGAGTTTCATATGGTTTGCCACGATCACTTCCGGGGTGGTGGACATACCGACGACATCAGCGCCGATTTTTCTTAGGAACCGGTATTCGGCGCGGGTTTCCAGGTTCGGCCCGGTGACGGCAACGTAAACGCCCCGGTGCAGGGTCACATTATTTCTTTCAGCGATTCGGATTATCCTGTCGTTGATTTCCTTCGAATAGGCCCGGCTCATATCGGGAAACCTGGTTCCCAGTTCATCGATATTCGGCCCGATCAGGGGATTGGGGAGCAGGTTTATGTGATCTTCCAGGAGCATCAGCGTGCCCTTTTTAAATTCCGTATTCATCGCCCCGCAGGCATTGGATACCAGTAAGCAGCGGATCCCCAGCATCTTCATGACCCTGACCGGGAATGTGATCTGTTGCGTGGTGTAGCCTTCATACACATGCGACCGGCCTTTCATCACCAGGACATGTTTTCCGCGCAGCTTTCCGTAAATCAGGACTCCGTGATGAAATTCGACGGTGGAAATTGGAAAATTGGGAATATCCTCGTAATCGATCTCGATTTCTTTTTCTATCAGATCGGCCAGTTTTCCGAGACCCGTACCGAGAATGATACCGATCTCAGGAGAAGTTATCCCGTTGGATCTCAGGAATTCAGCCGCTTCGTTAATCTTTTCAAACATAATGATCGTATGAAGCGGCGAAGGTAGTAAAAATTCATTTCAGGGTTCTATTGTTCCACGGTTCCATTGTTCCATTGTTCCACAGTTCCATTGTTCCAATGTTCCACCTGACCACATGACCACCTGTTTTATTGATACGATGTTTTATTCGCTATTGTCATCATGCTGATTTTTAACTTTTTATTAACAATTCTCTCTGATAATTATATTGACATATGTATATTAAATATTTAAATTTGTGTGTCATAGTCAAGTTTTTATTACAAAAGATCAAGACCGGAAGCCATTCCTTCAGATACCATTAGTTGCGTTACTATAATCCAAATTCTCAGGGTATGAAAACAAGTAAATTTCTGACGAATATTATGATCCTGGTTTGTTTCTATGTTTTTATTCTTAATAACATTTACGGATCCAAACATTCAAAGCCAAACGAGCCCGGCCCCTGGCCTTCAATGCAGGTAAACACGTATACCGGCAACTTGTTTTACCAGCGTTCCGACCTGCAAATACCGGCATTGGGAGATATAGACCTTTCGGTTGTTTTTTCATTCAACAGCCTGAACATCGTTAAAGATGAAGGGTACGGAAACGGTTGGTCGTTCAGCTTCGGGATGCAGTATTTCATTTCAGATTCTACGTTTACCATTAGCAGGGGAAATGGCGAAGAATACCGGTACACCATGTCCTATAAAGTTTATCAGCCCGGACAACCACATTATGGTAATATCAGTGAATATAGTCCGGGAAAATATTTGCATACGACAAAATATGGTATAAGATACTATTTTGATGACCCTGTGCATAAGAAGCTGACCGAAATAAAAGACAGAAATGGAAATTCGACGTTAATAGCTTATTCCGGAGGATATCCTGTTACGATCACCGATCCTTCAGAGAGGGAAATCAACCTGGATTGGTCGGATGGGCATCTTTCACAGATCACCTATTCTTACACAACTCCCGGCCGGGTAATTGAATTTCAGTATGACGTATCTGGCAACATGGTTCAGGTGACCAGGCCTTTGAACAATACTTTTCAATATGTTTATGATTCAAATGGAAATTTAATTTCAGTAACCGATCCTCAATCCAATGTCATTAACATTTCATATGGTATGAATGGTGCTGTGGAAGCTATGAGTTGCCCCGCAGCGTCTTACAATAAAACTTTCCAGTATGATAACTGTAACGCGACTACCACGGTGAGCCAGGTGGTTTCAATGATAAACAGGCAAACCATCTATACATATAATTTGGAAGGGCAGGTCATTCATAGGCAACACCCGGATGGTAATTCCGAAGAATTTGAATGGGATAGCATAAACAACCTGCTTTCTCATACGGATGAAAATGGCAGCTTAACCAATTATACCTACGATGCTGATGGAAATATGCTCAGCGCAACCGATTGTCTTGGAAATTCGGATTTCTATACCTATGATACCAATTACAATATGGTCACACAACATATTGATAAAAGAGGAAACGCAACCGAATATAGTTACGATCTCAATGGAAACCTGATCAGTATTGAGGATTGTATTACAAACATTCAGAGTATTGAATGCAATTCATATGGAAATATTACCGGTAAAACGGATCAAAACGGAAACACGACAAATTATAGTTACAATATATACGGCAACCTGACAGGTCTTACAGATCCGCTTGGATTTACGGAATCATACACCTATGACCAGGCCGGCAATTTACTGACTTCTACCGATAAACGCGGATTCACCAGTACTTTTACCTATGACCCTCTGGACAGGCACATAGGTTCAATAGATGCGGCAGGATATACCAGCAGCTATACTTATGATGGCAACGGAAACCTAACCAGTGAAACCAATGCGAATGGCTTCACAACGACCTACATTTACGATGTCCTTAACCGTTTGATAAGCCAGACTGATGCTTTAGGTGGGGTAACCGGCTACACCTATGACGAAGCCGGGAATTTGCTGACTGAAACCAATGCCAATGGCTGTACAGAGACCTACACCTATAATCTCCGGAACAAGCCCAGCTCCCATGTCGACGATCCCGGCCACATCGATTATGTTTCCTACGATCCGGTCGGAAATATACTCAGCTCCACCGACAAAAACGGGAATACTACCAACTACAGCTATGATTGCCTGGGAAGATTATTGGTTTTGATTGATCCGGGAGGATTTACCGAATCCTATACCTACGATGCAAATGGCAACAGAACCAGTTATATTGATAAGAACGAAAATGCGGAAACTTATGGATATGATTGCATGGACCGGCTCACTTCCACTGATTTTCCCCTGGGGTGTTCTGAGTTAAGAGCTTACGATCCTGTCGGGAATACAACTTCTTTTACCGATAGAAACGGAAATACAACAACCCATGCTTATGATGCCATGAACAAACTGACCGTTTCGACCGACCCGCTTTTGCAGATCGAAACATGGGCGTATGACGGATCAGGGCACAGGACATCATTTACAGATAAAAATGGTAATACAATTACTTATGTCAACGATTACAGTGGTATGGTCACCAGTGTTCAATACCCTTATGCCATAGCTGAATCTTTTACATTTGATGGAATGGGAAACAAACTTACTCATATTGATAAGAACGGGAATACGACCAATTACAATTATGACGGGCTTAACAGGTTGGTAAACCGGACCTCCCCCCTTGGATACCAGGAAACCAATACTTATGATGCGATAGGGAATCAGCTTTCGTATACTGATAAGAATGGCAATACAACTACCTACACCTATGACTGCAATGGAGAAAAGCTATCCGAAACAGACCCATTAGGCAACACGATCACTTATACATATAGTCCTGTAGGGAATCCAACCAGTGTCACCGATAAAAACGGAAACATAACAACCTGGGCTTACAGTTGCTGCAGGTTGAGCAGCGTCACCGATCCTCTCGGATACACTGAGTCATACGGATATGACCCGGCAGGCAACAGAACAAGCATTACCGATAAAAATGGCAACATTACCAATTATACTTATGATTCATTATCAAGGTTGATTTCCATCACTACACCTCTTGGGAATCAAACCCAATATACTTATGATTTCATGGGAAATACCTTAACCGAAACCGATGCAAACCTTAACACCACAACTTACATTTATAATTCGCGGAATGAGCTGATAAAAGCTACCTTTCCCGATGCGTCAAACAATAATTATGTTTATGATGACGACGGAAATCTTACCCAAAGTTTTAACATTGGTGGCAGTGAGGACAGTACAACATATGTTTACGACGCATTAAACAGGCTCATTTCAAAGTCAACCAATTTCGGTCCATTTACCAAAACACTCTTATATGCTTATGATTCAAACGGTAACAATACCAGCATCACAGGTGAGACTGGTGTCATCACCTATCAATATGACAATGATAACAGGCTGGGCCAGATTACTGATCAAAACGGTGAACTGACAACATTTGAGCGTGATCCAAATGGAAATCAAACAGTTATTAATTATCCTAATGGGGTGTCAACCCATCTCAGTTATGATGAACTGGACAGGGTAGAGGCGGTTATTACCACCGATGCCCCATTGGTATTGCAACCGGGTCGTGCAAAGCCCAAAGCTGTACCGGATAAGTCCGCCGGAATATTATCCAATATCGATGGTGCAGTAACTCAGATACTTTTCCCGGTTTCCGGCCCGGGTCTAACAGAAAACGAAACCATAGTGATCGAGATCATTAATTTCGGCCTTATGCCTGCCCCGGGAGCAATAACACTTTATTCCATTGATGGCGGGCCTCCGGTGGCGGAAATCGTAAACCAGCCTCTAAATCCCGGCATCCCGTTAATATTTGAGTTTGCACAGCCTGCCGACTTTAGTATTCCGGGTAATGAGTATCAGTTGACGGCATGCATCCAGGTTGAAGGAGATGAGGATCCGTCAAATGACTGCCTTATGGCTACCATCGTCAATGAAGCCGAGCCACCGGGAATTTATCAATCTTTTGTCTATGGCTATGATCCTATGGGTAATAAAATCTCAGAAGTTCATGAGGATGGTGCATCGATCAGTTTCACTTATTCTTCCAGAAACCAGCTGCTGTCTGAAGCTTTCCTTCCTTCAGGCAATATTAACGTGTATTCATACACCCCAACCGGCAAAAGAGCGTCAAAAACGGAAAACGGAAATCTATCATCCTACTCCTATAATGATGATAATATGCTATTGGCTGCCGGAGATGCAGTCTTTGTAAACGATAATAACGGGAACCGCATCTCGAAGGTCGACTCTGAAGGTGTCACACAGTATTTGTACGGATATCACAATGAATTACAGCATATTACATTGCCAGATCTTGACTTCAAACATTTTGATTATCTGGTTTCAGGCAGGCAATTTAAACACACAGATCTTTACGGATCGGAGATTCTTCAATCAGCCGGAAATGACCTCATAGAGGCGTTTGATCCGACAGGTGTCCCGCTACGCTATTTTAACCCGGGATATAGTATCCATGAAGGGGGTTCTGCCGGTTTCTACCATTATAACGGTTTTGGCACTTTTGGAGAAAAGTCCTCTTACCGTGATTACGATTACGAGTTTTACAGTTACGGTGGTTTTGGCAGTTCGACATTGCTGAGCAGTCCCGATGGCTTACCGCTGGCATCAGCAGAATTTGATGCTTTTGGAAACATCATCAATTCAACAGGGACCTGGATCAATAATGAAATGATCTTTAATGGTCACAAGTTTGACCCTGATATAAACCTGTACAGTGGATATGATATTTATCATGCTGATCCGGAAACCGGAATTGGACACCTTGCCAAATCACTTGACAAAAATGAGAAACCTAAAACACCGGGGGCTAACATTAAAAATCCGGAAAAAGCGCAAGGGGTAAAAAAAGAAGAAAAGAAAAAGCAAAAATGCTGCGGGGTAAAAACGTTTGTTGTAACCTGGAAAGAGCGTGATGAAAAGAAGAGTGTCGGGTTCAGGATTGATGTCACTATTGAGTTCCTGGATGATGACGATCATGATCCGGCATGTTGTGCTTATTGCCAGTATGTTTCGACCGTTTGGGAAGTTAAGGATGGCCCCAATAAAGGCAATAAGTCAGATGCTTTATTGAAGCGCATGCATAGAGATAATTCTAGTCGTAATGATGACAAAGATGAGAATATTGCAAAACGTCACAAGGGATTTAAAACCAAAGTACTTCCTGGGGTTGGGGTTAAGCTGGAAAAGGATGACGACTTGGATTACGCCTTTACTGCTGAGCAGATTGTCGAGGAAGATTGCGACTCTCCCTGCCCAAAATATGCCATTGTAGCCAAGCGGGGCCCACATACCGGCACTGTGAAAGGAAAAGTAACCAAAAAGGAAGGTCGTACTTTTGGAGGTGTTCCTAAAACACTGGATAAATAAAGTCGGGCTTTGATTCTGGTGGAAAGTCCAAAAATGAACTATTTTTTTTCTGAATAAAATCAAAGAAAATGAAAACAAACACACATAGGTGCATGATCATGTTGGCTGTAACGCTGACACTTTCACTGACAACATTTTCCCAGGAATTCCTTTCAGGAGGATACCAGGGCGGGACCCATGGCAATATTAAGTATACCCTCTGGTCTGGAGCCGTGGATGATAACTGGGCTGAGCCGGGCAACTGGTGCCCGGCTGTTGTTCCCGATGAAAATGCGGATGTTGTGATCCCGCCCGCTGCCAATGTTATGCCGGAAGTAAAAAGCGAAGGTTTGAGCTGCAGGAGCCTCACAATCCAGCCCGAGGCGGAAGTGAAGATCCAAAGCGGGTTTGTGCTTACAGTGAACGGCGTTGAAACGCAATAGCCCCCATACCACCTTATCACCTTATCACCTTACCACCTTATCACTTTTTTTCCTCCGAACCCTTGATTTTCAAGGAAAAAAATCGTATCTTAGCCTGCCGCCTTTCGTGTGAGGGCACTGCTGTCAATTTCTTACCGGACTTTTTCATTGCTTTAATTGCTGAATCTTAAATCAATCCAATTAATCAGACCATGAAAAAAACTGCAATTAATTACTTTACAGTGAAATTACGCATCGCATTACCGCTTGTTTGCATGACGTTCTTACTGCAAAACGGAATCATTGCTGCTGAAGCCAGGCCAAATGAACCAGGTCCCTGGCCGTCTGTCCAGGTAAACACTTATACCGGTAACCTCTTTTACCAGCGAAATGATTTGATCATTCCCACAAGGGGAGAAATCCCGCTGGATATTTATTTTTCTTACAACAGCCTTAAACACCAGCATGATAAAGGTTATGGACACGGTTGGTCGTTCAGTTTCGGCATTTATTATAAACCGGTTGGTGATGACATCGTCATTTTCCGGGAGGATGGCCAGGAGGACGTTTTCGTTTGGGATGGAGCAAATTATCTGCCACCAACCGGTGTCTATGACGAGCTGACCGAATACGCTGCAGACCAGTTTCTTTTGAAAACAAAATATGGCATTAAATATTACTTTAATGACAATTCGCATAAACATTTAACAAGTATTGTTGACCGGAACAACAATACGATCACATTATCCTACACTGCA
>Ga0116143_10005358_pt1 | contig 11599 bp, 9 predicted proteins | sample AD_UKC034_MetaG_FD_89745 | JGI IMG/M metagenome (GOLD analysis project Ga0116143, IMG submission 89745) | Active sludge microbial communities of municipal wastewater-treating anaerobic digesters from USA - AD_UKC034_MetaG | ecosystem: Engineered > Bioreactor > Anaerobic > Digestate | place: USA...
GCGCTTGATCAGGAAGCCGCCCTGGACGTCGATGTCGAACAGCACGTCGCGCCCCTGCGCCACGAGCGCCTCGACGCTCGCGCGCGCCGTCCCGTAGCGGCGCGAGTGCACGTTCGCCCACTCCAGGAAGGCGCCCTCCACGATCATGCGATCGAACGCTGCGTCGTCGACGAAGTGGTACTCGACGCCGTCGCGCTCCGCGCCCCGCGCCGGGCGCGTGGTGTGCGAGACGGACACCGCCACCTCGGGCCGCAGCTCGCGCAGGCGCGCGCACAGCGTGCTCTTGCCGGTGCCGGAAGGCGCGGACACGACGATCAGTCGACCTGGGCGGACCACGGCGGGCATGCGCTCACTCCACGTTCTGGACCTGCTCGCGGATGCGCTCCAGGACGGCCTTCACGCACACGGCCTGGCGCACGACCTCGGGCGCGTGGAACTTGGAGCACAGCGTGTTCACCTCGCGGTTCATCTCCTGCAGCAGGAAGTCGAGCTCCCGGCCGACGGGGCCGCGGCGCGCGAGCAGGTCGCGGAAGTGGGCCAGGTGCGCGTCCAGGCGGGCCAGCTCCTCGGTCACATCCGCGCGCTCCGCGCACAGCGCGAGCTCCTGGGCGACGCGCTCCGCGGGCAACTCGGCGCTCCCGAGCAGCGCGCGCAGGCGCTCCTCGAAGCGCGCGGCCGCGGCGCGCAGCTCGGCGGGTACGCCGGCGCGCACCTCGACGAGGACCCGGGAGACCTCGGTGAGCAGGCCCTCGATCTCTCGGCCGAGCGCCGCACCCTCGTGGGCGCGCATCCCGTCGAGCGCCTCCAGCGCGGCCTCGAGCAGCGGCAGCAACACCGCGCGCACGACCTCCGGCTCGGAGGGCACCGCGCGCAGGCCCAGCACGCCCTCGGTGCGCGCGATGAGCCCCAGGGTGGGCCGCTCCTCCAGCCCGAGGTCCCGGGCCAGGTCGAGGTAGAGCTGGTACACGCGCCGCGCGCGCTCGCCGTCCAGGACCGGCTGCCCCGCCTCGACCCCGCCGGCGCCGAGGCGCACGGAGCACTCGATCCGCCCGCGGCCGACGCCCTGGCGGATCCGGCGCTCCACCTCCACCTCCAAGGCCAGCCACTCGCGCGGCAGCCCGAGGCGCACGTCGGTGTAGCGGTGGTTCACGCTGCGCAGCTCGACCGTCAGGCCGAGTCCCAGGAGGCTGCCCTCCGCGCGTCCGTAGCCGGTCATGCTCTTCACGGGTTCTCTCCAGACTCGCGCGCGCCCGCGGCCAGGCTGGCCGCCCGCGCGCGACGGGACTCCTTATACCCCAGCCGCGAGGCCGCCAGCAAGCCGCTCCACTCGGCCGCGCGGCTCACCCGCGGCCGCGCTCCTGGCGGGTCGCGCGCAGCAGCTCGAGGCACCCGGCCAGGGCCTGCTCGATCTCGACCGGCTGCGCGCCCGGCGCGCGCAGGTTGCGCGCGTGCGCGACGGGGTGCCCCCAGCGGGACTCCTCGGGCGCGGTGAACAGCGCCACGGTCGGCGCGCCCACGGCCACGGCCAGGTGCATCGGCCCGGTGTCGTTGGTCACCACCAGGTCGAGCGCCCGGAGCAGGCCGGCCAGCTCCTCGAGATCGGTCGGCGGCGCGCTCACCACCCCCTCGCGAAGCGCGCTGGCGGCCTCGTCGCGCAGCGCCTCCTCCCCCGGACCCCACAGGAGCACCAGCGTGCCCCCCCGTTCGGCGCGCAGCCGCCGGCCGAGCTGCACGAAGAACGGCAGCGGCCAGCGCCGGGCGCGCTTGCGCGCCCCCAGCCACAACCCGACGCACGGGCTGGCGGCGCGGAGCCCCCCGAGCCAGCGCCGCCAGCGCTCCCGCTGGCCCGCCCCCAGGCAGGAGCGCAGCGGCGGGGCCGGCCGGCCGGCCAGCCCCAGCGGCGCGAGCAGGCGCACGCGCTGGGCGAGCTCGTGCTCGCCGGGGGGACCGGCCGGCACCGGGTGGCTCAGGAACCCCGCCGCGCCGCCGCGCGCGAAGCCCACGCGCCAGGCCGCGCCGGAGTAGTAGGCGAGCGCCGCGTGGGTGAAGGAGAACTCGTGCCAGGCGCTGGCGTCGATGGCCACCGGGTAGGCCCGCGCGCGCACCTCGCGCACCGCCGCGCGCCAGCGGGGCCCGTCCCCCAGGAACCAGCGCCGGTCGACCAGGTGCAGGCGCGCCAGGCCCTGGAGGGAGCTCGCGAGCCGGGCGCAGCGCGCGGCCGCCCACAGGCCGATCTCGACACCGGGCAGCCCCTGGGCGAGGGCGTCCACCATGGACTGCAGCATCACCAGGTTGCCGACCCGCTCGTCGACCCGCACGAGCAGCACGCGCCCGGGCCGAATCCCGGCCGGCGGGCAGGCGGTGCGCCCGGACCAGGCGCGCCTGGCGAGCCAGCCCAGCACGCGGCGGTCGAGGCGCGAGGCGTGGCGCATGGGCTCAGGGCGCCCCGCCGCCAGGGGGCTCGGTGAAGACCGCCCTGAGCGAGCGCGGGGTGGGCGTCGGGCCACCCGGCGGGGGCGTCTGCAGCCCGGTGAGCTGGCGCACGGCGTCCATCACCTGCTCCGGGCTCACCAGGCGCATGCAGTCGTGGTGCCCCTCGGGGCAGCGGTGGTGCCCGTGGCGGCTGCACGGGCGGCACTTCACCCGGGCCACCAGGACCCGGCTCTCCTCGCCGAAACGGTGCATGCGCGAGTCGGTCGGTCCGTAGATGATGGCGCAGGGCGTCCCCAGCGCGCGCGCCATGTGCATCAGCCCGGTGTCGCCGCCCACGGCCAGCCGGCAGCGCTCGAGCAGCGCGGCCGACTCGGCCAGGGTGTTGCCGACGCAGGAGGGCATCGCCTCACGGGTCGACTCCTCGATGCGGCGGGCGATGGGCAGCTCGTCCTGCGAGCCGAACAGCACGGGCGTGATCCCGCGCGCGCGCAGCGACTCGGCCAGGCTGGTGAAGTACACCGGCGGCCAGCGCTTGGTGGGCCACACCGAGCCGATGCACAGCGCGGCCAGGCGCGCCTCCGGTCCCAGGTTGTGGCGGCGGTAGAAGCCCGCGAGGTACTCCTCCTGGCCGCGCGGCGCGCGCAGCGCGAGGCGGGTGCCGAGCGCCGGGATGCCCAGGGCCTCGAGCAGCGTCAGATCCTGGACCATGCTGCTGGGCTCGGCGGGATCGGGCCTGCGCCCGTGGGTGTAGCAGGCCGAGCGCAGCCCCCCGCGGTACCCCAGGCGCACGGGGATGCCCGACAGGCGGGCGAGCAGCGCGGAGCGCAGCGAGCGGTGGGGCGAGACCAGCAGGTCGAAGCCCGCCCGCCTAAGCCGGCCGGCCGTCCGCAGGAGCCCGTCCATGCCCCCGCCTCCGCCGCGCTTGTCCCAGCCGATCACCTCGTCCACGCCGGGGATGCAGGCGGCCACCTCGGCCTTGTCCGGCCTGACCAGCATGGCCAGGTGGGCGCCGGGCCGGGCGGCCTTGAGCGCCGCCACGAGCGGGGAGGCGAACACCACGTCGCCCACGAAGGCGGTCTGCACCACCAGCGCGCGCTTGAAGGCGGGGGGCCGAGGGCAGTCGCCGCCCGGGCCGGGCCGCCCGTCGCTGTGTGGCTCCTCTTCCAACCCGCTCCTCGCCTCCCCGCCAAAGCGCCCGACCTGCCGACGAGCGTGCGCAGTATACCCACCCCGTGGCAGGCCTGTCCACGGCGCAGATCAGCCCCGCGGGCGGCCGCCCGGCGCGGCCAGGGCGGCCGCGTAGAGCCCCTGGATGGCCTCGACCTGGCGGTCGAGGCGGAAGCGCGAGAGGACCTCCTCGCGGGCGCGGGCGCCCCAGGCCGCGAGCCGCGCTGGGTCGGACAGCGCCTCGACCAGCGCCGCGCCCAGGGCGGCCGGGGAGTCCTCGCGCACCAGGCGTCCGGCCTCGCCATCGGTCACGATCTCCGCCAGCGCCCCGCGCGGCCGGGCCAGCACCCCGACCCCCGTGGCCATGGCCTCCAGCGCCGCCCGGCAGCTGCCGTCGTTGCCCGGGGCGAGCAGCACGAACAGATCGAGCGCCCGGTAGACGCGGGCGAGGTCTGTGCGGTAGCCGGCGAACACCACCGAGGCGCCCCAGGGGCGGCGACCCGCGCGCTCCCGCAGCGACGCCTCCAGCTCCCCCCGCCCCGCCACCAGGAGCCGGGCCTCCGGCAGGCGCGCGTGCACTTCGGCCCAGGCCGAGAGCAGGAGGTCGTGTCCCCGGCCGGGTTTCATGCGCGCCACGATCCCGGCCACCGGCGCGTCGGGCGCGAGGCCGAGCTCGGCCCGCACCTCCTCCCGGCCCGGCCCGAGGCCGAACTCGTCCGGATCGACCGCGCCCTCGACGGCCACCACCCGGTCCTCGGGGAGCAACCCGCGGCGCAGCAGCACCTCGCGCTGCCGGCGGCTCACGCAGACCAGCCCGTCAGCCCGCCCGAGCTGCCACCGCCGGCCCGGGCCGAGGGCCCGCTCGGTGTGCAGGGTGCGCACCAGCCGGCCTGGCGCGCGGGCCGGCCGCGCCAGGGCGGCCAGGGTGTGGTCGTGGGAGCGGTGGGCGTGGAGCACGTCGAAGCGCCCCTCCCGCCACGCGCGCTTCAGCGCCAGGATGTCCCGGAGCCACAGGATCGGCCCGGCCTTGACCGACAGCGCGAGACCGGGCTCGAGGGGCACGCCGAAGGACGCGGCCCGCGCCGCGAGATCGCCCGGGCGCAGGCTGTCGATGGCCAGCCGGACGTCGTGCCCCAGCGCGCGCTGCGCGCGCGCCAGCCTGAGCACCGGCTCGGCCGGGCCCGTGTACAGGGGGTAGGCGAGCAGGTGCAGGATGCGCAGCGCTGCGCTCACCCCGGCGCCCTCCCCGACCCGCGCCCGGCCAGGCGCTCGACCAGGGCGCTGGTGGAGTGTCGTTTCGGATCGCCGGCCACCGCCACCTGGCCGCCGTAGGCCAGCACCGCGTCGCGCTCGGGGATGGTCTCCGGGGTGTAGTCCGTGCCCTTGACATGCACGTCCGGCCGCAGGGCGGCGATCACCGCGCGCACGTCGTCCTCCTCGAACACCAGCACGTGGTCCACCGCCGCCAGGGCGGCCACCACCTCGACGCGCTCATCCTCGGGCCAGATCGGCCTGCCCGGGCCCTTCAGCCGCCGGACCGAGGCGTCGGAGTTGACCGCCACGACCAGGATGTCCGCCAGGGCGCGGGCTCCGACGAGGTAGCGCACGTGGCCGACGTGCAGCAGGTCGAAGGCGCCGTTGGCCAGCGCCACACGGCGGCCAGCCGCCCGCGGGGCGCGCAGGCGCTCGGCGATCTCCCGGAGTGAGCCCGGCTTCACGCTCCCTCCCCGGTCTCTCCCAGGGCGCGCCCGAGCTCGGCCGCCTCCACCACGGCGGTGCCGGCCTTCCGCACCTTGAGCCCGCCCGCGACGTTCGCCAGGCGCATGGCCTCGGGCGCGGGCGCGCCGGCCACCCGGGCGAGCGAGAAGGCGGCCAGCACGGTGTCCCCGGCGCCGGTCACGTCCGCCACCTCGTCCCCGCCGAAGGCGGCCACCTGCTCGGTCGGCCGGCCGGGCTCGAACAGGGCCATGCCGTTGCGGCCCCGCTTGACCAACGCCGCCCGGGCGCCGGTGCGTTCGAGCAGCCAGCGCCCGGCCCGCTCGAGCGACCCGGCCGGGCCGACCTCCAGGCCGCTCGCCTGGGAGAGCTCGGGCTCGTTGGGGGTGAGCGCCTCCACCCCGTGGAACTCGGCCACCCTAAGCCGCGAGTCGACGAACACCGGCAGGCGCCCCTCGCGCGTGACCCGCTGCACCTCCGCGAGCACCTCGCCATCCACCACGCCCTCGGCGTAGTCCGAGACCACCAGGGCCGCGGCGCCCTCCAGGCCGGCGCGCAGGGCGCGCACCAGGGCGCGCTGCGCCTCCGGCGCGACCGGGCCGTGGGCCAGCCGGTCGATGCGCAGCATCTGCTGCCGCACGGTGTTCCGCCCGCCGGCCACCACGCGGGTCTTGGCGGTCGTGCGCCGGGTGGGGTCGTCCGCCAGCAGGTCGGGGCTCACCCCGCGCCGGGCGAGCGCCTCGCGCAGGCCCGCCCCGGCCTCGTCCCGGCCCAGCAGGCCGACGAGCCGCGGGGCCGCGCCGAGGGCCGCCAGGTTGGCGGCGACGTTGGCCGCGCCGCCCGGGCGGATCTCGCGCCGCTCCTCGCGCACCACCAGCACCGGGGCCTCGCGCGAGATGCGCTCGGTCACCCCGTGCAGGTACTCGTCGGCCACCACGTCCCCCACGACCACCAGGGGGCGGCCGCGCAGGGCCGGGAGCCAGCGCGCGAGCCCGCTCATGGCGCGGGGTCCGGCAGCACGAAGCGGAAGTCCCCTTCGCCTGAGGCCAGCTCGAGCAGGCGGCACTCGACGATCGGGTGCGCGGGCCCGGCCGTCAGGTCCTCGACCGGCGCGGCCAGCGCGGTCCCGCCGCCCGGCTCCAGGATCTCGACCACCGGACCCACGCCCACGCCGCCGTCCGCGGGGCAGCGCCCCAGGGCGCCGAGCTGGATGTGGTTCAGCCCCATCACCCCGTCCATCATGTCCACGTGGAAGGAGATCGACACGTTGTCCTGACCCGAGTGCTTCGCCCCGTGGGCGTCGAGATCGACGCACACGCGTTCGCACACGTCGCTTTGGTTGCTGGAGGAGAAGGTCTCCTGGTACACGCGGCTCGAGCCGGCCGAGGAGCTCACCTCGACCCACATGTCGCCCGCCGGTCGGGGGGCGAACTCGTCGAAGAACGTGCGCACCCAGCACAGCGAGGCGCCCTGCGGGTGCGCCGACAGATCGACCTGCGTGAACATGTCCAGGTAGGGGCTGCCCGGCAGGATGGGCTCGTCGCCCACGATCAGCCCGCCCTCGGGGGCGCACACCCCGCCCAGGCCCATGGGCAGGCCGCACAGCGCCATGGAGGGGATCTGCCAGGGGGGGTAGGCGTTGATCTGGTTCCCCGCGCATTCCCAGAACTCGGTCGCCAGCAGGGGCGCCGGCGACGGGCAGGTGAGCTGCATGCCGAGCAGGCGCGCCGAGCGCAGGTAGAACTGGTCGCCGTTGCTGGGCGGCTGGATGCGCAGCACCACCTGGGCGCTGTCCCAGGTCAGGGCCGCGGGCGGCACGGCCAGGCAGTAGTCCAGGACCTCCTGGAAGCGGCCGCTGAGCTCGCCGACGCAGTCCGAGGCCACCCGGGTCCCCAGGCCCGGGTCGATGGCCTCGACCTGGATCCCCCAGTCCGCCGGCCTGAGGTTGCTCGCGGCGAGCTGCAGGCAGAGGTAGGCCTGGGCGTAGCCCCCCAGGCTCACGGTCCGGGCGAAGGCCAGGCCCTCTCCCCCGCACACGCCGCCGTTTGCCACCACGGCCAGCGCTCCGTCCGGCGGTCCCTGCTGGCAGGACGGCTGCACGCAGCAGGCGCCCTGCTCGAGCGAGAGCGGGCAGCCGGCCTGGAGCCCCTGGCTGCACACGGAGGGCAGCAGGCTCCAGCCCCGCAGGCCGCAGCCGCCGTCCTGGGTGGCCGCGCCCTCGGCGAACCACACCGGATACTGCTCCACCACCTGGCAGCCCAGGCAGGCCGGGCCGACCGCCAGCGGGCCGTTCGTTCCGCTCAGCCTGCACTGGCCCGCCGTCCCCAGCGGCACCTCCTGGTCGCAGCTCACCAGGAGCTGGCCGGGCGAGTGGACGCAGCCGCTCGCCTCGGTGGCGCAGGCGGGCGCGCACACCCCGCCCCCCGGGCCGCAGCGCCCGTCGTCGGGGACGCCCGCGCAGCCGCCCTCGCCGTCGCAGGCGTCCGCCTGGGTGCACAGGAAGCCGTCGTCGCACTCCGCGCCGAGCCCGTCGACCAGGCAGGCGTCCTCGTCCTCGTCGCAGGTGCGCATGCACTCGGCGGTGCAGGCGGGGGCGCCCGCGCCGCAGGCGCCGTCCTGCCCGCACGGCTCCTCGCCGTTGCAGAAGAGCCCGTCGTCGCACAGCGAGGGCCGCAGGCTGAACGCGCCCGGCTCCACGGCCGGATCGCAGATCAGGCAGCCGTCGGGGATCGGCCGGTGGCCCTCCGGGTGGCAGGTCACCCCCAGCAGGCAGAAGCCCTCCCGGAGGGCGCTCTTGCACTGGCCGTCGGCCGGATCGCAGGCGTCGTCGGTGCAGTCGATCCCGTCGGTGCACACCCGCGGGGTGCCGGCGCAGACGCCCTGATCGTCGCAGGTGTCGGCGTCGGTGCAGCGGTCCCCGTCGTCGCAGCCCTGGCCCGGGTCGAGCGCCTCGGTCTCGCACACCCCCTGGACGCAGAAGGCCCGCAGGCAGGGGCCGCCCGCGGCGGCGCAGTCCGCGTCCTGGGTGCAGCGCTGGCAGCTCGCCCCGTCCACCGTGCCGTCGCAGTCGTTGTCCACCCCGTCGCACCACTCGATCCCGCCCAGGGTCCGCTGGCACTCGCAGCCGTCGCTCCAGTCGCCGTTCGCGTTGAACCAGTCGGCCTCGCAGGCGTAGCTGCACTGCCCGCCGGCGCAGGCCACGGCGCTTGCGCGGGCGCGCGCCGGGCACAGTTCGCTCGCCGCGCCCTCGTCGGTCTGCTGGTCGCAGTCGTTGTCCAGCCCGTCGCAGGTCTCGACCCCGCCGTGGGTGGGCTCGCACTCCTCGAGCCAGTCGAGCGCGATGAGGACCTCGCCCGGGCCCCCGGCCCCGGCCAGCTGATCGGTGCAGCCGGCCAGGATGCGCCGCCGCCCGCCGTCCAGGCCCTCGGCGAAGAACAGCCGCCGGCCGGGGCCCACCTCGCGCAGCGGCGCGACCGGGGCCACGACCGGGTAGGCGAACTCGAGCTCCTCCTCGATCGGGTAGCCGAGCGAGCCCGGGAAGGCCGCGCCGGTCAGCAGCGCGTCGCAGCCCTCGGTCAGGCTCGCCGGCGCCACCGCGAGCACGCGGAGGAAGCGGGTCTGCTCCCGGGCGGCGTCGTCCGGCAAGGACAACACGAGGCGCAGCTCGCCCGCGCCGCCGCAGCCCGCCAGCGTCAGCCAGGCCAAACCGATCAGGGTCGTGTTCCTGCCCATGGCTCGCACCTCGAAGCTCAGCGGACCTCGATGACGTAGTCGCGCGGGCCGCTGCCGTCCGCGGACAGGCCCACGCCGAGCCCGGCGCCCAGGGCCGAGCCCACGACCACCACGCCCACCGCGGTCCAGAACCACCAGGTCTCGTACCAGGGCGCGACAGCCCCGGGCTCCTCCTCGCGGAGATCGCCCCCGGCCTCCCCGAGCCCGGACACCGCCGGCGGCGGGTCCTCGCGCCCAGCGGGCGGGACCGCCGCCACCTCGGGCCTCGGCGCCGGCGCGCGGAAGGCGAACGGGCTCTCCGGACCTCCCGCCCGCGCCAGCACCCCGCCCGCCTCGGTGAGCGCCTCGAAGTAGTACTCGACCGCCTCGCCCGGCGGCGGCGGGTAGGCGGCCTCGGCCTTGCCGCGCAGCCGCTGGGCGGAGGCGCGCCTCCAGGCGCCCTGCGGCGCGCGGTGGACCAGGCGCACGGCCTTCACCAGCGCCTGGGGATCCGAGATGAGCCTCACCATCAGCGAGGCGGGCCGTCCCTCCGCGGCCGGGGCGGCGTGGGAAAGCGCGATGGGCTTGAGGTCCCGGGACATGGCCAGGGCCTGGAAGAAGGGCGCGGCCAGCTTGGGCGAGGTGTCCGCGGAGATGGTCGCCCCGGGGTCGATCGACAGCATGGCGCGGAAGGCCTCCAGCGCCTCGTCGAGCCGCTCCAGGGCCGAGAGGCTGAGCCCGCGCACCCGGTAGCCCTCGACCAGCTCCCCGGGCTGGGCCTGGGGTTCGGCGAGCGCCTCCGCGGCCGCCGCCAGGGCGGCGTCGTACTCCATGTCCTCGTAGGCCTGCCGGGCGCGCTGCAGCGCGTCACCCGACCAGGCGGGTTGGGCCAGCAGGATCACCCCAAGCGCCAGCGCGTACCTCATCGAGCACACCTCGGTGGATGGTTGCGCGAGACTCTACCACCTTTCGGGAGCGCGGCCCAGATAGAGCTTGATCTTTCCGGCCAACCCCTTACCATGCGGGCCGATGGCGGAAAAAGGCGCACAGATGCTCGGGCGCTACCAGCTCCTGGCCCTGCTGGCCACGGGCGGGATGGCGGAGATCTACCTGGCCCGGCAGACCGGCATCGGCGGCTTCGAGAAGCTGGTGGTGGTGAAGCGCATCCTCTCCCACCTGGCGCGGGAGAAGGCCTTCGTCGAGATGTTCTTCGACGAGGCGGTCATCGCGGCCCAGCTCAACCACCCGAACGTCGTCCAGATCTACGACCTGGGCCAGGCCGGCGAGCACTACTTCATCGCCATGGAGTTCCTGGAGGGGGAGAGCCTCGGCTACCTGGTCAACGAGGCGGCCAAGACCGGCGAGGCGTTCGGCCCGGCCCTGGCCGCGGGCATCGTGGCCCAGGTGTGCGACGGCCTGGACTACGCCCACAAGTTCAAGGACGACACCGGCCGGGCGCTGCACATCGTGCACCGGGACATCAGCCCCCACAACGTGATCGTGCTGTTCTCCGGGGTGGTCAAGCTGGTGGACTTCGGCATCGCCAAGGCCTCCACCAAGGTCCACCAGACCCGCGTGGGCACGCTCAAGGGCAAGCTCAGCTACATGTCCCCCGAGCAGTGCCTGGGGCAGCCGGTGGACGGCCGCTCGGATCTGTTCTCGCTGGGCGTGGTGCTGTGGGAGCTCCTGACCCACCGCCGGCTGTTCAAGCGCGACGCCGAGGCGGTCATCATCCGCGCCGTGGTGGACGAGCCCATCCCGCGGGCCGACGCGGTCCGCCCCGAGGTGCCGAAGGGGCTGGCGGACATCGCCGAGCGCGCCCTGGCCAAGGACCCCGCCGCCCGGTACCAGACGGCCGCCGAGCTGGGCGCGGCGCTGCGGGAGTTCCTGCGGGAGTCCGGCGACGAGGCCGGCCAGGCCCAGATCGCCGGCTTCTGCGCGCGGGTCTTCAAGGACCGCGCCCGCACCAAGCAGCGCCTGCTCGAGGAGATCCGTGCCAAGGGCGCGGACGGGGTGTCCCTGGGCGTGCTCAAGCCCGCCAGCGGCTCCATCCCATCCCGCTCGGCGCCGGCCCCGGAGCCTGAGCCGGTCCCGGAGACCGTCTCCGCGACCATGATCAAGGCGCAGGAGGACGAGCCCCCCAGGCACAAGGCGCGCGCCGGCTCCCAGGTGCGCCCGCCGCCGGCCCGCTCCGGCTCCAGGCTCCCCTGGGTGGTCGTGGGGGCGCTGCTGGTGGTGATCGGCGCGGGGGGTGGCTTCGTGTTGCTCTCCGGGCCGCCCGCGGCGCCCGCACCGCGGCCTGCGGCCGAGCCGATCTCGCCCCCGGGGGTCGAGCCACCGGCCCGGCCCCCCGAGACGCTACCGCCGCCCGTGGTGAAGCCACCGGAGCCGCCGCCCGAGGCGAAGCCACCGGAGCCGCCGCCCGAGGCGAAGCCCCCGGAGCCGCCGCCCGAGGCGAAGCCCCCGGCGCCCCCGCCCGAGAAGAAACCCCCGGCGCCCCCGCCCGAGAAGAAGCCCCCGGCGCCCCCCCCCGAGAAGAAACCCCCGGGGGCCAGGCCGCCCCCGGTCGCCC
>Ga0116143_10005367_pt1 | contig 11586 bp, 6 predicted proteins | sample AD_UKC034_MetaG_FD_89745 | JGI IMG/M metagenome (GOLD analysis project Ga0116143, IMG submission 89745) | Active sludge microbial communities of municipal wastewater-treating anaerobic digesters from USA - AD_UKC034_MetaG | ecosystem: Engineered > Bioreactor > Anaerobic > Digestate | place: USA...
CTCGGCAAGGATGCAAAATAATATCCTTGACATACGAAGCACATCCCCGTATGAAATAACCATACCACTTACAGCTCTTATCCATCAACGCGGATCCAGGCCGAATCGGGGAGTGCCTGTATGCACAGAAGGCCCTCTTTTCGTCTGCTGAAGATGCCGTATGAGTCTGGTTGATGCCAGGAATCGGATCTCTCCCATCTAAACAGGACGATCAGGAAAGGATTCCCGATGAGCGTTCATCAGAGACCAAGGGCTTCTGTAAGTGTGATGGCTTTTTTCTTGACTTGCCTGATGGCCGTCATCGGCATGGCCTCGCCCTGTCACGCCCACAACGCATTTCCCCTGGGGCATTTCTTTGCGCGGCCAGGGGCAACGGTGAAATTCATCGTGTACGAACCCCCCGGCCAAAACTGCTCGGCAAAAGTGACGATCTCCGCCGATCCCGCCAATCTGGTCGACCTCAGCCCGGACAGTCCCGACCTGGTCACATACTGGGAATATGCCATCGGGGTCAAACCTGATGCCTCCGGATCGGTGCTGATCCGGGCACATTACCAGGGGGAGGCTTTTTTCGGCGGCAAAGCCGAATGCGACGGGGAAGGAAATCTGGACCTGGCGCTCACGATCAAAGAACCGGCACAGGAGACCGCAGCCAACGCCCCCTTTTCGGAAACGGGCGGTGATCCGGTCAATACGCTCACGGGTGAACTCTTTTTCCATGAACCGCCGGACCTGGATCTGGGCGGCCCGATGCCGCTCTATTTCCAGCGCTACTACGCCTCCAACCTCGACGGCAGCACCATGAGCAGCAACCTGGGGAACAACTGGCGCCACAATTTCGACTGGACATTGAGCCGGGCCGGGTCGCAGTGCCTGGTGATCAATCCGGAAGGCCGGGTCGTCTCCTTCGAAAAAACCGGCGATTCCTGGGTGCAGCAGAGCGGAAAGGAAATCCTCTATCAGCTTCTCGAACAGACGGACGGCACCCATACCTTTTACAGCCCGCGAGACGGGCGGTTCTACACCTTCGACGTCAACGGGGTGCTCGCCAAAATCGAAGACGGGCGCGGAAATGCGCACTACCTATTCTACAGCGAATACGAAGGGTTCTTTCCAGGCAAGCTGATGGAAATCTCTGATACGGAGGACGGATCGGGTCGCAACCTCGAATTCGGATACGATTCCTACGCGGATTCCAGAAAAGTTACAAGGGTCACGGAATACCAGGGAAGCTCCCTGGGCCGTTCCGTCTATTTCACCTATACCGGTGACGATCTGACAAAGGCTCAAGACCCCCTTTCCAAATACACGACCTATACGTACGATGCCTCGGGCGCCCGACCGGGTCTGATGACCGCAAGGATCCGACCCCTCGGGAACATCCCCTTCACCCAGACTTACGATGCACAGGGGCGGGTGGCGACCCAGGCGGACAGTGCAAATCATGTTTCGAGCTTCGTCTACGACACGGTCTCCGGCGTTACAGCGGTCACCGACCCGCTGAATCGCATCATGCAGCACACCTATGCCAGCAGGGCCCTGACGCAGTGGAGGGATCGCCTGGGCAACCCCGTTTCCGTCGCCTATGACGACCACGGACGGCGCAAGTCGGTCACCGACCGGCTCGGAGCAGTCACCTCCCTGACCTTCCATGCCGCATCGGGAAGGATCGCCTCCCGCACGGATGCGGAAAACCAAACGACCACGTACAGCTACACGGGAAGAAACCAGAACGGATTCACCCTCTACGACATCACCGGGATCTCCTACCCCGACGGCTCATCGGTCGGCTTCACCTACGACGCCTCGGGCAACGTCCTGAGCTATACCGACCGCGCCGGCAAGACCTGGTCCTATACCTACAACGCCAGGGGGCAGATCCTGACCGCGGAAAACCCGGCGGGCGGGGTCACGACGGCGACATACAATGCGGACGGCACCCAGGCCAGGTTAAAGGATGAGTTGAACCAGGAAACGCTCTTCACCTACGACAACAAACGCCGGCTCACCCGGGTCACACATCCCGATTTAACATATCGATCCTACACCTACGACTCCAACGACCGCATCACGTCGGTCACCGATGAACGGTCAATGACGACCTATTACGTCTACGACGACAACGGCAGGCTGACCAGGATCACCGACCGTGCGGGATATGTCGTCGTCAAGAATGTCGCCTATGACGGGAACGGCCGGCCCATCTCCTGGACCGACGCCCTGGACAAGGTTTCCTATTTCACCTACGATGAGATGGGACGGATGGCTTCCACGCAGAACCCGCTCGGAAATACAGTCCAGTTCGGATACGACGAAGCCGGGAGGCTCATCACCGTCAGGGACCCGGACGGCCATCTCCTGCAGACGGCCTACGACCGGGAAGGGATCCCTCTTTCGATCACGGGTCCGTCATCTCAGGCATGGAGCTTCGCGACAGACAGGCTCGGCCGGACCAAGGAAGTGACCTCTCCCCTGTCGCGCCAAACCCGGCTCTCCTATGACGCCCTGGGACGGCTCTCCGCCTGGAGCAACGCCGTCGCCCAGACGTCTCTGGCATACGATCCGCAGGGGCTTTCCGGAATCAGCCTGTCGGGAGGGATCTCCTCCTCCTATGGGCACGACGACCTGGGAGAGATCAGCCGCGTCACCGACGCCGCAGGTCATCTGCTGAACCGTTCCTACGATGCCGCGGGACGGCTGACGTCGCAGACCGACAGCCTCGGTAATACGATCTCCTATACCTACGACAACCGGAACCGCATCTCTGCGGTGACGCTTCCCGCGGGGACCCTGCAGATCACCCACGATGCCGCCGGGAACGTCACGCGCCGCTACTACTCCGATGCGACGGATCTGAATTACACCTATGACAACAACGGCCGCCTTCTGACCGCAAACGGCCTCTCGCTTCAGTACGATTCCAACGGAAACATGAAGAACTCGAACGGTCTCGTGATCACGCGGGATGCCGCCGGTCGCGTCGCCGCCGTGAGGATGGTGCCCACCAACGCGACCCCTACCGTGAACTACACCTATAACGGCCGCGGACTCGTGACCCGTGTCAGCGACTGGCTGGGGGGCAGCACCGACCTCGAGTACGATGCCGAGGGGCGTCTGACCCGCCTGACCAGGCCGAACGGCACATCGGTGGAATACCTCTACGATGCAGATGGAATCCTGATCCGGCTCACCGAAAAAAGCGGCGATCAGATCCTCTCGGCGATCGATCTCACCCGGGACGCGGCAGGGAACGTGTCGGCCGCAACCCGCGATGTGCCGCTTCCGCCGGATCCCAGCACGGGGAAGCGGAGCTTCACCTACAACGAAGAGGACCAGATCATCGGCTATACCTACGACGGCATGGGTCGGCTCACGGCCGACGACGCACGTACATATGCCTGGGATCTCGCCTCGCGCCTCACCTCGTATGCGGGGGGGGGCAATACGGTGACCTTCGCCTACGACGGCTTCGGGATGCGGACCTCAGGACAGCCGATGGGGTCACCCGGAATTACGTCTGGAACTATGCCCTGGGGCTCCCTTCGATCTCCATTGTCCGCGACGCTTCCAATGCGACAAACCTCTACTACTATGTCCACCTGCCCAACGGGCAGCTCCTCCATCGGATCGAAGTCGCCACCGGCGCCAGGAAATTCTACCATTTCGACGAGACGGGAACGACGCTCTTTCTGACGGATGACTCGGGGGCCGTCACGGACCGCTACGGGGTCCAGCCTTACGGGGCCACGGTATCCGAGGGAACCACGGATAATCCGTTCATTTTCCAGGGAGCCTGGGGCGTCATGGCGGAGGGGAACGGACTCCATTACATACGGGCAAGATACTACGACAGCGCCTCAGCCAGGTTCATTTCGAAGGATCCCGTCGAGTCCCTCCATCCACTGAAGATCAACCCCTACCAGTACGCCGTGAGCAATCCTTTGCGTTACGGAGATCCCACGGGCCAGAAGGAAATGGCAGGCGCATTCGGCGTGGGATCAAATTCAAGCTTGGGAGGTATCAACGGCCTGGGCATTCATTATTGGTTGGGAGATTTTGGCCTAATGTCAGATCTTGGATTGGATATGAAATCAGAGACTGGAACGGACAACTTTTCAAATTTATTATTCGAATTAGATACAACGAGGGCCAGCGTAGCAGTCGGAAAGACAAACGATGCCACAGGCATCACATCTGCCCCAGCTTGTGGTCAATCGTCCATGCTGTCCCGCGAGGCACCGGCAAAATTCATCGATTCGGTTAATTATGAACAATTTAAATCCCGTTATAAGGCTGAAAATTCCGAAGGGGCTCTGTTTGATTCTGTTTCGTGCTCAGCGCGGAAAGATGTGTCTTCTGCCCCTGCCCCTCATCAAGTCAAGTATAACAGCATCCATAAAGCCATCGCAAAGAAATGGTACAACATGGTAGCCAATGCATATGCCAACAATAGTGCCGAATGGAGAGCCACCATAAAACCTAAGAAACACAGAAGTAAATACATTGAATTTAGGCAAATCGGAGGGGAGATGCACATAGGGTTTTCCTACGATCCGGAAACCATGTCGGATAAAGATGCGTTGGCCAAATTAGCAAAGGATGTCGCTAAGTATACTCCCGGTTGGTCCCGTTTTAATCCTGGTTGGTCTGGGGCCGGCGAATACATTATGCGAGAGTCGATCTATTATGATTATGATTAATTTCAATGCATTGTGCTTTTCGGTAAAGATTTGTGCCTCTTAGCAAAGAGATGAGGGAATGACTGATGAAAGGGAAAGTGTTGCTGTTTGCCGCATTGTTCATCGGATTTACCTTTTCTTTCATTTTTCAAGCAAGCGCCGCCATCGTGACCTACACCTATGACGGCGCGGGGAGACTCACGGCCGCGGACTACGGCCTGGGAAAATGCATTACCTACCGATACGACCTCAATGGCAATCTGATGGAGCAGAACACCTCCTTCAGCCTGAGCAACGCCATACGGGTGCTGAGGATCATGGCAGGAATTCAGGATTCTCTGTCGGGGGGAGACATCGACGGGGATACGAAGATCGGCATCGCCGAGGCTGTTTATGTCCTTCAGGCCGTGGCCGGGCTTCGTGAATAAAGGAGACAGTTGCCGTGCGGATAGATTGTACACAGGAACGGGAAAAACTCATTCAAATAAATGAGGGGGCGATAAATATTCTCACTTAATTATCGTGCTAATGCGCTTGACAGTTTTGCTATCAAGTCAGTCTTTGTAATCTTATTTCTCCAGGACAATGGAATTGCACCCTCCCCATAATACGCCCCGGCGAGTTGGCCGTAAATCGCGCCGGTGGTGTCGGCATCATCGCCGAGGTTCACGGCCATCAGACATCCCTCTTCAAAGGAATTGCTGTTTTGAAAGGCCCACAGGGCGGCTTCCAGGGCCTGGACGACATAGCCCGTGCCCCGGATTTCTGTAAAACGTGCTTTCCTCATGAGAGCCTCCTGGTTGTATTATGCCAGAAAACTCTATTTTTGTATGGTCCGCTTTTAAGGGAAGCTTACGCTAGCACACGAATAAGAACGCTAGTCAGGGAAAGCCCGGCAATCTTAGGAAGAGAAAGTAATGCTTTTGACAGGGCTAATCGCGGTTACTCACTTTTAAACCAAGGACAGCATCTATAGTAGCAATAAGACTATGCACAACGTATGAAAGAATTATTATTGGAAAAAGGAGTATATAACCATTTTCGATTTCGGCCATTTTTAGGGCCAATAAAATAATACCAATCAGGCAGATTGAGATCATTATCAACAAGCCAGCGCCTTTTGCCTTAAGAGACAACTCATCTTTCTTAGCAGTTACTTCGACATCTAGTTTTGTGTGATCACTTCCATAACTCATAAATTCTCCTTGCCTCAGCGTTTTTCTTTCAGGCCAAAAGTATCTTCAGGCATTAACCTCCTTAAGTATCGCCTTCATTTCATCACTCAAAAGAGAACTGATATCTGCCAGCTCAGTCCTTACCCGAACAAACTCAATAGCCTTTTTTAGCCGCCTTAACACTGGAAGAGCCAAGTTTATGTTGAAGTTTATGTAATCCCTAATATCCTCAGGAGTTCTAGGAATTTTGATTCCCCGTCTACTTCCAGCAATGATGAGTCCATCATCTCGCAGGGAGGCCAAAACCTCGCTACGGAATTGCTCTTCACTTAATGTAAATCCTAATGTAGTAAGCCATTCTAAAATTTCATGGGTGAATATGTATTCGTTTGAACCGTCAATCGCTGAATAGTAAAGATACTCTAATGTCCTGATCCTCGGGTCATTCGACGTAGATTTGTGTTTATTAAGATAGCGGCGTGCCTCATCCATACAAGCACCTAGTAAAACACCGGAATAGCTATCCGGAATATCGCCAACATGACTTCCGGTGTCGGGAAGTTGTATGCGCCTTACCCAAAAGGGCTTTATAATATCGATCAGATTGTCCTGATCAACAAAATCGCCTTCTAAAGTCTTTCGGATTGAGCCGGCAAGAAAATCACTCGCCTGGATAAAGTCAATGTCTTTAGCGGATGCAACCATAAGGTCTGGGTCAAACAACTCCATTTGTAGCTTGCTCAATAGGTACTCTTTAAGCGATTTTCGATACTGAGGGCTTCCGTATCTATCCATAGTCACAGAAATAGAGCCAAAAATTCGATACAGCTCATGATTTAAAAGCCTTTGAGCATATTTATAGAAAGTGGAGCGATACCTGAACCAATCCCCGAATAGTGCATCCTTGTCAAAGCATATTGTAATGATCTTCGGTGCTGATGATAAGAGTTGCTGTAAAATATCATATCTCTCTTCGAAGGAACGGACGTGACTTGATTTAAGCTCTCTCATATTATAGTATACTTTGATACGATCTAGCGCCCCTGATAAGAGATGCAAGTCCTCTCGTTTAAAAACGATGGCACACAAAACAAATGTTTTAGAGGCCCCGTCCGCAAAGTTGGGGTCCCCGGACTCATCTATGTATGCTACGTAATTACTCATAGGGCATTGACAATATTGGAGTCAGGTACCCAACATACCTTCACACTGGGTGTGCTGAAAAAAAACCCCATTGTCTTGTCATGACAAACGGGGTTTTGTAAGCAGATATAGGTTCCCCTCCAGTACGTTGATACGAGACGGGTCGCTCAACTGCGTCCTATTTATTTTGTAGCATTTACTACCATTTCTATTCAAAATCCAGAATTAAAATGTACTTTAAAATTAAATTGACTTCAGGAAGTGCACAAGAATCAGACAAACCATAAATGATCTGCAAGAAATCAAGCAGGCAGCTCTATCGCTCTGGAGAAGGCTTGACAGTCCTGATCTTGAAGACGATAAAACCGCTACGAAGGAATATGCCGAGTTGGTGGATCGTTTTTATGAGACTGAAGAAAATTTAGCCCCACCTCAATACAGTGGTGCAAAAAGGATTTCGAGTATCTTCTGAGGCTGCTGGATCTTGCGATTCTTTATCATTTGCCTAGTGACTGTCAGGAGCACTAAGCAAACACCCTCCCCTGCATCCCCCAACCAAAAAACATCGATAGAGAGATCACAAATCATCACAGATAATGCCCTAAAAGGGTAGCAGCGCAAAGAAAAAGGGGTTAAGCCTATTCGGCATAACCCCTTTAATTTCAACTGGCTGGGAGACGTGGATTCGAACCACGATTCACGGAGTCAGAGTCCAAAAAAACCAAAAAATTTAACCCCTTGATCTAACGTCTGATTTCCCGTAACTTATCAGAAATACACATAATATACGGTTCCGTCTTTTCCCTTCTATTCTATCTGTTCCTGCTGTTTTCCCTTGTTTCTATCACGATTTTATCACAGGTGTATATCGGACTTTTAGTCCGGAGTCCATCCGTGATCGCCAGATACTGCTACCAAAAATCAATTCACTCAACAAAACACCAATACCAAAGGCTGCTGATAGAGCTTCCACCATACCGTTAATGTAGCAGCAACAACAGCAGCACTAATAACAACTGCTAACCTCTTTAGCAACTGTATGTGACGCACATTAGCAGTACCAAGTAACTGTAGCAGCTAACATGAGCATCTGTAGCAGCCGTAGCAGTTGACCCGATAATTATCCGGGTCATCACAGCTGTGGTTTAGCAACTATTACGCGACTTACAGTTGATATTACAGCTTCATTCTTTTAAGGCGTTCTTTATTATCTTAGAGACATATAGGCTCTTATCATTTTGAAAAACGATATGGTGGTCTTCAAAATCCTTCTGAGTAAGCTTTTTATCCCACAGGCCGATTTGTTCGAATGGCGTAACAGAAATAATGAAGGATGCCAGCTTTACGTCAGTATCGCCAATCTGTTTTTCGAGGGTTTTGATTTCCTGAAAAAATTGGACCTTCGGATCATTGAATCCGCCCTGCGCCATGCGCATGCCATGAGGATCGATGAAAGTGATCCGCTGTTTTTTGCCTTCGACCAGCCACAAAATAAAATCTGGATAAAAATTATGCGCCTGGAAAAAGCCGACACCGTGTCCGCGACCAAGATTGCGCAGCAAATACAACTCACGATCATTAAAACTGCCCTGGTTAGCTCCATAATAGTCTTTCAGATCCAGGACAAATTTCTTTTCTCCTTCATTCAAGGCAACCGGAATCACCTTCAGCTCGCTGTCTTTGATATGAATTAATGGTTTGTATAAATGTCTGTCGAAATTGAACGAGAACATGGAACGGAACGCCCAATTCGCAAAATTTCCACTGTCTATTTGCTCTACTAGTTCCTTCAGCTTTTCAATAATATCCCAACGGGACTTCTCCACCAGGAACGTATATTCATCAAACAGATTTCCGGCTTTACCATTGGCTGCCAATTCAGCTTCGACTTCATCCAGGTAGCGATATTCCAGCTTGTCTTTTTCGTAATCCAGGCGTTTTGCATTATAGAAATTATCGCAATATTTCTTTAAAAGCGTCGAGGCAATCTCCTGCCAGAGTCTTGTCTTGGCAAATGATGTGAATTCAAGTTCCTCCTGCGGAATATAGAGCTGATACCAATCCGACCGGCTCATCAAAACAGTCAGAACATCTTTTTCAATATTCAGGTTGTAATAATTTCTTTCATTCTTGTGTTTCTGGATCTCAAAATACAACTCGTCATAATCCAGAAAAGCGCATTGAGCCTGTCCCAGCGTCGCAGTCTGCAAGGTGGCTGTTACCTGCGCCCCTGCTCCCCTGCTGCGCATGGCTTCAATTTTGGGGTACCAGTTGACCACCACCTTATGTTGTTTTAGATAGTCATCAGGCACCGCAATGACCGGCCTAGGACCCTGCTTCTTGAAATTAACACCTTCTTTTAATCGGGGATACTTCAGCTTCATGGAACCGAAATTGCGCAGACAGGGCAGCTTAATTTCCTCATAGTCGTCGATGCCTTTAACGCCTTCTTCCTCCAGATACTCTCTGAACTGCCGCATATAATCGGCGCGCACACCGAAGACATTCAGCGTTTCGACAATTTCAATGGATTTCGGAGTATGTGGCGCATGCGCGAACCGGCTCCGCTTCAAACATTCATTATATCCTTTCAACCGTACACCACGGCCAAAGAGCTGGATGATCTCTGAACCTTCCGAACGGCCGACATTCATCAGACCCATCGTGGAAACACGCCAACTATTCCAGCCTTCGGTAAATTTCTTGGAGCCGATCAGGATCTTGACAGACGAATCATCCTTGGCCAGCGCCTTAAACAGCGATTCCGAAAAATCTCTTTCGGCAACGATGAAACCGTTATCCGCACAAAGTTTGATTAACTCGCGATCATCGCCGACGTTGATAACACCAAAATATTCCCCATCGCCCAAGCGCAGGCCGATTTCACCCTGAACGCCTTTGAGATTATCAATATGCATTTGGGCGCCGACCACAGCGCCGTTGAATAATCTTGTAACGACATCATCATAAATGTCAGAGGCATCCATGTGTGAAGCTATCAGATAATCAAAACGACCGGCAAAAAGATCATTGCCGCGTGTATCGTTGAGCTGGCTGGCGCCGTTGAGCAGGCGATGAATAAATTCCTTCGTTTCCGGTCGGTCGTTAAGAAATCTTTTCAGAAAAAGCAGTATATCAATAACGTCGGAGACCTTTGCACCGCGTTCGGTGCGCACTGCATTGACCTTGCTGCCGACAAATACCCAAAGCGGTTCTTCCACATTAAACGGGACAAGCTCACGTTTCTTGCCGTCATAAACTTTCAACTGCTGGTAGAAAGCCAAAAGACAGGCAGTCAGATATAGCTGGCGCTGTTCTTCATGCTGCTCCTCGGCCAGATTCAATATTGAATATTCCTTGCCGTAGCCGTCGCCGTAAAAATATTTATAAGAGTAGTCAAACAAAATGCATTTGGCATAAAGATGGAGCATCTCTTTTTTGCCCGACGCCTTCATGGCCTGGCCGAAGGTTGCCGAATATTCAAATGAAAAACCTTCCGAGCATAATCGGTTGCGTTTATCCATCCATTCTTCACCGCCCGCGCCGCGATGCCCTTCGTCCACCAGAACAAGATTATTACTTTCAAAGGCATCCACGCTGACGGTTTTTTCCTTGCCTTCTTCCTTTAACTTATGAATGTCAATGATACTGATTTCCTGGCCTGCATATAGACTGCCGGATTCTTTGTTGAAAATATCAGCAGGCAGAGAAGAAAGCTTAAATTCTCCATTATGCTGCTCGGAAAGACCTTCATTGGGCGTCAACAGAATCACCCTGTTTAACGTAGCATGTTTCCCCGCCTTTTCCAGATAATGCCGGTATTGAAGAATATTGACATGCATGATCAGGGTTTTCCCTGACCCAGTGGCCTGCCAAAAAGCAACTTTATTGAGATCATCCAAAACATAAGGCGGTAACTTGTCGGCGGCTTCGCGTTCACTGTTCAGCATAGTAACCTGTTCATTCAAACCATCCAGTAGCCCCTGTGGATCATTAAAAAATTTATCCAGATAAATTTCTGAGAATAATAGCGCCATGTACTGGAAATACTTCCAGCGGAAAGCGCCGCGGCGTCCGGAAATGGCCATTGTCTGGCTGGTAATGTTCTGGTCGTAGTGTAAAAGCTGTTCTTTGGTGATGCCGGGGTATTCAAATAGGCGAGTTGTCAGGAAGTAATAATAGCGGGAAATGTTTTGTTCATCCCATCCTTCCCATGTTTCATCTTTCATGCCTTCGCACAAGCTATCGAGCGACGTGCAACCGAATAGGGAAAGCATATATTGAAAAAGCGCCAGCGACTCATCAAAACGAAACTGTCTCGTCGTTCGGGCGGCACCGGCGGTTTTTGCTTTCTTATAGCCTCTGGACATTATTCTCCTTACTAATTTGCCAGTTTAAAATTTACTATTGACATTATTATCTGCGCCTGTATAATAATAGCCGTCAGGGACAAAATTCGGCTTCACGCCGTGTGAGTTTTGGGCAAAGTTCCGAAACTCCTATATCCCTGAACAGTCATTTTTAGCCGCTTTAGTGAGCGGCTTTTTTTGTGTATAATACACGCCATACTTATTTTCCCTAGTATCATC
>Ga0116143_10005373_pt1 | contig 11577 bp, 5 predicted proteins | sample AD_UKC034_MetaG_FD_89745 | JGI IMG/M metagenome (GOLD analysis project Ga0116143, IMG submission 89745) | Active sludge microbial communities of municipal wastewater-treating anaerobic digesters from USA - AD_UKC034_MetaG | ecosystem: Engineered > Bioreactor > Anaerobic > Digestate | place: USA...
CCGCCGTCCTGCCGGTAAAGTATCTGCTTGAGGTTGGGCGTCTGGGTGGCGATATAGACCCGGAGCCTCCCGGGGCTGTCCTTCGGGTCAACCATCACCTGCAGTTCGGCGTTGTTCATGGTCGGGTAGATATCCAGGGCGTTCGCAGTGTTCACCACCAGGGGTTCGTCGGCATAATGGAGGCGGCTTTCGCCCACCGGCTCCCGCCCGGCGGTCAGCCGGTCCCGGTAAATCAGGATGGGGACCCGGCGTTCTTCGAGCGGATTGGTGAAGTAATCCTGGGCGTGGTAGAAGAGGCACCAGAAGGTGTTCAGCGAGCGTTCCTGGAGCAGGCGGGTATAATCGTCCGGTTTTGCCTCGCCCAGGTGATACCGGCCGGGTTTCCAGCCTTCGCTCTTCTTCTTCAGCGTGTTCAGGTAAAGTCCCTGGCCGCGGTGGTTGAAGAGCAGGTCACGGGCCTCGAGCAGGTCCAGGGGTTCGCCGGACTCGTTCTCGTAGTGAAAATTGTGAAGCACGTCCATGTAAATCCATTTCTGGTACTGGTTGGACCAGATGTCGACCACCATATGGCCCATGGCCTTCTCCGTCCATTTGACCGGCCGCATGACGTTGACGATGCGGGCCGGCCAGGCGAGGGCGGCCGCGCTCATTGTGAAGACCCGCGCGAAATGGGTGCAGTACCAGAAGTCGTCCCGCCGGGTAAGCCGGCGGAGATGGTAGCGCTTGAGAAAGGGTATCCCGGGCCGTTCCCGGTACCAGGCGGTCCGGTGCAGGTCACGGAAGTTGACCAGGGCGGCGAACTCGTCCCGGGCGCCGCGGTACATCTGATCGAAGGGAAATTCGCGCCGGTAGGCGCGCAGGAGCGGGTGGCCGTAGTAGTCGGCGACAAAGGGAAACTTGCTGATGCGGTTGACCTGGTTGTCGGCCTCCATTGACATCCGTTGTCCGGCCAGGCTGATTTCGCTGCGGCCGTTCCCGGCGGGCGGGACCAGGACTTCGGACTTGCAGCGGGGACAAGTGAACCGGATATTTTCGCCGCGGTCGATCGGCGCGTTGCAGTTCAAGCAGATAAACGGCCGGCCCGAATACTCTCCAACCCTGGCTTCCGATGACATTGGCGCTCCATCCCCGATGGCTTGAATGGCCGGCACCCGTCCAGGCACCATGCCCGACGGGCCGACCGGATCAATTTTACCAGCAAAAAGAAGTTGCGGCAAGAGGCGGGGTTTTATTCTGGAACTTTCCCGGTAGCCGGTTTTGAGGCGGACGTGTTAAAATTGAAACGGACGGAATTTCAAAAGCGGCGAACCCACTGAAAACGGAGTCCGGCATGCGCATCCTGATCATCGGCGGCGGCATGATCACCCGGGAAGTGCTTATCCCGGCCGTCCAGGCCTTTTCGCGCCGACACGGCCGCGACCATCTCCTGATCGCCTCCCGGCGCGGCGCCACCCTCCAGAGAATCTCCGATGAATTCCCCGGCCTGGAATTTCAGGCCTACCCCGACCCGGCCTGCTCCGATCCAGAGGCCTCGCGGCCGGAGGCCTACCGGGAGGCTCTGGCCGATCTGGAACCGCCGGCGGCGGTTATCGTGGCCACCCCGGATCACCTGCACACCGGTCCGGTACTGGAGGCCATCGAGGCCGGCTTCGACTGCGTGGTCCAGAAACCGCTCTGTCTTTCCCTGGAGGACAGTCGACGGATCGCGGCCGCGGCCGAGGATAAGGCCGCCTACGTTTACACCGATTACCACAAGCGGCACGATTACTCGATCCGGGCCCTGCGCCACCGATACCTGGCCGGGGAACTCGGCGAGGCCCTCTGCGCCAGCGCCTACATAGAGGAGCGACGCGAGATGCCGCTCAAGAACTTCGCCCGCTGGGCCCAGGCGAGCAATTCCTTCGATTATATCGGCTGCCACTACGTGGATGTTTTTTACTATGTGACCGGGCTGCGGCCAAAACGGGTGACCGCCTATGGACAGAAGAAAATGCTGGCTTCGCTCGGCCACGACATCTACGACGCGGTCCAGGCGCTGGTGGAATGGGAGAACGGCGCGGTCCTTTACGTTCAGACCTCCTGGGTGCTTCCGGACGGCAACCCCAACCTTACCAACCAGGGCTTCCAGATGACCGGGACCCAGGGTGAATATCGGGCCGACCACGCCGACCGCGGCACCAACTTCTGCACCCAGCCGTCCGGCTACGACCGTTTCAATCCTTACTTCTGCAAGCCATACCGGGATTGGAATCACCCGGAACGGATCGTCTGGGAGGGCTACGGTATCGAGAGCGTCATCCAGCCGCTGGAGGACATTCTCTCCCTGCACCAGTCGGCCGCCGGTCTCAGCCCCGAACGGCGCCTGGCCAAACGCCGTGAAATCCTGGCCGGGCTGATTAAAACCCGGCCCTTGCCGGAACAGGCCATGGTGGCGACCGCGGTTCTGGAGGCCGCCCACCGGAGTTTGGCCGCCGGGAGCGTCCCGGTTCCGGTTGAATTTTAGCCCGCGGATTTTACTTTCAACCAGAGGAGGAGCGATGAGGGGATTAAGAACGCTGACGATAGCGCTTGGACTGGTAATGGCGCTGGGTTGCTTATCGGCCGTCCGGGCCCAGGAGAGTGGGACCCTCGGCCCCTGGCGGGTGGGCGACATGGCCTACAACCCGACCCTGGCCGACGACCGGCCCAACGCCGAAAGCGCGGCGATCAAGGCCCGTGGTTTCACGCCGCTCATCCCGGACCGGGTGCTGAAAGGGACGAAAGGCGCCCTGAGTTTCCGGGTATCGCCCCGGAACGAGGAATGGGCGGGCATCCTGGTCATGGATGTCGAGGGAAAGCCGCTGGGGGTGAGGGATGGATACAGCGTCCAGCTGGTCAACCCGGTCGACGGCAAGACCGCGCCCTTCGACGTTAACGACAGCCGGGCGCTCTTCAGCGACGCCAGCCGGATCTTCCGGCCCAAAACGGTCATCCGGGTCAGCCAGAAGAACGTGCTGGTAGACGAGGCGACGGTTGATTTCACCAGCTGGAAATATCCCGACTCGAAAGTCCGGATGAACGACCTGCTGGACGGACCGACTTCCGCCCACGGTTTCGTGACGGCCCGGGACGGCCGTTTCTGGCGGGAAGGGAAACCCATTTACTTCTGGGGTGGCCACGAAAACCATGTTCCTCGCAACAAGGCGGCTTCCGACCTGTACGCGGAAGCATATTCGGCCGCCGGCATCAACATCATGCGCCATATCGGCGTTGACGAGATGGTGATCGACCCGGTGAGCGGCGCGGTAAACCCGGAGATGCTGGATAATTATCTCTACCTGGTCGCCAAGCTGGGCGAAAAGGGCATCTACTTCCTGATGAGCGGCTACCTCGGATACCAGCCCTCGATATACGGCTTGCCGAAGGGAAGCAAGGGGTCAAACGCCTTCTTCTGGATGGATCCCGCCTACCGGGAGTCCTGGAAGAAGTTTCTTCGCATCCTGTTCACGACCAAAAATCCATACAACGGCAAGGCCCTCAAGGATGATCCGACCCTGATTGGATTCGAGCTTTCCAATGAAATGGGAATGAACGAACGGCGTTTCGATTATAACCGTCTCGACACGCTTGAAGAAACCCAGCTCTGGCGGCAGGCCTTCAACCGTTTCCTGCTTAAGAAGTACGGAAACAGAGAGGCGCTGGCCCGGGCCTGGGAGATCAACCCGCTTTTGCCGAACGAGGATCCGACCCGGGGCAGCATCCTGATGCCCTCCAACTTCCGGGGCGTCCGCAGTCCGTACGGCGGCACCGGCCAGCATGACCAGTTTACCATCGGCCACTGGTATCGAAACGGCCTGCCGAACGAAGCGGCCATCCGGATCCTGGACGCGATCGAGTTCAACCAGAAGGTGGCCGGCAAGACCTACCCCTTCGATTTCAACAACCTGGAGACGCCCGAGGAGACCGGGAAGCTCCGGGCCGCCTTCAACCAGTTTCTGCTGCAGAAATACGGTGATCGGGCCGCTCTCGCCAAGGCCTGGGCCGAGGACCAGCTCTTCGGCTGGGAAGACCCGGCCAAGAACACCATTTTGATCCCGACCAACTACCGGGGCGAAAAGGAGTACCGGTTCGATCCTTCCCGGCGTCAGGCCGATCCGCGCGTCAGCGACGCGCTGGAGTTCACCTACCAGGTGCAGAAGGAATGGGCGACCGACATGGCCAGGTTCCTGAAGGATGAGATCGGCCTCAAGTGCGGGGTAGGCTGGAACGGGGATACCTTTCATGTCGTCCAGACGCCCAACCACCTGGCCAACATGAACTCGCCCCTGGACATTGCCATCGCGGCCGCCTACCTGGACTGGGATAACGGCGACCAGATCACCAGCCGCACCAAGAACCTCAAGCGCTTCACCGCCTACGGCCGCATTCTGGGCCGGCCGATGCACTCCTACGAGTGGAGCATGTGGACGCGCCAGGGGCCCTACACTTATGAATATGGACTGCTGGCGGCCCTGATGGGCCGGGTCTACGGCTTCGACGGATACTCCCATCACAAGATGGCCCCGGTCATCTACCCGATCAGCGATCCGCTTTACTCGCTGAACTCCCACTACATCACCCCGTTGACCGACCGCCGCCGCGGGGCTTTTTACGTGGCCCGCTGGATTCTGGAGCGCTCCCGCATTCCGGAGGCGGAGAAACGGCTGGTCATCGGCTTTCCGGCCCAGAGCGTCTTCACCGGCGGCCCGGAACGGAGGATGAGCAACTGGGCCTTTGAGAACTGGCTGATGTACCAGTGCGGAACCGAGGATTACGCCTTTGAAGATGTTTATGACGGTCCGGCCGACCGGGTGGTGGTCCACTCCGGCCATGGGCCTTACGGCGACTACCGGAAGGCACAGCACGCCATCCTCTGGTGCCACAGCAACAGCGACCGGGAAGGCAAGGACCTGAAGGCCAGGGAGAAGTGGTTTGCCTTGCACGGCATCAAGTTCGCGCCCGGTCAGAAGTATTACCTCGACGACAAGTACTTCGCCACCACCGAGGACCTGACCGATTACAACCTGGTCCACGCCCGGGCTGAAGGGGCCCGCTGGGACCTGCTCAACAAGAACGCGGCCTCGAAGCAGTTCGGGGTGGTGAATACCGCGGCCGGGGACTACTGGCTGCCGGAGAAGGGGCAGCCGCTCACCGAAATGGACCGGAAACTCTACGAGGCCCTGAAGCGCTGGGGCTACCCGCTGCCCTTCGAGGTTGAGGAGATCGACCAGGTCTGGCGCAGCCGGGATCGGACGATGGAGATGAACACGCTCAAGACCTTCTTCAAGTCCGACCGTGATGATCTCCAGCTTTGGTTCGGCCAGCTGGCCGAGAACGGCGGCCGGGTTTCCTTAAGCCGGCTCGAGGCGGTCTCCGGCGAAAAGCAGTATTCGGCGGCCCTGATTCCCTGGGACACGGCCGATTTTGCCACCGCCCGGACCCTGCTCCTCTGGACCCACTGGAACAGCCGGGTGACCGTTAAGCTTCCCTTCCGGGGAACGCCCGAGATTTACGCGGTCAACTGGCTGGGCAAGCGCCTCTACCGGGTCAAGCCGCTCCGGAGCGGCCGGAACGAGTTGACCTTCGAGACCTGCCGGGACGACGATATCTTCGGCTACGAGATCGCCCAGTAAAAGAATTAAATCTCGCGCGTCTTTGAGCCCTCCGAGCCGGATCGGGGGGCTCTTCTTTGGCGGCATAAACGTTTCAACTTCGCCCGGTAACTAAATTTCAAATCTTCAAGAAGACGGGTTGAAAAGGTTTTTCGGCCAAAAGAATGACTGGGGGAGCGTAAAATTTCGGGGGAGCAGCGAAAGGAGAGGGCATGAAATTGAGAGGCAGAGTGCTGGTGCTGGCGGGATTGGGATTGCTGTTGACGGCCGGGCTGCTCCTGGCCGAGAATCCGGCCGGTGCCGACGGCGGCAAGGCACCCGGGACGGAGAAGCCTCGGCCGGGGATTGAAAAACGCGTCCAGGGCGGAGACGGCGGACAGTGGGGAGCCCTGGCCCAGCTGGGCCTGAGCGAGGAGCAGAAGGCCTCGATCAAATCCATCCTGGATACTCAGCGGGAACGGATGAACAGCGTGCGCCAGGACAGCACGCTCAGCCGGGAGGAGACGAAGAAGAAGCTGGCCGAAATCGAGAAGACCGGCCAGGAGCAGGTGGCCGCTCTTCTAACCACGGAGCAGAAGGCGAAGCTGGCCGCCTGGAAGGAGAAGCAACGGGCCGATCAGGAACGGAAAATGGCTGAACGGCTGGCCGACCGGTTGCAACTGGACACCGAGCAGCGGGTTAAGATACTGCCGCTTTTGAAGGAAAGGCAGGCAAAGGTCCAGGCGGTGCAGAACGACCAGACCATTTCCAACGAGGCTCGCAAGGAGAAACTCCGGGAGATTCATCAGACCTACCAGGGCAAAATTGTTCAATACCTGAGCGAGGAGCAGAAGGCGAAGTTCACGGAACGGCCGAATGGGGACCGGCCCAAGCCGCTGGCCCAGCCACCATTGCCGCCGGCGCCGCCGCAGCCGGATGCCAAACCAACCGCCTGATTCCACCCGGATTGAATTAAAAAGGCGGCCTCGCCGGAAGGCGGGCCGCCTTTTTTTGTTTTCGGCCGCACGGCCAACAAAGCTGGCCGGTCCGAAGGCAGACCACTATCAGGCGCTGGTGATCCTGATCAATAGTGGTTTGAATTCGGGCCGGGAGCGCGACGGCCAGGAGAAGCCCAGGAGGCGTACTGAAGGTACGCCGACGCCGGCGCCGACGCAGCCAACAAAGCTATCCGGTCCGAAGGCAGACCACTATCAGGCGCGCTGGAACTGCCGGTCAAGGAACCGCTCCGTCAATTCCAGCACGGTCGGCCGGCCGTGCGGACAGGTGAAGGGATCGGCGCAGGCCAGGAGACGATCCCGGAGCGCCTCGGCTTCCTCGCGTCCGGCTGGTTCGCCGGACCGGATGGAATTATGGCAGGCGCGCCGGGCCAGGGTCTCCGGGTCGGCGGCCGGAGTGTCCTTTTCGGCCAGCAGGTTGCGCAGGGCCGTCTCCGGGCGGTTGATCAGGGCCGGGTGGGAGTGGATGGCAACCTGTCCCTTCTCCCATCGGCTGGTGGAGAAACCGAGTGCTTGGAAACGCGGCTGTCCTTCCTCCCAGACCAGCATCTCCGATATGGTAACCGGTATTATCAGGGGCGTCAGCAGGTACTGGACCTCGACCTTGCCCCGGGTCAAAGCCTCGACCAGGCGCTCGTAATTAATCCTTTCATGGGCGGCATGCTGATCGATCAGCAGCAGGGAGCTCCCGGCCTCGAAAATCAGGTAACGCCGGCGGAAGGCGCCAATGAAGAAGGCGTTGGAAAGCAGCTCGCGCAGGGTGGCCTCGGCGGCGGCCGGCGGCGATTCGATCGCTTCCGGCCTGGGCAGGGCCGTATCGGCGGCCGGGACCGGCGCGGCCGGCCGGGCCAACGGCGGCCGATAACCGGCGCCGGATTCCGAAAGTTTCGGCTGGAAAACCGATTCGGCCGCCGGGCCGGTTTTAAAGACCGCCAGCTTGATCCGGCGGGCCCGGCCGCGGGTGGTCAGGGCCTGTTCGCAGGCCACCCGGACCAGGCCGGCCAGCCGGGCCTCTCCATTAATCCGGACCTCATGCTTGGAAGGATGGATATTGACGTCCACCAGTTCGGGCGACAGTTCCAGAAAGAGGGCGAAAAAGGGAAAGACCCCGGCCGGCATGACACTCCGGTAGGCCTGGTTGACCGCCTGGCTGAAGGCCCGGCTGTAAACCGGCCGCCGGTTGACGAAGACAAACTGCAGGTTGCGGCGCGGCCGCTGGATATTAACGTCGCCCAGGCAGGCCTTGAAGGCGAATCCGGTTCCGGCGGATTCCTGTCCGGCCTCCAGCAGGTTTTCCGGTTCCAGGTTCAGGACCTGCTGAAAACGGCGCATTGGGTTTTCGGCGGCGGCCAGATCCAGGCGGACGCGTTCCTGGTGGCGGATCGCAAACCGGCACTCCGGGTAGGCCAGGGTGTAGGGGATGATCTGGTTGACGGTCAGCTGGAACTCGGCCGGGTCCGACTTCAGGAACTTGCGCCGGGCCGGGGTGTTGAAGAAGAGCTCGCGCACTTCAACCTCGGTCCCCCGGTTCATCGCCACCGGGGCGGTTCCCATTCTCCGGTTGCCCCGGATATGGACTTCCAGCCCGGACTCGCCGGAGGCCGTCCGGCTGCGCAGCCGGAAGTCGGAAACCGCGGCCAGGCTGTAAAGAGCCTCACCCCGGAATCCGAAGGAAGCAATCGCGGCCAGGTCCTCAAGGCGGCTGATCTTGCTGGTGGCATGGCGTTCGCCAATCGCCTCCAGATCCTCCGTGTCGATTCCTGAACCGTTATCACGCACCAGGATGAGCTGCTTGCCGCCATTGAGCAGCTGCACCTCGATGGAGTCGGCGCCGGCATCCAGGCCGTTTTCCACCAGTTCCTTGACCGCCGAGGCCGGCCGTTCGATCACCTCGCCGGCGGCAATCTTCCCGGCCAGGTCGGGCGGCAGGCGTTTAATCATGGCCATTTTTCTCCAGCCGTTTGCGCCACCGGTCCAGTTTTTCCAGGGCCTCCAGCGGCGTCATCCGTTCGATTTCCAGTTTTTCCAATTCCCGGCAGACCTCTTCGCGCGCCTCCAGCCAGGCGGCGGTTTCGGCGGCCGCCTCCGAACCGGCGGCGTCAAAAAGCGAAGGGGTTTCGTCCCTTTGGCCGGAACGGTCGAAGAGTTTTTCCTTCAAGCTTCCCTCGGCCTCCAGCTGGGTCAGCAGCTGTCGGGCCCGGCTGACCACCCGGTCCGGAATGCCGGCCAGGCCGGCCACGTAGATGCCGTAGCTTTCATCGCTGCCGCCGGCCACGATCTTGTGGAGAAAAAGAATCCGGTCACGCCACTTGCGGACCGCCACGTTGTAATTCTTGACTCCGGTCCGGCCCCGGGCCAGGGCGGTCAGCTCGTGGAAATGGGTGGCGAAGAGCGTGCGCGTCCGATGCCGGTTGAGTTCCTCGGCAATGGCCCAGGCCAGGCTCAGGCCGTCCAGGGTGCTGGTGCCCCGGCCGATCTCGTCCAGCACCACCAGGCTGCGTTCCGAGAGGTTGTGGAGTATTTCGGCCGTTTCGGACATCTCGACCATGAAGGTACTCTGGCCGCGGCTGATGTCGTCGTGGACGCCGATGCGGGTGAAGATCCGGTCCACCAGGCCCACCCGGGCCCGGCCGGCCGGCACGGCCGCGCCCATCTGGGCCATGATCACCAGCAGCGCCGCCTGCCTGATATAGGTTGACTTGCCGGCCATGTTCGGTCCGGTGATGATCAGCAGGTGATCGGTCTCGGTGTTCAAGAACAGGTCGTTGGGAATGAAGTTCTCCTGAAGGTGCTTCTCCACCACCGGGTGGCGCCCCTGGATGATTTCGATCCCGTTTCCCTCGTCCACCTCCGGCCGGACATAACCCGGTTCGCCGGCCAGCCGGGCCAGGGAGTCCAGGGCGTCCAGCCGGGCCAGCTCTTCGGCGAAGCGGTGCAGCGGCGCCGACTGCTCCAGGATCCGTTCGCGCAGTCCGGCCAGGAGTTCCGCCTCCAGGGCCAGGATCCGTTCCTCGGCGTTCAGCAGGCGTTCCTCGAATTCCTTGAGCTTCGGGGTGATGAAGCGTTCGGCGTTGACCAGGGTCTGCTTGCGCAGGTAATCCTCGGGCACCAGGTGCAGATTGGTTTTGCTTACCTCCAGGTAATAGCCGAAGACCCGGTTGTAGCCGACCTTGAGGGAATTGATGCCGGTACGCTTGATTTCCTCGGCCTGGAGGCGGCGCAAGCCCTCCCGGCTGTTACGCTGCAGGTCCCGCAGCCCGTCCAGTTCCGGGTGGTAGCCGCTCCGGACCAGGCGCCCCTCTGACTGGCTGATCGGGGCCGCCGGATCCAGGGCCCGTTCCAGCTCCGTCCGCAGTTCCGGCAGATCGGCCAGGCTGAAAAGGGGGTTCCGGGCGGCCGGCGGATCGGCCAGGGCCTTGATTTCCGGAATCCGGGCCAGTGCGTTCCGCAGGCCGAGGAAGTCGCGGGCCGAACCATAACCGCCGCTCAATCGCGAAAGGTTCTTCTCGACATCGGGCAGGTTCTTCAGCAGTTCCTCCAGCCCCTCCAGTCGTTCCGGATCGGAACGGAGCAACTCCACGGCCGCCTGCCGTTCCCGGATGGCCGACGCCTTTTTCAGCGGTTGGTAAAGCCACTGGCGCAGGCGGCGCTTGCCCAGAGGCGAGCGGGTGTAATCCATCCGCTCGAAAAGGTTTTCCAGTTCCAGGCCGGCAAAGGCGGCCGGCGCGATGAAGAGATTTTCGGAGACGGTGCAGAGGCGAATCGAGTCCAGGTGGCGCAATTGACCGCGGTTCAGGCGGCGCAGGTATTCCACCAGGGCCCCGCAGGCGGCCAGGGCCAGCGGCCGTTCCTCCAGGCCGAATCCGGCCAGGCTGGCGACCCGGAAGTGTTCCTGGAGCGTCCGGCGGTCCAGTTCCGGATTGAAAGTCCAGTCTTCCAGCGGGCTCAGGGTCAGTTTCCGGCTCCGGAAGGCCGGCTGTTCCAGGAATTGGCGGCTGGCCGTTTCGGCGCCGGCCGGAAAGAGGCACTCGTAAACCGGGAGTCCGGCGACCGTTTCGGCCGCCCGGGCCGCGTTTTCGAACTGGTTGGCCTGGATGGTGCCGCCGGCGGCCTCGACGAAGGCCAGGCCGAATCCCTCCCGGGCCGGGTTGAGGCAGAGCAGGCAGCGGTTCTCCGGGCTGCCTTCGTCAATGAAGGTGCCGGCGGTGACCACCCGCACCACCTCCCGCTTTACCAGGCCGCGCGCCTTGGCCGGGTCCTCGGTCTGTTCGCCGATGGCCACCTTGAGGCCGGCCTTGATCAAGCGACCCAGGTAGCCTTCGAGCGCGTGGTAGGGCAAACCGCACATCGGGATCCGACCAGAACGGCCGGCGTCCCGCGAGGTAAGCACCAGGTCCAGGATCGGCGCGGCCTGTCGGGCGTCCTGGTCGAACATCTCGTAGAAATCGCCCAGCCGGAAGAGAAGCAAGCAGTCCGGGTGCTGGCTCTTCAGTTCCCGGTACTGCCGGAGCATCGGCGTAAAGTCGTCCATGATTTATTATTGTATCTCAAGATGCGGGGCAAAAGAAAATTTGTTGAGAACCCAGTCGGCTTGGATTCCGGATCATGGGCGGGTTTGGAAGTTGGCCGGTTTTCCGGTAAAATATGAGGTTATGAAAATGCCCGCTGATCCAGCTGCCGTTTCAAAACCGGCTACCGGCCGGCGCCGGCGGCCTCTTAACCGGCGGGTGTACGCCCTGAGCCTGGGCTGTCCGAAGAACCTGGTGGACACCGAGCGCTTCCTGGCCGGCCGGCTCAAGGCCGGCTACCGGCTGGCGGAGAGCCCGGAAAAGGCCGACCTGCTTTTTTTGAACACCTGCGCCTTCCTGACCGAGGCGGTCCGGGAATCGGAGTCCTTCCTGGAGCAGCTGGCCTCCTTGAAGCGGCCGGGCCGCCAGCGCCTTTACCTGGCC
>Ga0116143_10005378_pt1 | contig 11572 bp, 13 predicted proteins | sample AD_UKC034_MetaG_FD_89745 | JGI IMG/M metagenome (GOLD analysis project Ga0116143, IMG submission 89745) | Active sludge microbial communities of municipal wastewater-treating anaerobic digesters from USA - AD_UKC034_MetaG | ecosystem: Engineered > Bioreactor > Anaerobic > Digestate | place: USA...
AGAAGGAAAGGCATACCACTAAGAATAATATTAAATAATTAATAAATTATTTTGTATAATAAATAAATATTATTATATTTGCACTGTATTATTAAATTGGGCTAAGGGGGAGGGGGGAGAGAGATGGTTATACAGCATATGAGTTGTATAAGTAATATTAGGGGGTAGCTCCTGATAAAACGCAAAATAGCTACAGTTTTCTCTTATGTTTTTTGATGCTCACAATGATAAAAAACTGTAGCAAAACCTCTTTAGCTAAGTGGACAAAAGCAACTGGAATTATGGCCAGTAATAGTTAGTTCGAATCTAACAGGAGATCCAGATTTGCGGGGTCAATCAAAAAATTGATAAAGCAATCAGGGCCCATAGCTCAGCTGGTTAGTAGCACCTGACTCATAATCAGGAGGTCACAGGTTCAAGTCCTGTTAGGCCCACCACGATGACGGACAATGCGATTGTGGTTTAATTTAAACCTTAATGTGAAAAAATTTATTTTAATGTATTCGATTACTTTAAACTAATTGCTTGTGAAAGCCATTAGTTTTTTTTATTTTGTATATTTGCAGTACAAAGAATTATATTTAAGTTTGAATTTAATAATAAAGATTGCTTCTCTATATAGTAATCTTAAATACTTATATTATGCAACAACCTAAAAAAATTAAAGCTAAAGAACCTGTGAGTATGTTCTATACAGAATCCAACAACACAAGCTGTGGCTGCAAAAACTGGATTAGCTTCAGAAGCATTGGATTTAGGTCTTAATACCTACCAAGCTATTGGAGACATAAATGATGGTAACTATAAAGGAGCTACATACAATGGAATACAGGGAGCTTCAAACATAGGGAGCTTCATAGGGGCATCTGATGTTTTGCGTGCCTTTGGAAGGAATGGAAGATGGGCTGATAGGCTTCTTGATTTCACAACAAGAGGTGTTATGGGCGTAAATGACATAGTAGACGGTGTAAATAATATAGAGGGTATAAATGAAGCTAAGGCTGCTGCCGAAATGAAAAAACAGCAAGAACTACAAGAATTAAGAGAGAAGTATGATATATTTAGAAATAATGTATCTTTGCAATTCAGATAAATAAAATTTATAATTATGTTTGATATACCAGAAATTAATACAGTTTTTAAAAAAGAAAGACATGAAACTAGTATTGGTTCGGAAGAACCCTTTTGTGATGTAATTCATTTTCTATGTAGAATAGAAGGATTTAAAACTAAAATAAAAAACCTACATTGGGCAAGCAAAGACCTTAACATCCATGTGAAACTAGATGACTTTATGTCAGTCATATCAGAATATCAAGATAGTGTGGCAGAGGACTATATGGGAATGCAGGGAACAATGCCGCCTAATGTACTATGTGGAATAGAGGACAAGAGTTTAGATGCTCTAACAATGCTTCAAGCACTAAAGGAAGCAACCCTATCCTTTTATTCAACTCTTCCAGACCAACCTTGCTACAAGGGAATAGTATCAGAAACAGAAGCATTTATGCATGAACTGAATAAATACAAATATTTATTTACATTGTGTAAGTAACTATTTTTAGAATTAATATTTAGACCTAGCTATGGATATACTTACTATAGCTAGGTTTTATTTTGTAAAATAATTACTAATTAGTATAGTTATTAAGATAATTTAATTACATTTGCATTATAAAAATAAACAGAATATGAAAAAAATGAATGCAATAATGGACAGCACCCTTAGGGGTATTATAGAGGCATCCAATGCTTTAAATATACAGAGAGAGGATGTTGTTAATCTTTTATTTCAAAATAATAATTTTATATTAATTTATTATACTAAAGACTAATGGAAACAAGCAAGGAAGTACCAGTAGTAAGTATAGAAGAGTTTAAAAAAGCTTTAAAGAATAGACTAACTAACTTTGAAGCCGTTAAAAGATTTAAATCTATAAGCAGGGCAATTAAAAGAGGTTTGGTTTCTCCTTTTGGAGTACTATATCCTAAAATGCCTTTTAATAATAGGAAGAATACTTGTAGAAGAAAGAATGCAGATTCTAGAGAAACTAATACTTTGAAAAAAACAATTTATGGAAAACTCAAATACAAAGGAAGAATTTAATAGTATACCACTGCATTTTTGTAAAAACTGCCTATCTTTAAATATAAGATGTGGTGAAGATATCCCAGACTTTTGTGAAGCCTGTGGTTCTACTGATATTATAGAAGCAAATGTAAAAGACTGGGAAGAATTATATATTAAAAATAAAGGATATAAATATTTAGACAATGGGAGAGCAAGAAGAAAAAAAAGCAAGTAAGCTAACTTATGAACAGTTGGAAAATGTAGCCCACCAAATGAGTGAACAATCTAAACAATTGTACAATCAATTACAGGAAGCTAGAATGAACAATGCAATGAAAAGACTTGACTATATGTTTAAAGTCTTAGAATTTAAAGAGTGTTTTCACAGTGACTTTATTATTAAAGTCAGTGAGGAGTTAGAAGAAATAATGTACTCAAAAACACCAGAACCTAAAACTGAATCCGATGTTGAAACCAAATAATGTTATAAGGATTCCTTGTAATAAAGGATATAAATTCTTTATTTGGTGGTTAGAATTTCTTAGACCATTTCATCATTTATCTGATAGAGAGATTGCAGTAGCCGCTGCAATCCTCTATAAAAGATATGAATTATCTAAGGTAATTTCTGATACTGAATTATTGGATAAAGTACTTATGTCAGAAGATTCAAGAAAACATATATTGGCACTGTGTCATAAAAGTGGTACTCATTTTCAGGTAATAATGAGTAGACTCAGAAAGACAACCTTCCTTCCCGAAGGTAAAGTTAATGCTAAATATATTCCTAAAATTAGTGAATCTGAGGGTAAATTTAAGCTTTTAGTATTTTTTGATTTTTCAAATAATGGAGAAGAACATACTAAAGGAAGTCTCTAAAAAAACAAAATTTAGCATTGAAGAATGTTCTAAGGTATACAATTATTATTGGCAGTTTATACACGATACAATAGTTAATTTGCCTTTAAAAAACATGAGCGATGCAGAATTTAAGCAATTTAATAAAGGTATTAATATACCTAATATAGGTAAATTTTATTTTAAACGAAATGATAAAACTAAAAAAGATAACTCCGTTATTTAACTTTGTGCTTACAACAGCAGATAATGTTAAGGATTATGAGGAGACAAATGGCATAATTACTAATGTAACAAAGATTAATGCCCGCAGTGATTTACAAAAAGTTATTGCGATAGGGCCTATGGTTAAAGGAATTAGTATTGGTGATACGGTATGTATTAATCCAAAAAGATATGCTAAAGTAGGACATAAGCCTAATTCAATTTCTGAAAATATAGAGCACAACAGTGTAAATATAACTTATGTATTTGACGATTATGAAATTGACGGTAAAGTGTGTATGTTGATTACAGATGGTGATATTAAATTTGTGGTTAATGAGATGGAAGAAATTAAGACGGAGAAGCCGAAGGATATTATACTAAATTCAAAACCTAGTATAATTCTATAATTACTATAAATTACATTTATAGTATAATCATTTATAATGAACCACTTCCTAATAAGAGGTGGTTTTTTAATATATACTAATATGGAACATTTAATAAATTATATAGATTATAAAATTGTAATATCTAATGAGGCATATTTAATAAAACCTTTTAGAACTTTACATAACAATGACACAAGCCCTACAAAGGAGTTTTTTCTACAGCAGATGAGTTATATATATTTCATGTATAGCCCCAAATCAAATTATAACTATATTACAGATTTAGAAGAACGTAAAGTAGAAATACTGAAGCAAGAAGGTTTACCTAGTAACTTCAAAGAGTCTAAAGATTTGCTTTTAGCTATAGAGTATTACAAGAAGCACACAACAACCTTATCTTCTTTACTTCTTCAAGACACAGAAATAGCTATAAATAAGGTTAGGAAATTTTTAAGAGATATAGATTTAACAGCCATTGATGCTAAAAGAAGATATATATATGACATTACTAAAATAACAACCGCTATAAAGCAATGCCAAGAACTAAGCTCTTCCTTAGTAGGTTATAGACAAAAGGTAGAAAAAGAGCTAACAGAAGAAAGTAGGGCTAGGGGAGGTAATGATTCTAAAAAAATATTTGAAGATGGTATTATACTATGAATTATAATAATATACAAACAGATATAAAAGCATTAGCTTTAGACAAGGAACCACAAGAAATTCAAGATAATTTTTGGAAATATATAAATGGGGTACCTTTTATACAAAGTTTAATTTCTGAAAATAGACCTAAAGCCAAAGATTTATTAAGGGATGCCAGTGGTAAGATAATAATTGATATTACAAAGCCACACATTTTGGAAGATATGGACTTTTTTAGAAAGACTGCTATCCATTATCAACAGACTGGTAAACTTACGGATTTAAGACCTAATGCTAATTATAACTCAGATTTTTGTAAATGGGTGAGGGAAGAAGTCTCTAGGTGTTACTATGGCTATGTAAGAGAAAGTGACGGAGAGTGGATTACTGGAGATTATTATTTCTTTCTTAATTATTGTCCAATATTAATAGCTAAGAAGGAACAAGAAAGTAAAAAAGCCTTACGTGTTATACATGACCTGTCTGTCTGGGAAGGTCATTACTTATTATTCCATTATTTAAATATAGCAAGGGAGTCTGGACATCATGCAATGGAACTAGCAAGGCGTGGTGCTGGTAAATCTTATGGGGGTGCAGCATTATTAGCTAAAAGGTTTATATTAGGGGAAAGCGAGAAAGTTAATAAATTAGTGCAATGTGTTGTTACAGCCTCTGAAAAAAAATATTTATCAGGAGCAAATCAAGTGTTAGAGATGTTTCAATCATATATTGATTTCTGCGCTGATAATACACAATTTCCATCTAAAAGACTAATAAGTGCTCCTAGAGACTTGCAATGGACTATGGGATATTTAGATTTAAATAGTGGTACGAAAAAAGGCACTTTAAATTCTGTTGTGGGTATTACATCTAAAGACGATGAATCTAAGCTACGTGGTTCTAGAGGTGTACTATACTTAATTGAAGAGATGGGTAGTTTTCCTAGACTACTACCTTTGTATAATATTTTAAGACCTTCCGTAGAAGATGGTGAAAATGTGTTTGGTACTATATTTTTGTATGGTACAGCTGGAGATGATGCTTCTGACTTTAGTGCTGCTCAAGAAATGATGTATAACCCTAAAGGTTATAACATACAGTCTTTACCTAATGTTTTCGATTTAGTTGGTCAGGGGAAAAAAGACTTTACCTTCTTTTTTCCTGGATATATGAATAGAGCTAATTGCTATGATGCTAATGGAAATTCAGATGTAATAAAAGCTTTGTATGAGATATGTAAAGATAGGTATATTACTAAATATAACAGTACGGACAGTAATACTGTAACTAAACGTATTTCAGAAATACCTATAACCCCTCAAGAGGCTATTATTAAAGCTAAGGGAAATATGTTCCCAATCACAGATTTAACTAATAGATTAAATCAGATAGATTCTAATCCTAATTTCTATGATACAACTTATATTGGAAACTTAGTATTAAAAAACAATACGGTGGAGTTTGAAATATCTAATGCCCTCCCTATAAGAAATTTTCCTTTAAAAGATAATAAATATGAGGGAGCTATTGAAATATGGAAAATGCCAGAAAAAGATAAATCCGGCTCTGTATTTTCAGATAGATATATTTTAGGATATGACCCAGTAGATGATGATGAATCCAATACTTCATCTTTAACAAGTTGTTTTGTTTTAGATTTATTTACAGACCAAATAGTGGCTGAATATACTGGCAGACTTTCTACTGCGGACGCTTGTTATGAAGTAGTACGTAGGTTATGCATATTTTATAATGGAAAATGTTTATATGAGAGTAATAAAAAAGGTATATACCCATATTTCAATAAATATAATTGTTTATATATGTTAGCTGATACCCCACCATATCTTAGGGATAAATCTATAATTAAAGATATAGGTTTAGGAAATAAATCTAAGGGTGTGCATGCCACGGCTGCTGTAAATGCTTATGCTAATAATAGAATAAAGGATTGGTTAATAAAACCTTATTCTTACAAGGAAATTGATGGTGACAATGTAGTTGAGCTTACTACATTTAATCTTTATAACATAAATAGTAGAGCACTTATACAAGAGCTTATAGCTTTTAATCCTGAGATAAACGTAGATAGGGTAAGAGCTTTAGGTATGTTAATGCTATATAGGGAAGAGCAGTTAATATTGGGAGGAGGGGAGTATAGGAGTACTAGTGAAGAAAAGGATTTAAATGAAGACCCTTATTTTGTAAGAAACTATAAACCACATAGAAAGGTATAATAAAAACAGTATTATAGTTGAATATAGTTCAATCCAATATTATTTTTGTATAAAATTATAAGGATATGGCTAATATAATAAATTTCCCTAGACAAATGCTTCCCTATACTAAAAAAACAAAACAGTGGATGGAAGACTGCGTTAGATGGGCACAAGATAAAACATATTTTAATGACGCTTTAGTTAGAAATACTATAATCCATAAAAAGATTAATGCAGATTTAGTTAATGGTAAACTGCATATGTCTGATTTAGAGTTAATTTTAAATCCTGACAATTTAAATGCGGGCTATATTCCAGATAGAATCCAGCATTACCCAATCCTGAATAGTAAGCTTAATGTGCTTAGAGGTGAGGAATCTAAGAGACTATTTGATTTCAGATTAATTGTAACGAACCCAAATGCTGTAAGTGAGATAGAAGAAAATAAATCAAAAGAACTCGTTAAATCCCTACAAAGTATAGTACAAAACCAAGAGCTCTCCGAAGAGGAAGTACAGAAAGAGTTAGAGAAGGTAAATGACTACTATAATTATGAATGGCAGGATTTAAAGGAGATAAGGGGAAATGCTTTTTTAAATCATTATATTAAAGAGTATAATATACCATTAATGTTTAATAATGGTTTTATGAATGCCATGACCTTTGGAGAAGAAATATATCAATGTGATATTATTGGTGGGGAACCTGTAATTGAGCTTTTGAATCCATTGAAGGTAAGGGTGTTTAAATCCGGATATTCAAATAAGATAGAAGATGCTGATATTATAATTATAGAGGACTATTGGTCTCCTGGAAGAATTATAGATACATTTTATGACTCTCTTACAGATAAGGATATAAAATACATAGAGACTGTTCAAGACCATGTTGGGCAGGATGAAGTTGATAATATGGATAATTTGGATGGTAGATATGGCTTTGCTCCTAAATCTATGATTGATGATGTAGTGTCAGATAATCAGGAATTTTTCTTTGACCCTGCTGGGGCTATTGGAGATGGCTATAATAACTCATTATTGCCTTATGATGTTGCTGGGAATCTTAGAGTGCTTAGGATTTATTGGAAGTCTAAAAGAGCTATTAAAAAAGTAAAATCATATAACCAAGAAACAGGAGAGGAAATATATGAGTTTTATCCTGAAAATTATGTGGAAGATAAGGAAGCCGGAGAAGAGGTAACTAAATTATGGATTAATGAAGCCTGTGAAGGTACTATGGTTGGAGATTCAGTGTTCCTAAATATGGGACCAAGGACAGTACAATATAATAGTGCAAGTAATCCTTCAAGATGTCATTTTGGTATAATAGGGTCAATATATAATTTCAATGACTCTAAGCCTTTCTCTTTTGTTGATATGATGAAGCCTTATGCTTACCTGTATGATATTATCCATGATAGGTTAAATAAGGCAATAGCTGCTAATTGGGGTACAATGTTTGAGCTTGATTTAGCCCAAGTACCTAAAGGTTGGGAGATTGATAAATGGTTATATTATGCTAAAGTAAACCATCTTGCTATTAAAGATTCCTTCAAACAAGGAAATATAGGCGCAGCAAAAGGAGTAATGGCTGGTAATTTTGCATCTAATTCTAGAGGTGTGATTTCTACAAATGATGGTAATTACATACAGCAACAGATTAATTTATTGGAATTTATAAAAATGGAAATGTCTGAAATAGTTGGTATTTCTAGACAACGTGAAGGACAGATAAGCAATAGAGAAACTGTTGGTGGTGTAGAAAGGGCTACCTTACAATCTAGTCATATTACAGAATGGCTCTTTACAATTCATGATGATATTAAAAAAAGAGTTCTTACAGCTTTTTTAGAGACAGCTAAAATAGCCTATAAAGGCAGGAAAATAAAGTTTGACTATATACTTCCTGACAAATCATTAAAGATGATGGAAATTGACGGAGATGAGTTTGCTGAAGCTGACTATGGCTTAGTAGTAGATAATGACGAAGGTACACAAAAATTAAATTCGCAATTAGATACTTTAGCTCAAGCTGCTTTACAAAACCAAATATTAGATTTCTCTTCTATAATGAAATTATATTCCTCTTCAAGCATGGCTGAAAAACAGCGTATGGTAGAAAAGAAGGAACGTGAGCTAAAGGAAAGCCAAGCTCAGGCACAGAAACAGCAAGAAGAATTGCAGAAGCAATTGGTAGAAAAAGAAATGAAGCAAAAGCAGGCAGAGCTTTCAGCTAGAGAGGCTTGGAATATTAGAGATAATGAAACTAAAATAATGGTGGCACAACTTAATGCTGGCAATAATTCGGAGGATGGTATCTCTGAAGCTTCTACAGACATTTCTAAGCAGGAATTGTTAGAGAAAATAAGGCAATTTGACGCAAAACTAGCTTTGGAGAAAGATAAATTAAATTTTCTAAAAGATAAACAGTTGGAAGATGCTAGTATAAAAAGAAATTCTATAAACCATAAATTTATTAATAAAAAATGAATATAATAAGAAATTTAGTTCATTCAATTTTAGAACCCGCACAAAAAACAGGCGTTGGATGGTTATACCCTAATAATGACGGTACTTTTAAATTAATGTTTTGGGGTAATGATGCTTGGGTAGAAATTACTGATGGTTATGTTACCTTTGAAGAGTTAATGACCATATTACCTCAATATGTAGCTGGACTATATAAAGTTAAAGGTACAATAGCTTTTGATGAGCTTCCTGTTGTAGGAATGAAAGTCGGTGATGTGTATAATATTGCTGATGCCTTTATTACAGATGGTAGGTTTAAAGAAGGTGCTGGTTTAAGTTATCCAGCAGGTACTAATGTTGTGTGGGTATCTCCAGATTTTGACAATGAGTCAAAATGGGATGTATTGGCTGGAAATATTGACCTATCAATATATCAGACAATTGAAGAGGCTACATTAGAAACGGATTCTAAAGAAATTCCAGGAGCTATAAATGAGCTTTTAGAAAAAATTAAAGATTTAAATAGGTCTTTATATCCATTAACAGCACGAATTAGTTGTGTCCCATCTTTAGTAAAAAAAGGAAATTCTGTTACTGTAATTACTAATTGGTCAACTACTGTAAATAATATTGAGGTAATCCCTGATACCCAAGCTATTAATGGTGTAACTATTCCTTCTACTATTAAACAGGGTAGTAATGTGAATGTTACTGACACTACATTATACACTTATGGGGCTACTTATGATACTATGACTGCAGTGGCTACCGCTACTGTAACCTTTGTATACCCTGTATATTGGGGTTTAGTACTTTCAGATGCTGTTATTACAGCTGAATCAATACAGGGAATGTCTGAAGTTATTAAATATAAAGACGCTCCTTATATAGCAAGTAATAGAACATTCACAAATCAGGAGGATGTATATGCCTATCCTTCCTATTATGGAGATTTAACTTCTATAAAAGACCAAAATAATTTTGAACAATTAAGTGGTTATACTAAAACAACCATACTATTGACAGTTGGTAATGATGAAAGTATACAGTATAATGTATATAGAAAAAATGAACCAGCTACTAATATAAATATGACATTAACATATAAAGTTTAAAGGTATGAGTATAAAACAGAATCAGGGTTTTTTATTGCAATCTCCTGTGCCAACAGTACTTCGTGATGCTGTTGATACTATTGTAGATTTAAAGAATATAAATGACAATTATTATCCAGATAATTATATTATATTATGTAATGAGGATAATACAGTGTATCTATATACAAAGAGTAATAGTATAGATGCTATTACTGGTAAATGCAGAAAGCTAGTTAAGCCGGAAACTCCCTTTGATGCTTTCCCTATCGAAAGTAACACATCAGCTGTTTATAGTGACGGATTATATAAATGGTTTAAGGGCTATGGAGATTGGGACTTGGGTAAAACATATACTTATAAGACACCTAAGGGTACTAGGGCACCTTTGGTTAAAAGATATGACCATAAAAAGGTTACATCCCCGACTCAAGAAAGCCTTTTTGTTACTTATGAGGCTACTTATACCCCTTATTTATCTAAAACTATTCATTATGATTGTACAGGAACGAGAGATCAGGACTACTATGCTGTTTTCTGTGCTCCGCACTCTTCCGCTGGTGCTATAAAATTTGATTTTACTACTAAGACATTATCTGGTAGCAGTACAGACCCTGATTGGGGTGACATTACCACTATAACATGTATGTTTGATACAAACCATGATAGGGTTAGTTTTGCCTCACTGCCAAAAGGTTTTGATATTATAGCTTCTTCTGTAGTTGGAAATGACTACACAATAGCTATGAAGATACCTGCTTCATACGTTGGACATTTGTATTTTAGGACTTCAGGATATTTTAATGACACTAATAGTACGAATGTTCTTACTTTTATGGGAGCTTCTGTTTTAAATGGTTCTGTAACATGGTCATTTACCTACTATAACACTCTAGTAGATAATCTTACAACTTATGATATAGTCACTTATGAACAATTACAAGAGGTTCCTGGTTTTGGTACAGGTTCTTCTATTTTAAATTACTCTTTAATTACTAGTGAACATATCGATATTATTGAAGCGAATATAGGTAGTAATTCCAAGACTTTCAATTGGGCTATGGACAGGGCTATCTATTGCTCACTATGGGATAAATTTACATACCTAGATACTTCAAAACAACCCACCTTAGTAGCGGGTAATAATATTACTATAACAAACGGTAATGTTATAAGTGCAGAAGGGGATGGGTCAGTCGAAATGGCATCATCTACGGCTGACGTGCTAAAAGAAAAGACATTGTATTTCATACCCAACAACAACGCTTACGACGGGTATGTAAGGCACAGAAGTAACATAACCACAACCCAAATAGAGCATACGGCTCATTTAGCAGAAAGCGGAGCCCCTTATTATAGAGAAGTTCAGAAACTTGGCACATACATATATGCCGTAGGAGAGGTGCAAGATGGTGGAACCATAAATAGGCATGCTGAACTTTTAAGATCATCTGATTATGGCGCAACTTGGGTATCTACTTTAGTTCCATTGAAAGCAGACATTAGCTTTTACATTCTAAATAATTTATTGATAGTTACAGGAGTAGATAGTGACAACAATAGGCATTTATACACTTCATCAGATTATGGCGACACATGGAGTGAAAAGCAACTGCCTAGTACT
>Ga0116143_10005379_pt1 | contig 11572 bp, 7 predicted proteins | sample AD_UKC034_MetaG_FD_89745 | JGI IMG/M metagenome (GOLD analysis project Ga0116143, IMG submission 89745) | Active sludge microbial communities of municipal wastewater-treating anaerobic digesters from USA - AD_UKC034_MetaG | ecosystem: Engineered > Bioreactor > Anaerobic > Digestate | place: USA...
TAATCCTCAAAGTCAAAAATATGCACACACCTCCGAGAATCCGTGCGATCTCAGTCGCCGCCCGGCCAGTCAACCGTCCGCCGCAAATCGTCAATGTCATCGTCTATCCACAGAAGAATGGCGCGTTTGAACCCCGGCAACCATCATCAATGCGCACTTTCTATCAGCAGTTGGCTACGGGAGTCAGAATCGAATACAATATCGACGATTCTGAAGCGCGGACACCTGAGTTACAGGGTCGTTGGATCTTGATTCGCGGATTACGGACGGTCTCAACACGGGCTGAAGATCCTGATCAAGATGAGATGCGCTATTCTTTTCGCATCCGGAAGTCATCTGCTAGCGAGTGGCAAACAATCGCCGAGCATTTGAAGGATCCGTTCTTCACTTTCGATACAACTCCATATCCCGATGGCACCTATGTCATTCAGACAACTGTCAATGATAGCCCAAGCAATGCTCTCGGACACTTTGCTGAGGTCTCCCGCCAAAGCGCAGAATTCATCATCGACAACTCACCACCGCGCATCGAGATTGCTAAAAAGCCGTCACCCGGAGAGCCAGCGCGTGCTCACAAAAAAGCTAAAGTTAACGTACAAGATCAGTTGAGCCCTCTGGCGCAAGTCGATGTCTCCTGGGATGGAGAAACATGGTGGATCATTAGCCCTGAAGACGGCCTGTTTGATGGCCGCGGCGAATCTTTCATCATAGACCCGGACCTCGTTCCTCCGACCAAGTTGCCACGTAACAATCTGTTCTTACGCGCCCGTGATGAGAACTGGAATGTCACAACGATCGAGCTGCCGCTGTGATCTGCATGTCGCTGTTGTGGTCTTGGTCCACGACACGCAATAGCCGTACAACTGCGGCTGCTAGAAAAAAAAGTCAATCCGGACGCGCACTTGTCTCCCCGGCGTGTAAGTAGCAGGATCGAACGGGACAGGCGCGGGCTCGCCACTTGCCATATCATACCGCAGTGGTGAAAACGCATCGAATAAGTTTGCACACATAACGGTAACGGTTATCTCACGCTGCCCCAACACAGCGCGAGCATAGCGGAAGGCCAAATCCACCTCGTGATGCCCATGTTGCACTGATTGATGGAACATGCCATCTGCGGCAAACGTAAGCTGCCGCAGCCCCCGCCAGCCACGCCAACGCAAAAACAGTTCCGGCCAAAAGCTCCGCTCTGGAGGCTGCCATGAGCATGACATCGCGGCTTCGAATGACGGTTGAGATGACAGATACCCCCATTGATCATAGCTCATCGGCCAATCCGCCACCGGCATGTCCCCCTCGTCGAGCATCAACTCCCGGAACACAGAATTGCCACGGACATGGCTCGTGATTCCGGCAAGCTGAAACCGCACTCCGCGCGCGATCTGAGCGTTGACGGAAAAAGACGTTTGCTCGCCTGCTCGCTCACCACGGTTCGCATACGTCGTTGAGTCGGCGCCACTGTCGCATGCGGTGTTGTCAACGACGACGATGAGCTGCGATTGCTCCATATCTGTCCAACAGACCTGACCAGAGACATTTTCGGTTCTACCGAAGCGCGCCCCAATGCCCAGCGCTGCCATCCTCTCCGGTTTCAGTCCTTTGTTTCCGGAGGGATAATTCCGAGAACCGCTCTGAGAATTGAGCGGAACGTCCGTGACAGCGAACAGTGGAGGTAATTGTTCACGCTGACTGAATGAAGCAAACAGAGTGAGTGTTGGAGAGAAGGCGGACTCTGCGATAGCGCCGAGACTAGACGCGCTCTCTTCGCTATAGTCGCTGCCGGCCAGCGCGCCGTAAACGGTAACAAAGCATCCCTTATAAAGCATGAGCCGATCTTGAAAACTTGCTCCACCGAGTAAACTCCGTTCATCGCATTGGATCGCAATGTTCGGGTCGTCAGCCACTGGTGAATTCTCAGGGAATGTGGACGGATATCCTACAACCCCACGTATCCGGCAGACATCGGCAGATCTGCTGAGCAGGCTGATGTGGAGGCTGTTTGAGCATGATCGCTGATAAGTGTAATCCACCAGAAACGTCCAACTTCGCTCGTCGTTATCCTCCCACCATGGGGGATCCGGTTTGATGCTGAACTGTGGATGAACGTTGTATTGATCTGGCCGTTTAACACCTGATCCGGCAACAGCGCCGAGTTGGTATCGGGCTCGCGTGACTAAAACTTTGAAATCGAGCTGTTGGTTGGCTGTCCACCAATGCTGCCATCTCGACAATACTAACTGGCTGCCTTCCGTGTGACGTAATGGTTTATAATCGGAGAGAGCAGAAGGGTACATCCGTAACGAAGTAGCAGAATCGAGCAGGACATGGAATCGTAAGTCATTGATTGGAGTCGCAAGGTATCCGACGTTAAGCCAGCCGCTGAGACGTTGTTCGAAATCGGGATTAACAAGGCCGCCGGTTTCACCAGTATCAGCGCGCTGGGCGCTACCTGAAAAACATAAATCATACGATCCAAATTCCCCGCCTGCTGTTCCACCAATTTTTCTCGTGGACACTTGACCGCCGCTTCCGGAAATGTCCCGGTGCCAAATTGTCCCTGCCCATTGAAACTCTTGCCGGTCAAAGTGTTCTGACTGCCACACAACTGAACTCAGATCGATATCAAGGAAGCCATTGCGTCCGCGAAGACCGTGCCGGGGAAGCAAGGTTAATGAGCTCCCTAGAATTGGCAGTGGTTGATCAGCACTGTTCGGCAACGCCATCGACACTGCCGCCAGTCCTCGAAGCTGAGATCCACTGATTAACGGCCGGTCATCAAGAGCTGAATTGCAGGGAATTCCTTCAAGTAGAAGAAGCTGCTGCCGCTTATCTGTGGCAGCGTATCTATCCCACCCAGGATAGCTACGTTGAACAATGACTGGCAGGGCGTCATCGAAATGAGTGGCAAGCGATTCCAGCGGAATGTCTTGAACCAACACCCGAGGGAACACACGATTCCAGATATAAATGGCGGAATGTGCTTCTGATGTTTGAGCGGTATTGACCGTTATGACACAGAACGTATCACCCGCGTGCATTACCGGCACATTGGGGATGTCTTCAGGCGGGCATGAGTCGCAACTGATAATCAGCAGATATATGCCCGCCGGCAAACCCGTGACTGCGAATCCACCGGCTTCATTCGTTTGGCTTTCGAGTGCCGCTGATTTTAAGACCGGGCTGAGGATTTGAATACGAGCGCCGGAGATGGCTACACCCTGTTGGTTTTCTACATGGCCATATAGAGCGCTAGCAGCAGTAGGCGCAACTGCTGAGAACAGCGCCGTTAACATCAGTAGAAGGTGCGATCCCGCACGGCGGTTTTGCCAGAGACTAGGTGGAGTATTCACGAATGAGGTCGGCACAAGTGATAGCTAGAATTTAAAGAGGAAACCCGCGATGAGTTTCCGTGGGGTGCCTGTGTTCCCACCGAACGGCATAGGTTCTGAATCTCCTGACAGCTCATTCATGTCCGTAATGTTGATGTGATTCAATATATTGAGCACTTGAACGCGAAGTTGGACATCTAGCCACGGCAGATAGCTAATATTTTTCGTCATAAGAAGGTTTAACTCACTCCAGTCAGGGCAGCGTGAAGAATTCAGTTCAGCGAGAGACTGCACAGGAGGTTGTCCCGTTGATGGATCGTAACTATGACGGCGAACCGGAGTGAAGGGATAACCCGAATGATAATTCCAGGAGAGATTCGCGCCAACTCCACCGAGCCGGGCGGTATCATAATCAATGATCAGCTTGACAGAATGCCGGACATCATCATCAAGATATACAGTTTCTGGGAAAGAATAGGGCAATTCATTCCTCCACGAGGGTCCCTGAAAAAACTGACCTGTGGCCTGGCGCCAATGATATTCAGCCAGAGCAGAAACATCATGGCTCATCTGTTTCCGCAGAGTGGCCGATATTCCATGTTCCGTGCCCTGACCCGCGTTCCAGTAAACTCGACGGCTGGTCCATGGATCCGAATCTCGGTTGTACCACAGATCGTAACTGAGGATGATATCCTGCATTCGTTTGTAATACGTTGTCAGTCTGGCCTGATAGGTGCCACCGAAATTCCGCAGAACTCCAATTTCGATCCGTTGAGACAGTTCAGGCATGAGAAGCGAGTTATCTGCCCACGGCTGGTTCCTCGCGGTGTATTCGTTGACTGGCTTTTCGGACGCGTAGATGTAAGGTGGAGTAGCTGCCTCTTGGTAAAATGCACTTAGGAATGATGTGTTAGTCCATGGCGAGTACGTGAGTGTGATGCGCGGAAGCAGCAGGAATTCGGGATCTATATAGTTGTAAGCTGCAACATCGAGAACTGATTCTACGTGCAACCGGTGGCTGATTTGGCAGCGATGCCGGAGATCGAAAAGATACTCACGGCTTTGGACATCGGCAGTCCAAACATCATGTTGCCCATCAGGCCAAGTTCCTCCGCCGGATAACAGAGCATGTGTACCCTCTGCATCTTTAGCTTTCGCTTGAAGCCAGAACTCCAGGCCATGATTTCGTCCGAACAAGTGACGCGCGTCAACACCGACGGCAAGAGCATAGGTTTGCTCATTTAAACTCCGATATCCGAGAAAATCATGCAGACCGTAGTCACCGGGACGCTTCGCCGCCATGTCCGCGCCATCGCGAGCCCCTTCGATACCCGACCTGGTACCGCCAGACATCCGGCAGTGCAGCCAATGCGTTAAACCTAGAGCGTGATCCCACTGCACATTGTATGCGTTGGCATCCCATGAACGCCAAGGAGGATTGGCGATGTCAGGCCGATAGTTCGAGTAAAATGGCTGTCCAAAGGAGTTTCCACTCTGAACTTGACCGGAAAGGCTCAGCCTGTCCGAACGGCTGAAGTGAGTGTTGAGCGAGATGAGATGGGCAATCAATTGTGTTTCTTCTGGGTCCCGCAGATCGGACCGGCCGAAATCACCGCGCGAGAAGTCTCCGAGATAGGCCCAATCGACTGCGCCTCCTAACTTCCCGCCTAAAATCCAGCCATATCCTTGCTCCAGCGCGTCCTCACGTCCTCCCGCCACATCAGCGCGCGACGCTCTGAAGCTAAACTCGCCATAAAACCGGCCATCGCCCGCGCCGCGCAATGATGGCACACCTGCGCCTTCACGGACTGTGCTTGTCGCTACTCGCTGGGGTTGCGCCGCATACTCCTCAGCGAAGGGGTCTTGGTTATTCGGAAATTGATTCGCGCTCGTCTGCGCAACAACCATGCCCAAAGTGATCAACGTGAACATCAGGAGGAGTAATTTAAGGTGGGACCGCCTGTACATGGTTCCTCCTTAGAAAATAGGCCATGCGCAAATCAGCCTAACACCCGCATTCTGGGAAATCAACAAACCACGGCCATCTAAAGGCTGCTCCGCGCCAGATTTCAAGAGGCACTTCTGTCGCCAAGTTTTCAAGCCATTTCATCAGAAGATTTGACGGATGGAAAATTGATAAATGGTATCGGTATCAAGTGAACTTAGATCGGTCCGCTGCGCGAACTCGAAATGCCAAGGCACTCCCAACAAGATGATCCGAACACCGAACCCCACGCTGCTGTGAGGGACGGCGGCCAGGACGCGCTGGCCTGGCGGCAGCTCTGCCAGATCGCTGTCCAGGTACATCCTGGATTGGCTACCGTTCCAAATTTTCATCTCGCTCCAGTCCATACCGGCTATGCCGAAATCCCAAAATAAAACCCCGGATATCCCAGAGAACCGAAGACCGCCGGCAAACGTTATCCCGTGAATGAACGGGAAGCGCAGTTCGGCGTTGAACAAAGCCGCGCGGGTGCCGCCGAACGAGCCATAATCGTAACCGCGAATGGTGCTGGAACCGCCGAGGAAGAAGTATTCCCGATCAGCACCATTACTCTGGGCGGCAAGGAGCCTGAACGCCAATGTGGCGGTGGAACCTATTGGGAAATACTGTCTCGTATCGAGATAGACCAGATCGAGGTCAACTGCGTCCGAAGTTATCGGGATGGGATGACTGTAACTAAGCCGATAACGCCGCCCAGAATGAGGTCCTAAGCCAGAGAAGAGAGTCGTATCGCCGACGAATGACACGCCTGCTAGCGCTAAGTCTTCCTGATAACGGCTGTATATTTGCTGCCGGAATTCATCTTCACGGCGTTCATAGGACAGGGATAGCTCCACACGGTGCGTCAAATCGAAGGGGTAGCTCGATACGAACGTTCCGCCAACTTGTTTCCGCTCATACCTCCATCCTGAACCATATACGTAACTTTCGCCGTATCCCACACTCCCAGCAAAATCGATCCGACGGCGGAGATACTGATACTGAAAATAGTAATTCGTTAAGCCCCGGAGACGTTCCGCCACAATAAACATTCGATGGTTGCCCAGCATATCTGACAGGATGATTCCTCCGTCAACGCTGTAGTCCCCATTGGAATTGATGCCAAACTGACCGCCTGCAACATCAGGGATTAAACGCAATTTCGGTTTTTGCGCATCGACCGCCATCTTCTTGGTCTGATAGCGGTTGAAGGCCACACTCGACTGCCCCGAGTCTCCGGGCTTAGGCAGCGCGGCGCCGTCTGCCGAGATACCTATTGGCGCAATTGGTTTCGGAGCAGGGACTTGAGGCGCCCTGCCCATCGGCACTTGAAACACACTCAACCGGCCTCGATTGAAACTGCTGAACGCGATTTGCGTGCCGTCGGGCGATACAACAGGAGTGAAATTCCCGCCGAACACGTTCGTGAGCATGCGCTGGCTGCCCGATTCGACATTCAGCAAAAACAGATTGAGGATGCCATCATAAGCATCAGAAACATAAACGATATTAGAGCTATCAGGAGTCCAAGCCGGAGTGAAGGCGAAGCCGTCAGGGGAGGTCAACAGACGCTCGCTCGCTGTCCCATCTGCGGGTTTGACCGCCAGCCGGAACACGCCATCGATTTCCGTCGTGTATGCAATCCATTTTCCGTCGGGCGACCATGCGGGAGAGCGGTCGGTCCGGTCATCGTCCGTGAAACGTTGTGTCTCGCCGGAATGGATGTCGATGATGAAAATATCTGAACGTCCTTCGCGAAATCCGTGGCACGCGATGAAACGGCCGGTAGGATCGAACGATGGCGATGCCGCCATTTCGACAGGCGTTCGCTGCTTTTCCTGCAACGTTCTTTGAGGCGCGTTCACGATGTACAGCGCATTGTAGTTTTCGTCGCGCCCGAAGAAGGCCAGCAGCCGTCCGTCTCTTGACCAATCCAACGCCCGTCCGTCGGTGATGATGTAGAGCGGATCCCAATCGCCCCGCCCCTCGCCAATGATAAACGGCCGCTGTCCGAATTCTTCGTCAACACCATCCGCCTCGCCAGATGGGAAATGACCGGCGACGATCACCTGACGGTTCCGGCGGTGCGTCACCACTGCGACAAGTTCTCCAGACGGTGAGTAACAGGGCGATGATTGATAATAATCGCCGGAGCCTGTCACTAAAGGTCTGCCATAATCTGAAGTGAATTCTTTGTCCTGTTCCGCAACGGCCACAAGGCGCCGCAAGTGGGTTAACCATTGATCGCTAAGTTCTCTCTGGCTAATGCCAAATACCCGGCGTATTCCTCGGTCAATTCGGTCTTGCGTGCGAAGAGCCCGGCGAAGCTCCCAGATCAAGTCACGAAGCGCCTGTTTTCCATACGTGGTGATGATAAATTCGATAATAGATTGAGATAACTTGTAGCCCACATACGCCGAGTAGAATCTGTCGAATGATTCAAGATCTTCGATGCCGGAGACAAGATCATGTGCCACCGCATCACGGAGCACCATTCGGCCCTGGGCATCCCAATCTCCGGCTTCATATTCTGCCGTCCCCTCCATTATCCACAACGGCACAGCGGCAATATTCGAGATGCGCGACCCAAACAAGATATCGAACTGAAAACTGTGCATCAATTCATGGACGATCAAATTTTCCAGCTCGCGGGCCGATCCCTCAGTCGGTATGACGAGTCTCCGCTTGTAAACCTCATTGAATCCCGCAACACTTTCAGGGATGAAATCTAAGATGACGTTCGTCTGCTGAAAGTGCGCCCGGCTTAAATACAGAATAACCGGAATCCGGTCGGTCAATTGATGGTCCAAATCAGCGCTTATCCGGAGATAGGCATTCTCAATTAACTCCTCGATGCGGAGCACACGGTCTGCAACCTCGGGATAATAATAGATTATAAAATGGGGAGTTTCATGAGTAAGGAAGGTAAACGTGTCATAATTGATTTTATTTTTGCCAAACGACTGGCCTGAGATAGATGGAGCAGCGATCGTACAGAACGTTCCGAGAAGCAGAATGAGCGAATAGAACCGTAATCGAAACAGTGGATTTGACATACTGGTCATCGCTCTCCCTCCATGCATCACAAGATCAAAAACCGGCGCTCAACCCGCCGCCGGCCTGATATCGCATCAACAAACTCCTGGAGATGCGGCTCCACTATTGTGAAAAAATCAGCCGGATCGCGCGCGCCTTCCAGCGTCGCTGATTTCTTTATTTCCACCTGATGGACCAACTGGAGATGCGCCAGATCGACAACTCCGAGGTGGATCAGATAATCATAACTGGTCAATTCGCGTCTGACAGTGCGCCGGTAAGGCATTCCACTGTAAGGATCTTCGAATGTTTCGGTCACCAATCCCAAGTAAGTATGCGATTTGAAATCGATGTCGCCAACGATTAATATTTCAGCATCAGTCAGTGAAAGAAAACTCGTCCAATTCGGAGTCTGCTCCTGTTCTATCCAATTCCGCGGTTTCCCCGAAATCCGCTGTTGCCATCGATCAGCGGCGATTGTGACCACAGTGAAGTCTGCGCCGCGATCTTTCGTTTCTAATGTGCGCCGCAACAAGTCCGTCATCTCTTTTCCGGCAGAAAAAAAATCATCGCCTCCAATAAACTGAGCAATTGCTATATGTTCAGCGCCAGCGAGCGCAATAGGAGACCGTTCGATCGCCTCGAAAGCAATTTTCACACTATGCCGGCTACAACTGATTGTAAAAATACAAAAAGCTAGGACAAAAACCGCCCTTCGCATGAGTCTAATTCTGGGGATCATGGCCGACCTCCGTGACGTCCGGGGGAGCTAAGCTGGCAGAAGCACGAGTCAGTAAACCGGAATCTCGCGCATTTCTCTTTATCTTTGCGTTCTCCGGGGCGAGTTGCTGAGCGCGGAGATAATACTGTTTTGCCAGCACATAATCCCTATTCCGTTCTGCGGCGACGGCCAAATTATTCAGAACAAACGGATTATCGGAGGCGTCCTCCAGCGCTTTCTGCCACCAATGATTGGCCTCCTGCCAAAATCCATGCTTAGCGCACCACACACCGAATCGATTATAGTCAGCTCTCCCAGCATCTTTGGCGGGCGTCGCGCAAGCCGAGATGAACAAAATCATCAGACCCGCGCAAATTAACATCCGCAGCGCACACCAGGAGATTGACTCTGATGCACTGCGTCTAATCCGTATGCACACGGACCACCGTTCTATGATCTGATACCACTTTTTCACGCTCTACCTCCCGCATCCTGCTGTTCCGGGGAGCAGCTTCCCTTGCCCAATCTTCACTCTCCACTGGACAGTGATGGAAAGCAAGCGCCTCTGTGAACGCTGCTCCGTTTGCTGCCATGGAAGAATCCGCTGATCTATTGTTGCCACATCGTTGCATCTCGCGTCAGCGGCTGTTATAGCCTTAATTAAGACAGCGATGACGCCTGCCCGCCGAAAAGTTAATTGGGAGACCGAAATGGCGAGTGCTATCGCTAACAGATTGTCTCTATTAGAATTTTATTGCCGGCAGAATACGTCGGCTATAAAAGTTGACGCGCTTCAGGGGTCCTGCTATAGTAACCCGACTGCTTGACTAGGAGATTAACCATGGAACGGTTTACTGATAAACAACTTGTTGCGAAACTAAAAGCTGAGGACAAGTCGATTTTTCCGGAGATCATGAACCGGTTTGAGCCGATGATTTTTCAGTTGGCGTTGAAGCTGACGAAGAATGAAAGTGATGCGGAAGACGTTGTACAAGATGTCTTTCTGACGATCTTAGAGAAGATCGACTCCTTCCGGGAGGAGGCGGCCTTTTCCAGTTGGATTTACCGTGTCACTGTCAACGCTTCGTTGATGAAACTCCGGCGGAGGCGGGAGAAGCAATGGGAACCGGTGGATGAGGATTTGCCCAAATTCCTCGAGGAAGGTCATTTTGCCAATCCTGTAGTGGATGGTTCGGAGCATCCAGACCGGTTGGCGTTGAATAGCGAAGCGCGCGGTATGATAAACAGCGCGGTTGGGGAACTGCCAGATAAATATAGGCTTCCGTTCATCCTGCAGAACATTGAAGATCTGTCATTGAAGGAGATCGGGGATATGTTGAATCTGACCATCCCGACAGTGAAGATACGGTTGCACCGGGCTCGTCTTTTTTTACGTGAGCGCCTTGCGTCCTATTACATGGACACTGAACTTGATCATTCGCTGTCATTAGGGCACTTATCCTGAGGCTGGTTAACGGCGAGGACCTTTGCGAAACCGGCTCTCGATGGTGTTGCACGGTTCCTGATTTCCTGCAAACATGGCTGCGAGGGTGCGCCCAATTTGCTAAACTCGTTGCCAGATAAGCGGTTTTGGGTTGTTTCCACGCCTTTCTGGACCCGCCTGTGACAACCGTCAACTCCAAGCTGCGGTTGACTTTCGCCCCACTCTTTGCTAAGCCGTGTGCGTGTTGGTCATTGTCATTGAGCCGTTAACATTCCACCACCTTGGGAGCTTATCGCGATGAGCCGTACGAGTTTCATGATTTTGATGGCGTTGATTGTTACGGCAGCGCTGGTCGCGATGGCGTTGCCTGCGCATTGTCAAACTGTCGTTATCAATGAAGTCGTGTTTGATGATGCATCAACCGATGACCGCAATTATATCGAGATCTTTGGTCCTGGCGGCACATCGCTGGCCGGATTCCGGCTGGATTGCATGAACGGACCAGAAAACGGTTGCGAAATTTACCGCTCGATAGATCTCAGCGCATACACAATTCCCGTGGATGGATATTTGGTGTTGGCCCAATCAGCAGACGTTCCCAACGCAGACGATGTTCATGCAACAAACTTTAATTTCCAAAATGGTCCTGATGGTTTGCTATTAATCGAAGGCGACACAGTCGTTGATGGTTTCTGTTATGGCGCTATGACATGCCAGGGTTGCGAAGGCGCACCGGTATCTCAATCAACCGGATCTGACACCGAGAGTTGGGGACGAAATCCAGACGGACATGACACGAACGACAACGCGGCTGATTTTCATTGGCTTCCGACCAGCCCAGGAACATCAAACGCTTCTCCAGCGACCTGGACACCTACGCCGACGCCAACTCCGAGCGAGGGATCTCCGGTGCCATCGTCAACTCCCATTTATCAACTCAAGATCAATGAGGTTGTGTTCGATGATGCGGGCACAGATGATAGGAACTACATAGAAATCCTTGGTCCGCCGAATCTGCTGCTCACCGGATACCAACTCGCCTGCATTAATGGTCCAGA
>Ga0116143_10005380_pt1 | contig 11572 bp, 11 predicted proteins | sample AD_UKC034_MetaG_FD_89745 | JGI IMG/M metagenome (GOLD analysis project Ga0116143, IMG submission 89745) | Active sludge microbial communities of municipal wastewater-treating anaerobic digesters from USA - AD_UKC034_MetaG | ecosystem: Engineered > Bioreactor > Anaerobic > Digestate | place: USA...
ATGCGGCGCCACAGCGCGGCCTGCCAGGCTTCGTCGGCACGCGCGGCAGCGCTCGCGTCCGCCTCCAGCACGCTGCCCCGGCCCTCGCTCCAGCGCGCCAGCCACTGCGGCCGATAGGTAAGGTAGTGGTCGAACACGCGCGCGATGCGCTCGGCGAGCTCGAAGCGCATGCGCGCGTCAGCCCCGGCGAGGTAGTGCGCCAGGCGCGGATGCTCGCCCAGCCAGGCGCCTTCGGCCGCGCCTGCATCGAGCAGGCCGTGGATGCGCCAGGCCAGTAGCGCCGGCGAGAAGGGCGAGCGCGCCGGCACTTCGGGCACGACGCGGCCGATCTGCTGCCACAGCCACTGGGCAAGAAAGTCGCAGCGCAGGTTGGCGCACACGCCCTCGCGATCGGCCACCGCCAGCTCGAGCCGACGGCGCAGCGCGGCGCTCGGCACGACCACCTCGCGCTCGCCGAAGGGGCCGGGCTGCTCGTCGGCGAGACGTTCGAGGAGATCGTCGAGGAGGATCTCGAAGCGGTTGGAAAAGCTCAGGGACAGCATGCAGGAGTTCCGCAGGGGCGCCGGCAGGGCGACACGACAAGCACAGCAGGATAACGCATCACGTCACAGCCCGCGGCGGCGCAGGGGATTGCCGTAGGCGCGGCGCCAGCCGCAAGGGGTCGAAGGCGACATGCCCCCGGGCTGGACCCAAAAAGCTCGCGGCTCGCGCCGCTCCCACTGCGAACGGCGGCGCATGGGATTGCCGTAGGCGCGGCGCCAGCCGCAAGGGGTCGAAGGCGACGGGCGTCGGGCGGGTGCGATGAAAAGCTCGCGGCTTGCGCCGCTCCTACCGGGGGGCGTCGCGGTGTCTGTTCCCGCCGTAGGCGCGGCGCCAGCCGCGAGGGGTCGAAGGTGACATGCCCCCGGGCTGGACCCAAAAAGCTCGCGCACAGGCACTCGCCTGCGAATGTGTAAACTGGCCGCTGTTCATCGTCCACCTGCCCACCGCCATGGCCAAGACCCACCCCGAAGGCTGGCGCCTGCTGCCCGCCAGCGGCGCCCGCGCCCGCGAGCTGCAGACGCTCGCGCTGCTGGCGGGCGCGCTGCCAGCCGACACTACGATCTACCACGGCCTGCACTGGACGCGGGCCGAGGGCAGCGCGGCGGTGTTCGGCGACATCGGCTTCGTCGTCCTCGGCCCGGGCGGGCGCATCCTGCTCATCGAACAGCAGGCCGGCTTCCTCGACGAGGCCGAGCACGGCCTGCTGCGCCCGGGGCGGCGACGCGAACGCAACATCAGCGTGGATCTCGCACGCCAGGCCGATGCCCTGCGCGCGCGCCTGCGCCCGGCGCTGGGCGGCGCCGAGCCAATGCTCGACGTGCTGCTCTACTGCCCCGACTACACCGTGCGCCAGCCCGGCACCGCCGGCCTCGACCCGGCGCGCATCGTCGATGCGCCGCGGCGCGAGCAGCTGGTCGCCACCGTCCGCGCCCTCACCCGCGACAACGACGGCGCGGCGCCCGCCGACCCTGCCCGCCAGCAGGCCCTGCACCGCTTCTTCGCCGACCTGCTTGAGCTGGTACCCGACGTGCAATCCCACATCGGCCAGGTGGACGACCTGAGCACGCGGCTGTCGGGCGGGCTCACCGAATGGGCGCGCCGCATCGACATGAGCCCGCACCGCCTGCGCGTGACCGCCACCGCCGGCAGCGGCAAGACCCAGCTCGCGCTCGCCGCCTACACCGATGCGCTCGCCGCCGGCCGGCGCCCGCTCTACGTCTGCTACAACCGCCCGCTGGCCGACCACTTCGCCCGCATCGCCCCCGCCGGCGGCGAGATTGCCACCTACCACCAGCTCTGCGACCGCCGCCTGCGCGACGCCGGCCGCCCGCCGCGCTTCGGCGCTCCCGGCGCCTTCCGCCGCATGGAGGCGGACTTCGCCGCCCTGGTGGCCGCCCCGACCAGCGGACAGCCCGACCCCCGGTGGCAGTTCGACGAGCTCATCATCGACGAGGGCCAGGACTTCATGGAGGCCTGGCGCGACACCCTGCTCGCGCTGCTCAAGCCGGGCGGGCGGGCGTGGTGGCTGGAAGACCCGCTGCAGAACCTCTACGACCGCCCGGCCGTGACCCTGCCGGGCTGGGTCGGGCTGAGCGCCGACACCAACTACCGCACCCCGGCCGACGTGCTCGCCTTGCTCAACGCCCGCCTGCCCCTGCCCGCCCCCATCCGCGCCGGCAGCCCGGTGGCCGACAGCGAGCCCGAACTGCTCGCCTGGCACGACGAGGCCAGCATGCTGGAGGCCACCAAGCGCGCAATCACGCGCGCGCTCGGACTCGGCTTCCGACGCGACATGATCGTGCTGCTCACCTTCCGCGGCCGCGAACATTCGCGCTTCACGCCGCTGGAGCACCTCGGCCCCCACCGCCTGCGCGCCTTCACCGGCCGCTACGACCTGCTCGGCGAGCCGGAGCACTCGCAGGGCGAGCTGCTGATCGACTCCGTGTACCGCTTCAAGGGCCAGTCCGCGCCCTGCATCATCTTCACCGAGATCGACTTCGAGCCGCGCGCGGACGGGATGGACGAGCTCACCATGCGCAAGCTCTTCGTGGGTGCGACGCGAGCGACGATGAAGCTGATCCTGGTGGCATCGGCGCGCGCCGCTGGGCTGCTGGCGGACCCCGAGCACAAGCACTGACAAGGCGCACACGCGCCGCCTTCACGCAGGGCCCGCCAAGACCCGGGCGCTGAGACGCCTGTCGCAGCTGTCGCAGGCGCCACGCGACAGCTGTCTCGGCCGCCACCCCCACTCGGGCTGCGCACGGCCAATTTTTCCATACAAAACAATCACTTCAATTAGTGGCACCGTCCTTGCTGTCCTTTCTGCGGCAGGCCGGCCTCCGGCTGCTGCACGTCCACTACGCAACGCGCGCTCAGTCCATGCGCGCCATACGAACCAGAAAGGAGACAAGGACATGAAACCGTCGACAACCAAGCGCGGCAGGCCGCAGGCCACCCGCAGCGCACTGTGCGTCACCGCATTGCTCGCGGCGATGAGCACGGCGTTTGCCGCCGACGATGGCAACTGGACCGAGTACACCGGCGACAAGGCCGGCTCGCGCTATCTGCCCAGCAAGAGCGTCACCACCGAGAGCGTGAAGTCGATGAAGGTCGCGTGGCGCTGGGCCATGCCCGACAACGCGATCGCCGCCGACAACGCCGAGCTGCGCACCTGGGTCAACGAGTCCACGCCGCTGGCGATCGACGGCATCCTGTATTCCACCTCGCCGATGAGCACGGTGTCGGCAATCGACGGCGAAACCGGCAAGACGCTGTGGACCTACGACCCCGAGGCCTACAAGGATGGCACCCCGCCCAACCTCGGTTTCATCAACCGTGGTCTGACCTACTGGGCCGACGGCGACGACAAGCGCATCATCGTCGGCACCGGCGACGGCTACCTGATCGCCCTCAACGCCACGACCGGCAAGCCGATCGAGTCCTGGGGCGAACAAGGGCGTGTCGACCTGACCAAAGGCATGCGCCGTCGGGTCGACCGCTCCCTCATCGCGGTCACCTCGCCCCCCATCGTGTGCGGCGACACCGTGGTGCCCAGCATCGCGGTGCTCGACTCCTTCGCCATCGGCCGCCAGCCGATGAAGTACCACCCGCCCGGCGACGTGCAGGCCTTCGACGTACGCACCGGAAAGCGCGTGTGGATCTTCGAGCAGCCGCCGCAGAAGGGGCAGCCAGGCAACGAGACCTGGGAAGACGAGTCGTGGAAGACCACGGGCTCGGGCAACATGTGGGCACGCCCCGGCTGCGACGAAGAGCTCGGCCTGGTCTACCTGCCGTTCTCGACCCCGACCAACGACTTCTACGGCGGCCACCGCAAGGGCGACGGCCTGTTCGGAGAGTCGCTGGTGGCGGTCGACGCCAAGTCGGGCAAGCTCGCCTGGTACTACCAGATGGTGCGCCACGGGCTGTGGGACTACGACCTGCCGACCGCCCCCAACCTGATGGATCTCACCGTCAACGGCAAGAAGATCAAGGCCGTGGCCCAGGTCACCAAGCAGGGCTTCGTGTTCACCTTCGACCGCGCCACCGGCAAGCCTGTGTGGCCGATCGAGGACCGCGCAGTACCGCAGTCCACCGTACCCGGGGAACGCTCGGCCGCGACCCAACCGCACCCGACCGTGCCGGCGCCCTTCGTCCAGCAGGGGGTGACCGAGGACGACCTGATCGACCTCACGCCCCAGCTCAAGGAAGAGGCCAGGAAGATCCTGGCGCGCTACAACTATGGGCCCTTGTACACCCCGCCCACGCTCGACAAGGCCGGCACCCTGCAGGTACCGGGCGTACTCGGCGGCGCAAGCTGGGCGGGCGCTGCGCACAACCCGAACACCAACGTGCTGTACGTGCCCTCGTTCACGATCCCGTTCGGCATCAAGATCAAGAAGGAGAACGCCAGCGTCTACGACTACACAGGCACCTGGGCCGGGGTCGGCGGCCCGCAGGGCCTGCCGCTGTTCAAGCCGCCGTTCTCGACCGTGACCGCGATCGACATGAACACCGGCAAGCACCTGTGGCGCATTCCCGCAGGCAAGGGCCCGGTCGACCACCCGGCGATCAAGGACCTCAATCTCGGCCGTGTCGGCGTCCCGCGCGAGAGCTTCATCGCGCTCACCGACGAGGTGCTGTTCCTCGCCCCGGAAGGGACTCATGGCGTGATCGGCCTGTCCTCGCGCGGCAACGCCCTGATCACCCAGGCCAATGCCGACGAGAAGGAGCCCTACCTGTATGCACACGACGCGCGCTCGGGTGAGCTGATCTCGGAGCTGCGCCTGCCGGGCGCCGCGTTCGGTGCGCTGATGACCTATCGCGCCGGCGACAAGCAGTACGTCGTCGTGCCGATCGGCGGGGCCGGGCTGCCCGCCGAGCTGGTCGCAGTCCAGGTCAACTGACCGTACGCCTCCGGGGCCGCGGCATTGCCGCGCCGCCCCGGAGGCGGTCCTGTCAAGCGGACGCTGCCGTTCGCATACCGCAACGAGACTCCAAGATCATGAAGACATACCACCTGACCCCCATTGCCCTGGCGCTGATCACCACGTCGGTGCTCGCCTTCAATGCCGTATTGCCGGAAGCGCCTGCTGCCGAGGAAGTCGTCGTCGAGGCCGCGGGCGGCCCGCCCTTCAAGCTCGATGACAGCGCACGGATCGCCGCCGGCAAGGCCCGCTACCAGTCCGGCTGCGCCGATTTCTGTCATGGCCACGAGCCCGCCCTGTTCATCGACCGCCAGGGCCTGGACCCCGAGTACGTCTACAACACGATCAGGGACGGCGGTCGTGGCGCCACCCCGATGCCGCCCTGGGGCGATGTGTTCTCGCCCGAGGAAATCTGGGAACTGGTGGCCTACCTCAAGTCGCTCGGCAAGTGGTGAGCCCTTGCGCACACCGCCTGCCCTGCGTGTAGGGCACAAGAAGAACGCCGCCGGTCGCAGGGCCCGGCGGCGTTCTTCATTGCAGCGGGTCACCGCAGCTGCGGTGACCGCCCGACTCACCAGGCGTAGGCGTACTTGAGGTTGAAGCTGTCGGTCAGGCCGTGCGATTCACCGCTGACACCGCGCGAGTAGCGCACGGTGATCGACTGGTTGCCGTAGTAGCTGAACATCACACCGATACCGGCGGTCGTCTCGTGGCTGGCGGCCACCTCCGCCCCGGTGGCGCGGTTGGTCCAGCGCCCCTGGCGCTCGTAGTCGAGCGCGATGAAAGGCTGGACCGCGTCGCTGAGCTTGTATCCCAGCCGGTGGTTGGTATGGAACAGGGTGGCCGGACGAGCATCTGCAGCCGTCGACTTGCCGAAGAACACGAAACCGGCATCGGCGGTGTAACTGACGCGCTCGAACTGCACGTCCCAGAACAGGCTCGACAGGTTCTTCCATCCGTCACCGCCGCCAACATCCTGGTTGCCCACCGGCACCTGGAAGAAGGTCTGGAACCCGAGCGTCGAATTCGGCGTCGGCTTGTACCAGATCGCCGGACCGGTCAGCGGATCGCCGATGCCGCTGGCGGAGCTGTTGGTCGCGTCATTGCGTACACCGACCTCGGGCAGGATCACCTCGTAGGCCAGGCCGATGTTCGGGTTCGACTCGGGCGACCAGAAGCGCACTTACTTGGACAGGCCGACGATGGTCCTCGTCTTCGCTGCCGCGCGGCGGTCGTCGCCGCTGCCATCCCACACCCGCGCACCGTTCTGGAAGGTGGCGTACTGCACGAACACGTTGAACGGCTCGAAGCCGACCGGCAGGTCGTACTCGTGCGGCCCGATCACGTCAAGCGTGACCTGGGCCTGCGCCGTCACGGGTGCAGCAAGCGCTGCACAGACGGTGAGCAGCGGTAGCGCGCACTTGGATGCGCCTTGTCGCGAGCGATGGTTCCTGAGCATGGGTGTCTCCTTTTCTTCTCGTTCAAATGGATGAAATCGGGGTCGCAGGGCCTGCCCAGGACACTGCCTGGACGCCCCGCCCCGAGCCCATGCCATTGCACGTTCGGTGCCATGCCAGCCACCCCATATTAATCAACACCTTAGCCATCCCGAGCAGTCGCAGCGCAGTCGCATCTGTTGCATCCGGCGTGCGACATGTGTCGCCTCCGCTGCGACAGCCAGCCCCTTGTCGCGGCCCCTCTGGCGCCCCTGAAAGTCGCTTCGAAAAACAACCAAGCCTCTGTTTCAAATACGTTTTTATACCTTTCGATGCAACTCGGCACGGTGGTGGCACCGAAGTTGCAAAGCAAGCCCCAGACGCGATGGCAATGCGAAGCGAGCACGGACAGCACGACCGCAACCGCTTCCCGACCAGCGCGCGACCAGACGACCCAATCGACGAGGAGGCTTTGCAGCGATGGATGCGACAAGCGAACAACTGCTGTGGATGTACGAAAAAATGATCGAGATCCGGGAGTACGAGGAGACCATGGTCAAGGTCTATCTCGAAGGCAAGCTCCCGCCCAAGATCCAGAAGGGCCTGGCCTTCGACATCGGCGCCGGCCCTGTGCCGGGCGAGATGCACCTTGCCGCCGGCCAGGAACCCGTGGCCGTGGGCGTGTGCGCCCACCTGCGCCGCGACGACACCGTGGTCGGGGCACACCGCCCGCACCACTTTGCGATCGCCAAGGACGTCGATCTGAACGCGATGACCGCCGAGATGTTCGGCAAGGTCACCGGCCTGGGTCGCGGCAAGGGCGGCCACATGCACCTGTTCGACCCCGCGGTGAAGTTCTCCTGCAGCGGCATCGTCGGTGCCGGCGCCCCGCAGGCCTGCGGTGCCGCACTGGCGGCGAAGAAGCTCGGCACCGACGCGGTGGCGATCGCCTTCTTCGGCGAGGGCGCAGCCAACCAGGGCGCCTTCCACGAGGCGCTGAACCTGGCCGCACTGTGGAAGCTGCCGGTGGTGTTCGTGGTCGAGGACAACAAGTACGGCATCTCGGTGGAGAAGTCCGCCTCCACCGCCATCGCCTCCAATGCCGATCGCGCCGCCGCCTACGGCATGCCGGGCGTGCTGGTGGAAAGAAACGACGCACTGGCGGTGTTCGAAGCCGCCGGCGCAGCGGTGGCGCGTGCCCGGCGCGGCGAGGGCCCCACCCTGATCGAGGTCAACACCGACCGCTACTTCGGCCACTTCCAGGGCGACCCGGAGACCTACCGTCCCAAGGACGAAGCGAAGACCCTGCGCCAGCACGACCCCATCCCCGCGCTCGCCACCCAGCTGCGCCAGCGCGACCTGCTCGACGACGAGGCCGATGCCGCACTGCGCACGCGCATCTCGGCGCGCGTCCAGGCGGCCTACGACTTCGGCCGCAACAGCCCCTACCCCGCGCCCGAAGACGCGCTGCTGCACGTGTTCGCCGACTGAGAACGAGGAGACCAAGATGAGCACGACCACCACCACCCGCCGCCTGACCATGGCGCAGGCGATCGCCGAGGCCACTGCGCAGGAGATGGCGCGCGACGACCGCGTCTTCGTCATGGGCGAGGACGTCGGCAAGTACGGCGGCATCTTCAGCGCCACCACCGGGTTGCTCGACCAGTTCGGCCCCGAGCGCGTGATGGACACGCCGATCTCGGAGACCGGCTTCATGGGCGCCGCCCTGGGTGCCGCGGCCGAAGGCCTGCGCCCGATCTCGGAGCTGATGTTCGTCGATTTCTTCGGCGTCTGCTTCGACCAGATCTACAACCACATCGCCAAGAACCACTACATGTCGGGCGGCGCCTGCAAGTACCCGCTGGTGATCACCACCGGCATCGGCGGCGGCTACAACGACGCCGCCCAGCACTCGCAGTGCCTGTACTCGATCTTCGCCCACGTACCCGGCCTGAAGGTCGTCGTGCCGTCAAACGCCTATGACGCCAAGGGCCTGATGACGACCGCGATCCGCGACGACAACCCGGTGGTCTTCCTCTATCACAAGGGCATCATGGGCTTGAGCTGGATGTCCTATTTCGAGGGCAGCACCAACGAAGTCCCCGAAGCGCAATACACCATCCCCTTCGGCCAGGCACGCATCGTCCGCGAGGGCAGCGACGTCACCATCGTGACGCTGTCGCAGATGGTGCAGAAATCGGTGCTGGCTGCCGATCAGCTCGCCGCCGAAGGCATCTCCGCCGAAGTGCTCGACCTGCGCACCCTGGTGCCGCTGGACCGCGCCGCCGTACTCGCCTCGGTGGCGAAAACGGGCCGCCTGCTGGTCGCCGACGAGGACTACCTCAGCTACGGGCTGTCGGGCGAAATCGCCGCGCTGGTGGCGGAGAACCTGGACACCTTGCGCCTCAAGGCGCCGGTACGCCGCCTGGCCGTACCCGACGTACCCATCCCCTTCAGCCGTCCGCTCGAGCAGTTCGCCATTCCGCAAGTGGACAACATCGTCGCCAGCGTGCGCGGCCTGATGCGCTTCACGCTCGCTTGATCATTCAGGAGACAAGACATGACCGACATCATCCTCGACGACGCGGTATGGGCCGACGTCGATGAAGGCACCGAAGCCCTGCTGCAGGAATGGCAGGTCAAGGAAGGCGACAGCGTGGAGGCCGGCCAGGTGCTTGGCGTGGCCGAGCTGGTCAAGACCAGCCACGAGATCTTCGCACCGTCAGCGGGCCGCATTGTCAGGCTCAACGTCGCCGAGCAGGACACCTTCGCCCGCGGCACGGTGCTCGCGCAACTGGAGGCCTGAGCCATGACCACGAGCGTGGCGGCGAGCGCCGCCCCCTCAAGCAGCGCGGTCGCCGAGCGCCGTACGGTCGCGCTCAGCGGCCTGCGCGGCGCGATCGCACGCAACATGGCGCAGGGCTGGCAGGCACCACGGGTGGCGCACTCGGTGGACGTCGACCTGAGCCGCGTCGAAACCCTGCGTGCCGAGCGCGCGGCGGCCGGCGAGAAGCTCAGCCTGAACACCCTGGTGATCCACGCGGTGTCGCGAGCGCTGCGCAGCCATCCGCGGCTGAACGCGCTCATGCGCGAAAAGGAAATCGAGCTCGTCGACGACATCAACATCGGCATCGCCGTCGCCCTCGACGATGGCCTGATGGTGCCGGTCGTGCGTCAGGCCGACACCAAGCCGCTGGCCGCACTGGCGGCAGAGGCCCGCCAGCTCGCCGAAGGCGCGCGCACCGGCGCGCTCACGGGCGGGGCCTACCAGCGCGGCACCTTCACCGTGACCAACCTTGGCGGCACCTGCGTCGACCGCTTCAGCCCGGTCATCAATCCGCCCCAGGTCGCCATCCTCGGCGTCGGCCGCACGCGCCAGCAAGCGGTGGTGAAGGACGGCAGCGTGGTCGCCGCGGCGGTCGCCAACCTGACCCTGGTGTTCGACCACCGCGCGGTCGATGGCTACCCGGCCGCGCTCTTCCTCGGCGAGGTAGCGCGCCGGCTGGAACAGGCGGAGTTCGACTGATGCCCGTCGCCGCCCTCGCCTCCTCCAGCACCCGCCGCCGGCCGGGCGCGGCCGGCACTGCCCTGACCCTGGTACGCGCCACGGCCGAGCAGGACTGGAACACCCGCCAGCTCGCCACGCCGGTGACGGCGCCACGGGTGCGCGTGTGGGCCTACCCGGCACCCGGCGTGGTGTTCGGCTGCGCTCAGGCGGCGCTGCATGGCGAAGCGCTGCGGGCGGCGCGTACCCAGTGTGAGCTGGTGCAGCGCCGTGCCGGCGGCGGCGCCGTACTCACCGGTCCGTGGATGCTGTCATCGTCGATCGTGCTGCCACCGCAGCACCGCCTGCTGGCCGGCGGCACCGTCACCAGCTATCGCTGGCTCGGCATCCTCCACGCCGGCCTGCTGCGCGACTTCGGCATCGCGGCGCATGCGCTGGCGCCGGACGAGCTTGCCCGTCGTCCGTCCGACCCCGCCCTGGCCTGGGCCTGCTTCGGCGGGCTGTCGCCCTGGGAGGTGATCGCCGGCGGCCGCAAGCTTGTCGGCCTGGCCCAGCTGCGCCGCCAGCAGGGCGTGCTGCTCACCACGGGCACGCTGCTGCAGCGTCCGGACTGGTCGCTGCTGTGTCGTGCACTCGGGCGCCCCGACGACGATGTCGCCCGTCTCGACGCCGCCACCACCTCATGCGCAGACCAGCTCGGCACCTCGATCCACATCGAAACCCTGGCCGACAGCCTGCAGCAGATGCTGACCGACGTGCTCGGCGATTGCGAGCCGGAGAACGGCAGCTGACACACCCGCAGCCCCCGATTCCGCAGAGAACCGGCCGCAAGGCCTCGATAACAGCAAGGAGACAACCATGAGCAACACAACATCACGCCCACCGATGCGCGTCGTCGAAAAGCGCATCACCTTCTCCCGTCGCGGCTTCCTCAAGGGTGGCGGCATGGCCGCCCTCGGCGTCGGGGCGCTGAGCACCGCCACGCTGATGCTGCCGGCCAGCGAGGCGCTGGCCGCCAACTTCAAGGTCCTCGGCGCCAGCACCGGCAAGACCCTGCTGCAGCTGGCGCGCGACATCTTCCCCCACGACCGCATCTCGGACCGCTACTACCTGCAGGCGCTCGAGCCCCTGGAGGCGCAGGCCGGGCAGGACGAAAAGCTCAAGACCCTGCTGACCGAGGGCGTGGCCGCACTCGACCGGCTGGCGAAGCTGCGCTTCAAGAAGGCCTACACCGACCTGCCCAAGGAAAGCGACCGCCTGACGCTGCTCTACGTCATCGAGCACGGCGCCTTCTTCCAGAAGGTGAAGGGCCACCTGGTCACCGGCTTCTACGACAACAAGGCGGTGTGGCAGCTGTTCGGCTACGAAGGCTCGTCCTGGGAAAAGGGCGGCTACATCAACCGTGGCTTCGACGACATCGACTGGCTGGACGAAGCCTGATCCGCCGACCCTGACACACAACAACACCAAGGAGACACATCATGAGCGCGAAATTCTCGCTGGACGACGACAGCGTGGTGGTCATCGTCGGCTCGGGCGCTGGCGGCGGCACACTGGCCGACGAACTGACCAAACGCGGGGTGAATGTCGTCATCCTCGAAGCGGGCAAGCACTACACCCAGAACGACTTCGAGAACGACGAGTGGGCGATGTTCCACAAGATC
>Ga0116143_10005386_pt1 | contig 11563 bp, 8 predicted proteins | sample AD_UKC034_MetaG_FD_89745 | JGI IMG/M metagenome (GOLD analysis project Ga0116143, IMG submission 89745) | Active sludge microbial communities of municipal wastewater-treating anaerobic digesters from USA - AD_UKC034_MetaG | ecosystem: Engineered > Bioreactor > Anaerobic > Digestate | place: USA...
GAATACACAGGAATTGTGATTAGCGGAAAAGGCAATAAAGATAGGGTGATAATCTTATCTAAAAATTGGGTTGAAGAATATAAAAAATATTTAGGAGAAAGGGAAAAAAATCTGAAATCAGATTATGTGTTTTGTTCAAAAACAGGTAGCCCCTTATCTGTTGATACTATCCAGAAGTTTTTGAAAGTGTCTGCAAAAAAGGCAGGGCTGGCAAAGAAAATAAGTCCACATAAGCTAAGGCACTCTTTTGCAACATCCCTTCTTGAAAGTGATATAAATATAAGGTACATACAACAACTTCTTGGGCATGCAAATCTAAACACAACACAAATCTATACTAAAGTGAATACAAACAAGCTTAAGGAGATAACAAACCCATTAGATAATATGAAAAAATAGTTTGGTATCTAGTTTGGAAATTAAATCTATAGCTACTTTATTTTTGGTTATTTAAATAGTAATATATATAAACCCTTTGTACAATCATTTACTATACAAAAATGATATTTATTTTGTTATTTGGAGGAGTAAAATATGACAATGAGAATTTCAAAGCTTTTCGGCATGGATTTATATGAAACAAATGCAACATATAGGGGTAAGGTTTATGATCTAGTTGTTAATCTAGAATCAGGTATTATTGAAACCATTACTACCCAGCCATTAAAGGTTAGTTCAAAAAAAGAGGCTAAAAAAATAATGACAGAATATAGTATACCTTACAAAAAAGTTATTTCTGTTGATGATATAATACTTATCAATTCAGGAAATGTACCTGTGCCTGAAAAAGAGATTGCTAAAGAAGAAATGACACAAGCGCCTGAAAATGATTACGAGTCAAGGATAAGAAGAAAATATATTGGATATAAGAGTAAATATTCAACAGCAGGAAGAAGATAAGTTTTCTATTATTCTTTTTCTTTCTTTTTATTTAAAATAAAGAAAACACTACCCTATAATTCTTGTAATATATTTTATTTTTGCTTTTAAACTTTGTTTTGTTTTTTTAATTTATATATTATGTTTTTAAACTTTCTAAACGAATTTTATATCTTATTAAATTATTAAAGAAATAGTTATGTTTATTAAGATAATTATACATAATATAACAATATAGAATATTTAGGTATTAATATTCTTATATACATATATACATAATTATACATAACATATCTTTTATATATTATACTCTTATTACAGGAACTATGGGGTGGGTGGAAAAGAAGCTATGGATAAAATAATTTCTAATTATATAAAATATAAATTTATTTTTAATAATAATAAGATAAACCATAATTCTTATAATTATCAAAAACTTTTTAGAGTAATTTATGGATATACACAAAATATCACAAAAAAAGACAAGAAAACATATAAATATCATAGACAAGGAATTATTGAGGACTTGCCATTTATAAGACCAGGAAGAAATTGTATAATACTTCCTTTAAACACAGAACATAAACTTATTAATTTTTTTGATAATAAGATAGGAGCAGCTCATAACTTCAAGGAAAAAGATTATTATTTTGTTAAATATACAATAGATAAGATTGAAGTAAATGACTTAGAGATTATTAATTGCTTAGAAAAATATATTAATAATTGTAATATAATATCTTTTGATGGAAAGCAAGATAAATTAGCTAATGAGCTTAACAAAATAATAAATGAACCAGAATATCTTAATAAATTTAAAAAGAAAAATAAAGACAATCTTTTAGACAAACTAAATAACATAACATCTATTGATTGGTTTGTAAAATGCAAAGGTAAGTCAGATATAGTTTCTGGTTTTTTGGATAAAATAAACCTTGCTAAAGAAAAGGTAAATGCCTCTTTAAAATCAGGGTTGGCTACAGATTCAATTACACAACCTAAGCAAACACAGCAAGAAAGCAACAAGTTACAAGAAAAGCAAGAAAATTAGTTTTTCTAAATTTATGTTTTAATTTTATTATTCTAAATTTATATTTTATTATTTATCTATTGGTTTTTCTAAATTTTTTTCTAAACATATATTTTATTTTATTATTTATTTTATTATTTATCTATTAATTTTTCTACACTTATGTTTTATTTTATTATTCTAAATTTATATTTTATTATTTATCTATAAATATTATATTTTTTTTCCAAGTTCTTTTTTTTCCTGTGTTGTTTAGCTTTACAAGGTTTATATCTGTCAAGGTTTTGATGTATGGATAAAGGCTTTTCTCGTTTTGGTATTCTATGTTATATTGTAGTTTGATCCTTTGCTTTAGCTCATCCATATCCATCCATTGATCATCAAGAAGGCAATTGATTATGTGTTCAGCTTGTGTGTTTTCCTTTGGCTTAATAACATCCCAGATGGTGTTTATCTTTGAGCTATCTATTCTTGTAACATCATAAATCTTAACAGGTGGTTCTTGCGTTGTTTTTAACTTTTGTTCATTATAGTTTTCCTTCTCTACACCCCCACTCATATTTAATATTTGTTGCATCTCTTGTGCCTTTGCTTGGCTTTGTGCAGAATCTAAATTGCTTTGCTTAACATAATCGTGTTTATTTTGTATTTGCAGTTCTGCAATACTTTTTTGTACTGTTGCTTGCGTTTCAGTATTTGTTTTATCTTTGCCTTTAATAAACCCAAGCTTAGTTAAAAGCTTTTGAAAGATATTACTCATAGTATATATTGTAATTACAGTAATTATTTTAAATAGATATGTAATTACAGTAGTCACAAAAACAAGATTTTGGTTGCTACGGTAATTACAAAAAAGCCAGAAAAGCATTTAGTATATTTAATGTTTATTTTATGTATATTAAAAAAAACAACTTAAAAATTAGCCAATCATAAGCACAGTAATTACATAAAAATAACAGTAATTACCATTGATTACCTGCTTTTCTAAGCTTATATTTTAAATTAAGACAAGGAATCAAGAGATTTTGTAAAAATAGATGCAATTAATTCTTTTTAAAGAAATTAAAGTTTATTTTAAGCATTTCTTTTCCGAAAAGAAGGGAGGGAAATAGTTGTTAAATCTGTCCAAGAATTAGTGTGTTTTCTTAATCCCTCCCACATTTTTTAAAGTTCAATAAGCACATTACTTAAAAAATATTCAAGTAACAATCAGATAACAAAAGCAAGAAATAGCAAACAAGATGCAAAAAACCAGCAAATAGCGGAGGATGGATTTGAACCATCGACCTTCGGGTTATGAGCCCGACGGGCACTCCAGACTGCCCCACCCCGCTTCATTATTTTTGTATTTTTTTTTATTTAAGATAAATTTTGAATTAAAAAAATATCAAGAAAACAGCAAAAGCTTAATATATAATATATATTATATACTCCAAAACTTATATAAATAAAATGTATTTACAAGCTTCAATTAAAATTAGGCACTTTGATTAAGTAAAGTAAATTAATCACAGATATACCCAGTTGTCTTATCTTCTATTTTTTCCAAGATCCCTTGAAGTTTAGTTATTGTTTTCATTATTGCTGTTTTTTTCCTTTTTAGGGATTCAGCAAACTTTTTTGAATCCTTTATCTCCAATGGCTTATTACAATTTGGGCACCTAAAATTATAGGCAGCTGCAACCTCAAAAGGCACATCAACACATTTCTTTGGGCAATAGAAATAATCCCTTCCCTGCTGATACGAAATCTCCTCCTCTATCCTTTTGAGATTTTCTGTCTCATTTTCTATAATTATCTCAATTATTTTTTTGAATTTTATTTCCCAATAAAACTCAAACATATTACTTTCGTTTCTAACTTTCTTATAGCACGCAATCCCCCTGTAATGCAAACTATTGAGTGTGGATCTAATCATTGTTATCTTTACCTTTAGCTTAGCAGCAATCTCTTCAGGGGAATACACCTTATCAGTATCGTAAAGCTTTATTATCTCTAAAGCCAACGGTCCAGCAATCTGCACAAGATGCTGTTTTGTTGTCTTGTCAAGCAGCATCTCCTTTTTAAGTTTATTTAGACCCAAGCTAAGTTTCCCCCCCAAAATAAAAGTAGTATATAACTTAAATACCAAACTAATTATAAATTAATTACTTTCTTTTTGTTATTGCTTGGTATAATCTTTATCTTTGTATTTTCAAACTCTAATTTCAAGCAGTCATTATTAAGCATGTACAAGAATATTGCAAGCGCTGAAACCTCGCTGTGTGGCTGGTTTCCTATCGCAACATTATAGTCAGCAACTTCATAATATTCCCTTGGCACCTTTGAGCCACCTACAATTAAAAGCAGGTTTTTCACACTTATGCCCTTTATGTCTTTTATCTTATCAGTAATATTCTCTCCATACATAGTCAAATGTATTACTACCCCTCCAGACTCCTTAAATCTTTTTGCAAACACAAGTGGCTTATCAACATACTCCATCTTGAAATCCCCACCCCATCTCTCTCTCACCTTTTCAACAACATTAACAACTTCATTATCCTGCACTCCAGAATAACAAAACCTTTCTGCGCCAAACGCCCTAGAAACCAAGGCGCAGTGTGTTGTTATCCTCTTGTCCCTAAATGGTCTGTGCCCAAGCCTTAGTATAGTAACTTTATAAATATTTTGAGTCATAAATATTATATTGTGCTATTTGATTTTAAATAAACTACTGTTTATCTAAAAAAACCATTTACATTGGATCTGTAGCTCAGCTTGGTAGAGCACGGGACTTTTAATCCCGGTGTCGAGGGTTCGAATCCCTCCAGGTTCAATAGAGGGCTCGTAGCTCAGCTTGGTAGAGCACAAGACTCTTAATCTTGGTGTCGAGGGTTCAAATCCCTCCGGGCTCAAAACATTGAGATCGTAGCTCAGTCTGGGAGAGCAATAGGCTGAAGACCTATGTGTCGTGGGTTCAAATCCCACCGATCTCATTTTTTCTTTTTTTTTCAAAAAGAGAGAACCAAATGGAAAGGCAAAACTTAACCCCAATGATGAGGCAATACCTGGAGACAAAAAAAACATATCCAGATGGCATCTTGTTATTTAGGGCTGGAGATTTCTATGAGATGTTTTACGACGATGCAAAGCTTGCCTCCCAGATACTTAACATAACCTTGACAAAGAGAGGTAAGGGGGAGACAGAGGCGCCTCTTGCAGGCATACCTTACCATGCAATTGAGCCATACATAACCAAACTAGTAAGACATTGCAAGAAAGTAGTAATATGCGAGCAAGCAGAAGACCCAAGATTTGCAAAAGGGTTAGTTAAGCGTGCAGTAACTAGAGTAATAACCCCAAGCACATTATTTTCAGAGAATTATGAAAATAATTACCTCTGTTCACTAGCTAGGATAAAAGGAGAGTTTGGTTTTTCCTTGGTTGACATAACAACAGGGCAGTTCTTTGCTAGCAGTTTTGATAATTTTGATGAGGCATTAAACGAGATTGCAATCATAAAGCCAAAAGAGGTTTTGCTTTCTAAAAATTTACTAAGCGACTTTGTATTGATTGATGCCTTGAAAAAAGCATTGCCAAATGTTCTTTTCAATTACTCAGATAACCTTGATATTGGGCTCTCTTCATCAAAGCTAAAAGAGCATTTTAAGGTTAGCTCTTTAGAGTCATTTGGGCTCTGTGACAAGCCAGAGGCAATAATTTCAGCATACAATGCCTTGAAATACCTTCAAGAAACGCAGTTTACAGAGTTGTCTTATATATCTTCAATAAAGGAATACAAGATAAGCAAATACCTAAAGATAGATAGCAAGACAGCAAGCAACCTTGAGCTTGTCTCAAACATAAGGGATAGACAGGGTAAAGATAGCCTTTTTGGCTTGATTAACAAAACAAGAACTGCAATGGGGCATAGGAAGCTCTATTTTGATTTGCTACATCCCTTAACAGACAAGGAAGAGCTTAAGAGAATAAACCTTGCAGTCAAGGCGATTAGGGAAAACCAGTTTGCTATGGAGGAGTTAAAGGAGCAATTATCCTATGTTGGTGACCTAGAAAGAATAATAAGCAAGATTGGCTTTGGGAGCGCAAGCCCAAGGGATCTTATTGCACTCAAGCAAGGTCTGTTTATTATACCAAACATTAAGCTATGCTTGCAGGAGCTTAATGACTCGGGAAAGCTATCAGCTATAAGGGACGCGCTTCTGCCATTACCAGAAGTTGTTGACTTGATTCAATCTGCAATAGCTGATGAGCCACCATTAAGCACAAGGGAGGCAGGGTTTATCAAGCCAAGCTATTCAAAAGAGCTTTATGAGCTAGTTAATATTGGTAAGACAGTAAACTCTTGGCTTTCTGAATACGAGGCAGAGCTAAGGCAGAAGACAAGCATAAAGTCTCTAAAGCTAAAATATAACAAGGTGTTTGGGTATTACATAGAGATACCAAAATCCCAAGTCACATCTATTCCTAGCTACTTTGAAAGAAAGCAGACGCTAGTGAACTGCGAGAGATATACCACGCAAGAGCTAAATGAGAAGGAGTCAATGGTGTTACATGCTAAGGGAAGAAGGGAAGAACTTGAATACTCTCTCTTTCTTGAGTTGTGTAAGGAAATACAAAAACACCAAGAGGATATTAAGAGGGTCTCAGCCCTTATTGCCTGCCTTGACGAGTATCTCTCATTTGCTATAGCTAGCAACCAATATGACTACGTTATGCCTGAGCATAACTATTCAGACGAGATTGCGATAAAGGGGCTAAGGCATCCATTGATTGAACAGCAGGTTCCATTTATACCTAATGATTGCCTACTAAACTCAAGTTGTAGGACTATGATAATAACAGGTCCTAATATGGCTGGGAAAAGTAGTTATCTACGAAGTGTATGTCTTGCACTAATTCTTGGACACATTGGTTCCTTTGTCCCTGCCTCTTCAGCCAAGCTTGGGAAAGTTGATGCAATCTTTTCAAGGATTGGAGCATCTGACGACATCTCCCATGGGCAAAGCACCTTCCTTGTTGAGATGTCAGAAGTTGCATTTATAATCAACAACGCAACAAAGGACAGCCTTGTGATTCTAGATGAGGTAGGCAGGGGGACAAGCACATTTGATGGTATAAGCATTGCTTGGTCAATAGTTGATTACTTAAATAACAACATAAGATGCAAGACACTTATGGCAACCCATTACCACATCCTAAACAAGATGGAGGATACCTACGAGGGCATAGTCAACTACCATGTCACAGCCAAGGAGGAAGGGGATTCACTTCATTTCTATCACAAGCTACAAAGAGGTGGAATAAACAAAAGCTATGGGATACAGGTTGCAAGCCTAGCAGGATTAAACAAGCAGATAATAGACAAGGCACTTATAATCCAAAGGGATTTAGAAAACGATTCTTTTCTTAAAACCCCTGGGCAAATCCTGAAGTCAAGCCTTGGTCCAGAGCAGAAGACAATTGATGATAACCAATGATAAAAACATTAGATAGCAAGACAATTGCCCTGATAAGCGCAGGGGAGGTGATTGAAAGCCCAGCAGATGTCCTAAAAGAGCTTATTGAAAACTCCATAGATGCTGGTGCTAAGTCAGTTTCAATCACAATCAAAAACTCTGGGCTGGATTTGATTGAAGTGAAAGACGATGGTCTTGGGATTTCAAGGCAAGACCTTCCTCTTGCAATAGAGAGGCATGCTACAAGCAAGCTTGAAAAGATTGACGATCTATACAGTTTAGACACATTTGGTTTTCGTGGCGAGGCACTAGCAAGCATTAACGCAATAAGCAAGCTTACCATCTCATCTTCAGACAATGATTTAGGGTTTGGCTACCTCCTTGAAGACAACAAGGTAAGCAAAAGTCAGCTTTCCAAAGGCACAATAGTTTCAGTCAATAACTTATTTTACAATGTGCCTGTTAGAAAGAAATTCTTAAAATCAAATGCATCTGAGTTTTCCAAGCTTTACACAACCTTCCTTGAGTTTGTGCTTCTAAACCCAGACCTCAGATTTCAATTCCTCTCTGAAAAGAAAAACGAGGTTTATGCAAAGACAACAAGGGAGGGAAGATATGTTCAGGTTTTTGGCAAAGACATACTTTTTAAAACAACAAAGTTAAACATCACAAACCAATTTTTTTCGCTTAACGGGATTATCTGCAAGCCAACAAACTATTTCTATTTTCCAAGTAATTTTTTATATATCAACAGGCGTCCTGTCTATAGCCAGCAGATAAGCAAGGCAGTAGCAGATTGCTATAAGGATTATCTAATGATACAGCAAAAGCCGTTTTTTGTTTTGTTTTTTGAGCTTGACAAAAAGGCAATAGACATTAATGTTCATCCAAAGAAAAGGACAGTAAAAATTCAAAACGAGTTTGTGCTTCTTGCTAATTTAAAAGAAGAGCTTAAAGCCGTCTTATTCAAGGACGACAAGAAAGAGCACTTGCAAGAGCCAATCACAAGCTATATAGACACTCAAAAAGAAATAAAACCATTAGTTAAGCAAGAAATTAGCTATCCAACAATGGAAGTCAAGACAACACAGTCCTTTCAAGACAGCCTATATTCAACCACCCAGCCAGTCACCTATGGTTTAAAGCTTGGCAGGCACAAGATAAAAGCTGTGCTTGGGCAGATATTAAATACCTATATTGTCTGCGAGAGTGAAGATGGGCTACTGCTGATTGACCAGCACGCAGCAGAGGAAAGGATTAATCTTGAGAAAAACAGGGAAGAATACCTTGACTATGTAAAAACACAAAAGCTCATTACACCCCAGACGCTTGCAAACCTAAATCCAGAGGCTATTGATTTTATACTTAAAAACAAAAAGGTATTTCAACAACTTGGATTTACAATTGAAAAATCAGGTAACACTCTTTTGCTTACAACAATCCCTGAGTTTTTAGAAAGGTATTTTAATATTGATTTCTTTTACGAGGTACTAAAGACAATTGAGCAAAGCCCAAAAGACAATATAGCCAAGCTAAAGGACAAGATACTAAAATTGAAGTCCTGCAAGGAATCTGTAAAGGCAAACGAGCAGTTGTCTTTTTCAAAGATATCCTCAATAATAAAAAAACTAGATGAATGCAAGGACAAAGATGTTTGCGCGCATGGCAGACCAACAACAATAGTCCTAAACAAAAAAGAGCTAGAAAAGATGTTTAAAAGGGTCGTTGTGTAATCAAAACCTTACAAGCCATACATACAAAATTATAGCTATTATCAAGAACACACCAATCGTTTCAGTAACAAAATTCTTATCCTCTATTGAGTTCACAATAATTGTCTGTGAATTCACTCCGTTTTCCTTTTCGCCAATATTGTAATACACAGTTGCGCCAAAATAGTATTCCCTTATTTCGTCTGTTGTTATTTCAAAAGGCAACTCCAAAACCTCAAATCTCTTAAGCAAAGGCACCTGTCTTTTGGATACCATAATCTTTCCATCAAATCTTGTTTCTATATTTATATTCTTTATATTATCTTGTGAGTTGTTTTTTAGTATTATTTTTCCTGTCTTTGGCACGCCAGCAATTACATTCTTTTCAAGATCAACATACAACTCTATCTTGTTTTGATTTTCAACAAACCCAACCTTTTCCTGTTTAGCATAAATTGTTCTTGAAATCCCAAACTCATCAACATACTTTAGTTCAGCCCTTGGGCTTGCAAACTCTATATCCTTGTTTGTCTTTACAAAATATCTCAAGACAATCTCTTGGCCTGGCTCAAGCACACCGGAATAACTTGTCTGTCCAGAGACTGTTTCAAGGTCTGAGTTCTCCAAAAACTTTTCGCTAGCGTATTTTATTTCAACAGTCAGTTTGTCTTTCCCACTGTTTTTAGCGTAAATCTCTATTGGTATAAGTTTTGTTGTATATCTTTCGCTAGCAAGGACAGTCTGGTAGAAATCCTCGTTTTCCTTGACTTCCCCCAAAAGATAACTACCCACCTTGCTTTTGTTTGAGATTATTACTTTCGGTAGCGCCTTGTTCTCTACACACACTTGTAGAGTATTTTTATGTGCTTGTGTTCCATTTAACTCTATGTAGTTTTCCTTTTTGATTTTATCATCAGCAATTGTGCCTGCAAGCAATTCATTTAGATATACAGAAATTTTCAAGTTATTTTTAACAGGTATGTAGTTATCTATTACAATATTAGCCACAAGTTTGCTTCCATCCTCTACCCTTAGCGCATTGAACTCATATGTCTTACAAAGGTTTTGGTCCTTTTCTATCTCAAAGTTTATGTAATCTGAAAAGGTATGTGTCTCCAAGGTTTCAGAATATACAGAACCTAGCGAAACCAACACAATTAAGCAAACAAGTAATCTTTTAGTAAAATTCATAACAAATCACAAAACCCATTTTTGGTTAAAAGTTCTAATATATATTTAACAAGGAATTATTTAAATATCTTATGTATTTTGGGTTAGGGTTAATTAAAACAACTGTTTTGCGTAACACTAAAAGCTAATACTTTCTTAAAATCTTCTGCTTTTTCTCTTCCTTACTTAAGGACTTCTTCTTCTTGCCCCAGCCAACATAGAATACAACGGATACTAAAATTATCCCGCATAAGACAATTACTTGATAGCTTAACTTTGGCTGTTCTTTTTGTGTGGTAACTATTGTTTCAAGCCTTGCATTTCTGATTGCAAGAAGTAGTTTCCCGCTATCAATATCTTGCTTAATCTTATCAAGCCTGTTTTTCTGTGTCTCATTTGGCTTTTTGTATTTCTGGCTTGCTAAGTAAAGCTCTTTATTGCTATCTTCTTTAATCTGCGCAACCCCATTTCTAATAAGAGTTATTTCTTTATTGATATCCCTTAACCTTTCAAGCACATCTGGACTTACGGCTTGTACTGCCCTTAAGTAATCCTGTTCAGCATAGCTGTTCTGGAACTTAGAATACAACTGCAGGAAAGTAGCTGTCTGTAAAAACTCCTTTTTCTTTTCTAATCTTTCAGAATCTTGCAAAGTAACAGGAGGGTAATACTTTACTTCATAAAGCTCTTTTAAGCTTATGTCGCTATAAGCCATGTTAATCTGCGCTATTAGCTTGTTAATCTCTCTTACATCCAAGCTCTTTAGCCCACTAGCAAGCTCCTCAATGCCTTTTGCCTTCTCCTCTATTTTCTTGTCTATTTCCTGTTCTATTCTTTGGTATTCTTTCATACTCGACTCACTAAAAGATAGGGAGTTTAACTTTGTAATGAGCGACCAATCCTCAATACCAGCAAGCTTTGCCTTTTCAATCACAGAGTTTACCTTATTTCTAAAGTCAATGGAATAGAGGTTGTTCTCGTTCTCTTGTCTTTTCATTACTGCCTCGTACAATGCAATTACCTTTTCATAAGCCAAGTCAGGCTCGTTATATTTTAGCGACTCAATTGTATCTATTTCTGCTATTTCTTTTTCAGTTAAGTCAAACTCGCAAAGTTTTGAGAGCACAAGGTTTATGGAATCTACCTTGTCTTTATGTAGCTGGTATTCCCTTTCTATGTTTTCCGTATGTGTTTTTATATTATAAATTTCAGTTATCCCTGCTAAAGACAACTGCCTATTTATAGTAATGTATTTTTCAAGCCTTGTCTTTTGGGTATTAGCAAGTTTTTTTATATTTTCAAACTCGCAA
>Ga0116143_10005387_pt1 | contig 11561 bp, 8 predicted proteins | sample AD_UKC034_MetaG_FD_89745 | JGI IMG/M metagenome (GOLD analysis project Ga0116143, IMG submission 89745) | Active sludge microbial communities of municipal wastewater-treating anaerobic digesters from USA - AD_UKC034_MetaG | ecosystem: Engineered > Bioreactor > Anaerobic > Digestate | place: USA...
CGCTGCTATGCGGAGTCTGACACACTGGAGAACGCCCGCAAGATCCTCAGCGCCACGCGCGCCACGATCGGTGCCTAACGTTTGACGAAACGGGAGCGTGCCAGGATATCACCCAGCTCATCATACAACAGGATCGTGTAGGTTCCCGTGGCGAGTTGCTGCAACGGTTGGCCGGTGATCCCATCTCCGGTGGTCGCGGCCTCCATCGCCGCGCGTCCCAGGGCATCCAGAACCACCACGCGGTGCACCGGTCTGTCCAGTGGGCTCCAGAACAGGGCATCATCGACCGGTACGGGATAGATGAACGCCTGACGACCACTGCGGCGCACCGCCACAACGGGGGAGAACTCCTCCGTCATATCCCGATCCACCATACGCAGTCGATAGTACGTGAGTTCGACCGGTGCATTCCGATCCAGGAACTCGTAGGTCCGGAGCCCCGTGCTGTTGCCACCGGCATCCATACTGCCCACCGGGGTGAAGTCGCTTGCGTTCGTCCCGCGTTCCACGATGAAGGGACTGCTGTTCCTTTCGGAAGCGGTGGCCCATTCGATCAGGTTCCCTTCTGACCGAGCGGTGCCTTCGATGCTCACCAGTTCGATGGGCAGCACGCCAATGTCACCGACCGCCGAGGCATAGCCATAGAACCAGCGGCTGAACCGTTGACCGTCGATGGACTTGTGCATCGGGTACTCCACCCGGACGCGCCATTTGTTCCGGTAGAAGCCGGGGATCTTTGGGACGACCTCCTTGATCTGGAAGCCGGTCAACCCGAGATCCGTGTATGCAGCGCTGATGCCCGTGGCTGAAACACTGTTCGTGATAGGGCTGCCGCTATAGGGCTGTCCTTCGTGGACCACTTCCCATTGAAGACGACCCGGGGTCCGCTGGATGTGGCTGCGGGCCCGATGGCCGATACCGAAGAAGTAATGGTCATCGGGGTCCTGGCCGTTCGTTGCGAGCGGGAAGGTCAGGTCCACCATGTACTGGCGCGTGAGCCTGTTGTAGGCGAGCCCATTGTTGCCACGATAGGTCCGGAACATGCCCTCGTTCGCCAGCGTGGGCGATGCGTTCGGGGAGCCGACGATCACATCGCTGTATCCATCCCCGTCGTGATCGCCACCACCAGCGACGGCCGTGCCGAACCCTTCCCCGGCGATGTTCATCTCCAATGCCTGGAAATTCGTGGTGCTGATCCCGGTGGTCCCGCCGAGGTAAACGAAGGCCATGCCTTCTCCTGCTTCGCCATTCGTGGATCCCGGCGCACCAACGACCATGTCCGCATAGCCATCACCGTTCACGTCCCCTGCCTCTGCAACACTGGACCCAAGCAGTGCGCCGGCCGAATTGCTCTGGATGATATTGCTTCCCAGGAAGCCGCTGACCGCCCCGTAGTACATCTGCACGTAGCCTTCATCGGCTTCCGGGCTACTGAAACCCGGTCCACCTGCAGCCACATCGAAGTAGCCATCGCCGTTCACATCACCGATCCCCGCCACGGAGGTGCCCAATCGCCTGCCCGCCGAATTGCTTTCGGCTGAGGTCAGTGGATTGGTCGGGAGGTTCTGCAGCGCGCCGAGGTATACGTAGAACGCACCTTCCAGTGCCTGGCCATTGGATAGGTCCGGTGCACCGATGATGGCATCGGAGAATCCGTCGCCATTCACGTCACCTGCCGTACAGACCGCCGCACCGAACCGGCTGCCAGGTATCGGAGCATCATAGATCACCGGGGTGGTCACCAGACCTAATGCGGAGCCTTGGTACACGAAGACCTGGTCATTGCCGGGTGCACCTACAAGTACATCGGAGTATCCATCGGCATTGTTATCGCCTGCCTTGAAAACGGCGGAACCGAACAGGGAACCGGAGGTTCCTGAGAGTGTCAGGACGGGCACTGCGCCTAGACCAGCCGCACTTCCGTGATAGATGTACGCATTGCCCACGCCATTGCTTTGTGGGGCACCGATCACCACGTCGGCATAACCGTCGCCGTTCACATCGCCGGCACTGGCCACGCTCGTGCCGAACGCAGCACCCGCGATGTTCGTTTCCAGAACAAGGGACGGTCCTGCCGAGGGTCCATTGATGCTTCCATAATGGATGTACGCCAATCCTTCACCAGCCTGCCCGTTCGAAGCGTTCGGTGCACCGACGATGAGATCCGAATAACCGTCGCCGTTCACATCGCCTGCATTGGCGACCGATCGCCCCAGTTGGACATTGGCCGCACCGGATGCCCGGGTGAGCGTGGGGGTGGTGCTCACGTTGTAAGTGCCGCCATGGTAGATATAGGCACGACCACCGGCAGTTCCAGGGGCACCGATGATCATATCACTGTAGCCGTCGCCGTTCACATCACCGGCCGTACCGACCCATTCACCCATTCCTGCATTGGCCACATTGGGCTCATACCTGATGAACGCAGAGGAATTGAGTCCCGTGGGCGAGCCTAGATGCAGGAAGGCAGCACCTTCGTTGCTCTGCCCATTCGTGAACTGGGTGCATCCGATCAGTACATCGCTGTACCCATCGCCGTTCACGTCACCCGCGGTGCTCGCGCTCATGCCGTAGTACAGGTTGGTGGTCCCGCCTTCCAGGATAGTGGCTGGCACCGTGATCACCCCGGCAGCAGAGCCGTGGTAGACGAATGCGACCCCCTCGAACAACTCACCGCCGATGTTGTCCTGCCAGTCGCTGACGACCACATCGCTGTAACCATCGCCATTCACATCCCCTGCTGAGGAGACCGACCAGCTGTTGCGGGTGGAGTATGCCGTGGTGGTGAAGGTTTGGGAGGCGCCGGGATTGAGACCGGCCCCAAAGGCATTGGCAGAGCCGCGGTAGATGTATATCCCGCCGGTAATGGCCGGAGCTGCTGTTGGTATTCTGATCTTATGCGCCCCGACCACCATATCGTTGAACCCATCACCATTCACATCGCCAGCTCCAGCCACCGAAAAGCCGAATTGTGCAGAACCGAAATTCTGTTCGAGCCGATGACGGAAAACCGGGTTGAGCCCGGTGGCTGAGCCGAGGAAGACCCAGACAGCCCCTTCACTGGTACTGGGGTAGGAAGCGAGCCATCCCCCAGCAGCAATGTCACTATACCCGTCTCCATTGATATCCCCGAGTCCCGCCACACTGGAGCCCATGTAGCTCGCCGATGTGTTGGTCTCCAGGACGGCTGATGGAACGGTCGATATCCCGGTAGCCGACCCGTGATAAACGAAGACCGCGCCTTCATTGGGAGTGCCTGCGTTGTTGTTCCAGGAGGAGGCTCCGACGATCAGGTCGCCATATCCATCTCCGTTCACATCACCAGCGCCATCCACCCCGAGGCCGAAGTTGTCGGCCAGTCCAGCCACCCCGGAAGAGAGGGAGACGTTCGGTGCAGCGCCGATGCCGGTGGCGCTGCCGTAATAGACGTAGGCAGCTCCAGGGATGGTCGATCCCGGTGCCGAATTGTCCGCTGGAGCACCCACCACCACATCGCTATATCCGTCTCCGTTCAGATCACCAGCGGAAGAAACACACCGGCCATACTTGTTCACACCGGGCGTGCTGAGCAATCGGTTCACCGTGGTGCTGACCGGGTCCACCGTGACCGGGTAGGTCGCATCCCGATCATCGACCACGATCCGCAATGCATGGCCCGGTCCAGTCGATTCGAACCAGGCCGTCAGCGGCATGCCGCATGCATCCCATGCCTTCAGTCCGCGATAGGTGTGCACGAAACCACCTTCTTGATCGAGGAAGTCGATATCCGTGGCATGAATGACCGGACATAGGTCCGTGCTCAGATCGATCGAAACCTGGAGCGGGCCGTTACCAGGCGGACGACCGTGGATCAGGAAGTCCTGGCGCAGACCTTCCGGCAACAGATGATATCGCACCTCTGAACCAGAGCCGGACCACACCACGGAGGTGTCCGTAGCATGAGATGTGGCACTTGCCCAAGGTGCGGAGAGATCGCCCTCCCGGCCAAAACCTCTCAAGGTGAGCCTGGTTTCCCACACGGGTGCGGCGATGGGGCCACGCAGGATAAGTTCCTGGGGAAGGATGGCGGCCGTCAGGTCCGAGAGCGGGGACCACGCCACGAACCGGTCGGCACCGTCACGCAGGAGCATCCCCTCCGGCTTCATGCCGGAGTTCTCCTCGGTCGCGCCCAAGAGCACGGAACAACTAGCGAGGAGGCCAAGGAGAGCTGTGATGAGGTGCTTCAAAAGTGGGGGTTGGGCCTTGGAGAATAAGATCCGTTGAGGTGATCGGAAAAGCTGACAAAGGTACGACCAAGCCGTCGGAGGCTACCTTTGGTCCGGATGGTCCGGATCGGCGCAACTGCTTGGTTCTCTGTGCTCTGGTGGCTCGTATCGGACATTGGTAAAGTGGCTGGGCAGCAACCCACAATTCCTGCTGGGGGATCCGCTTCCACGGCCATAGACGTACCCCCCCCCGATAAGGTGGCCTCCTGTCGTCTCACAACAGCTTTGCTTTCAGGTGGTTCCATGGTAACCGGACTTGCCTTACTGAACGGGGCGTGGTATACGCAGTACGATCGATCAACGTTCCATTCGTTCGATGATTCCGAGGAGTGGCTGCAAATGGACAAGGCCGGGCACTTCTTCAGTGCCTACACGGTGGGAAACTGGGGTCATGCGGCCTGGGAGCGTTGCGGTACCGGTGAGAAGGAAGCCCTTTTCGTGGGGGGCAGCCTTGGGCTCGTCTTTCTAACTGGGGTGGAGTTACTCGATGGGACCTCCGCGGGCTGGGGCTTCTCCTGGAGCGATATGGCGGCCAACGTGGCCGGAACCGGTCTTTATATGGGGCAGCAGGCCGCATGGGGAGAACAACGGATCACGCCGAAGCTCTCGGCACATCTTTCGCCCTTCGCGGCCCAACGTCCTGAGCTGCTTGGCGAAAGCCTGGGCGAGCGGATTCTGAAGGACTATAACGGCCAGACCATCTGGCTGAGTGCCAACCTGGAACGATTCGGAACGGAGAGTGGGCTGCCGCCATGGCTGAACCTGGCGGTCGGGTATGGGGCGGAGCAGATGGTAACGGCTTTCAAGGAGCCCGGTGATGGTCGCTTCCGCCAATACTACCTGGCCCCGGACGTTGACCTCACGCGCATCCCTTCAGGCTCCGCGTTCATTCGCACGGTGTTATTCGTTCTGAACGGGATCAAGCTGCCCCTGCCAGGCATGGAGGTACGCTCCAATGGCCGCGTGCTGTTCCACGGCATCGTGTTCTAACCCTTCAGGCTGCCGTCGAGCAGCATCAGTTTCACCTTCATCACCGCCGTAACGGTCAAACTGTCGCGGATCTCCCCGCGAAGTACCATGGCATAGAGTTCCTCGAAGGGCAGTTTGCGCATGGCCAGTTCCTCATTGTGGTCCGGTTCCGGCTCGAAGAAACTGAGGTCCTGTGCCACGAAGAGGATGGCCTCCTCGTCACTTGCCGAATTGCTCAGGTCCATGCGGAGGATCTCGGTCCAGCGCGTCGCCTCGATCCCCACCTCCTCACGCAGCTCACGGCGCGCGCTTTCGATGGGCGGAAGGTCCCGACGACCGCCTCCCTCGGGGATCTCCCAGCTATAGGTTCCGAGGGGATACCGGTACTGCCCCACGATCCAGGTGTTGAACTCGGCGTCCAGGGGTACGATGCCTACTGCCAGGTTCTTGAAATGAATGACCCCGTATATGCCGGGTCTGCCGCTCGGGTCGATCACCTCGTGATGGCTCACCGCGATCCACGGTGTGCTGTAGCGTTCCTCGACGCTGATCGTCCGCCAGGGTCCACGTTCCTCCATGGCCGCGAACATAGTGCGGCCATGGTCGGTCACCTATTTTTGCGGGGTGTCCAGGCCAGGCTTCAACAAGGGGGACCGCATCGCCTTCGTAGACGAGGTGGGTGGTGGCGTGGTACTCGACATGCTGACGAACAACCGTGTGCGGATCCGAACGGATGAGGGTTTCGTGCTGGAACGTGCTGCGCGCGAGCTGGTGCTGCACGATAAGGGCTTTCTTCAGCAGGAGTACCGCGTGAGCGATCATCAGGCGGGCATGGTCGCAGCGAATGATGCCTTGAATGAGAAACGCGGAAAGAGGCGAGGCGACCTGCGACCCGGGAAGACACCGAAGCGACCGGAGGACAACAGCGTGGCCGAGGTGGACCTGCACCTGCACGAACTGGTGGAGGACGAAGGGCGCCTGAGCGATGGGGAGAAACTAGGCTACCAACTCGCCTATTTCGAACGGGCGCTGGAAGCCGCCATCCGTGACGGTAAGCGCAAGCTCATCGTGATCCACGGGGTGGGTGAGGGGGTCCTGCGCGAGGAGGTGCGGCGGATATTGCAGTATTACGACGGAGTACGATTCCATGACGCGAACATTGTGCGCTATGGAACGGGCGCCACCGAGGTGGAGATCCTCCGTCATCGTTCGTAGTGGACCGGCCGAAGTACGGCCGTGTTCTTTGATATCCTGTGCATCGCTCCACCGCTGTCCGCCGCCAGGCGGAGAGAGGAAAGTCCGGGCAGCGTAGGGCAGCGTGCTTCCTAACGGGAAGGGGGCGATCCGGGAACGGGTCGTTCACAGAAAGTGCCGCAGAAAGGGAAACCGCCATCCGCAAGGGTGGTAAGGATGAAAAGGTGCGGTAAGAGCGCACCAGCGTTCTGGTGACAGGGCGGCTTGGTAAACCTCACGCGCTGAAAGACCATGTATACCGTGCGTCGCGTATCGTCGGGGCGAGGAAAGCCCGTCCTTCCAACGCCAGTTGGAGCGCGGAGGGTAGGTCGATGGACCCCGCTGGTGACGGCGGGGCTGGATAGATGGTGGAGGTCCGCTTCACGGCGGATACAGAACCCGGCTTATAGATGCACAGGACCTTGAATGAAGGGCCTTTCCGCGAACGTGGAAGGGCCCTTCGCCATTCTCCTGGTCGGCTGCCGCTACCTTCGGCCACGATGTCAAGCGGTGCTCGTCGGGGAAGGAAATGGGTCCGGTGGATTTTGATGGCCCTGGTCGTCCTGGCGACCACGGAGATCGTTCTTCGATACGGCTTCGGGTTCTGCGACGCTGTGCTGATGCGTGCCGATCCGCACTACGAGTACATCGCGCAGCCCATGCAGGACAGGCATCGCTTCGGGCGGCATATCGCGTACAATTCGCTCTCGATGCGTTGCGAGGAACCCGACACCAATGCGGTGATCATCCTCGGGTGTGGCGATTCGGTGATCAATGGCGGTTCATTGGCGGACCAAGACTCCCTGGCCACCACCATCCTTTCTGCACGGCTCTCACAGGAATGGGGACGTAAGGTGCAGGTCCTGAACATCAGTGCAGGGAGCTGGGGTCCGGACAATTGCGCCGCCTACCTCGCGCACACCCCGCTGCCGAAGGCCGCCGCGCTGCTCTTGGTGGTGAGTTCGCATGACGCGCATGACAACATGAGCTTCAAGCGGGTGGTGGGCGTGCGCAAACATTTCCCGGCGGAGCAATATCCCAGTGCGATCGTGGAGTTGATCGATCGGTACGTACTTCCACGCTTCGTGAAGCAAGGTGCCAGCACGGATGAAGAACTGGGTATCGACAAGGGTGGGGAGGGCTTCAACCCGGGCTTCCTGGCATTGAAGCGATCCGCTGACGATCAAGGGGTCCCCTTCCTGATCTACCTGCACGCGGAACGAAGTGAGATCAAGGCGCGCTCCTACAATGAACAAGGGCAGGAGATCATCCGCTTCGCCAGGGAGGAAGGCGTCCCGCTGGTGATGGACCTGGATCACGGCGCGCGGGTCGATGAACTGCGCGACCGCATCCACCCGGATGACGCTGGTCAACGCCGTATGGCCGCCATCCTTCATGATGCGATCCTGAACGAGGGTCTCCTGAGGATGCCATGATGTTGGAACGGTATTGGCAGATGGGGCGCGGTAACTTCGTTCCCGTGCAGCGTCACCTCCTCCTTGTCCTGTGCATCGTCGCCATGGTCGGCGCGAATGCCCAGGAGACGGTCACCATCCACGGCAAGGTGATCACCAGTTCCGATCAACATACTTATTATGACCTGATGATCGTCAACAAGCGGACGCGCACGGGCACCTTCGGTAACGCGGATGGCTCGTTCACCGTGCAAGCCTTGCGGACGGACACGCTGATGATCGGTTCCATCGGCCACCACACGGGCATCCTATGTCTGAAGGACAGCGTCGAACGGGCCATCTACGACGTGCGGATCCGTTTGGTCCCGCTGAAGGTGCAGCTGGCAGAGGTGGAGATCCTGCCTGAGCGCACCCTGAAGCAGATCCAGGCGGACATCGAGAAGCTCGGCTACAAGCCCTCGGACTACAAGTTGACCACGGTGAACGCGCTGCAGAGCCCGATCACAGCACTGTACCAGGAGTTCAGCCGCCGCGAGCGGAGCAAGCGGCTGGTGGCCGAATTGGAGAACGAGGACAGGAAGCGGGCGATCCTTCAGGAACTGCTGCACAAGTACGTGGAGTACGACATCATCAGGCTCAGTCCGGATGCCTTCGACGATTTCATCGAGTTCTGCAGTGTGCCGGACGAGGTGATCAAAGGGCTGACGCAGTATGAGTTCCTGGTGTACATCAAGCGGAAGTACGAATTGTACTCGAGCCTTGGTCCTACCCGGAGACATTGAGCATGGCGGCCGTGCGTGGCATCCTTCTGGTTGCGTCCAGCGTGATCCAACTGTCGTCCATCGCCCAGGTCGATCGCATCGCCACGCGGGTCGAGTTGGATGAGGTGGTCATCACGGCACAACGCGAAGGCTTCGATGTGGAGGACTTCTTTCGTCGGGTGATGGAGGATACCACCTTCCACAAGGCCTTCCTGAATACACGCTATCATCCGCATCGGCTGCGGAGCCTGTTGAAAGTGCGCGCCAAGGATGAGCGGGAGACCGCCTCCCTTTATCGCACCGGCTTCCTTCATCGCGATGGCGACCAGGTATGGCTTCAACTCGACACCGTGCACGAGCAAGGTCGGTTGCGTGATCGGGACAGCTCCTTCCGCTACCTCACGGCGGAGATGTATGACGAGGTCTTCTTTCCGAAGGGGCGGATCACGGCGGACAATACCGTGGCTTCGCGCAAGCTCGAGCTAGAACGGGGGAGTAGATCGGACAGGTATAAGAGCGAGTTGAAGAAGTTCATGTTCGATCCAGGGAGCGAGATCGCCAGTGTGCCCTTCATCGGTCACAAGCTCGCCTTGTTCGATGAGGACATGGCGCCGCTGTACGACTTCAAGATCCGCGCGGATGAGCGCAACGGCCATCAATGCTGGGTCTTCAGCGCTTCGGCGAAGCCCGAGTTCCGCGACGGCCGCACAGTCATAAAGACGATGGACACCTGGTTCGACCATGTGAACAACAACGTCATCGCTCGGCAGTACCGGATCGCACATGCTTCCGTGATCCTCGACTTCGACATCAGGATCCGGGTGGAGAACACCATCATCGATGGGGCGCTCGTACCCACCCTGGTGGACTACGACGGGGATTGGGACATTCCCTTCAAGAAGCGGGAGCTTGTGCGCTTCATCCTGGAATACACCGGTTGGCGGGTGATCGGGTAAGGGAGCTAGTGCCTCCCTTGGGCAGCCAGCCACCGCTCAGCATCCAAGGCGGCCATGCAGCCGCTGCCCGCACTGGTCACCGCCTGGCGATACACCTTGTCCGCGGCATCACCGGCCACGAACACACCGGGTACGTTGGTGTAGGTGCTGTCCGCCTTGTGCTTCAGGTAGCCGCTATCGTCCATGTCGATCCAACCCTTGAAGATCTCCGTGGCGGGAGTGTGCCCAATGGCGACGAAGAGCCCGGTGACGTCGAGCTTGCGCTCCTCTCCGGTCTTGTTGTTCACGGTGAGCACGCCTTCAACGGTCTGGTCGCCCAGGACGTCCTTCACCTCGGTGTTGAAGAGGACCTCGATGTTCGGTGTGTTCTCCACCCGGTGCACCATGGCCTTGCTGGCGCGGAAGTGGTCCTTGCGAACGAGCATGTACACCTTGGGGCAGAGCTTGGCCAGGTAGGTGGCCTCCTCGCAGGCGCTGTCGCCGGCGCCCACCAGCACGACCGTCTGGCCCTTGTAGAAGAAGCCGTCGCACACCGCGCAGGCGGTCACCCCCCCGCCGATGTCACGCAGGCGGATCTCGTTGGGCAATCCCAGCCATTTGGCGCTCGCTCCGGTACTGATGATGACGGCATCGGCATGGATCTCGGTCTTCTCATCCACCCAGACCTTGTGCACCGGGCCGGTGAGATCGACCTTGGTGACCCAGCCGCTGCGCACATCGGTGTTGAAGCGCAGGGCCTGCTCGCGCAGATCGTTCATCATCTCAGGGCCGGTGCGACCCTTCGGGTAGCCCGGGTAATTGTCCACCTCGGTGGTCTGTGTGAGCTGCCCACCTGGCAACGGGCCTTCGATCATCACTGGTTTGAGATCGGCACGCGCGGCATAGATGGCGGCTGAATAACCTGCAGGGCCCGACCCGATGATCAGGCATTTGACGTGTTCAGGGGAGGTGCTCATGGCAATGGGGCGCAAAGGTATCGCGGGCGGAAGCACGGTCCGTGATCCTTCACACCATGATGGACGGACCCCGCATGGTGAAGGCGCCGGCCAGGGGCGCGCTCACTGGCAGATGATCGTATCCGCATATACGCCCCATCCTGCCCAGACGCCCAGGCCACCATCTATGTTGGTGCGCGCATTGACCGGCGTGCCGAAGAGGTCTCCCTGTGAGCCCACGTTCTCGTCGTAGCTGGTGTAGAACTCGTGTTCGTTGAAGCCGATGCTCACGAACTTGACAGCGATGGTATCGCCCACCTTGAAGTAGCCCGTCTCTTCGTTGTTGTCCTCGGGCTGGTCGCTGTAGAACTGACGACCGCGGATGAAGCTGATGTCGAACGAAAGGCCATTGACGTACTTGTCCGAGTAGGTGCTGCCGAGCGGGGAGATGAAGGTCGCGTCCTCTGTGGAGCCATCCGATCGGGTGCTGATGCGGCGTGCGGACCAGCGATAGTAATTGCCCAGGGTGTCCGGATCGGAAAGACGGGCCCAGGCATATCCGAGCGAATCATCGTTGGGACGTTCCAAGGCCAACTTGAACCATACCGAATCCAGCGGGACGGGGTTCGGGATGGTGGTGGTGCTGGTGAGCACCTTGCCCTCGGCCTCCACGCGCAGGCTGTAGGTGCGTCCGACCTCTCCCCACACCGCCATATCGCTGGTGGAGTAGACGCAGATATCCGTGTTGCTCACCAGGGCGGGATCGATGCCGGTGAGCTCCGAGAACAGGGCGCGGAGGGAGTCCGGCAGATCGCTGCTACACAGCTGGGTGAGCACGACCGGACCATTACCGTTGTCCACGGTGACGAGGGCGCCACGGACAAAGCTGCTGGCGATGGCATCGGCATCGAGCGGATCGAAGTAGCTCTGGGTGCGGGTGAGGATGACGTACGGCGGCAGCCCGGGCTCGATCACTCCTTCCACCACGAGGCGTTGGGGCACATCAGGGAGTTCCACGGTGATCTCC
>Ga0116143_10005389_pt1 | contig 11560 bp, 9 predicted proteins | sample AD_UKC034_MetaG_FD_89745 | JGI IMG/M metagenome (GOLD analysis project Ga0116143, IMG submission 89745) | Active sludge microbial communities of municipal wastewater-treating anaerobic digesters from USA - AD_UKC034_MetaG | ecosystem: Engineered > Bioreactor > Anaerobic > Digestate | place: USA...
CCGTTGTATGAAATATTGGCGCCTCCGTCGTTGGCGTTTGCAATGAACTGGTTGTTGTGGGGATTGATCCAGAGATCATGATTGTCCCCGTGTGGCACCTGGACGTTTTTGAAGGTCTTCCCGCCGTCGGTGGATTCAAGGTAAGGGGCATTGAGCACGATCACCCGGTCCGGATTTTGAGGATCTGCATAGACATGGGTGTAGTACCAGGCGCGGGCGCGAAGGATCCGGTCCGCATTGATCAGGGCCCAGGTATTTCCTCCGTCTTCAGAACGGTAGAGGCCGCCTTCATCGGATTCGATCATGGCGTAGACGCGCTGGGGATTGGCCATGGAAACAGAAACCCCGATCTTGCCCATGATGGATTTTGGCAGTCCTGTGGTGAGTTTCTTCCAGGTGTCTCCCCCATCCGTGGATTTCCAGATTCCGCTGCCGGGCCCGCCGCTGCGAATATACCAGGGCTGTCTTTGCATATCCCAGAAGGCGGCATAGAGAACCCTGGGATTCTTCAGGTCCATGCTCAGGTCACTGACCCCGGAGTTTTTATCCACAAAGAGGATCTTCTGCCAGGTCTTGCCTCCATCCCTGCTCCGGTAGACTCCACGGTCCTCCGTAGGCTCATAAGGACTTCCCTGGGCTCCCACATAGATCAGGTCCGGGTCATTGGGATGGATCCTGATCTGCGAGATCTGCCTCACTTTCTGCAGCCCGAGATGCGTCCAGGTACGGCCTGCATCCGTGGATTTGTAAACGCCGTCCCCGTGTGAGGTCATCACTCCCCGTATCGGGGATTCGCCCATGCCGGCTACGACGACGTTGGGATCGGATGCGGCCACCTGGATGGAACCAACGGAACCGGTTTTGACGAATCCGTCCGATACATTCGTCCACCGGTTGCCCCCATCCGTTGTTTTCCAGATCCCCCCTCCGGTCGAGCCCATATAAAAGGTGTAGATCTGATCCGGAATGCCGCAAATCGCGGTTACCCGGCCTCCCCGAAAGGGGCCTATATTCCGCCATTTCAAGGCTTTAAAATGGGATTCGTCAAAGGGATAAACTGGCTCCTCAGGGACGGGTGTGGTAGGTTTCACAGCCATCCGGGTGGTTTTTCCCTTTTGGCAAAATAAAAACGGACTCCATCCAAACACCAGGACGACTGCCAGGAGGTATTTTTTCATTTGGTATTATTTACGGTAAAATAAGAAATCGGCCGGATATATTTTGGGTCCATACCGGCTACCCCGGGACGTTAAAGTCATTTATTCTGACTTAAGGTCAATAATTTAATTATTGGAAATCCTTAATTTTCACTACAAATGTTAACAAGTCGCAAAAGGCATTGATTGATATAAAAATATTTTTTAACTTTGAGTCAAATTCAATTAAACCCTAATATCATGGTTACAGAAGTAAAATCCACCCTGCTCAAAGGAGGGGAATTCCTCGTCCGTGATGCTTCTCCGGACCAGACTTTTATTCCTGAACAATTTGGTGAAGAGGCCCTGATGGTTGCGCGAAGCGCCCAGGATTTCCTGGACCAGGACATCCGGCCCAATCAGGAACGCATCGAAAAGCAGGAGGAGGGTTTGTCTGAATCCCTGATGCGAAAAATGGGCGAACTGGGATTTCTGGGCATTCACATGCCTGAAGCCTATGGTGGGACCGACCTGGATACCAATACCAATACCCTGGTGACCGATATCCTCGGGCCCATGGGTTCCTTTTCGACCACTTTCGCGGCCCATACCGGGATCGGGATGTTGCCGATCCTTTATTTTGGTACGGAAACTCAAAAACAGGCCTATCTGCCGGGGCTGATCACCGGGGAGACGATAGCCAGTTATTGCCTCACCGAGCCTGGTTCGGGATCCGATGCCCTGTCTGCAAAAACCAGGGCGGACCTCACCGAAGACGGAAAAAGTTTTATCCTGAACGGGCAGAAAATGTGGATTTCCAATGCGGGCTGGGCCGATTTGTTTATTGTCTTTGCCCAGGTGTACGGTAATAAATGGAAGGATGGCAAAGGAGGTTTTTCCTGTTTCCTGGTTGAGGCCGGCAAGCCGGGTCTTACCCTGGGAGAAGAAGAGCGAAAAATGGGAATTAAAGGTTCCTCCACCCGCCAGGTCTATTTCGAAAATGTAAAAATAGATACCGATGCCCTACTTGGCGAAGTCGGTAAAGGGCATAAAATCGCTTTCAATGCCCTCAATATCGGCCGCTTCAAACTGGGCGCCTTCTGCATCGGCGGCTGCAAAGCCCTCATTACGCGGAGCGCCCAATATGCCAATGAGCGCGTCCAGTTTGGCAAAACCATAGGGAGTTTTGGGGCGATCCAATACAAACTGGCCGAGCAGTTGATACGCACTTATGTCAGCGAGAGCACGCTGTACCGGACCTCCAACCTTCTCCAGGAAAAAACGACGCAACTCATGGCCGAAGGGCTCTCTCCGGAAGCGGCCAAATTAAAAGCTGCGGAAGAATACGCCATCGAATGTTCGGTGCTCAAAGTGAATGCATCGGAAGCCCTCGATTATACCGTGGACGAAGCGGTCCAGGTCCATGGCGGAATTGGTTTTTCCGAAGAAAACCCGGTTGCCCGCGCCTACCGGGACAGCAGGATCAACCGGATCTACGAGGGCACCAATGAAATCAATCGCCTGCTGATCGTGGAAATGTTACTGAAACGGGCCCTCAAAGGGGAAATCAACCTCACGGACGCGGCCTGGTCCGTACAGAAAGAACTGGCATCCATGCCATCCATGGATAAGGCCACCGGGGCCTATGCCGATGAAACCTCGGCCCTCCGGGATTTCAAGAAACTGGTATTGATGGTGGCGGGAGCGGCGGTAAAAATGCAGATGGACGGCAAACTGATGCTGCAGGACGAGCAGGAGATCATCACCAATTGCGCGGACATGCTCATCGACGTACTCAATGCCGAATCCCTGTTGTTGCGAATCCAACGGCAGGAGTCCTTGGACATCCGGCCAGACCAGAAACCCCTGCAGGAAGCAATACTCAAAGTCCACTTTCACGATGTCAACGGCCGGCTGGCTAAAAACGCGCTGGATGCGCTGGCCAGTTTTTGCGAAGGCGACCTGCTGAAGACCCTGGCCATGGGAGTCAAAAGATTCACCAAATATCCCCTGGTCAATGTCAAAGAAAAAAGAAGAGCGATTGCCCAGGCCGTCCTCAAATCAAACAAATATCCCTTATCCCTTTTTGAATAATAATAACCCCATTTAACTCATTTCCCATGAATACAAACAAAATAGAAAAATCAAGCGTACCTGAAATCGCCGGTGATAAATGGCTGGAGCACTGGGTGGAAATATGTGAGGAGGATTTTGCCTCCATTGAAGTCGATGATTTTATCCTGATCGACTGAGTCTCGTGGTCAGGGATGCTCCAATTGGTCTTTCATCAGTTGAAGCACATACTTTTTCCACTCCGTCCGGCCGATCTTATGCAGGGTGGAACGGTGCTTTCCGGATGCGGTGGTCAGTTTGAGATAACCCACAATGGTGGCCCAGGCCGTGATGAACAGGAGTTCCGGTTTGTTTTTGTTTTTGACGCTCCCGTCCAGCCATCCCCTTTCGATCTCCCCGACGGCCAGGGATATCGGTATGTTTTGAATATCCTGGATCTTTTGATAATAAATGCTTTCGCGCATGGCTTCCGTAAGTTTGGCGCCGTCCGGGCCTGATGCCGCGGATCGGTTTACGGCCATATAATCCAGCAGGGCTTCAATATACAAGGGGAAATCTTCGGCGAAGTCGATATAGGTCTCCAGCAGGCCGATCACGCCTGCTGCGCCGGTGTTTTCTTCATGGTCTGCCAGGCACCGGTACATGAGGTCATTCAGCTTTTGCATGCCCCGGTAGGTAATGGCCATGTACAGGTTTTCCTTGCTCTGAAAATAAAAATACACGCTGCCTTTGCTCATGCCGGCTTCCCCGGCCACCGTTTCCATTTTAGCATTGGCAAAGCCGACGGCTTCAAAGACTTTCTCCGCCGCATCCAGGATCATGACCTGCCTGATTTCCCTTTTTCCCATTGATGACACAAAAATGATAAATCCAATCGATTTGAAGCCAATATTTTGACCCGGAGTTTAAAACCGGGTCAAACCGGGTTTCCGGCCTGAAAAACATATTTTAAATGATGCACAGGAGGCGGAGTCCAAGGTTCCCAAGACGGCCCTATCCATTGAATGACATACCTGTAAGAAAGACGATCTTACAACGACCTCTTCCGCCCCCCGGCAGCCTCATGTTTTACCTATCTTTGCCGAACCAAAACCCCGGACGGGGTGTTAAGAGTGAGAATTTATCATGGCAATAATTATAACTAATGAATGCATCAATTGCGGCGCCTGTGAACCGGAGTGTCCCAATAATGCGATCTATGAAGGAGGGGTCGAATGGGCCATCGGCGACGGCAACACGGTCAACGGGCCTTATACCCTGGAAGACGGGACGATAGTGGACGCCCAACAACGCAATAAACCGGTGGAGGCCGATTATTATTTCATCGTGCCGGACAAATGCACCGAATGCGTTGGTTTTCACGAAGAGCCTCAATGTGCGGCGGTTTGTCCTGTGGATTGTTGTATCCCAGATACCGACCGCGTGGAGAGCAGGGAAGCCCTGCTTGCCAAGAAGGAAAGATTGCATTTGTAAACCGGGATCCTTTAAACGAAAAAGCAACCCCCGGGAAGGGAGTTGCTCTCGTGTTATGATAGCATGGGATTGTCCCTTTAATTACAAGGATCCAAAATTATACTGACCCGCTTGCCGCCATTTACAATATTGTGGTCTCCGCAATCTTTTACAGTCAGCCAGCGGTAGGCCACCACCCGATTATTATGTGAAGCTGGTGCAAGAAAACCGAATCGCTCGGTGTCGGAGGTAAGTTCAATGTCATAAGTTCCATTGCCGAACCCATTGTTGAATATCAGAAAATTATTATGTGAACCATCCACGACGAGGTAACCGGCAGCCAGGTTGTTATGTGCTTCATTGTACTTTACAGACCAGTTGACGGTGGGGCCCTGGGTATCCAAAGAAGTGCCGTCAATGATAATCTGGCCCGGAGGCACTTTGCAAAGAACCTGCCCATAGAGGTTATTATTCGTGGTGTTGCTGAATGAAATTCCATTGGTACCACCGGCAAAGATTCCAAACATACCATTGGATATTTCATTCAAAACTGCAATATTCTGATCTCCATCCGACAACATGATCCCGTGCGCACCTCCTGTTCCCACCGTGATCTTGTTTTGCGTGATGATGAACCTCTGAGCCTGGTAGCCTACAATGGTAAAAACAAAGTTTTCAAAAATGTTCCGCAGGATTTTCACCTGGCTTAATGCATCCGCGAAAATGCATACTCCCGATATGGGATCGGTGGATGTGAAATGGATATTTCTGATCACCGTTTGTTCAGCGCCGGCCACTACTTGGATGGCTGAGGTAAATGTCGCACCCGGCAGCAGATTGCTGAAAATCAGTTTGGTGCCGGTTTCGCCCATCAGCGTGACCGGTTTATTGATCTTGATGGAACCGGACTCGCTATGGTCGCCGGCATCCAGGACGATGACATCCCCCGGATTGGCAGCATCAATGGCCGCCTGAAGTGCATTCACCGAGCCGGCTGGTATATGGACTTCAGCTCCCCGGGATCTCAGCATATCCTCACTGGGATTCTTCAGAATGCGGTCCACAAATTCAAGATCTTCAGCAGGCATTTGGGCCCGGGTTTCCGCAGACAAAAAGGGGCTCATGCCTTCTGAAGGCGTCCAGGCCTGTGCTGCCTGTGAAGGATCGTCAGGGACCAGTGTCAGATCCTGATCCCGGTTGCAATTGGTAAAGACCAGAACAAGGCTGATCAAAGCAAAAAGAGAAAGGGCTTTCATTTTCATATGAACTAAATTTTATTGGTTTTTTCTCGGGACATCCTTTGGATCAGTTCATCCTTAGGAATATTTAAAAATGGTGAGAAAAACCTGGCCCTTTATGAAAATTTGATAACCGGTGCAATAGCTGGATAACCGGCACTTGGCATGTATAACTGCCGGAAAGGCCGGGCTCCCTTAGCCCGGTTTCAGAAAGACAGGGTCAAACCCAGACGGTAATAGGCCGAATTTTGTTTGACAGGCAATACGAGGGCCGTCTTTTGATTTGAAGCGGAAGTATTTAAACCCGCTGATTCGACCCGGCTCACTGAGGAACTGAGGCTGAATGGCTTGCCGGCCACCTGCATGACCAAACCGAGGTGGTTGGTCAACCGGAGGCCCGTATTCAAATAGAGGGAAAACTGCTGCCTGGATACGGCCGGATTAAGTTTAAAGGTAGCCGAGGATGAAGTATTGAATCCATTGCCAAACGGGTTGGTCGATTTGATGCTTACAAAATCGCGGAACGACCCGGTGTAATAACGGTAATGAAGACCGGATTCAATGGAAAGTCCGGGCAGAATCCGGTATCCCAGTCCCAACTGAGCCAGGGCCATCCACTGATTGGAAGAATAATAGGTGACCTGGTCCCCCGCGGTGAGCAATAATGAATCCCCGCTGAAGGAAGTAAGAGACCTGTTTTTATCAATAAAAAGGTCATCGGCGTCCAGGGTATTGCTTCCGGAAGAGGCATTGCCCGCATCCAGGAAATGTTTTCCATAAGACTGGCTGGAAAGAGTCACCGTGGAATTGGAGGACCCCGATGGACCCTTTTTGATCTGGTAACTCAGGCCGGCCTGCCCTGCAATAAAGAATCTTCCGGACACCGGCAGCCTGAGACCTCCGGTGAGGTAAGGGCTTGTAAAATGATCGCCCGCATAGTCCGCTCCCATCGACAGATAACCATGGCGTTTGCGGGGATTTTCCGTTTTGATCTCGACCGGGTTTTCCATCTCAGCCTCTGCAGAGGCGATGAGGTTGACATTGCCGGAATTCGAAATGCCGGAAGCCTGTATGCCGGGATTCGCTGCGACGGCAGGCAGTTCATCCTTTGGCTGCTCATCTTTAGGACTTGCGGTTTCCGCCGCTTCTTCCTTTGGTTCGGATTCTGTTGGGACTTCGGGCAAAGGATTTGTTTTCTTTTGATTCAAGGCCAGGTTTTCTTCCGGAACTGCGGCAGGCAAGTCTGTAGATTTTTGAGGTACTGAGCTTTTGATCGTTTCCGCACCAGTCGCTGTACTCCCTTTTTCCCGGTGAATGGCGGTTGAGGAAGGCGAAGGAGACTTGCGGGCTTTCAATAAAGTTTTTGCGTCTTGTCCGGTTCGGGAAGAATGGTTAGCGACGGCCTGGTTGACCGGTTCAATATCGTTTGAAAGAATAGTCGCATCGGTTTCCGGTTTTTCTGAATTTACCCCCCCGGTGTCCGCGGCGGCTTGGGATTCATCCAGGGAGAGGTCCCGGGATGGATTCTCCGCGGGATTGGACACTTTTGCAGTTTCTTCCAGCGGCCGGCTTTGAGGCAAAACCGGGGCTTCCGGTGAATTAAAAACCCGGTTGGCAAAGAAGATCAGCCCGGTCAGTCCCAGGCCTGCAAATAAGAACAACCAAATGATTTTTCTATCCTTTTTATGCACAGGCATATCGAGATCCAGCTGGCGCCTCATTTGTGCCCAACCGGCATCTTCTCGCTGCCTTATTGATTTATTTTGCATAGGTTTCATTCATTTTTTTTTGAACAATTTTTCCTTTCAGGATGGTCCTGGCCTGGTTGAGATACCATTTGCTCGTGCCTTCACTGATCCCCATTTTTTCCGCTATTTCCTGGTGGGAGTAGCCTTCGATGGCAAAAAGGTTAAACACCGTCTTGTGATTATCCGGCAAGGCGTTGATATAACCGATCAGTTCTTCGGTTTCCCAGGGCAGTGGGGCCGATTCATCAAAAAGCTGGCGGATGTCGTCCAGTTCAATGAACCGGGGTGATTTTTTAGCCCGGAAATGGTCCACCACGCAATGGAACATGATCTTCCGGAGCCAACCTTCAAAGGAGCCGGCAAACTGGTACTTCTCCAGGTTTTTAAAGGCTTTCAAGAAAGCGTCGTGGGTAATTTCCTGGACCAGGTCCTCGTCCGAAGTATATCGCAAACCCATATTGAACAGACGGTTAAAATATTTCCGATACAACTTCTCCTGGCTTTTCCGGTCATTGGCTATAGACCCTGAGATCAGGCTGGCGTCGTCGGGTATGGCTTGTTTGAATAACTTCATCGGCGGTTTCTCAGTGAATGGCTATTCCCAGTTTAAATTCCGTTCGCCGGAAGCGGATGGCTTCATCGTAAAAGTCCTGGCCATCGATATAGCTGTAATAGGCTCGCTGAAACAACAATCCGATTCCGATCGTCCAGGACACCTTTCGGCCCGTGCCGAATTCGTAACCCAGGAACGGATTGACAAAGATACCACCTTCGTGTTTTCTGAGTCCGTTGATATCGTTTTTAGCGGCGAATCCGTACCCTCCCTTGATCACCAGCAGCGGACTGACCGTGTGCCGGATCAGCCGGTAGCGGGCTTCCCCGAAAAGTGGAACAAACATCCTCCTGGCTCCAAGGTCGTAATTGTAAAGGCCAAGACCCAGGCCGGTACTGAGTTGCGGAATAAGATACCGTTGGGCAGAGATGCTGGCCCCGGTGGCCAATCCGGGCTCCCCGATATGCTGTATGCCGTTGTTCACGACCATGATTTCAGTGCTGAGGCCCCATTTATACGATGGTTCGACATAAGGCCTCCTTACCCTGTCCTTTGGCAAAACAGGTTTGAGCCGGAGGACGTCCTTTTCCCTGATTTCCACCAGGGCCCCGTTGTCGAGGACGACCACATAGGGGCCGTCTGCTTTTTTTTCCATGATCTGCCCGACCAGGGACGATCCGTTTCGCTGCACGACTTTATAGCGGATATATTTGACGCTGTCCTGGGCCTGCGCCGAGGCGATGATAAAAATCAATAATACCAGCCCGATTCCCTTTTTCATATCCTTCAGTCTTTAACCACCGGGATCAATGACCGGGTCTTGATATTTTTCAAATCGGAGGCATCCAATTGGATCAGGCCCTGCTCGCCGACCACGATGAGGTGGGACCTGGACAGGGCAATCACATCGTAAGCATGGAAGGCGGTCAGGTGCGCTTTCAGGTTTTTATCAATGGTTTGAATATTCCCGGCATCAAAGGCTTTTAAACCGTACTGACCTTCGCAGAGAAAAAGGATTTGGTCAATCACGGAAAGGCCGTGAGGGTGCTGCATCTGGTATTTTTTAACCAACCGGGGTGAGGTAATATTTGAAATATCCACGATATCCAGTTCGTTGGTATAATTCGTGCATTCGTTGCCGTCCCGCAGGGTGACAAAAGCGGTTTCGCCGTCCACATAGACCGGGTCGCAGGCACGTGCGTGGGAAAAACTGCTGAGGAGATAGGGGGCTTCCGGATTTTTATTTTCCAGGATAAACATGCCGTTTTGGGCGCCGATGAAAAGTTTGTCCTTATAAGGGAAAAGGGTTTCTATGTTCCAGCTGATGGAGACCGATTTGCCTTCTTTGGGATCCGCAGGCTGATCGATATAGACCACATGGAGTTCGGACTGGTCAATGGCGTACAGGTACCGGTCCACAATCCCGAAACGGGCCATGGACCCTCCTACCCCATTCGTTTTGGCGGCGGAATTGCCGCCGGAGGATTGCAGGACGTCGGCCCTGACCCAAAATCCGGAATTATCCAAAAAGGTCTCCCTCTGAAAACGAGGCTGGGCGCAATCGATCACCTGCGTCTCATTGCTTTTGGTATAACCCACCAGCAAGGGCTGACTGGCTGCAGCTCCTCCCCATCCGTAAGATTTCTGAAAAACGTTTTCGAGCCGTTTCCGGAGGACCGGAGCAAGGGGGTCCGTAATATCAATGGCCAGCAGGTCCACCACGTTGTCGGCATAAAGGATATTTTCTTTGACGGCCATATCCCGGTTGCCGGTGATCTGGATGAAGGACAGGTTGGCCGGATGAGCCGGATCCGAATTGTCGATAATATGGATCCCCTCGTCAATCTCGTTGATCAGCAGATAGTGGCCGTAGGAGTATATTTTTCCCGGATGGCGGAGCGGCCTGGCCTGGGCAATGCTAAAACCCCCGTCCCGGAGGGCCTGTACGGTGGAATAGACCGGGTCCATGCGGACAAAAACCCGGTGACTCACACATTCATCCCTCAGGCAGGAAGGAAGGGCTAGCGCCAGGCCGAGGGTCCAAAAAAGGAATATTTTTTTCATATGCATCGGATTAGATAATCAGGTAGACGTCCGGAAAAGGTCCGGGGTTGGGGATTTGGATACGAGGGGTGAGATTTAAATGGAAAATCTGGAGGCAGGGAGGACGCCGTATCTACAGTTTGTCTTATTATTGCTGCACGACTCACCATTTATTATCAAATTCGTAAAGCGTATGGAAAGGACAAGCGGTTGGTTCAAGGATGCCATCATTTATCAGGTCCACGTCAAAACTTACCGGGATACCAACGGGGACGGCATTGGGGATTTCTCAGGACTTATCAGCAAACTGGATTATATCCGGGACCTTGGGGTGAACACCATCTGGGTGATGCCCTTTTATCCAAGCCCCCTGCGCGACGACGGATATGATATCGCGGACTATATGCGCATCAATCCCACCTTCGGCAAGGTGGAAGACCTTCAAACCTTAATCCGTGAAGCCCATGCGCGGGACCTGCGGGTCATCACCGAACTGGTGATCAACCATACTTCGGACCAGCATCCCTGGTTTGCCAGGGCCAAGAAAGCGCCGGCGGGCTCCTCCCACCGCGACTTCTACGTGTGGACCGACAATCCGGAACAGTACCAGGGAGTGCGGATCATATTCAGGGACTTTGAGCCTTCCAACTGGTCTTTTGATGAAGAAACCGGATTGTATTACTGGCACCGTTTTTTTAATCATCAGCCCGACCTGAATTTTGACAACCCGGAGGTCCAGGCGGAAATCTTCGCCATCATGGATTACTGGGCCTCATTGGGTGTGGACGGCTTCCGTCTGGATGCCATCCCCTACCTGTACGAAAGGGAAGGAACCTCCTGTGAGAACCTGCCCGAAACCCATGCCTTTCTTAAAAAACTCAGGTCCTACCTGGATGAAAAACATCCGGGATTGTTATTCCTGGCTGAAGCCAATATGTGGCCCGAAGACTCCGCGGCCTATTTCGGCGAAGGCGATGAATGCCATATGAACTATCATTTTCCGCTCATGCCAAGACTTTACCTGGCTTTGAAAAAAGCGGACCGGGGCCCTATCGAATACATACTCAACCGGACGCCGCAGATTCCCGCCACCTGCCAGTGGGCCATTTTCCTCCGTTGCCACGACGAACTCACCCTGGAAATGGTCACCGACGAGGACCGTCAGTTTATGTGGGAAAATTATTCTCCTGAACCCCGGGCCAGGATCAACCTGGGCATCCGGAAACGGCTGTCCACCCTTATGGACAACGATCTGCGAAGGATCAAATTGATGAATGCCCTCCTGTTCTCCATGCCGGGTACACCCCTGGTCTATTA
>Ga0116143_10005391_pt1 | contig 11558 bp, 9 predicted proteins | sample AD_UKC034_MetaG_FD_89745 | JGI IMG/M metagenome (GOLD analysis project Ga0116143, IMG submission 89745) | Active sludge microbial communities of municipal wastewater-treating anaerobic digesters from USA - AD_UKC034_MetaG | ecosystem: Engineered > Bioreactor > Anaerobic > Digestate | place: USA...
GGGCATCGGCGTTTCGGGATTGGGGACGCCGGTGCACAGGACCTCATACATCTCATCCGGGTGAATGGCAAAGCGCAAGTGGTCGACCTGGTAGATGATGAGGATTTCCTCGACGTCGAGGATAGAGGTGGTGTTGTCAAAGTCGAAGACGGCGTAAGGCCTATCATTCTCGTTGTAGGTCGGGGAGCCCTTACCGTAGAGATCGAACATCTCATTGAGGCGGGCCTTGACGGTGGGGTCCCAACCTGGGCTCTGAAGGTACTTGGGTTCAAAGCCTTTGCCTCCCTGAACGAGCGGGAGCGCGACACGGTGCTGAACGAGAACTGAGGAGACTGCAGAGAGAGGAACGAGCGAGAGCAGGACTGCGGCAACCAAAAGCAGGGTCAACAGACGTTTCACGAGTACACCCCTTTGTTGTATTCGTGCAGCGGCACGTTGGCCGCATATTACTCAGGGAGGGCGACGCTGTCAAATTATGGGGGCAAAACGGGTCAGGATTCGAACAGCAACGTTCCCAGCCGGACCATTGTCGCGCCCTCTTCGATGGCAATGAGGTAGCTATTGCTCATGCCCATCGACAGCACACGCATCTCGACGTAAGCAAGCCCCGCTCTGGCCAGACGCTCAAAGGCAGCGCGCGTGGCACGAAAGTAAGGGCGCGAGTCCTCGGGATTGCCCAGGCGCGGGCCCATGGTCATCAAGCCCTGTACGCTCAGGTGCTCCAGAACGCTCAGACCCTCGAGCAACTCGTCCAGGTTCTCAGGAAGCACTCCGCTCTTGGCCTCTTCGCTGCCGCTGTTCACCTCGATCAGAACCGGCATAGTGCGCCCAACCGCTGCGCAGCGGCGGTCGAGCTCTCGCGCCAGGCGCAGCGAGTCCACGGTCTCCACCAGGTCAAAGAGCTCGACACCCTTCTTGGCTTTGTTCGTCTGCAGGTGTCCGATGAGGTGCCATTGGACGGACTCGAGAAGCAGAGGCCTCATTGCCTCCGCTTCCTGTACATAGTTGTGACCGATGTGCATCACGCCGGCCAGAATCACCTCGCGCACTTGCTCCACGGTGCGCCCTTTCACCGCGGCCACGAGGGTGACGTTCGCCGGCAGACTGGCCAGCAGGCGTTCGGCGTTCTTTCGGATCGAAGCAGCTGCCAACATCGCCTCCTCTCCCGCCCTATGCCCGGAGCTGGGCCTCGAGCTCTGTCTCCAGGGCGCGCTGGATGCGCCCGTGCTGGCGCGCCACCTCGTCATCGGTCAGGGTCCGGTCAGGTGCCTGGTACTGCAGGCGGTAGGCCAGGCTTTTCTTGCCCTGCGGAATCTGTTCACCCCGATAGATATCGAACAGCTCTACGCTGCGCAGCAGCCTGCCGCCAGCGCGCTCGATGCAGCCGCGCACCTGCTGTGCCGGCACAGCCTCGTTGACCACCACTGCCAGGTCCTGTGTGGTGGCCGGGAATCTCCCCACGGTCTCGTAGCGATAGAGCGCCGGAGAGCGCTTCAGGAGAGCCTCCATGTCCAGCTCGGCCAGGCACACCCGCTGAGCGGGCAGGTCGAAACGCTCTCGCACCGCCGGGTTGACCTCGCCCAGGATGCCGGCGTCAACATCGCCCGGTGCAAGCACCAGTCGTGCGACCCGGCCGCTCTGGTAGGTAGGGGACTCCAACGGCTGGAAAGCATACTCGCTGATGCGCAGGCGGCGTAACAGGGTCTCGATCACGCCTTTGAGGTCGAAATAGTCCACGGAAGCAGGCGATGGCTCGCTCCAGTGCTTCTGCTGCCTTGGGCCACTCATCACGATACCTACCCTCCGCGGCTCGGAGGGCAGCTCCTGCTCCGGGACTGGCAGGTACACCCGGGCCACTTCAAAGATGGATACCCGCGGCGTGAAACGAAGGTTGTCGCGCAGCGTCTCGAACAATGAATTCATCAGCGTCTGGCGCAGGTACTCGCGCTCCGGCGTCAGCGGATTGGCCAGCCGGATATAGTCTGATGGGTCTGGTGCCGACCCAGTGGGGTCGAGGCGGGCGACGCTGTCCAGGTCGGTCAGCGAGTAGGTGATGACCTCGGTCAAACCGCAGCCCAGCAGGATATCGTGCACCTTGAGCTCTGCTTCGAGGGCGACGTTGTGCTGCTGCGGTGGGAGCTCATCGCGCAGCAGGGTGGCCGGAATCTGATCATAACCGATCATCCGGGCTACCTCCTCGACCAGGTCGGCGGGTATCTCGACATCCAGCCGGTAGTAGGGCACCGTCACGCGGATGGGCTGTTCGTCTGTACCCGGGGCACACTCGAAACCCAGGGCGCTCAGGCTCTCCACGATGCGGCTGCGGCTCATCGGCACGCCGAGCAAACGCTCCACCTCGTTCGGTGGCAGGTCGATGATGCGCGCTGCTGGCTGGACCGGGTAGGCATCGGCCACGCCCGCGGCGATGGTGCCGCCGGCGAGCTGGCGCATGAGCTCGGTGGCACGAGTGGCCGCCAGGACGGTGATCTGCGGGGGGATGCCCCGGCCGAAGCGCAGCGATGCTTCACTGGGCAAATGCAGCAGCGTCGAGGTCTTGCGATTGCCCAGGTAATCAAAATTGGCCGCCTCCAGCAGCACTTCCGTGGTCTGGTCGCTGATCTCTGTCTCCAGACCGCCGATCACTCCGGCCAGGGCAATGGGTCCGGCCGTGTCGGTGATGAGCAGCATGCTCGGCTCGAGCTGCCGCTCCACGTGGTCCAGAGTGGTGAGTTTCTCTCCGGGGCGCGCCCGGCGCACGGTGATGATCGGCCTGGCGCCGCCGGCGCGCTGCACGAGCCTTTGGTAGTCAAAGGCGTGCAAGGGCTGGCCCAGTTCCAGCATGACATAGTTGGTGATGTCGACAATGTTGTTCACCGGACGCAGTCCAGCCAGCCGCAACCGGCGCTCGAGCCAGAGCGGGGATGGACCTACCTTTACTCCCTTGATCAGGGTAGCGCTGTAACGCGAACACAGGTCCGGGTCCGCGATTTCGATGCCGACCTGGCCTTCGACTGCCTGGCCGGTGCTGACCATCGTTGGCTCGGTCAGGCGCAGCCTCTGGCCGGTCAACGCTGCGACCTCACGCGCAATCCCGATGACCGACAGGCAGCGGGCATAGTTGGGATTCAGATCCAGGTCAAAGACGGTGTCGCCCAGATAGTCGACCAGGGGCATGCCGACCGGCGCATCCGCCGGCAGCATCAAGATGCCCTCGTGCTGGTCGGACAGGCCCAGTTCTTTCTCGGAGCAGACCATCCCCGCCGAGAGGATGCCGCGGATCTTGCTGGGCTTGAGGGTGACAAAGCGCAGCTCTTCCGAATGGCCGTCGATCAGGCGCGCGCCGCTGCGGGCAAAGACCACCTTCTGACCGTGATCGCCGACCTTCAGGTTGGTGGCGCCGGTGACTACGGATTCCGGTTCCGCTCCGCCAACGTCGACCACGGCGATGGTCAGGCGGTCGGCATCCGGGTGAGGACGGATTTCTACGATCTGGCCGACGAGGATCTTGTCTCGGTCCCAGTCCGCGCCGGAGTATTCGATGGTTTCTACTTCCATGCCGGCCAGAGTCATTCGTTCGGCCAGCTCCGGCACCGGCAGAGTGATGTCAACGAATTCCCTGAGCCATTTTAGAGGTACTTTCATGGGATACTCTCCTTGTGATCGAGTGCTCGGAGCTAGACGAATTGCTGCAAGAAGCGCAGGTCGTTGGCGAAAAAGTAACGAATGTCGTCGATGCCGTACTTGAGCATAGCGATGCGCTCGGGACCCATGCCAAAGGCAAAGCCGGTGTAGTGGGCGGGGTCATAGCCACCGTTGCGCAGCACGTTCGGGTGCACCATACCGCAACCCAGGATTTCGAGCCAGCCGCTGTTCTTGCAGACCCGGCAGCCCTTGCCGCCGCACAGAACGCAATCGATATCCACTTCGGCGCTGGGTTCGGTGAAGGGAAAGTAGGAGGCGCGGAACCTCACCTTGCGTTCTGGTCCAAACATCTGCCGTGAAAAGCTGATCAACGTGCCCTTCAGGTCGCCCATCGTGAGGCGCTCACCGACGGCCAGGCCTTCGACCTGATAGAACATGGACTCGTGGCGCGCCGTGACCTGCTCGTAGCGATAGCACTTGCCCGGTAGGATCACCCGGATCGGTTCCGGGCAGCGTTCGCGCATCACGCGAATCTGGCCCGGGGAGGTGTGCGTGCGCAGCAGCAATCCTTCCCTGGTAGTATGGAACGTATTCCACATGTCGCGGGCAGGGTGGTGCGGCGGCATGTTCAACAACTGAAAGTTGTTGATGTCGGTTTCGACTTCTGGTGCCTCGACTACCTGAAACCCCATCGCGGCAAAGATATCATAGATCTCGCGCAGGGTGCGGGTGCTGACATGCTCGTGACCGGGTCCCACCGGCCGACCGGGTAGGGTCACATCGACCTGCTCGCGCGCGAGCTGGAGCTGTGACGCTGCCTGTCTCATGGCCACAGCCCTTTGCTCGTAGGCCTGCTCCAGGGCCACTTTGACCCGGTTGGCCTCCTGGCCAAAGGCCGGCCGCTCCTGCGCGGACAGGCGGCCGATGCCGCGCAGCAGCTCGGTCAGGGCACCCTTGCGGCCGAGGAAGGCCACGTGCCATTGCTCCAGAGCAGCCTCGGTCTGGCTCGCCGCCAGCTCGGCCAATGCCTTGGTTTCCATTTCGTGCAGTTGATCCAACATCTCGACCCTCCGCCATTCGCTCTCTACTCAAACGCAGACAACAAAAAAGACGGCTGTGACTCCAGGGGCGAGGTCACTACCGTCTCCGCGGTACCACCCTGCTTGGCCCGGCTCCCCATTCAGGAAGCGCTGCAGCCATCTCTGCGCGGGCGGCCAGAATCTGGCTTACCCGCTGCCCGTGTAACGGTGGGCGTCCGGAGCGACCTACTTGTGCCCACGGGGCCTTTCAGCCGTCGGCTCAGGAGTGAATCTGTGCGAGTCTCTGCCTGAGGGGGCTTGCAGTCAGTGACCCCCTCTCCCTGATGGCGATGCTTCGCCAGCTTTCTCCGTCGTTGCCGGTAGAGTTGACTATAGACAGGATTTGTCGGCTGTCAAGTTGCGGCTAACGGCGTGCCTGACTAGAATAGGTGCCAGTATGTCGGACACTGCATCCGTTGCCAATCCCGGCCACTCGACTCTGCGGGTTTTCACCATTGGCCATAGCGACCACACGGCCGAGGAATTTGTCGCCTTGCTGCAACAGCACTGCGTCGAGTTGGTAGTCGATGTCCGCAGTCAACCCTACAGCCAATGGGTGCCTCAGTTCAACCGCGAGAACCTCATCCGCACGCTCACTGCGGCTCAAGTGCGGTATCGCTTTCTCGGCGACGCCCTCGGTGGCCGCCCATCCAACCGCGAGCTGTACGATCCAGGCCGGGAGACGGTGAACTATGAGCGCCTGAGCTCCAGCGTCGAGTACGCCCAGGGCATCGACGAGCTCGTTCGTATTGCGCGCGAGTGCGCTGGGAACGTGGCCGTACTCTGCAGCGAGGGCGACCACCGCAAGTGCCATCGGGGCAGACTGATCGCGCCGACCCTTCTGCGCCGGGAAGTACGCGTCACTCACATCCAACCAGACGGCTCGACGGTCGAAGCCGAGTTGGAACCCCAGCAGCTCACACTGCTGTGATCTTGAGGGGAGGGCCATGCCGACGCTGTTCACCATTGGCTACGAGCGGCGGTCCTTGAGCGAATTGATCCGTGCCCTCCAGGAAGCCGGCGTAGATGCGGTCATCGACATCCGACTTCGTAACACCTCGCAACTCGCCGGCTACACCAAAAAGGACGACCTGGCTTTCCTGCTGCGCGAGGGATTTGGCATTGCCTACGAGCACCACCCCGAGCTCGCGCCGACGGATGAACTCCTCGATGATTACCGCGCGAGTCGCGACTGGGAGCACTATGAGAGCGCCTTTCGTTCCGCCTTGAAGAAACGCCACTCTGACCGGGTGGGGCGGGAGATCCTGGGCCGGTACAGCAGGATCTGTTTGCTCTGTCATGAACGACTCCCTGTCAAGTGCCACCGGCGCCTGGTGGCCGAGTGGTGGGTGCAACGCATTGGAGGATTGACCGTAGTTCACTTGTGATGTCGGTACCTGGATACTGACCGGGGAGGTTGGCATGGCCATGCGCGAGGTAGCAGTTATGGCGATGACACACATGCGCAGCGGTATCTGCATGGCCGGACTTCTGCTGACAGAGGGTGCTGGCAAATCAGGCTGGGTGCGCCCGGTCAAAGAGCGCGACTCACTGCGCCTGGGCGATATGACCGATGCCGCAGGACGCGTGGTCGAGATGTGCGACATCGTCAGGCTAGAGTTGTCGAAAGCGCGCCCCGACCCACCGCACGTCGAGGACTGGCTCGCCGATTTGATCTATCATCGGCCGGTGGTAACGGGACGCCTCGAAGGAACGGCTCGCACCCAATTCCTCCAGTCCCATCTGGACGACGCCCCGCACCAAGTCCTCATCGATCATTCTCGTTCCCTGTGTCTGGTACAGCCGACGGATCTTTGGGCACTGTTCGTGCGGGGTATCCCGTCTCAGCAGTATCAAGCCCGCCTCGGATTCACTCTGACGGGGATTTCTGCAGAGACGGCGGATTCCAGGGGAATCCCGGTGACCGACCTGCGCTGGCGCGCCCTGGGCCGTCAGTGGCTGGGTGAGTCAGGAACTGAGCTAAGGCTCACCGGCACCCAGCTCAGGGAGCGCGCGGGGGTCGAGACCTTTTTCCTAGCGCTCGGGCTGAGTCGAACTTTCGAGGGTGGTCACTGGCCGATGGTCGTAGGAGTGCACACCGTGCCAGATTACAACGTGACCATCAACTACCGCACTCCGTGACGTGCCGTGTAGCCTTTGGCTGAGGCAAGCGTCCGGGCCTTTGGAACCGGGCCATACTTCGGGACCGTAAGGCAACGAATGAACAAGACCAGGCTGGCCCGGCGACATCACCGCGTCCAGGCAGCCAAGTCATGACTTCGTGAGGACACCGATGGCGTATTCTCCCGCGGAACCTGATCGGTACGGACCAATCCAGGTGCCTGAGCAGGAAAAACTGTCCCTACTGGACGCGGCGCGTGAGATGTTTGGCTTTGAGCATCTTCTTCCCGGCCAGGCTGAGATCATGCACTGTGTAGCACGAGGGGAGGACGTGCTGGCGATACTACCTACGGGTGGCGGCAAGTCGCTCACCTACCAGCTGCCGTCGCTGCGTGACACCACCGGCTGCACGCTGGTCATCTCGCCCCTCATCGCTCTGATGAAGGACCAGGTTGACAAACTCCCGCGCGGAGTGTCACACCTCGCCACGGCGATCAACAGCTCGCTGGAAGGGGATGAGCTGCATCGGCGCCTCGAGGGAGTCGAGCGAGGCAAATACCGCCTTGTCTACGCCGCGCCAGAGCGTCTTCGTCAGCCCTCCTTCGTCCAGGGCATGCGACGGGGCGGCATTAACCGCCTGGTCATTGATGAAGCGCACTGCGTCAGTATGTGGGGGCACGATTTCCGCCCCGACTACCTGCACATCGCCGAATCCAGGCGACTCCTGGGTCAGCCTCCCCTGCTGGCCCTCACTGCCACAGCACCACCGGGTGTAAGGAACGACATCCTGCAGCGGCTTGGTCCAATGCGCGTGGTGAGTGGTGAGGTCCTGCGCAGCAACCTGCGGTTCGAGGTGATTCAGCTGCGCAATCAAGATGAGAAGCTACAGTCACTCCTGGATATCTGCTCCCACGAGCCGGGCGCGGGTATCGTGTATGCCGGAACCAGGGCGCGCTGTGAGGAGCTGGCCAGCCTGCTGCGCAGCCAGGGAGTCACTGCCATTCACTACCACGCCGGAATTGAAGACCGCGCCCGGGCGCAGGAAGAGTTCATGAGCGGGCGAGCGCGGGTCATCGTGGCCACGATCGCCTTCGGGATGGGAATTGACAAACCCGACATCCGCCTTGTTCTGCACTTTGAGCCTTCCAGCTCGCTCGAATCCTACTACCAGGAGGCCGGGAGGGCCGGACGAGACGGGCTTCCGTCCCGCTGCGTGCTCCTATATGCCCGAGCGGACCAGGGCACTCTGCGCGCGCGGTCAAAGCGCGATGCCCTGGGCGTGAAGCTTCTTCGCGGAACCCTCGCGGCGATTAAGAAGCAGGTGGAGCCGGCGACCGTGGGCCGAGTGGTCCTGGATGACTTGAGAAGGGACCTGCAGGTCGATGAAACCCCCGTCCGGGTGGCCATCAGCCTGCTGGAGCAGGCAGGGCTGATCCGGCGTGGGCCCGACATTCCTCGCTGTCTGACTCTGTGGATGGCCCGCCCATTGGGCACCACGGATCGCGACCTCGAGTCCTTCTGTCGCGCCTGCGGGTTGCAGCCACGGCAGCGAGTCGAGTGCGACCCTCTCGAGGTGGCCCGCGTGGCGGGACTGGATCCGGCGACCATCGAAGAGCGAATCTGGAACGGTTGTGCTTCGGGAAGTCTGAGTTGCCGCGCATCCGCCCGCGACATGCTGCTCGAGCTGAGGCAGACTCCGCGAGACGCACAGGAACGCATCGGCGCCCTGCTGGATCAGTACGAGCAGGTTCGAGAGCAGCGGGTCAATGAAATGGTGGCCTACGCCAACACTCGCCACTGCCGTCATGGGCACATCTGCACCTACCTGAGCGGCTATGGTCCGCAACGCTGCAAAGCCTGCGACAACTGCGTGCCCAGGCCTGTCGCACCCCGTATCGACCTGATGGCGGAATGGGAGCAGATGCTCGTCATCCTGAGGGTCGCCGGCCGCGGCTGGGGGAGACGGAAGCTCATCTTCGTCCTGCGAGGAGACGCCGCCGCGCCCCCTTCGGCCCTAGATGGACCAGGCTTTGGAGCTCTGGCCTTTCGCTCTGAGCCGGCGCTGGAGCACCTGATCGACGGACTGTTGGCGGCGGGTTTTCTCCAGGCGCGGCGGCTCGAACACGGGGGGGTTGCGTTGCGGCTCACACCGTCAGGGACCCGTGCACTCCAACACCCTGAGGCGGTCCGTGCACTGACGGAAGCTCCAACAACTTGCCATACGGCGGAGCCCACCCATACGCTCGATGCTGAGTGGAGCGAGGACGCGGAAGCCCTCTACCAACGCCTGCGCCAGTGACGGCTCGAACGCGCCAGGGCCAAGGGTGTGCCGGCGTTCATGATTGCCCACGATGCACTCCTGCGCCGTATTGCCGCAGCGCATCCGCGCAGCGAGCAAGCACTGAGCCAGATCAGTGGCATAGGCCCGCACAAGCTCCAGGAATACGGTACAGAGCTGCTGGCGCTCATCAACCAGTAGCCGCCACTGGCGAACCGGGGGCGTACTTTCCCTGGAGCGGCACTTGGGTGCCTCCGGCCACTGGCGGCCAGGGCCCTCATGGCGTCTGTGGCACCCTCACTTCGAGATCCGACAGCGGATAGCTCGAGCAGGGGTGAAAGTACCCAAACTCGCAGTCCGCTGCACGCCGGCCGTCGGTCTCTGGAACGACAAAGATGTCTCCGGAGAGCAGCAGGGCCCGGCAATAGCCGCACTCCCCGGAGCGACACTGCGAGGGCGGCTCCAGCCCGGCTCGCTCCAACGCGACCAGGACCGTCTCAGTAGCGCTGGCCGGCACTTCTGCGCTCACTCCGTTGACCTGGACCTTGATACGGTGGGTCGTGCCCACGGCCTGCGGCGGAAAAGCGGGATGGCGGGCGATGTTCTTGACTTCACCAAAGGTTTCCCATCTCACTCTACGGCGAGGCAGGTTGAGTGTAGCCAGCTCCCCCCGGCTAAAGTCGTACATCGCCTGCGGCCCGCAGACAAAGAGGGTGCCCTGGTCCACATCGCCGTAGCGGCGCACAAGGTCGGCAGTGATGAAACCGGCTTCGCAGCCCGGCAGAGTGACCTTCTCGCAGCTCAGGACGTGCACGATGCGCACCCGGCCCTCCGCTTCCCGCTCGAGAGCCTTGAGCTCGTCATAGAACAGGATGTCGTCTTCGGCACTGCTGCCATAGAGCAGCACCAGTTCCGCATCCAGGCTGCCGTGCACGATCTCGCGGGCCATAGAACGGAAGGGTGTTACTCCGGACCCGCCAGCCAGGCCGATGATCTGGTGTGCATCGCGCAACGGCTCGTGGTAGAAGAAACCGGTCGGCGCGCTGCTCTCAATGGCCGTGCCAGCCTTCCAGTTGTCCCACAGGTACGGAGTCAGGAACCCGTCGGCCACGCGCTTGATCGTGAGGTCGTAGTACCCTTGCGGCCCGAGTGCCTCGTAGGGTGCCGATGAGATGGAGAACGGCCGGGTGATGCGCACACCGTTGGCCGCGACCTTGAGGCTGAGGTACTGACCGGCGCGAAAGGGTGGCAGGGCAGTGAACCCGCTGGCCCGATCAGGAACCAGGCGGAAAGTGCGACTGCTGCGGGTCTCGTCTTTGACCGAGTGAACGATCAGTCTGAGCCTGTCGGGGTGGATCTCTTGTGCTAACCGGTTGACCGGATGGACGGGCATTGGCTCGGCCGAGGCACTGGCGATGCGCTTCTGGCGCTGTTTGCTCAGGCCCTGGAAGGCGAGCATATCGAGCAGGAATCCTCTGATGCTGATCTTCATGGCCCTACCCTCTCTCGTTGATCAGGCTCTGCAGCGTCAACAGTCCCGCGGTCTGGCCTGACATGAAGGAACTGCTGTAACCGTGGCAGCGGAAGGCGTAGCCGCCGCAGAACTCGAGGCCTTGCACTGCCCTGGGTGCGGTAAGCGCCATCATCCTCGGCAAGAGCGAGTCCCAGGACTCTGGCTCGTAGCCGTAGATGGTGCCGCCGTGACTGCCGGTGTAGCGCGCATAGGTCAGAGGGGTGGCGACCTCGACTTCTTCGATGTGCTGGCGGAGCGGAGCGCCGGTGGCCTTTTCGAAATCCTCGATCAGACCCAGCGCGATGCGGTTCTTGGTCGCCACATAGTCCTCGGCTCTGACTTGGCTCCAAGCGTCAGGTCGAAAGAGGGTGGTGATGGCGACGATGCTTGTGCCTGGCGGGGAGCAGTCCGGCACGCAGTTGTTGAGGCAGGAACTGGCCTGTGCCCGGGGGACGCCGAGGGTCTTCATCGTTTCATACATTCGGGTAGAGTCGCCGCTCTCGTACACCAGGTAGCTGTACTCGGTGAGGCCGAGTTGTTGGGGCGAGGCATCCAGGCCGAGATATACGGTAAAGCCAGCTACACCATTCACGCGAGCGTTGGCCTCCTGCAGGGCAACAGGAGGCACAGCACTGCGCGGCTGAATGAGCCGGTTGTAGACCAGGGTCGGCGAAGCGTTGGAGACCACGTGGCGCGTGGCAATCCGCTCGCCCTTGGAGGTCACTACTCCTGTCACCTGCCCGTTGTCGACCAGGATCTGCTCGACTCTGGTGTTGAACTCGGTCGTTCCGCCGAGCTCACGGATGCGCGCCTCAACGGCAGAGGTGAACTCGTGCGAGCGGTGGCGCGGGATATAGCCGCCGTAGACGATGAGCTTGGCCATCATCGCCGCAAAGACGGTAAAGTTCAGCCGACTGGTAGGGCA
>Ga0116143_10005392_pt1 | contig 11556 bp, 10 predicted proteins | sample AD_UKC034_MetaG_FD_89745 | JGI IMG/M metagenome (GOLD analysis project Ga0116143, IMG submission 89745) | Active sludge microbial communities of municipal wastewater-treating anaerobic digesters from USA - AD_UKC034_MetaG | ecosystem: Engineered > Bioreactor > Anaerobic > Digestate | place: USA...
TCCAATATTGTAATTACAGGGAGTCAAATACCAATGCCGACTTTGGGCGACTTTTCTGATGCATATATAAACATCGGAAACAGTTTGCGATTTCTTACACAAATTAAAGAACCAAGCATCATTACAGTTTTTAATTATGGTGCTGATGCTTTTTCTGACTCATTGCACAAAATAAACCGTTGGGATAATGTTGCTTTTACAGGTGATGTTATTGCAAAAATGGAATGGGATGAAGTGAAATACCACGAAAAATCAATGAAAATTGACAAGTCTGTTAAACTCGACAAACTATTTTTAATTACAACTGGTGGTACTATTGAGTCAACATTTAATGATGAGGGTGTTCTTGTGCCAAGCCAAAATCACCTCTTAGGATATATTGCCACAAAATTTTCAAATTTTTTTAATCAGATTTCGCAAAAACCTGTCTTTTCAATAGACTCATCTGACCTTACTTTCGAACGCATGTTTAAAATTGCTGATAAGGTTATTGAATGTTTAAATGAGAAACAATCAGAAAAAAAATCTTTTGCCGATAAAAATTTCTCACCCAATGTGAAAATTCTATATACCGACCCGCTTAAAAAAATTAGTAATTATGAATGTGAAATTGCTGATGCTGATGCAGTTGTTATTGCAGGATATGGTGGTGGCAATATTACAATAGACCCCCAAACTTCACAAAACATTATTCCGCTTATCAAAAGCTTGTTAGAAAAAGATATTCCTGTCGTACTTACTTCTCAGGTTCCTCTCGGTCCAGCAGACTTTATCTATAAAAATTCATGGGAAGCTATTAAGTCGGGTGCCATATCTGGCGTCGATTTAAGCATTCCTGAAATTCAAATAAGACTTTCGTATCTAGTAGGTCATAAGAATGACATATTAAAAGCAGCCAAAAAATCTGACAAACCTTATATGTTTGTATTGGAATGGCTTTTTATGTCGGGGATGAAATTTAGAACACAAAAAAGCAGAAATATGTACCAAAAACATAAAATGATGAATGTTCATGAAGATGATATGCTTGTTAATTTAAAATTTGAGGAGTCTATTGAAAAATTTGCTGAAATTCATTAAAAAATAATATGTTAATATTTTGTTTCAGCATTGATATAATATATGAATAAAAATGTAATTTTAACAGGAGGGGGTACAGGAGGTCATGTTTATCCTTCACTTGCAATATACGAAATACTTAAAAACAAAGATATTGTTGATAAATGTTTATATATTGGTTCAAAGTCTCATATTGAAGGGAAAATACTTGCTTCTTATGGAATTCCAATAGAAATGGTTAAGTCTGCCCCTTTTGCAGGGAAAAACCCATTAAATCTTCTGAAAAATTCAATAATTCTTTTATGGGGCGTTTTTCAGTCTATAATTAAAATAATTAGTTTTAAACCCATCTTGATTGTCGCTTCCGGTGGTTATGTTTCTGCTCCTGTTGTTATAGCAGCTTATATTCTTAAACCATTTTTAAAACATAAAATAATAATTAATGAACAAAATGTAGTGCCAGGTCTTATGAATAAGGTTGCCTCAGTCATGTCCGATGTTGTGTTTACAAGTTTTAGGGAATCCAATTATTTTTTATGGTCGAAAAAATGTAAATATGCAGGATATCCCGTAAGAAAAAAAAATCAGAATCAGAAATCTACAAATAAATCGGAATTAGGATTTAATACTAACGATTTTATATTGTTGATTGTGGGCGGTTCTCTTGGTGCTAAAACTATAAACGAAGCCATAGTAAAAATACTAAAGTCATTCGTTGATTTTAATAAAAATCTTTCTATTATCCATGCAATAGGTTTAAACACAAGCAATGATTATAATGCTTTTGATGCAACTGTGGATGGCTTGAAAAAACAATGGGATTTTGAAAAATCAGATAAGAATTCTGTTGAAATTACTATCAATTCCCAAATAAAATATTATGGGTACCGATATATAAATAATTTAACAGATTATATGGCTGTTGCCGATTTGGTAATATCAAGAGCCGGTGCTGGTACAATTTCCGAAATTCAATCTATGGGTAAAGCAGCTTTGTTGATTCCTAAAAAAAATCTGCCGGGAAATCATCAGGAATTAAATGCAATTGAACTCGCCGATAAAAACTGCTGTGAATTAATTTTTGAATCAGAGATTAATAAAATAGTTTCTATAAATAGCGAAAAACTTGAAGCTGTTTTAAAAAATATGATAAACAATAAGACATTACTTGAAGAATTAAGCCAAAATGCATTAGATAATTTTTACAAACATACCGATGAGGTTATCATAAATAATACAGAAAGGTTATTGGCAAACAAACCTATTGTATTCGACCCGCAATCATCAATCCCACTATTTGTAAGCTTTCAGAATCAATTCGACAATCTGGTTGGTTATTTATTTAAACTGCGCAATTCGCTTCAAAATGATATACAGAAATACAACAAGAATTTTTATGTGGTATTTTATAAAGAAAAAACAAATGAATTTCTTAAAGCATCAGATTTTCTAAAGGTAAACAAGGGAATTAAATTGACAGGTGCATTAAATTTACATGAGCATGCACCTACATTAATTAAAGAATTTTCGAATTATAAGGGTTTTTTGAGGCGTAATATATTGATTGCATTTAAAAGGTTTAATGGATACAATGGTGGACTGGAGCTTGTACAAAAAGGCATTTATGACAAGTATTTTGAGGTGCGTAGAGAAGCTGTTTCGTATTACAGATTAAATCATTTCAGTAAACAAAATAATACATCTGAGCATTTACACATTCAGAAACGGACAAAAGAAATGCTTTTTTCATATTCAGAGTTTTTTGAAGTTAAAATGGAAGCATTATTAGTTTATGTTTTGTATGCCGATAGTGATGAAATAATAAAAACTGTAAAAAAAATTGGCAAGACAAGAAACCCAAAATTGAGAAGAACTGCAATAAATGCCGTAGTTATGGCTTATAAGAACGATATGATTAATAAAGACGAGGCAATAATATGCCTTAATCAAATACCTTATGTAAGTTCAGAGTTTGAACCAAATTTTAATATAAAAAATTCATATAATGAAGCTATTAACATAATAAAGAATTAAAATGATTGAGTATCTGTTTGAGTTTTTTAGCGACTATAGCTGGGCAGCAAATATTATTAATCTATTTTCTTATGTAACATTCAGAGCTGGACTGGCTTTTTTTTGTGCGTTACTTATTATGGTAATATGGGGGCATAAATTTCTTTACTTTTTATATAGCAAAGGATTAAGGGATACTTCAGGTGATTTTATTTCTTTAAGTGCGTTCAGTAAAAAAGGCACACCAACAGCCGGTGGCATAAGCATAGTTTTAATAACTTTTGTAGTAGCATTGTTATTATGCAGATTTAAACATGCTTCAATGTACTGGACATTAATAGGTTTTGTTTATTTCGGATTTGTTGGTTTTGTTGATGATATAGGAAAAGTAAGAAGTAAAACTTCTTTAGGGGGCTTAAGTCAAAAGTCAAAAACTATATTTTTACTTGTTTTCTCAGTTGTTTTTGCTTTGTGGTTTGTTTCTTCACATAATTCAATATTTAATGAAGTGAACAGAACAGCTTTTTCCATTCCATTTTATAAAAAGCTTACACAAACTGTTCATCCTGCTATTTATTTTTTATTTATAATATTTTTTATTTTTTCTGTGTCAAATTCAGTCAATATTACAGATGGGCAGGATGGTTTATTATGCGGCTTGTCTTTAATAACTATAGGCGTTTATGTTTTGTTTGCATTTATAATTGGAAATATGGTTTTGTCAGCACATTATTTATATCCATATATCAATGGCAGTGCCGAACTGGTTGTTTTTGGAGCTACTCTTATGGGAGCTATTGTAGGTTTTTTGTGGTATAATGCTTTCCCTGCTGAGGTTTTTATGGGCGACACAGGTTCGCTTGCAATTGGTGGTGCCATCTCGATTATAGCTATATTTATTAAACAAGAGATATTATTTTTAATAGTTGGTGGTTTGTTTGTTTTTGAGATATTTACATCTTTGATACAAGAAAAACTTGGAGACAGAATTGGACGCCGCATATTTTACAGAGCACCATATCACCATCAATTAACACACTTGGGAATTGGCGAACCAAAAGCAACCATAAGGTTATTTATTATTGGTTTATTGCTAGGTGCTTTTGCAATTATTACTATAAAAATAAGATAAAAAATGGATGTAAAACATAAATGGCAAGCAGGAAGCGCTGTTAAACTTCAAGGTATTTCGTATATGCTCACGGTTTTTATTTCAGAATCCGATTGGGATTATCGTGAGAAATGCAGTATTTATGAAAGAATTTATGAAGCCAGAAAATGGTTAGTTAATGAAGCCAGCAGATATGGAAAATATATTTCGTTTATTGGTGGTCATTATGGTTTGAATAATAATATTATTTTGGATGATATTCCTGTTGGAACAGGTTCTGGAAATGAGCCAACAGATATAGTTACAAAGGTTTTAAAAAAAATTGGATATGTGAACTCATTACAATTTTTCGAAGAAGTAAAAAAAAGAAAAAAATGCGAAAATGTGTTCGCGTTAATAGTAGCAAATAAATCAGGAAGAGGTTATGCCATACCATTTGCACATGGGTTTAATAAAGAAACTTATTTTCTCGAAGGCACCATTCTGTATGAAAATAATTTTGGCAGCAAGATTATGAGTGCCGAAATAGCTCATGAAATACTCCATCTTTTTGGTGCATGGGATTTATATACAAATTATCTCCAATCAAACGACAGAGAGTTAAAAGCACGGCAGCTATTTCCAGATGATATAATGTTACGAACATCAAGAAATATTTATGATTTAAAAATTGACAAGCTTACGGCATGGCTTGTTGGTCTTACTGATTACAAAGAAGATTGGTATGAATGGTTTAAACCGAAATTTTATTAATAATTTAAATTTATCAGTTCCCTAAAAGGTTATATACGCTAAAATACTTAATTTTTTTGCTAAATGGTATAGAAGCTGGTTTTGAAAGATTTACACTGAATTGATGTTTGTTTTTAAGAACCTCTTTGCATACATTATAGTACTTTTTAGCTTTTCTTTCTGACAGAAATCCTTGTGCTACAACATATTTCCCCTTTCTTGGGAGAATTCTTAATTCACAACTTATATCTGCGTCTTCTAATGTTTTATTCAGTTCATTTCGCAATCTAAAAGCTTTTTCAAAAGAAACTTCTTTTGTAAACCTTAAATAATAAACATCAGAAAAATTTAATTTTATTAATGTAACAACAATTAATGTAAATAAAATAATAATAACATACAGTATGATTTTTAAAAAAGTTTTCCTTCTTTTTTTGCTGTCTTCTATATTTTCATTACCGGGATTATTGCTTATTGATTGATTTCTAGTAAATTTATTTTTGTTTATTAATAAAATAATAATAATTGCAAAAAGTGATAATGTAAAAGGTATAATATGTTTTGTTACTGGCTCACTAATATAACCCTCTGCATCCTTTAAAAAAAAGAAAAAGCTAATTATATAAGAAAAAATAGATAATTTGCTCTTCATCATTCCGCCTAATATTCCTTTTATTTCATTATACATTATAATAATTTTTTGAAAAATAAATACTAGTTTATTAATTCTAATAAAGCTAATTTATAAATATATATTTACATCTATAAAAAAAATCACTATATAAAAATTACTGTTACAAAAATATGATAATTTTGTAATATATAAAAATAACGATTTTGAAGAAATTGATTTTATAAAATAAAAACATGAAAGCAATGATACTTGCAGCCGGATTCGGCACGCGTTTGCAAGCTATAGAAAAGCTACCAAAGCCATTGGTACAAATTTATAATGACATTTCAATTATTGATAATGTTATTGATTTAATTAGTAAAGCAGGTATAACAGAAATAGCTGTTAATTTGCATCACGAAAAGGATCTTATCAGGCAGTATCTCGTAAGTAAATATAAAAAGATTAAATGGATATTTTTTGAAGAACAACCAGATATACTGGGAACGGGAGGAGGCATCCTCAATGCCAAAGATTTTTTTACCGATTCTTATGGCTTGGTTATTAACTCAGATATTCTTTGTTTTCCAAACCTGAACAAATATATTGAATCGCATATAGCGAGCAATGAAATTGTAAGCTTACTTTTAAAGCCATCGGGCAATGGCATACCCCAAGCGCTTTCATATAATGATAAAGAAGGTCTTACTGCTTTTTTGAGCAAGGAGGGTAAGCCCTTTTACAATATGCTACCTCCTGGTCCAAATGATTTATTTGGCAATTTTACCGGCATACAGATTTTTAGCAAACATTTTTTTGATTTTTTTGAGGGTAAAAGTGGTTATTTCAGTATTACCGATATTTATGCCCGCATGGCAAAAAACAAACAAAAAGTTAATATCATCAGTATTGGTAAAGAATACTGGAAAGATGTTGGCACGCCTGAAACCCTAGAAGAAGGCAGAGATGAGTTTAAAGCTATAATCCAATGCTGCGATTTAAAAGATATTAGCCATATTGAATGGCTTTTTAAAGGGGCTTCTTCAAAAACTACATTAAGAATACACTATAAAGCCCTAGATAAAAAGCCAGAAATTTTATCCATTTCTGATGACCTTAATGAAATTAAAGGCATTATAGCTTTTTCTGATTTCTTTAAAGATACTGCGTTTCATGTCCCACAAATCATTAAGAAGTCATCCAATGAAAAGCATAACATCTTGTTAATGGAAGACGGAGGGTCTCTATCATTACACGAATTTTATAAAATCAGAAACTTTAATACTGAAATTATCAACAAATACACAAAAAAGTCGGTTGATATCCTAATAACGCTTGCCAATATTAAAACCGATAACTTTCCTTATACATACGGAGTGCGTAAAGAATTTGATTATAAAAATATTCTTTTCGACATTAATTACTATAATAATAACTACCGTAAGGGAAAAGAAACACCCTTAAAAGAAAAAGACATAGAAGCACTTGCCAAAGGAATACACAAGATTTTCGAAGATAATTTGCCAAAAGTAATCATGCACAGAGATTTTCAAACAACCAATATCCTGATTGAAGAAAAATCAGAAAAGCTAATGGTTATTGATTTGCAAACTATGCGTTTGGGTTATTCTTTTTACGATTTGGCTTCCCTATTGCTTGATAATTATGTTCCAATAAATGATAATATTATAGACAACATGCTTTCTTATTTTATGCAAGAACTTAATTATGATAAAAAATTAAAAGATATTTTCTGGGTAACAGCCCTCATCAGAAAAATTCAAAATCTGGGGTGCTTCATGCTGCTTGGGGAATCAGATGTCTTTTTTAAGGAGCATGTTAAATCTGCAGAGAGAGGGCTCTGGTATATTAAAGAAAAACTCAATAAAACCGAATACAAAAAATTATTGAAGTATTTTAACTGATAATGTGTTGCTATGGAAACTGAAGCAGATACTTTATTTGTAAATAATATAGCTCTTGATAATGAACAGGCATTTAATATTGCCCATGATGCATTAATAGAAAAACAATGCGAGCATTTTATTGCCTATGCCAATTGGGAAATGTACCCCTATAAACCCAAAGTGAGCTTTAAGGTAGCCCATAATGGGCAATATATACTTATCAGGTTTTACATTACTGAAAAATATATACGGGCAAGCAAATGCGAAACAAATGCAGATGTATATAAAGATAGTTGTTTAGAGTTTTTTATAAGTTTTAATGGTAATGATTATTACAACATTGAAATAAATTGTATAGGTGTTGTGCATATGGCTTATGGAAGCAGAATCTCTGAAAGGCAATTAATTAATAAAGACATAATTGGAAAAATAACAGTGCATTCTACATTGGGGAAAATGCCATTTGAAACAAAAACCGGTTACTTTAGCTGGAGCATGACAGTGTTTATTCCTGTTGATTGTTTTGTTTATAGCAAAGTAAAACTTGGTAGAATGAGTGAAGCCATGGGTAACTTTTACAAATGTGGTGATGAACTCCCTGAAAAGCATTACTTAAGTTGGAATCCTGTAAAAACACCTAAACCAAATTTTCATAAAAAGGAGTTCTTTGGAAAAATAATTTTTAATTAAATTATATAAACATAAAAAAATGAATATCAAATACTTTTTTATATCTTTCCCGTAAGTTTGTAAATAATATAACCCGATAACTCATGAGTAAGTCTCGACCATCCCTGTAATGCTTCCGCTTTAGGAATCAACAACCTATCCATAGAAAATGTCCTATTTGAAGCGTACAGGTCTGTAACATAAGTGTCAAAAACAAAACCTTGTTTTCTGAAACACGCAGATGCCCGGCGCATATGAAAACCCGATGTGATTAACAAAAATTCTTTCTTATGCATATCTTCTTTAAAGTAATTTGCAGACTCAACCGCATTTTCATATGTGTTTCGCGATAAGGTCTCAATTTCAACCACAGAATCAGGAATGCCCAACAAAACCATATAATCTTTTAAAATTTTGGATTCTTTATGCTCCTGATTTATTTGTGCCGAACCGCCCGGTAAAAATATTTTTCCCACCCGTCCTTCTTTATAAAGTTCCAATGCCTGTAGAAATCTATCGCTTGAACTTTTAAAACCTATCCTTTCATAATTATAATTGTACGACAATACACCTGTGAGTACAATGGCATAATCATAATATGGTTTTAACTCATCTTTATATTTTATATCTGGCTCCCATAAGCCCATGACTTCATTATAAATAAAAGGGTTGGAAAAAAATAGAAGCATCAACAAGGCAGTTATCCTTAATTTTTTTGAAGCATTTCTTATAATTATCCATTTCTTTATTCTAAGCTCATTGCCCACTATAAAAGATAAAACAAAAAGAAAGACTATCCATATAAGTGGTGTAAAAAAAAAATTGAAATATTTTTGAAAGAATAAAAAACATAGTTTTGTTATTAATTGTTTATTTACTGCACGCTAATGATTTGTTGCTATATGTTTTTCTTTTCAGAAAAAACAAAGCTATAAATATTATTGAATAATTTAACACTATAAAATAATTATTGATGTTAGAAAATAAAATTAATTTTACTATTAGTTAAATATTATAAAATAAAAAATAATGCAAGTTTTTAGAAATATTCTGTAAAAATATTTTATAAAACAGATAAAAATACATAAGTAAATATAATAACTAAGTAAAAAAAATTATGAATAGACTAATTGATATTGGCGGCTCAGGTGTAAAAACAGCAAAAATCAGAACGGATTTTAATGCTGAAGATTTTAAATTTTTAAAGATTACTCATTTTCCAAATCCAGATTGGGGAGGTTTCATAAGATGGGTTAATGAAAACCAATTGTTAGATTCTGAAAATGTAGGCATATCAAGTGCGGGTTTTATTAAAAAATGATATAATTACTCTTTTCCGGGTTGGAAACTGGCATGATAAAAACCTTTTTCATGAACTTGAATTATATACCAAGGAATTGAAAATATTTGAAGAGAAATATGATAATAGAATTTTACAACAATCAGGAGAGTCATACTTTGTTAAACCAAATCTTTATTTACTTAATGATGCTGAATCGCATCTTTTAGCCCATACCGACCTATATAAAAATCCAATAATGTCAGTATGTCTGGGTTCTTCTCTGGGATTTGCCATAAGCGATAGGCAAGGTAAGATAGTAAAAACCTTGAACGGTTACAACTTTGATATTGGCGAAATGTCTTTGCCTACTCGAGCTTCAAACAAAGCTGTTTGGTGGGCATTAGGTAAACATGGTTTAAGCGAACTGCAATCCAATATGGGTTTCGAAAATGGTACAAAACATTACGGTTATAGGTTGGGCGCCTTGCTGGTAAGTCTTTGCTCAATATTTCGTCCTAAAACAATAGTTCTTAGCGGGGGTATAACCGAAAAAAACTGGTTTTTATTTAAAGATAATATGCTTTCAGAATTTAATAAAACAAAACCTGACTGGCTTGACGAAACTCAAATAAAAAAATCTCCTTTTTGCGATAAAGCAGCATTAATAGGCATGGTAAAATTTATTAAAAATCAATCAAATAAATGATTAAATGAAAAAAAACATTGTTATTTACAAAGATTCAAATGGTTTGTTTGAATGTGCCAAAAAAAATGATTATCTTAGTAGTAAAATAGTAATGACTTGGGAAGATACATTAGACATTCTAAACAACTTTGAAATTAATTATGCATACTCTTTTCATATCAGCAATCCTGAAAATGATTTAATTGCAAAAATTAACAAATATTTGAATGAAGCAGACTCATATTCTATTTCAATAAGTATATTTAAATACCCACTTGCAACACACAAAATAGATGATTTTTTTGATATTCCACTATTTATTAATCCATATCTTTTTAAAAAAGAAAAGGATATTATAGAAGATTTTAAAAGTGCAGTTATGTTACATCAAGAAAAAATTGAACTTGATTTAAATTTGTTTAAATCAGACATTGATGAAATTAAAATTCTTATAAAAGAAACTAAAGGAAGTTTTTTAAGAAAGGAAGATGTTTTAAAAATAATAAATCGCAGAAAAAAATTGGACTTTTAAAATCATATCTTGTCAACATGGTAAAAATTATAGAAAACAATCTTAAATTCAGGGATAATCTTCTCAAGCCAAGAAAAAGAACCGATTATTTGGTTTTACATCATTCAGGAAAAAACTATGAAAAACCTCATACCATAGAACAAATTCATCGCGATCATCTGAACAGAGACAATAAAACATGGGCAGGGTTTGGGTATCATTACTTTGTAGCCAAAAGCGGCTCGATTACAAGAGGGCGCCCGATATCTTCTCAAGGTTCTCATGCCGAAGAAGTAAACAGCATTTCTACCAGTATTGTTGCTGAGGGTAATTTTGACAAACAAAGTGTTACTCAAAATCAAAAACAAAGTATAATTGATTTGATCAGGGCAATTAGAGATAAATACCCGCTGGCAGATGTTGTAAGGCATGGTGATTTCAGATTAACTAACCATAAATCAACAAGTTGCCCCGGCAATAACTATCCTTTTGATGAAATAAAAAAAGAAGCCCTATGGAAAAAGGGCTTGTGCGCTGCTGATAATTCAGAGGTATGGCTACCAAAAATCAAAGATAAAAAAGTGGCATTGCTCGTTAATAATACATCTTTAGTTAATGGAAAAATCTGGCTGACTGATTTTCTTATTAATAATGGTTGTAATCTGAAAGTAATTTTTGCACCTGAGCATGGTATTTTTGGTGAAACACCATATAATCAAAGTATTAATTCTGGATTTTACAAGAAAATACCACTAATTTCTTTGTTTGGAAAAAAACAAAAACCCTCATCTTTAGATTTGAAAGAAGTTGATATCGTTATTTTTGATATTCAGGATGCTGGAGCCCGATTTTATACTTATATTAGTACAATGCACTATATGATGGAAGCTTGTGCTGAAAATAATGTTAAAATGTTGATTCTCGACAGACCAAACCCTAATGATCACTATATAGGAGGACCTGTCCTTAAAACA
>Ga0116143_10005393_pt1 | contig 11556 bp, 13 predicted proteins | sample AD_UKC034_MetaG_FD_89745 | JGI IMG/M metagenome (GOLD analysis project Ga0116143, IMG submission 89745) | Active sludge microbial communities of municipal wastewater-treating anaerobic digesters from USA - AD_UKC034_MetaG | ecosystem: Engineered > Bioreactor > Anaerobic > Digestate | place: USA...
CATCCTGGACCACGGAAAGATCATCGCCTCAGGGGAGCCGGCCGCCCTCAAGAATGCTCTGGGGAGCGATATGATCTATCTCGACACCAGTGACAATGCCGCCAGCCAGAGCCTGCTCCAGGGGCTCAAATCCGTCCGGGGCATCAAATCCACCCCACAGGGCCTGGCGGTCACCATCAACGCCGACGGCACCCGCTGCCTGCCCTTGATCATGAACCGTTTGCAGGAGAAGGGCATAAGCATAAGCAGCGTCAATTTAAAGAAGCCCACCCTGGATGATGTATTCGTGCATTACACCGGCAGAGACATCCGGGATGCCGGGGCGGGAAAGCTGCATCGTGCCCCTCCTCAGCCCAAAGGAGTGCGTTAAAATGTCCTGGGAGTTTCTGACCATCTACTGGCGGGATATGCTCCGCTTTGTACGCTTCCGGATAGCCCTGGTGGTCTCCCTGATCCAGCCCGCCCTCTGGATGGCCCTCTATGGCGCAGCCATGTCCAGCAACCTCTCCCGGCTCAGCACCGGGCTGGATCTGCCTGCCGGGGCAGCCTCGGTCTCCTATCTCACATTCATGGGGGCGGGGGTCATTGCCCTTACCACCCTCTTCACCAGCCTCTTCGGGGGCATTACATTGTTATTCGACAAGAACTGGGGATTGATGAGGGAGCTTCTGGCCAGCCCCATGCCCAGAAACCACATCATACTGGGGATTGGCCTATCCGGAGTGACCAAGTCCTTTATCCAGGTGATGGTGATCATGGGCTTCGGCCTCTTAATCGGGGTGCGCTTCTTTTCCGGCTATACTCCTATCCAGACAGCCGGGGCCATCCTGGGCGTACTGCTCTTCGTGGGGGTATTCTCTTTGGGATTTCTCTTTCTCTCCTCGGCCATATCCATGAGCATGGACACCCCGGAGGGGCTTCAGGCGGTGATCACCATTCTGACTCTGCCCCTGTTTTTCGCCAGCAATGCGCTATACCCTATAGACGCCTTTCCGCCGTTGGTAAAGCTGCTTTCCCAGTTCAATCCGCTGACCCATCTGGTCAACGGGGTGCGCTACTTCACCGTGGGCCAGGACTTTTATGCCATTGGCATTCATTATGTCTACAGCAGCTCGGATATCATGATCTCCTTTCTGGCCCTAGCTGGATTTGCCGCGGCCATGTTTTTAGTGGCCTGGCGCGTCTTTCAAAAGGCAGTGGTGACCTAGATCCCCGGCTACGGGCTTTTAAATGGCAGGGGAGAAAGCCTGAAATGGTCATAGAGACCTCTTCCAGAAAAGGAAGAAAAGGAGGAGAAAGAGAATGAAGATCTTGGGAATTTGCGCCAGCCCCCGCGGCTCCAAGAGCACCACCCTGCGGCTGGTAGAGTCTCTGCTTGGCGGAGCCAGAGAAGCCGGGGCGGAGATTGAGCTGGTGGATGTCTGCGAGCTGGAGATCAAGTTCTGCAATGCCTGCCAGGCCTGCTTCAAGACGGGAGAGTGTGTGCACAAAGACGACTTCCAGGCCCTTTACGACAAGATCCTGGCTGCAGACGGCCTGGTCTGGGGCTCGCCCAACTACTTCCACACCGTCACCGCCCAGATGAAGACGCTCATCGACCGCATGGCCGATGCAGTTCACTGCCAGCTTCTATCCGGGAAATACTGCGGCAGCGTCGCCAGCGGCGGCAGCAACTGCGATCAGGTCACAGACTATCTCGACGGCCTGATGGTCAACTTCGGGGCCTATGTCACCGGAAGCGTGGGCGCAGTTATGTCCCAGGGTCCTGCGGCCATGGAAGAGGCGGAGAAGAAGGCCTTTGCTCTGGGCAGGAGTCTGGCCGGGGATATCCAGAACAAGCGCGACTATATGGAGCAGAGAAAGATCCAGGAAGGGATTCGGGAGCACTTCAAGGCACTGGTGAAGATGAATAAAGACAGCTGGGTGCACGAGTACGAGCACTGGAACAGCCTGAACTGGAAATAGAGGGTAACAGCTCAGCTCTCCGAGGGCAAGCCGATTAGAGGTCTTCCGATATCAAAGGGGCCGCATAACTCTTTAATAGTCTCCAGGCCCATTATAATTTATGCTGACACTGGAAGAGGGGCGGCTGGCAGTGCGCCTGGCCAGACGGGCCATTGCCGCCTATACCGAGAAGAAGAAGATCATAGAGCCGCGGGACCTGCCGCCCGTATTCGAGGAGAAGAGGGGGGTATTTGTGACCCTGCACAAGGACGGGGAGCTGCGCGGCTGCATCGGCTATCCCCTCCCCATTATGCCCCTAGGCAAAGCTATTGTTGACTCAGCTATCAATGCCTGCTCGCGTGACCCCCGCTTTCCATGTGTCCGGCCCACCGAACTGGAGCGGATCGAGGTGGAGGTGACCATTTTAACCCCGCCAGAACTCTACGCTGAACCCAAGAAGAGGCTGCCCGAACTGGTTGTCATCGGCAAAGACGGCCTGATTGTGACCCGAGGCCCCTATTCCGGGCTGCTTTTGCCCCAGGTGGCCCCGGAGTGGGGCTTTGACTCCCTTGAGTTTCTCTCCCATACCTGCCTCAAAGCCGGGCTGCCGCCGGACGCCTGGCTGGATGAGGAGACCGAGGTGCAGCACTTCCAGGCCCAGATCTTCGCCGAGGTGGCGCCGGGAAGGGAGGTATTTGAAAAGAGCTTCCTGGAGGGCTCGGAGGGGACCTGCGGTACTTGAGCAGCCTGGCCCGGGAGGATTGAGTGGAGTAATTTGGATAAAAGAGGGCTGGGATTTTATCCTCGCTATTGGATCTTCTTCTGCTGCTTATCGGAGCGGGCGATCTCTGCCTGCAGCGCTTTTGTGGCCAGATTGAACTCCTCTTGCAGCCTCTCCGCTGCATCTCTGGCTCCCTCCATGGCACCGGAGCGGCCCATCATCTCCAGATCCCTGGCCAGGGCGGACAGACGCATGGCTCCGATGTAGGCGCTGCTGGATTTGAGGCCGTGTGCTGCCAGATATAGGCCTTTGGAATCATCCTTCTCCAGGGCCTCTAAGATGGCCTTGACCTTGTCCGGAGAGTGCTTGAGGAAGAGGCCTCCTACCTCAGCAACGATGTCCGGGTCCCCCTCATCCTGAAGCTCCCGCAGGCTGGCCAGAACCGATTGGTCAAGAAAGTTGTTCAGATCCGATGCTTCCTCACTCATATTCAGAACTTCCCCTCCCGGAGCGATGGTCGCCATTTAATGCGATAGAGCATAACCCAGGATATAGTATTTAGGTTTAACTTGAATGACTGATCTATCGGGAAATGAGTGATCTTTCGGACAGTTCCATTGCCCTTGGTCAATGGTGTCTCTTTCTCAGGAATTAGCAGCTACTAGGCCGCCAGCCATTCCAGCTGATGCAATGCCATGATATAATGCCATGATATCAAAATAAAAAGGTGGCAGGCCAGGTCCTGGATAACCTTAGCCCTCTTTAATCCGGTTCAGGCCTTCTCGTTTCCTGAATTCAGAAGCATCAGCCGGTTGATGGCGCTGATCAGAGCCTCCACCGAGGCCATGACAATGTCCTCCCGGGCAGAGCGGGCGGCAACCCTGCGCCCCCGGTCATCTTCCACCCCGATCACCACCTCGGCCAGAGCATCCGCTCCGCCGGATATGGCCTCAATCCTGAAGTCGGAGAGATGAATGGAGGTGTCACTGTCGAGGAGCCCTTGCACAGCATTGACTGCTGCATCCACCGGACCAACTCCTATGTTGGCCAGGACCTTCTCCTTGCCCCGCACCAGGGCCCTTACCGTGGCCGTGGGAGTGATGATGTTTCCGGTCATGACCGATACCTCCTTGAGCACCACCGCCTGGCTTCCTCTGGCCACCTCTCCTATGACCACATCGGCTATAGTCTGAAGATCGATGTTGGCGACCTGCTTGCCCTTGTCGCCCAGCTCCTTGACCCGCTCCAGTATCTCCCTAAGTTGCTCTTCAGTGGGCTGGTAGCCCGCCTCCTCCAGCACCTTGGCCACAGCATGTTTTCCGGTGTGCTTGCCCAGGACAATGCGCCTCTTATGCCCGACCATCTCCGGAGTCATGATTCCCGGCTCAAAGGTCTTGCTGTTAGCTATGACCCCATGGCTGTGAATGCCGCTCTCGTGAGAGAAGGCGTTCTCTCCCACTATAGGTGCGGTGATGGGGATCTTGACCTCTGTCAGCCTTTCCACCATCCTGGCTGTCTCCACCAGGTATTCGGTCTTGATGCTGGTCTTGGCCCCAAAGATGGAATGCAGGCTCATTACCGTCTCAGCCAGATTGGCATTGCCCGCTCTCTCTCCCAGGCCGTTCACGCATACCTGCACTTCTCTGGCTCCTGCCTCTACTGCCGACAGGCTGTTGGCCACGGCCAGCCCGAAGTCATTATGGCAGTGCACATCCACCACCATATTCACATCATCGCAGATGTCCTTGACAAAGCGGTAAAAGGCGGAGGGTGCTGCCACACCAACTGTGTCCGGGATATTGATGATGTCGCAATGCACCTCTTCAACTGCCTTAAAGATGCGATGCAAAAATTCAGGAGAGGTACGGGTGGCATCCATGGCCGAGAAGAGACAGGTCCTGCCATGATCCTTGACCAGCTCTACCGCTTCCATGGCTCCGGCCACGATCTCATCATGGCTCATCTTTATGGTATGAGCGATCTGGATATCGGAGGTAGGAGAAAAGACATGCACCATGCCCACATCGGCGTCGAGGCAGGCCTCTACATCCTTTTTTACTATGCGGGAGAGACCGCAGACCTGGGCCTGCAGCCCGGATCTGGCTATCTGCCGTACGCTCTCAAACTCGCCCTTGGAGGATACTGGAAAGCCGGCCTCGATGACATTGACTCCCAGTTTATCAAGCTGTCTGGCGATCTTGAGCTTATCCTCCTGGGTCAGTGATACGCCAGGGGTCTGCTCGCCGTCTCTAAGGGTTGTATCAAAAATGCGGACTACTTCATCAACAAGCAAACGTTCGTCGTAGAAGACGATTCCCCACAGAGATTTCGTGTTTCATAAGATTGGCTATCTCCTCACCGGCTATAAAACCTTTGCCTTTATCCTTCATCTTCGCTGCAAGCTGACAGCAGACAGGGGATTAATGGCTGGGATTGATTAAAGCCCTCATTTAAAGGCGAATTTCATATCCGAGCAGTCTACCTCCCAGGGGCCCAGTTGCTCATCCTTGACAAACCCCATGGAGAGCCACAGCCCACCCGGAAATATGCTCTCTCCTGGATGCGATTCATTAAACCGGCAGAATAGATCGTAAATGGCATGCCAGCCCTCTGCACCCATGCGAGGCCTGCCTTCCAGGATATACTCCACGCGGTCCCAGTCAGGGATGACCATCTCCAATAGAGCGATTAGCACATCACATTCTTTTTCGCAGGAAGAGAAGAGAGAGTATGCCTTCCCCTCATTGAGTATGGATTTCATAAGAAAATAGATTTAGGGTCAGTGATGCGCTCCGTGCGCATCCCCGTGCGCGCCGTGTGGCGCAGCATCAGAGCCGGCCTTGACTGCCAGGAAGTCCTTATCCAGATAGGCCTGATGTGCCAGGTCCAGACATTCCTTGCAAATATTGAACATCTCGTCCTTGGGACCGTGAATGGTAGCTAAATTGAGCTTGACCGGGAAAGTCTCCTTCTCCACAAGACACAGCGCGCACTTCATCTAAATTCACCTTGCCAGGTGAACTGATGCAAACGGTTATAAGCATTTCCTTTCCGCCATCGCATAGCCAATTATCCAATTTTTAGGGATTTCGGCAAAAGCTATGCAGATAGGCTTCAAGAAGATCACCGCTGAAATATCCCCCTCAGACACCGATACGCTGCCACCCGGCTCTAGCAGACCGCCATGGTCTGGGCTTTTACCTGCTCCATCTTCTCCCGGCCTGCCAGTGCCTCGACCAGCCTGAGGGCGAACTCCAGGGCGGTTCCGGGAGCGCGGCTGGTGATCAGATTTTTGTCCACCACCACCCTATCCTCCCGGAAGTCGGCACAGGCCTCTACCTGGGCTTTGCCGGAGGGGCTGACCGTAGCCCGGCGGCCCTGCAAGACCCCTGCCTTGATCAGCACCGATGGAGCCGCGCATATAGCAGCGACGCATTTTCCCGCCCCATCCATCCTCCGAGCCATGTCCAGAATCCTCTGATCATTTCCCAGGTTTATGAATCCAGGCGCTCCGCCGGGAAGGATCAGTCCATCGAAATCCCTGTAATCTATTTTATCCAGGACTGTGTCCGGCAGCACCTTGACCTTATGCGATCCCTCCGCCAGGCCCTCCTTCAAGCCAGCCGTAACCACCTCAATATCCGCCCGCCGCAGGATGTCTATGACGCTGATAGCCTCAATCTCCTCAAAGCCCTCCGCCAGGGGCACCAAGACTCTGACCATATTTCTCGTCCTCCAGGCAATAGTAGATGAGCTTATCTTAAATCCCTGTTGTTAACTTAAATTTATATTAATATATTTAGTTTATCATGTATACTTTCCGAACCATTTATATTGCATTAGAGCATAAAAGATGCAGGATGGAACCAAGGATGATGAGACCTGCTAAAAAAATCAAAGAGAGTGCATATGAATAAGTCCACGACCCTGGTCTTAATCGGATTGATCTTGTTTCTTGTTGCCTCCAGAACCGCATTGAGCGAGATGCCATCAACAGTTCCCGCCAATCAGGTGATGCTCAAGATCAAGCTGGGCATGCCGGTGGAATATGATAATGTTGTCATAAAAGGCAATTTGACCTCAGAGTGGCTGCGTTTGCCGGCAAGGGCAATCGCTCGTCTGCCTGTTGAAGAGAAGATGCCGCCATCTGATGAGACCAAGCTGGCCAATAACTCCATTGTCATCAAAAATTGCATTATTGACGGCAGGGTGGATTTCAATAATACTCTATTTCAGAAGCCGGTCAGCTTTGTCAATGCAGTATTTCTTGAAAATGTCTCCTTCACCTACTCCACTTTTAATGGAGATGCGGCATTTTCCGACTGCAAATTCCTGAAAGCAGGAAGTCTAACTGGATCTCTCTTCAAGGGAAAGGCAGATTTCTCCCAGAGTCATTTCAAATGGCCTGTATCCTTCATCCATACTCAATTTGGCAGCATTGCCGATTTTAGCAGGACCCAGTTCATCTCCGCCGCGTATCTCAGTGGTTGCCAATTTGGTGGTCCCACCGGCTTCATAGGGACTATATTCGATGATTATGTAGAATTCTTTTCCAGCCATTTTGCAGGCGATGTCTTTTTTGATAGGACTTACTTTGGCGGAGATGCCAACTTCATAGAATCTTCCTTCAGCCAGGTGGCGGAGTTCAATAAGACAATTCTCAATAGCGAGGCCTCATTCGAAGGAGCGCACTTTGCCGGACCGACCAGGTTTTTAGGAGCCATCTTCAATGATACGGCAATCTTTGTCTCTACACAATTCGACAGAAATGCCTCATTTGAACAGACCCGTTTCAGGGGAGATTCTCTATTTGCCCAGGCCAAGTTTAATGAGATCGCCGAGTTTGTAGATTGCTTCTTCCATAAAGTGACATCTTTCAGAGAATCCGACTTTCTAATCGATGCTGCATTCCATAATACATCATTTTTGGGGCCATCGGATTTCACGGCAAGCAAATTCCAGGGATCGGTTGATTTTGGAGGCTCGCGGTTTATGGAAGATGCTGATTTCTGCAGCGTCAGATTCAATGGTCCGGCGGACTTCAGCAGATCAACATTCTTAGAGAAAATCAATTTGCAGGATACTGAATTTAAAAAGAATGTGCACTTTGAGAGCTGCAGGATCAATACCCTTAACCTGACCAGATCCAGATATGAATGGCTCTTTCTGCATTGGGATTCCGTGAATCATCTTGAGAAAGATGAGCAGGCTCATCAAAAGCTCATTGACAATTATGAGCGACTGCAATGGGAGACGGATTCATCGGAATGTCGTTTGGCCTGCTCTAACGAGACGGCAGCCGAAGACGCCAAAGACTACTCCTGGATCATGGGATTGCTGGATATCGATAGGCTGGCAAAGGGATTTGCCCTGCTGCCTGACCGGGGCGAGAATATAGATGATGGGAATGCCAGAATTCTCATATAATTTCATCTTTAAATCAGAATTGTGGCCGCTGCCTGGCGAAGACAGCAGCCATTTAGAGAGCCTTCCTATGCGATTTTAGGCATTACCGAACATGCTTTAAGTTTTTATATTAATCATGTATTTATTTCATTCTATCGCAATATACAATAACCAGTGGGCATGATTCAGTCTGCATGATCTGCCTACGCTGCGGAGGATGCTGCCACAACCTCGACATTTTCATAGTCAATCCGGATAGAATCCGGGAAGACGGCAGCATCGATCCCATTGATAGTGAAAGCATGATCCTCAAGCCTTCCGGGGAAAAATGCCCCCATCTCTTCTTTCAGGCAAGCCCGGACGGATCCGGTGTAGAGACGGCCGTCTGCTCCATCCATCATCTGCCCTGCTACCATGGCAGCCCCTGCCAGCAGTTCGAGCAGATGGGGCCGGAGGATGATGTGTGCATGATGAGTGATTATTTCCGGAGGCTGGGTGACGGAAAAAAGGCAAACTGACATTATTTTAAATCCTCTTTCTTGAAAACATACTCCCCCTCAACATGCACCTCTTTTGGCAGCCCTCCAAATCGCGCCCGCAAGATCAGCTCTCCAATCTCCTCTTTCATCACCCGGACAATGCCCATAATGGATGATGTGGGCCGGGCGTTGACATCCACCGCCCGTGGCTTTTCTCCCAGCACGAAGTCGATTCCGGCATACCCGCGGAGATCCAGCGCCTCTGAGGCCTTCTTTGCCGCCGCCCAGATCTCTCCGGCGCGGGGCGTCTTATAGGGCACCTGGCTGCCCTGATATTTGGGCCCCTCCCCGGCGAAGTCCATGATCTGACGGTTGATGGTCAGGGGCAGAAAGCCCTCCCGGCCGGCGATGAAGCTGGCGGATAGGTGCAGCCCTTCATGATAGCGGGTGACGATCTCCCCCGGCCCGGCCCGGGCATAGGAGGTGATGCGCACCCCCTCCGAGCCGCAACCGGTGCGGGGTTTGACCACATAGCGCATACAGCCCTTTTCCACAGGATCGGGCTTCTCCACGATCTCGGCCACGGGCACTCCCGCATGCGCCAGGGCCCGGGTGCAGAGCAGCTTGTCCGCCGCCAGGGCCGCTGCCGCGGGGCTGGCCCCCAGGTTGACGGTATTCCTCTCCAGTATCTCCAGCAGATGAGGCTGCATCCCGTCCGGGGCAATGAGGAGACCAGCGTCTTCATCTCCTTCCAGGAGGGCGGCCTCAAAGTCTTCTTCCGTTTTGATGAGAACGGGCTGGCCTTCAGCCAGCTCTGGCCCTCCGGTCGGATAGACGACATCATGCCCGCTCCGGGCAAAGCTTTTCACCAGTGCGGCCAGCATGGCCCGGCCCTCCAGCTCCACCGTGCCGCCCAGGCCGAGAGCGGAGGCGTATTCTGCAACAAGGATCTTCATAGCAGATCCTGGGAAACTGGTTCGCCAAGTACTTAATCCTAAGTGCAATATCAAGATCGGCAGACAAAGCCTTAAGCCAAATTCATAATCGTCTTAGAATATATTATTACCGATGAGGTTGAATGGATTTGTTAGCTGGCGCCCTCATTGGAATCCGCTAAACTTTGGCGTATTCGATTTCAAGCTTTTCAAGTTCTTTTCTGATTTCTGAAATTAATTCGCGGAGATTTGTCTTTTCAAGTTCATCATCGAAGTAGAATCGAACATTGCCAGATTCGAGAACAAGAAATTCGATAACATTTAGAACAGACTTGGACAATTCAGGTAGAGTTGATATTCCTAAACTCCAGTTGCATGGTATGTAATGAATAAAATTATTTCGGAGGTCATTTAATGTTTTCATATAATAATCCATTTCTTCTGAAGCTAAAAATATCTTGCTCTCAATATTTTTATTCATACGATCTGCATTTTTTATATCCTTATACAAAGCTAAAAAACTCTCCATAGATAGCTCGGGAAGGTCATTTCCATTATTCATCGCTTCCAAAAACTTTCCTCTATTTTTACAGACATTGAGTGATGCAGTTCCCATCAATGCCAAAACCATAAATGCTTGGATAGAATTATGAAGTGCGATTATAGCCCATTTCCAGTTATATGGATCCTCATGTACCTCCAATAGAAATTGATGAGCCTTATGAAGCGATTTTATGGCTTCTAATCGCTCATCAGTTCTGAGCCAGATCATATCCGCAGATCCTCCTTCCGAGCCCCATCCCGTGCGCGGTTTGACCACATGTCGCATGCAGCCCCATTCCACCGGATCTGGCTTCTCCACGATCTCGGCCACGGCAACTCCCGCCCGATCCAGAGCACGGGTGCAGAGCAGCTTGTCCCTCGCAAGAGCTGCCACCGCCGGGCTTGCCCCCAGGTTGACCGTATTCCTCTCCGGATCTGCAAGAGATGAGGCTGCATCCCGTCCGGCGCAATGAGTAAACCCGCATCTGATTCTCTTTCCAGGAGGGCAGCCTCAAAGTCTTCTTCCGTTTTGATGAGAACGGGCTGGCCTTTGTCCAGCTTTGGCCCTCCGGTAGTATATATGACATCGTGTCCGCTCCGGGCAAAGCTCTTCACCAGTGCGGCCAGCATGGCCCGGCCCTCCAGCTCCACCGTGCCGCCCAGGCCGAGAGCGGAGGCGTATTCTGCAACAAGGATCTTCATGGCAGCTCCTGAAAAGATTGCCACCGGATCTACTTAAATCCCAGGTCTCTATTCTCTTCGCTTCTGCGATGAGAGGATGGGTTTTCTCAGACCGGGATCGATTGTTTTTTATCCATCCTTGCCTCACTAACGTCTCAGGTTGATCATCAATGTCCGGCTACTGGGATCCGCATATTGAGCGTATGCCCCTTGAGGACCTGCATGCCCTGCAAGAGGACCGGCTCAAATCCGTGGTGCGCTATGTCTACGACCACTCCGCTTTCTACCGCCAGAGGTTCAAGGAATCAGGCGTCGAGCCGGGCGACATCAAATCTCTGGCCGATGTCGCCAAGCTGCCCTTCACCAAGAAGGTAGACCTGCGAGACAACTACCCCATAGGCATGTTCAGCGCCCCCAAGAGCCAGGTGGTGCGCTATCACGTCTCCAGCGGCACCACCGGCAAGCCCACTGTGGTCGGCTACACCAAGGGCGACATAGAGACATGGTCCGAGTCTCTGGCCCGGGCTATGACCTCCATTGGTCTAGGTCGGGATGATGTGGTCCAGGTAGGATATGGCTACGGCCTGTTCACCGGCGGCCTAGGGCTGCACTATGGTGCGGAGCGCATCGGCGCGACAGTGCTACCTGTCGGGACCGGCAATACCGAGCGACAGATTGAGCTGATGCAGGACCTGGGCACAACGGCCATAGCCTGCACCCCCTCCTATTTCCTGCACATCATGGAGGTGGCGGAGAAGATGGGCGTCTCCATCAAGAACGACACCCTGCTCAAAACTGGCGTCTTCGGCGCTGAGCCCTGGTCTCTGGAGACCAGAAAGAGGATTGA
>Ga0116143_10005400_pt1 | contig 11546 bp, 8 predicted proteins | sample AD_UKC034_MetaG_FD_89745 | JGI IMG/M metagenome (GOLD analysis project Ga0116143, IMG submission 89745) | Active sludge microbial communities of municipal wastewater-treating anaerobic digesters from USA - AD_UKC034_MetaG | ecosystem: Engineered > Bioreactor > Anaerobic > Digestate | place: USA...
AGTATAATGCGGTGCAGAAAGGAAACAGGCTGATATGACCGACACAACCAATTCTTCGACCAACCAGATTGCCATCTATATCGACTTTGAAAACATTTTGTTGAGCTGCCGCGAGAAGTTCAGAGACAACGATGAAGATGTCGAATGGCCCCTGGTGTTGGGCACCGCGGTGAACTATGGACGTGTGGTCATCCGCCGCGCTTATGCCGATTGGTCGTCTTTTTCGTCATATCAGCGTGAGCTGCTGCGCCTGGGCGTTGACCTGGTTCACGTGACCTCGAAGCGGGGGAAAAATGCTACCGATATCCGCATTGTGATGGATGCCTTAGAGATGCTGATTGGTGGCGATCGGACCGTGACCCATGTGATGCTTGTCTCTGGCGATGGCGATTTCACCGAGCTGGTGCACCGTCTGCGCTCGTATGGCAAGATCGTGATCGGCATGGGCGTGAGCGGCAAGACCGCCGAGTACCTGATCAATGCCTGCGATCATTTCATGTTCTACGATATGCTGGCAGGCGTGGCCCAGCCAACCAAAACCTCTGACGCGGCCGAAAACACGATCAGTTTTGATATCAGCGAGGCCCGCCGCCTGATGCGCCAGGTGTTGGCCAATAAGGCCGGTGAATGGCAGACCGGCGGTGAGGTCAAGAGTGCTATCTGCCGCCTTAACCCGGCCTTTAACGAACGCAACTATGGATATGATACGTTCAAGGAATTCCTGGCGGCTCAAAATGACCTGGTGCGCATTCGCACAGCCCAGCCTGGCGGCCATTTGGAAGTGCAGATGCTGCTTGAGACCGACCAACCGACGGCCCACGAGGCGCCCCATGCCCTGCTGGATCGCTACCTGGGCATCCTCACCCGGCAGAAGGTGCGAATGACGCCCACCGAACACCGCCCGACGATCGTCTTGAAGCTCTACGATATCTTTAAGTCGACCCCAGGCATCACCCTGACCCAGCTTAAAGAAAACCTGCACGCCTACTTTGATGAGAACGCCCCCCACATTTCATGGCAGTATGTTCACGAGACGGTGCACGAATTGTTCCACACCTACTGCTTTGAGTTTGACAAAGATGACAGCAAATACACCGACGATACCAAGTTGTGGGATCGTTCCATTACCATGGCGGCAGGGGTGAACAACGGCCCCCAGCTCTTGGATAAATGCGACCGTGGCTTGCTGCAAAAGATCGGCCGCTCCCTGGGTTCTTTCGACAAGATCGACGTGGAAGTAGCGGCTCACCTGCTGTACGGCGGGGTGCGCGGCCAGCGCATGCTGGATCATGTGCGCGACTTGATCGGCGAGATCAACAAAAAGGCCAATCTACAGCCAGAAGGTTAACCGGCAGGGTTTTGGCTCACCGGTACCGTCACGGTAAAGGTGGTGCCCACCCCAGGCGTGCTGGCGACATCAATTTCACCGCCCATCAACTGGCACAAGCGGCGGCTGATTGCCAACCCCAGCCCGCTGCCCTCATATTTACGCGTCGTTGAACTGTCTACTTGTTGGAAAGGCTGGAAGAGCAGCTTGAGCTGTTCTTCTGTCATGCCAATCCCGGTATCGCTGACCTTGAATACCACGACTTCTCGCTGAGAAAGCCGGCTGCGCTGTACTTCAAGGGTGACATTCCCGTTCTCGGTGAACTTGGCTGCGTTGCTGAGCAGGTTCAATAAGACCTGGCGTAAGCGGGTGGGATCTGTAAACAGGCTGCCAATGCTGCCGTTGGTATTGACGGAGAGGTGATTTTGATTCTTCTCCATGATCTGGAGGCCTTCAATCTTCAGATCAACCAGAAAACGGTCCAGGTCAACCATTTGGGGGGTGAACGACAACCGCCCGGCTTCGATCTTTGAGAAATCCAGCACCTCGTTGATCAATGCTAATAAATGCTTGGAAGAGCTGATGATCCGCCCAACCCGTTCCTGGCTGGCAGGGTCAGGCTGAATGGAGAGGCTTTCTTGCAGCAGCTCGGCATAACCGATGATGATCGAGAGCGGCGTGCGCAGCTCATGGCTCATATTGGCCAGGAAGATGCTTTTGGCATGATTGGCGGCCTCTGATGCATCCCGCGCAACAGCCAGCTCGGCGTTCAGCCGGTTGAGGTCTTGCTCGAACTGTTTGCGCTCGGTGATGTCGCGGAAAATGCCCAGTGCGCCGGTGATATAGCCTTCGTCATCTGGGTAGGGAACAGAGGTCACCAGCAGCCAGCGCCGCTCGCCATCGGCGCGGATGATCTGCATTTCATAGGTGTTTTTCTGGCCCTGGCGGCGCATTTTAGTTTCTTTTCCTACCTGTTCGAAGGTCTCGGGGCTGGTGAATTCGCGCAGGTTGTGCCCAACCAATTCGCCAGGCGGCACGCCGAAGACCGCACAGGCAGCCGGGTTTGAGTAGGTGAAGTTCTCTTGCCAATCCACTGCCCCCAGGCCTTCACCCTGGTTTTCTACCAGGATGCGGTAGCGTTCTTGCTGGTGGCGGACGCGTTGTTCGCTATCTGTAAGGGCTTGCAGGGCTTGTTGGCTGCGCGCCAGTTCTTGGCGCAAGCGCGCTGAAAGCCAGGTGTTCTCTCGCAGGGCCAGGCCCTGGCGCATGATCACCAGCCCCAAGATCATGCCTGTGCCCATGTAAATGACACCGAAGCCCCCCAGGCTGTTGTCAAGGTGGCGCAACCCCAGCAGGATATAGGCGATCGGCAGCCAGACGTAAGGGACCAGCATCCAGACGGCTGCCAGCCGGGATGTGGGAATTGATGCGGGCGGCTGGGCAGGCAGGTTGAGGCGGTGTATTTGCAGAACGCCAGCCAGGCAGATGAGCATAGATCCCAGCGCCCAACCCAAGTCCAGCCAGCCGCCAGCCTGGTACAGCCCAAAAGTATCCTGGTAGACGTATAGGCTGTCGGTCATGGCAGAGACCAGGGCTGCCACACCCAGTGCCATCTGGGCTTTGCTGCCTGGGCTCAGGCTTTGCAGGTACAAGACGCGGCTGGCAGCCCATACCATCACCATGGTACCGGCTGGGGCCGCCAGCGTAAGCAGGCTGTGCGGCCAAACCAGTTGCTGGCCGTTTTCGATGGCTGGGCCCAACACAAAAACCCATTCCAACATGGTCGCCCCGATCAAGATAGCCAGGATATCCAGGAAGTTTTTGATCCGGTTGCCCTGCGCCACCGAACGGCCAAAGGGCCAGGATAAAACACCCAGGATCAGCAGGATGCGGGCCAGGGCAGAGAAAAGATCACCGGTCAGCTCAGAGCTCAGGTAGGCGATATCGCCGCAGACTTGCAGCAAGATGCCCAGGGCAATCAGCCCCCAGGTGATTCGCAGCCGGGCATCCACCCGGTACAAGCGGTAAGCCGCGGCAGCCAGCACCATGAAGGTCAGCAGGTTGCCAAAGATGAAGGTGCCGCGGCCAATATCGACCCGCAGATTGACATCCACCTGCATGACCCGCAGGCTGGCGCCCACCAATACGATCAAGCCATGCAGGGCCAGGGGGATATATAAGAAGCGAATGTTAGCTTTAAGCGAACGTATCCCAACCATATTGCATAGAGTTTAACACATTTTAGGTTAAAATCTGAATTGGAGGTTTTATGAAAAGCTACCGCAAAGAATTATGGTTCAATATCCCTGCCCGGCGGGGTTTTGTCAACATCACCCCGCAGGTAGAAACCTGCCTGCGCGAGAGCGGCGTGCGCGAGGGTATCGCACTGATAAATGCCATGCACATCACAGCCTCGGTTTTTATTAATGACGATGAAAGTGGTCTGCATAGGGACTACGATGCCTGGCTGGAGCGACTGGCGCCCCACGAACCGGTCAGCGGTTACCTGCACAACCGCACCGGAGAAGATAACGCCGACGCCCACATGAAGCGCCAGGTGATGGGTCGCGAGGTGGTGGTGGCGATCACCGAGGGCCGCCTGGATTTTGGCCCCTGGGAACAGATCTTTTACGGCGAGTTTGACGGCGGGCGTAACAAACGCGTGCTGGTAAAGATCATCGGGGAATAGCGTTGGTTAACGCCGCGCTGTGATGACGAAGAGGTCGCCTGGCTCGGCGTTCTCGCCCAGGCCGGGATAGAAGGTAATGCCGCTGAAACCGGCCTCGGCCAATAACAGGTGGTATTGGGCCTGGGTATAGGCCTGGTTGCAGGCGGCGTAAGGCGTTACCTCGCCCTTTTCGGCATCGATAATATAGTAGCGCTCGGTGAGCACGGCCTGTTCATCGTTCCAGACATTTTCGTACAATTCCAGGTGGGGCTTTTCAGAGAACAGGCCGCTGGTTTTGGCCTGCCAGCGCGGCGGCTGCTTGCCCATACGTTCGAAAACCTCATAAGTATGGACCTCTAACAGCAAGACCCCGCCGGGGCCAAGGGCCTGGTGGGCCTTGTGTAAGATCTTGCGGGCGTCGGCTGGGCGGAAGACGTTCAGCTCTCCGTAGATGAACATCACCAACCCGTGGTCGTGGCCGAAATTGGCGCTGCGCAAATCCTCTTGCACGTAACTGCAGGCAAGCTTTTCTTCATCCGACTGCTGGCGGGCATATGCGATGGATGCGGGCGAAAAATCGATCCCCAGGCAGGTATGCCCCAGGCGCGCCAGGCGTTGGGTATATAATCCTGGCCCACAGCCCAGGTCTAAGACGGCGCTGGGACGGCCAAACAGCAGGCGCTGGTGGATCCACAGCACATGCGCGTCGATGGTGGCGAAGCGGCGGCTGGCGGCATCGTGAGACTGGGACAGGTGTTCTTGCAGCATGCGCTGGCTGAAGGCCGGGTAATCCCAGGGAATCTTCTCGCCCTCGCTCCAGGGCTCGGGCTGTGGAACGCGGTTAAGGAGATCAGATATATTCATATATTCCTTCTTGTGATTATTTTGCTATCCGGCTAACGTGATCTTCAGCCTGCGTGCCAGCGGGTCGAGCGTTTCATGCAGTGCATCTATGGTGGGCTTGCCAGCATACACCTCTTCCCACACAAAGTTCAATGCACTGCTGAGCTGGCTCTCAATGCGCCCCCACAGCGGAATAGGCCGGTAAGATCGTCCTGTGGTCAGGGCTTGTTTGACGGCGTTGGTCAGGCTGCTATCTTGCAGGGGCAGGTCTGGCAGCACGTCCACGCGGGTGGGCTTGTGGTGATTTTTGATCATCTGGCAGTAGGTGCGCTGGGCCGGCGGGCTGACCAGGTAGCTTGCCAGGGCCACTGAAGCCTGCTCCCAGGCCAGCGATTCTTGCGCCCGGCGCCAGACTACCAGGCCGTCGCCGCCCACCCAGGGCACGCCTGGCATGGGGGCAAATCCAATCCGTTCAAATATCTCTGGTGTGCCTTCGGTCTGGCGGATATATGGCTCATCCACGCCGCAGATCGTTACCGCGGCCTTGCCATCCCAAAACATGCCGCGCAAGGCGTCGTTGCTTTGCTGAGTTGCATCCGGCGGCATGTAGCGGTAGAGATCAAAGAAAGACTTCAGGCCTTGGATGGCCTCTGGTTCAGAGAATAGGGGTGCTTTGCCGCTGTCGCTGGCGATCTTGCCGCCCGCACCCCACAGCCAAGAAGCGGAGAAGTGCAGGGTATCGGTATGGGCCTTGTTGGTGGGAATAGCCCAGGGGATGGGCACGCCAGATTCTTTCAGCGCGGCCAGGGTGTTTTCAAGTGCCTGGGCTGAGCTGAAGGCCGTGGCTTCATCCACGCCGGCTTGTTCCAGCAGATCGCGGCGGTAGGCGATCAAGAAGGTGTAAGAGGTCCAGGGCAGGCCCCATACCATACCCTCAGCATCGGTCAGGCTTTGCCAACAGCCCGGCAAGAAGGCAGATGACCCGCCCAGGGCGTTGATCTCTTTGGAGGTGAAGGGGCGCAGGGCGTTCATGCGCATCAGGCTGCTGACCCAGGTGATGCCGATGTGTGAGACGTGCGGCTCGTTGTGGTGCAGAGAGTAATTAACCACCTCTTGCCAGCCGTTCAGCCAGTCTGTAAAACGCAGGCGTGCCCGGATGCGCTGTTTCTGCTCGAACTCAGCTAACAACGTATCGATTGGGCTGCTCAGGCTGCCAATGAGAGAAAATTCGATCTCGGATCTCATGGGGTGGCGTTCCTAAATTGATTATATCACGCCGCGGGCGGTTCGTCGGGGGCGCACCAGCCGCATTCTCACCTCAAAACGGTCAGTCAAAATATCCCAGGGCGTTGGGGTAAAGGGTGCTGGAGGAGGGGGCATCGGCGGCATACAAGACCGGCACAGGCGTATTGGGTTGGTAAGCTACGCCTGGCATGCTGAAGGTGCTGATCTGGCCCTGGTGCTGGTTGCCATTGACCTGGTAGCCATAGCGGATCGTCCAGGGGTAGCGGTGGTTGACGCGTACATTAAAATTCTGCGTCACTTCAAGGATCTGACCGCGGGTCACCTGCCCATTCTCCAGCAGGGCAATGATCTTTTTGGCCTCGTTAGACCGCCAGGCCAGCAGCCCAATCCCGCCTGCCAGCATGAGCAGCCCAATGGCCGTAAAGGGCAGGCCAATCAACATGGGCACAACCAGCACCGACAAGACCAGCATCGGCAAGCCGACCAAGGTGAAGATGCCTCCGAGAAGCGTGAAGACAAAGCCGGTGATGAACCCGGCATCCGTCCAGATCAGGCGGGTGAGATAGTTCTTGGGCACCTGGCGCGGTGGGGCAGGCGGCATGGCGATCTCAGGCGGGGCTGCCATTTGAGCCTGTTCCATGGTCGGCGGCGGTTCGGCCGCCGGCAGGGGCAGGGTTCCGCCGCAGTTATTGCAGTTGGATTGAAAAGCAGTATAGTGTGTTCCGCACCAGGGGCAGGTAATCATGGCTGTCTCCTTATAACGACCTGTTTTAACCGGGATGAACAAGATAGGCAGGATAATTTGTACTGTTAGGGCCACCACGGTAGTATATTATATACCCACAGCGTGGTGGTGAAACCGGCATTGGGGTCACTGCTGTCGATGGGGATCCGTTCGGTGAACAAGGCCCGGCTGCCATCGGGGGCGTAATTGGGCACTACGAACAGCCAGGCTTCCACTGGCGCGGCCTCGGCGCTGGTGAGCATGCCCTCGCCGCCGCTGCTGGTTTGTTCATCGTAATAACTGTAGATCAGCGGGAAGCCACTGGCTGTAGGCGCCCAGATCAGCGAGCTGTAATAGCCTGGGCCAGTGTCCTGCACGGTCCGGATGTCTTGTCCATCGGCCGAGGCCAGCACCAATCCTTGCTGAGTGACCACCGCCAACCACTGCCCATCGGGGCTCCAGGCCAGGGGTTGGTGGGCTTCGGTGTATAGCAGGGCATTATCCAACAGCAGGTATGGAGTGCCGCCATCGGCATTCACCACCCACACCTCGGCAGTGGCTCCCTGCGCCATCCCTGTCACATAGGCGTAGGCCACCTGGCTGCCACCTGGCGACCAACTGTAATTGACGAATTCACCATCATCAGTCTTGTTGTCGGTTAACTGCCGGCCCTCACTGCCATCTGCGCGGCTGAGGTAGAGATTGTGCTGGAACTTGACCTCTCCTGGTGTGCTCAGGTCGTACAGGTGGATCTTGTGCAGCAGCCACTCTTCGCCTGGTGCCCAGGCGATCGGGCCATCGTAATAACCGCTTTGGTCAGCGTTGGTGCAGATTGGGGCAGCGGTCTCATCTGCTTGCACGCAGAAATCCATGTTGTCGGGATTGATCCAGGCAATTCCCAGACCGTAGGGGCTGAATGCCAGGTCATAAGCGTTCGCCGGAATGAGCGGCAGGTTGGTCACGCTGCCTGCCGCCAGGTCATATTGGGCATAGCGGTAGCCGCCCAATGCCTCGTCATAATGGCGGAAGCGCAGCAGGTCATTGCTGCCCGCCCAGGTGGCCTCTTGAATGGTGGTGGTGAGGGGCATGCTTGCCGCCACGCTGCCCAACGGCACGGCAATGTGCAGGCCGGGGCCTGAAGCCAGGTTCCAGGCAGCTCTTTGTGCAAAGTTAATCTTTTCTTCTGGTACGATGTCACCGGTGGGGCTGATGGTTGTTTGTGTGTATTTGGTAAGCTTACTGGTTCCGCCAGCACTTCTGACGTGTATCTCACCGGTGATACAAGTTATGACGGTAGTGCCATCTGCGGCTACGATAACACTGAAGCGTGTGCCGCGCACCGAGGCCACTGCGGCAGGCGTCTCGACCTCAAAGGTTTCGCCGGGGGCCAGCCCTTCAATGTTGATCCAGATCTGGCCCTCGTCCAGGTTGAGTTGCAGGGTATTGGCTTCGGGCTGTTCGATGGTCAAGATGGTGTTGGGGGCCACGCGCACCAAGCCCTCGGCCTGGCTGAAGGCCGGCTGCATATCCACCAGGGCGGTTGAGGCCTCTTTGGCCCATACCTCGCCACCGGCGTAGAGCAGCATATCTGGCAGGGCGCCTTCCCAATCCAGGCCCGGCCTGGTGTGGGCATCTACCGATGCAATGATCTCTTGAATGGTTGCCAGGTGTATCTCGGCCGTGGCGCTGGGGAGGGCGGTGGGCGGCGAGGTGGGCTCGGCGGAGGCGGTGGTTGGCTCAGGGGATAAGCCGGCACTGACGGTGGCGCTCGGGGAGGGGGCAGGCTGGCAGGCGGCCAAAAGGATAAAAATCAACAGCCAACTTATTTGACGGATAAGAGAAAGATTTTTCATCTAAACATCTCCTTTAGACCCAGCATTCTCACCACGCGCAGGGCTTCGGCCTTGCCGCGGGCCTCGAAGGGGGGGATATTCTTGTCAGCCAAAATGTTGTCTTTGACCCGTTGGTACAGGTCGCTGCCTACCAGCACGGTGACTTCTGGCGGCACAGGCCAATTGCCCTCCGGGCGGGAAATTTCCATCGCCACCTTGCAGTGACTTTCAATCCGTGCCGCGGCGTTGACGGCATCGCCTAACACGGTGTAATCGTAGCGCCGCCCGCGCCCCACAATGGCATCGACCATCGGCCCGCTGTTCAGCCCGATGCCCATTTGGAAAGGGTTCTCGTCGCGCAGCGGCCAGAGCGGTTGGAGAGAGCGGCTGGCTTCGGCCATGCGCATGGCGGCGCGCACGGCCTTGCGATGGTGGTCGTCCAGCGGCTCGGGCAGGCCAAACAAGATCAGCAGGCCGTCGCCAAAGGTGCGGTAGATCACGCCGCCCTCCACAAAAACGGCCTGGGCCATGCTGTCCAGGTAGGCATTCAAGAAACGCACCATCTCGGAGCTGCGGTTCTCCTTCATTAGTAATTCGGTGGTGTGGGTGAAGCCGCGAATATCGGCAAACAACACGGCGGCATCCTTTTCGGGGCGCTCGGTGTTGAGCAAGTTTTCCCAATTATCCAACAATGCTTGCAGGCGCTCTGGCGACATGAGGCCTGAAAAACGCTGGCGCAGCAGGCGTTTGTCGCGCTCGGCAAATATGGCGCGCTCGGTGATGGTGGCTGCGCCGAGCAGGGCAGCCGTCACAAGCGGGGCCGTGAGGGGCAGCAAGTAGCCCTGGCGATTGAACAGCCAGGCCCCCAGCCCCAGGTATAGCAGCAGGCTGCCGCCCAGGCTGAGCGTGCCCAGGCCGGGCGAGGGCAGGCTGGCAAGGGCAAACCCCACCAGCCCTGCCGCTGCCACCAGGGCCACCGGCAGCCAGGCGGGCGGGCGGTGCAGCCAGTTCTCTGAGAGCAGGGTGTCGATGATGTTGGCCTGGATCTCGGCCCCCGGCAGGCTGCGGATGCCGCCAAATGGCGCCGGGTGGCGGTCTTGCTCGATCTCGGTGGTGTAGCCTACCACAACGATTGCGCCCTCGAAGGTTTCGGGCGCAACCTCGTCCAGCCACACCCGGTGCAGTGGAACGGTGCGGAAGGTGGCCTCTGGCCCGCGGAAATGAATGGGCAGGCTGAGGTCTTTCCCCAGGTCGGCGGCCGGGACGTTGACCGCCTGGCCGCGGTACAGCGTGGCGGCTGCCAGACCCAATGATGGCAGGGTGGCATCTGCGAAGGGATACAACAAGGTTGTGCGCCGGACGGCGTCGTCGGCATCTACGGGCAGGTTGGCGACCCCGCTGGCGCTGGCAGCCGCCGCCAGCACGTCAACCGGTGGAGAGTACGTCAGCCCGGCAGTGGCCACCCCCGCGCTGCTGCCCACCGCCTGCGCCAGGTTGGCAGCCAGCACCACGCCGGTGCCGTTGGCGCGTGCCGCCCGGATGGCCTCTGCCAGGGCCTGGTCGCCGCCTGTATCCCAGCCGGGGGTGTCAAAAACAACATCCAGCACGATCAGGCGCGGCCTGCCAACCGCCAGCTTGTTCACCATCTCGGCCCAGCGCGCCCGCGGCCAGGTGCGGATATTTTCGCCATTCAGGTCGCCCAACACCTGAAACGAGGCCTCGTCTAACGCCACGATCATCACCGGCTGGCCGGTTTGTTCGGCGCCGCGCAGTTCGAAGCGCGCATCTACCGTCCAGGCTTCGGGCTTAGCTAACCACCCCGGCACCTGCCACTGCAAGAAGATTGCCACCAGTAAGAATGCCGCCGGCAGAACCCAGCGCAGGGGGCGGTTCTTGGGGAAGAGGGTTTTCATGCTAGGGCCACAGCTCTGGGGCCGCATCGAGGATGTAAATGACCGAGCTGAAGGCCTGTTGGCCAATATCGATGCTTGTATCTCCCAATGCCACGCGCTGCCCATCTGGTGACCAGGTGGGGCCCCAATCGAAACTGCCCAACAGGCGCGGTGCAATCTCAGGGCCGGCCATCAAAAAGGTTGTGGCTGGTTCTGCAAAGGCTGCCTGGCAAGAGAAGATCAACGGCCAACCGCTGGGGCTAGGCGACCAGGCGGCAGAAATGCAAGAGAGGCTTTCGGTGCCGGCAGTTTGAATGGCGCCTGAGCCATCCACCGCAATGAGCCACAAGCCCTTTTCGGCGCTGGCTAAGGCCAACCACTGCCCATCCTTGCTCCAGGCCAGCGGCGTGGAGCTGGGGGGGGCTTCGGCCAGCCGGGTGGGCTGGGTGCCATCTGCATTCAACATCCATACCGAACCCATGCTGCCGCCCGCAACGGTATAAGCCACCTGCCGGCTGTCGGGCGACCAGGCAGCGTTCCAGCTTGCCGCGCCGGTGGAGCTGGTAAGCTGGCTCAAGGGATTGCCATCCAGCCCATAGACTGACAGGGCGTGTGTGGACGAGCCCCCCTGGATGCTCTCGACCAGCAAGCTCTGCCCATTGGGAGCCCAGGTCAGTTTATCCAGGTAGATGGAGGGCTGGCCCACGCACAAGGATTCGCTGGCAGGGCTGGCTATGCAAAGCTCGTCGTTGGCAGGACCTGGCTGTATGTAGGCAGCGCTGTTCTGGAGCGGGTTAAAGACCGCGCCGTAAACATCCGGCGGCACCAGGTCAGTTACAAAGGACTGCAAAGTGGTATTGTAAACAGCCGAGTAGCTGTATGTGTCTGTCTTGGGGTCCAGGTCGTAGAAAGTCAGTTGGCCGCCATCGGAAGACCAGGATGGGTCTCCTGTGATGGTGGTGGTAGAGATGGTCTGCTGGATGCCCAAGAACGGCACCGCAATCTGCAAACTGGG
>Ga0116143_10005401_pt1 | contig 11540 bp, 7 predicted proteins | sample AD_UKC034_MetaG_FD_89745 | JGI IMG/M metagenome (GOLD analysis project Ga0116143, IMG submission 89745) | Active sludge microbial communities of municipal wastewater-treating anaerobic digesters from USA - AD_UKC034_MetaG | ecosystem: Engineered > Bioreactor > Anaerobic > Digestate | place: USA...
ATTGCGGAGACTGGAGAGCGAGCAGCGCTCACCCAGCCGCCCGTTGTCCGATATTATCAAGGAGACGGAGGAGATTCACACGGTGATATCGAGCGAAATCCGCCGGATTCAGGAGGCTAATCCGGGGTTCGCCGCGACCGGCTTGACCGCTGCTGATTTGTCAACGGCCATTCCCGACGAGACCACGGCGTGCGTGTTGTTCGCTGTCACATCGTTGGGGACGATATTGTTTCTGCTTCATCGAGAGGGTCTGGATGCGCGCTGCGAGGCGGTCTTAAACTCCCGGTTTACGGCGCGGAACCTCATCGCCGCTCACCGCCGTTGGGTTTTGGCCTACCAAAAATACCGGATGGAGCCCCGTGGCCCCGCCGCTGACGAAGCCTGGGGACGGGCGATCAACAGAATAATGGATGGCCTGTCCCGAGAGCTGTTCGTTCCTGTCACTGGGAGGCTGTCACAGATCCGTCCGGCACGGATTTTGCTTGTGCCGCACGGCGCGTTGCACTTATTTCCCCTCCATTTACTTAGAATGCCCAGCGGCGGACGGACGCGGCCGTTGATCGACTTCTGCGAAGTGGCGTTGGCGCCTCGCTTGAAATTGCCGCGGCGACATTCGGAATCAACAGGCCCACGTCAGGCGAAGTTCGTCGGCATCGCCAATCCTACGCTTGATTTGCACTGGGCAGACCATGAAGTGCAAGCGATTTCCCAATTGTTCGGCGCCAACGCCCGCATCCTCAGTGGAATCCAGGCTACCAAAGAAAATGTTCTATCCGCTGTCCAGCACGCCAAATACATCCATTTCGCCTGCCACGGCAGTCACGATCTGACCCAACCGTTTGCGTCTTCGCTCATTTTGTCGCCATTCTCTCATCGCAACACCGCACAGCCGCGACATAATCCGGCAGCCACAACGTATCTGAAGACCGGCAGCCGGGTCACGCTGCTCACCGGACTGTCCGCGCCGTGGACGCTCAATGATATGTTTGCCGAATTGAAGTTGGACGAACCGGAACTGGTCGTCTTATCGGCTTGTGAATCGGGCGCGGGCTTGTCATCAACCGGTGGCGAAGATTTCATCGGACTTTCGACTGCGTTTCTCCATTGCGGCGCGCGCAATGTCGTCGCTAGTTCGTGGATCGTCGATGATGAATGGGCCAGCGCGCTGATGGAACGGTTCTACACATTAGTATTGACGCAGGGATTGACTGCGTCCGCCGCGCTCCGCGCTGCGCAGTTATGGCTGCGCGATGGGATGGGGCAAGGGAATCCGGCGATTTGGGCGGCGTTTCATGTCACGGGTAAATGATAATTTGGGAGCTAGAATGCAAACAGGCCGTCCCGCTCGTTGTGGGACGGCCTGGAATCAACCGCGTTTATTTTAGTAGGCGAACGGATATCCCATCGCGTCTATCGCCGCTTTGGCGATCTGATCCTTGAGCACAATCGTGTCAGCCGGGTTGTGCTTGAGGAACCGCCGGATAGCGCCGAAGTTGATCTGGAGCATGTCGCCCTCGCTCAACGCCGCAATCAGCTTGCGGGCGAGCAGTTCGACGTGTCCTGCCGCTTCTTCGATGTAGGCGCGGGCAATCGCTTCAGCCAGAGCAGCCTTACGGCTGCCTTTTGCGTTCAGTTTGTGGGCGCGAGCCCAAACGCTTTCCATGGCGAAGGCCATGATGGCAATGTCCGCTAACGGCGCCATCACCATCTGGTGCATCATCAACTTGTCGCCGTATTTCTGGGCGGCCATGCCCGAGGTCATCAACGCCACCTTCTTCACCCCGTTCACCAACTTCTGCTCGACAGCCATGAACCCAGATGGTTCGTCGCCGCCATACGCTGGCAACTCAGTCAGCTCTTCGAAGAGCTTCTTCGCCGCCTTGAGCAACGGAATGCGGCCTTTCATTGCCCACTTGAGTAAAGTGCCGGGAATAATCAGCCGGTTAATTTCGTTGGTTCCCTCGTAGAGACGGTTGATCCGCGAATCCCGGTAAATCGCCTCCATCGGATATTCTTCTAAGTATCCGTATCCGCCGAGAATCTGCAGCCCCTCGTCAGCGCACAGGTCCAACGCCTCGCTGCCGAACACCTTAATCATCGAACATTCGATTTGATACTCCTCGATCCCCTTCATTGTGTCCTGAGCCGCAGTCGGCGATTTCCAATCGATACCCGCCAACCGGTCGTCGATCATGCCGACAGTGCGGTAGGACATTGTTTCGCCGACGAACGTCTGAATCACCATATCGGCGATTTTCTCGCGGATCATGCCAAAATTGACCAACGGAGTGTTGAACTGTTCGCGCTCCAGGCCATATTTGATCGATTCGCGAATGACTTCCTTCGCTCCGCCTAACGCGCCGGCACCAAGTTTTAGCCGGCCCAGATTGAGGATGTTAAACGCGATCAGATGGCCGCGTCCGCGTTCGCCCAGCACGTTGTCCACGGGGATCTTTACGTCTTCCATGATCAACTGGGTCGTGGACGAGCCGTGGATGCCCATTTTCTTTTCTTCAGGACCGGTGGACAATCCGGGCGTGCCCTTTTCGATCAGGAACGCGGTGATGTCCTTGCCGTCAATTTTGGCGAACACAGTGAACAGATCAGCGAAGCCGGCGTTGGTGATGAATTGCTTGGTGCCGTTGAGGATCCAATGCTGGCCGTCCTCTGTCAGCACCGCGGTTGCCCGCAGCGCCATCGCGTCTGAACCAGCCCACGGCTCGGTCAACGCATAAGCGCCGATAAGCTCGCCGGCGGCCAATTTGGGCAGGTATTTTTGCTTTTGCTCTTCGGTGCCAAAAAAGACGATGGGCAGCGTGCCGATGCCCGCGTGCGCGCCAAACGAGGTGGCAAACGAACCGGTCGGCGACATTTTTTCCATGATCAACATCGCCGTGGCCTTGTCCAGCTCCAACCCGCTGTAGCGCTCGGGAATTTCCACAGACAGCAGGCCCAGATCAGCGCATTTGCGCAGCAATTCCACGTTTAGCGGAGATTTTTTCTCTGGAATCTCCAAATCTTTGACCACGGGCATGATTTCGTTGGCGGCGAAGTCAGCGGTGGTCTTGGCGAACATGAGTTGTTCTTCGCTGAAATCTTCTGGTGTAAAAATATCATCGGGGAAACTATCAGGAAGCATGAAGCTTCCGCCTTGGACTAATTTCTGTTGAGCCATATGAACCTCCAGGGTGCGGCGGAGCGCGGGAGAAGCGCTCCGCCCGCGGGCTAGATCATTTCAAAAATACCAGCAGCGCCCATGCCGCCACCGATGCACATGGACACCATCGCAAATTTGCCATTGCGCCGTTTGGCTTCGTGGAGGGCCGAGGCGAGTAATTTTGCCCCGGTGCAGCCGAGAGGGTGTCCGAGCGCGATAGCGCCACCGTTCAGGTTCACGCGGTCGAGCGGCGGCTGGATATCTTTGATCACAGCCAGAGATTGGGCGGCGAACGCCTCGTTCAGTTCGATGACATCCATCTGATCAATCGTAAGGCCGGCCATTTTGAGCGCTTTGGGGATCGCGGCGATGGGGCCGATGCCCATGATGTCGGGGGACACGCCAGCGACGGCGTAACTGACATAGCGGGCGATGGGCGTCAACCCCAGCTCCTTCACCATCTCGCCGCTCATCACCAGCGCGGCGGCGGCGCCATCGCTCATCTGGGACGAATTGCCGGCGGTCACGCTGCCATTTTGCTTGAACGCTGGTTTGAGCTTAGCGAGGCCGGCCAGCGAAGTGTCGCGGCGCGGACCTTCATCGGTGTCGAACAGAATTTCTTTCACATCGACTTTGCCCTTAGCCGTCAGTGTTCGGACGGGGACAGTGATCGGGATGATTTCGTCTTTGAATCTTCCGGCATCAATGGCGGCGATGGCCTTCATGTGGCTGTGATAAGCGAACTCGTCCTGCGCCTCGCGGGTGATGCCCCAGCGTTCGGCGACCCGTTCCGCCGTCAAGCCCATGTTGATATAGACTTCAGGATAGTCTCTGGCCAGGTCGGGATTGGCCCGGTAAACGAATCCACCCATGGGAACCATGGTCATGCTTTCCGTGCCGCCGGCAATGATTGCGTCGGCGGCGCCCGCCAGAATCCGCTCGGCGGCGGTGGCGACTGTTTGTAGGCCGGAAGAGCAGAACCGGTTCATGGTCATGGCCGGGACAGAGTAGGGGACCCCCGCGCGCAGCATGGCGATGCGGGCGACGTTCATGCCCTGCTCGCCTTCGGGCATAGCGCAGCCGATGATGACGTCGTCAAGCCGTTCGGGCTGGAGTTGGGGAACCTTGACCAGCAAACCTTTGATCACATCTGCGGCCATATCGTCAGGGCGGTAGTTGACTAATGTGCCTTTGAGCGCCCGGCCGACAGCGGTTCGCAGCGCGGCGACAATATATGCTTCTCTCATGATTGCCTCCTCGTTTAGTTACGCAGGGGTTTACCAGTGCGCAACATATGCTGGATCCGTTCTTGCGTCTTCCGTTGACCCAGCAAGCGCATGAACACCTCGAGTTCCAGGTCGAGCAGATACTGCTCACTGACCTTTGTGCCAAGCTCGACTTCGCCGCCGCAGAGGATGCGGGAGAGCTGCAGGGCGAGATAGCGGTCATATTCGCTGACATAGCCGCCCTCTTGCATGTTCCACAGCAGGGTTTCGATGGTGCCGAGACCGGCGCGGCCCATGACCGGAATCTCCGTCAGCGGCTTGCCTGGCCGGTAACCGGCCTTGGCCAAGCCCAGCACGGCCTGCTTCGCATCGTAGAGCTGCAGGTCTTTGCTCATGCTGAGTTTGTCGGTAGGACGGAGGAATCCGATTTTGCGGGCTTCTTCGCCGCTCAGCGATACTTTGGCCATGCCGATTGCTTCAAATGCTACGCGGAGGAACGGCAGAAAATCGGTCTTGACCGACTCGGGAATCCGTTCCATGGAGCGGATCACCATTTCCTTGGTGCCGCCGCCGGCAGGGATCAAGCCAACGCCGAGTTCGACCAATCCCATATAGGTTTCTGCCGCTAACTGGATGCGGTCGGCGTGCAAGCAAACTTCGGTTCCTCCGCCAAACGTGTAACCATGCGGCGCGGCGACGACGGGCTTTTTCGAGTATTTCATCATCATGTTGACGCGCTGGAACAGCCGGACCATCTGCGCCACTTCGTCAAACTCGCCCTCTTGGATGGCCATGATCATCAGCATCAAGTTGGCGCCCGCCGAGAAATGCTCGCCCTGGTTGCCCACGACTAACCCTTCGAAGTTCCGCTCGGTCTCCTCGACAGCGAATTTCATCAGTTGCCAGATCGCCGGTCCTTGGGCGTTCATTTTGGTGTGGAATTCGAGCAGCGCGACACCGTCGCCCATATCGATGAGGCTGGCGTCGGCGTTCTCTTTGATGATACCGCCACTCTTGGCTTTGAGTTCTGGAATGAGGATTTCGTTGGCCGGACGCGGCACCGGCATCATGGCTTTGTGATTGACATCATAGTAGTAGCGCTTGCCGTCCCGCGTCTCGTAAAATGATTTGAATCCAGCAGCGAACATGTTCGTGATGAGCGGGGGCAGGTCGTGGCCTTCGGCTTGCCACCGTTGGGCCCAGTATTCGAGTCCGATGGCATCAGCTTTCTCGAACGGTCCGAGTTCCCAATTGAAACCCCATTTCATGCCGTTGTCGATATTCACGATATCATCGGCGATCTCGGGGATGCGGCGGCAGGCGTAATCCACCAACGCGCTCAACGTCCGCCATGTGAACTCGCCACCTTTGTCCTTGGCGTCAACCAACGCTTTGAGCCGGCCGGCCACATCGGGCGCGTTCTGCGCCGCGGTAACCGAGGAGAAGGTGGCCTTGACCTGCGGTTTGTAGTCCATGGTGGTGTAATCGAGGCTGAGGATGACGCTCTTGCCGCCCTGATCGGCCTTTTTGTAGAAGCCGCCGCCGGTTTTTCCTCCCAGCCAGCCGTTGGCTACCATCTTCTTCATGAACTCGGGAGGAGCGAACACGCTGCGCCGTTCGTCGTTGGTTAGAAGTTCGAATACGTTGTTAGACACATGAAGGAACGTGTCCAGGCCAACGAGATCGGCGGTGCGGAAACTAGCGCTGCCGGGGTGGCCGATGATTTTACCCGTGAGCAGATCGACTTCATCGATAGACAGTCCCATATCGATCATGGTGTAAATCGCATCCATCAATGCGTAAACGCCGATGCGGTTGGCGATAAAGTTCGGAGTGTCCTTGGCGTAAACAACGCCCTTGCCCAACCGTTCGCTCACAAACGCCGCCATCTCACTGATCAACGCCGGATCGGCGTAGTTGCCAGGAATGATCTCCAACAGCTTCATGTAACGTGGCGGATTAAAGAAGTGCGTGCCGAAGAACCGGCTGCGGCGTTCCTCGGGCAGTGATTCCGCCATCTCATTGATGGACAAGCCTGATGTGTTCGTGGTGATCACGGCTTCAGGCTTAGCGAACGCCGCCACTCTCTGCAGCAACGGCTTCTTAATCTCCATCTTCTCGATGATAACTTCGATGATCCAGTCCACATCCGTAAGCAAGGACATATGATCTTCGAAGTTGCCCGTGGTGATCAGCGCCGCGTTTTCTGGGACAAACAACGCCGCCGGTTTCGCTTTGGCCAGCTTCTGCGCGCCCGAAACAGCAAATCTGTTGCGGAACGCGGGGCTGTCACCGCTCTCTCCCGCTGCAATGTCCTCTGGAGTAAGTTGAGGCGGGACGATGTCCAGCAATACGCACGGAATGCCTGCGTTGGCGAAATGCCCGGCAATCGTGGCGCCCATGACGCCCGCTCCTAGCACCGCCGCTTTGTTTACTTCAAATGCCATGCCGCTCCTCCTGTAGCTCGCGGTCACATGATTCCGGTTCCGCCAGGACCACTAGACGGTCCGAACAGGCCCGGGATGGTGAAATTTGACGATTTCGCATCGTCTGTACACCATACGGAGGGAACGGTGCCGGCGTCAACCCGGATTTGACGCGCTGCGCTAATTGGTCGCAGAAGGAAAGCTGCGGCCAGTGCCGTTCTGGACAACTATCTGCAGTTGGCGGATCGCCGCAGGGTGCCAACGGCGTTGATCGGGAAAAACGCCGCTGAGACGGCAAGCAGGTGCGGGCTGGAGAACCGTGCCCGATGGCCGAGGACGGTTCGAAACGTGAGCAGAGAATACAACGAAGCGCGAACCGGGACCCGAAACAATAGGCTCGGAGTTACTGCGTGCGACGGGGGGGACGCCGCTAGCCGCTGGGGTTTAGCAGGAGGGGGGATCCGCCAAACTCGCTTTCCCCGGCCGTGCCCGGTTCGCGCCGCGCTGTCAATAGAGAGGTAATATATCAACAAAAAACGGTTGTCAAGCAACCGGTGTTTGAATTGATCTAACTCATTAACAAATAACACAAATCATCCATGATCCAGCGTCGGATAAACCGCCGGCACCTCCGGCCGGTCAAAACCTGCGCATGAGAGGGCCGGCATGAGTGCTCGGGAATCAAACAAACAGCCCCGCCAGCGCTCCCTGATGAGGCGCTGCTGGCGGGGCTTGTCTAACCGCAGTGGCGTGAGATGTGGCTGAGTGTTACTGGGGCGGACGCAGGATATCGAACAACGCCGTCGAGCCAACCAGCGAGGTAACGACGCCGAGGATGATCACGCCGAGGATGAGCAATTTAACTGCATCCTGAGCTTTGAGCGTGCCAAGGAGGATGGGTTCGGTGCCGAGGTAAGCGCTTGCGGCGTATAGTTCTTCGCCCATGAGCGTATAATCGCAGGAGACAATGAAGAACGGGATTTGATTGACGGCGTCAGTTCCCGCGATTTGGATAGCGCCCGTGGCTGCGCCGGTTTCGGCCATAACGAGCGATTCGGCCCAGAACATGCCGAGGAAGAAATTGGTGGCAGGGCGTTCGCGGACGATGATGCCATCGACGGCGGCGGCGAAACCGAATTGGCTGTCCGTGATAAAGAACACGCTATTATCGTCGTAAAGATCGGGGCGGCCCACTTGGTTGAACGAGGTTTTGACCACTTCACGGGCGACGGTGAACACGATGGGATCGCGGTTAGGAACGATGAGTTTGGTGGCATAGGTTGCAGCTTTACGGGCAACGGGCGCTAGGATGCTCAGCGAGGCGATGGTCGCGACATCGGAGATGCTAGACAGTCCGGGGACATAGAGGATCGACCGGCCCATCTCGGTAGCGCGGCCGACGGCGTCCTCGACGGCTTCTAAGCCGGCGATCTTCCGCACGAACAGTTTGGCGCCGCTGCGCGATTTCTGGACGAAGATCAGCAGGAAGCCGATGAACACGGCCAAGGCGAGTCCGACGGGAATTTTGCCCGTGTGGAACCAATTGCCTTTAGGGACGGCGATTTGTACCGGACTAGGCTCGCTATAGCGGTCGCCGGCCACCGCTTGGACAGACACGTTAACGGCGACGCCCGGGACGAGCTTTTCAATTACAATGCGGTATTCCTCTTGGTTGGCGGGCCAAGAGTGCTCGAACACATAGGGCGTTGCCGGTTTTTCTTCGTTGGCTTTGCCGGCGGCCGGCTTGAGTTGTTCGGCGCGCAACCGGTAACCGGTGAGATCGTCTGGAGCAGATTGAGGCCGCCACGTGACGAGGATAGCCTTGCCCGCATCATTGGGCGCGTCCTCCGCGGACAGGATGCCTGTGGGCGGCGGCAACAGCGGCATGGGCGGCGGAGCAGCCGCCTCGGGCGTGACCGACGAGTAACGCAGGGCAGGTTGGCGGGCGGAGGTATCGGGCGCTGCGGGCGGAGGGCTAGCGGGTGAAGCCGCGCTGCCGGCGCTGGCAGGCGGAGCAGCGGAAGAATCGGTAGCGGCTGGCGCTTCGGCGTAGAGCGGAGTTGCGAGCGCCAGGACGAGTATGACGGACCACAGAAGCGGCTGGGCGGTGAACCCGCCGCTGGGTTGCTGAGAGAACAGTGTGCGAGTCATAGCTTGTCCTTTCCTCCTAAAGCACGCGCAGCCATTCGCCGAGCAGGAATTGAATGCGGCCGATGAGCAGTGAGAGACGGGCCATGACAGTGTAGCCGAATGAGGCGCCGAAGCCGATCATCAGATACACCATGCCGACCATGCCCGCCACCTTCAACGGACCCTTCTGTTCATGGGAGAAATAGAAGAACAACATGACGCACACCACGCCGAGCAGCAGCAGCGGGCCGTAGAGGGCGTTGAGCGCGCTGAGGACTCCCGGGTGCGCGGCGAACTCTTGAAATTTTGCGACGGAAATAATCGGTGCGAGCGGATCGCCTGCGGCGTTGGATTCGTAAAATGTGCCGCGGGTTTGGATGAAGATATCGGTGACGACGGTCAACGGGAGCGCTACGCCGGCGCTGAATCCCATCATGAACGAGATGGGATAGCGGGCAATCCACGTGTATCTGGGGAAGAAGAAGCTGATATAGAGTAAACCGAGAATGACGGGCGGGAGCATGGACCATTGGCGATGGAGGACCAAGCCCGTCCAGATCTTGGGCAGGAACACGCGGTCCCAACTCACGGCGATGGCATAACCGACTGAAACTCCGACGAACAGGTGTTCGGCAAATTTGTATAGCGGATTATCACGGTATAAGAAGGAGAAGATCGCCAACGTCATGATCGCGGCGACCCACACCCACAGATCGGTGCTGATCCAGGCTGTTGCTGAGGCAGTCATGGCGCTCCTCCTATCCGCGTTTTCGCCCGCGTTCGGTCAACAGATAGCCGACGTTACCGAGCAAGACGAACGCGATGATGGTTAAGTGGGCGATAGATTGGGGGTTCATGATTTGCCGCGCCATGTACCGGTCGGTTTTGTACATTGCGGCATCTTCCGCTGTCATCGCCGCAAATCGCTGTTCTGCTGTCCCCAGTCTGGCCTCGAGCCGGTCGAGCAGTTCTTCGTATTCCGCGCCGCCTTTGACTCCGCCCATCATGCCCACGAGTTGGTTCGTTTGTAAGAAGGGGTAGAGATCGGCTGCGCTGACCGCGGTGACGCCGGCCGCCACCGGCTGATTGAACCGGGTTCCTGCCGTGGCGACCCAACTCATGGGAATGCTCGTGCCGGAGATGGAGATGGTCAAGCCGATGTCATCGTAATTCTTAATCCGTTCTAGCAATGGAATCGTGTCCGTTGGCACCTTGTCGTACGTTTCGGGAAACACGCGCCGGATGTCCTCGCCCAGCCCGAGCATGACGCTGAGCGGCGGGGTTTGGAAGCCGAGAAACACATAATCTTCTAGGCTTTTAGCGCCATATTCACGGGCGGTAGTGCCCAGCGCATCGACGCCCATCCCGATTCCTTGCGGCAGCAGGGTGATCCCCAGCACGGGGATGCGGCGCAGCATTGCGTGGCGCATGACGGCTTTGGACATCGGGTGCAGTTCTGGGGCCGTCGAGGGATCATAGTCAATCGAGATGAGCACCGCTTTGCCTGTGCCTTGCAACGCTTCAATTGCGTTGAAAATCGATTCGACTTCGCTGGTGACCTTGGTCGGCAAATCGAGCTTAGCCACGAGGGGAATAATGACGGAGAGGAGCATGATGAGATAGATGATTCGGCGGTCGATATTGAGAAGTGCTTTCAGTTTCATCAGACACGTCCTCCCAAATAACTCCGCTCGATCCCCAGCACGATCTTAAGCGACGTGGCGATCATTCCCAGACCGACTCCAAGACGAATGCCGCGCATGGCGGCAGTTGTCGGCAGAATCATGATCCAACGCGTCGTTTCCGACATATTGCTCCAAATCATATCGCCGAGCGGGATACGGCCGAGCATGACGATGACGCCGCTGATGAGGAGGAGGGTCGCCTGCCAAGAGCGTGCGCGGAAGGCGCGATAAGCAGCAGACGTGATGTAAAACGCGAGCAAGGCGAACATTGTTGATTGCAGGGGGGCCATGAGATAGAGGTAAAGTTTCATGAACAGCGAGCCCTCTTGCACGCCGTCGAATAATCCCACGCACGCCATGCTGATCAAACTCACGATCACGACGATACTATAACCCCAGCCAGGAACCTGCCGTTTAATCTTCTGGCCGTGCAGTCGGATGAGGCTGGATAAGCCGATCAACAACGCAAAAATCCCGATCACCCGCGTCCAGTCGAGCATGAAGAAGTAAAAATTCTCCGATGACTGATGCGGTACAAAGTATTGCACGAACATGATCACGCCCATAATGGCCGTGATCGCCAACGGAATAGTTGTTTTCATCTCACCTCCATCGATTCGCGCCGCGCAGCCGCAGCTTCTGTTGTCTCTGCATTCGGCTCCCTGGTCCGTACGTTCACTCCGCCGGGCAATCTATCATAGGCCAACCGTGAGTGTCAGGAGGCACCCAGGGTCGTGGCAACGTTTGCCAGTGTGCCGACCGTCAGCACGCCGACCGTAAGGGAGGCGATCTCATTGCAGCGTCTTCGCCCACGCTGGCGCTGTAACACATTGCCAACAAAACAAAGTAGTAAATGCGCGGGTTCGCCTCCCTGCGTACTGATGGCCGGCACACCGGAGGACGTTGTCCGTCGCCC
>Ga0116143_10005405_pt1 | contig 11534 bp, 12 predicted proteins | sample AD_UKC034_MetaG_FD_89745 | JGI IMG/M metagenome (GOLD analysis project Ga0116143, IMG submission 89745) | Active sludge microbial communities of municipal wastewater-treating anaerobic digesters from USA - AD_UKC034_MetaG | ecosystem: Engineered > Bioreactor > Anaerobic > Digestate | place: USA...
CTCCTCGCGAGTTGGAGTCCGGATCGCATCACCGCCTTCGACTGGGGGCTGCCATCGCCCGCCTTCACGGACCTGATGGTGCCGGGGTTGAACAACCCCGCGGACATCGACTTCGACGCGGTGAACGGCCTGGTGTGCGTTCCGAATACGGTTACGAACACGGTGATCCTGGCGGAGGTGCCGGATTGTGCGCTGGGCGTTCAGGAGGAGCGCGCCTACATCACCCATGTGCATCCGAACCCCACCCACGGCCCGGTCCGTTTCGACCCGCCGTTGACATCCGCCGAACCCTTCCTGGTCATCGATGCGCGCGGCTGCATCCAGGCGATGGGCACCTTGCGGGCCAACGCCACGCTCGACCTGGGCGACCTGCCCGCCGGTCCGTACGTGATCATCTTCTCCCGCCTCGCCCAGCAAGTGCGGGTGATGAAGGAGTGAGTCAACCTTCGCTGTTCTCAGCGGCCTTCTTGATGCGGCGATAGCTGAAGACGCCCAGGATGTGGCGCCGCGCGAAACGCAGGTTCCCGTTGTTATTCACGAACTTGTTGTACACGTTCTGCGGTACGCCGAAGTACTCGTACTCACTGCCATCACCGAAGATGAGGTGCAGCGTCATGGACTTGTAGCGCCAGTCGCTGATGACGCTCGTGGTGGCGGTGCGCTCGAACTCCTCCTTGTTCGTGGCATGCGTCTCGGGATGGATGCTCACCAGGAAGTGGTAGGCATCGATGATGTGCTTGCTGGTCTCCTCAGCCTCCGCTCGTTCCGCCTCCTCGGTGAACCGGTCGGGGTGGTGCTTCTTCATCAAGCCCTTGTAGAGGGCGTTGAGTTCCTTCAGGTCGGTCTTCGCCGTGGCGCTGAGCAACTTTCTGCTGTCGAGGATCTTCTTCGTGGACATAGGTGCCGTGCAAGGGGCGGCAAAGGTCGCGCTTTACACCCATCCGGTGAACGTTCAGATCACCGGCTCGCCCACCTTCATCTCGCTCCATCGGTTCCAGTTATACACCGACCCCTGCCCCTGGGCGCGGGCGAACGTCACGGCATTGTGCAGATCGGTGAAGAGCCGGCAGCTGGAATAGCGCACCTGGCCGTCCACGGGGTCGCGATGTCCACTGACGATGGCGTCATGGTCAAGCGCATGTTGAAGCACCGTGGCCAGGTCGTTGGCCCGTTCACCGGGGATCCTGTAGGCGACCACCAGGTCCGAGGTCACATAGGAATTGCCGCGCACATCGTAGCTGAAGCGTTGCTTGCGGTCCCCGATGGATCGGAGACGGTCCAGCAATAGGGTGAACGTACGGTCGGACATGGACACCAATTGGTCCGCCGAAGGTCTACCTCGTCCGGCATCCAATTCCAGCAGCGCTCTGCGAAGGATCAACAACCGATCGTCGCTTATCTTGAAAGGTGTCTGATGTGCCACCGGCTCAACCCGTTCCTACCTGGAGCGTTACCCACCCAGGACGAGGATGCCCGATGGGTATTTTTTTGATCAACCTCTTGCAGGATCGGAACCCGGCACTATTTTCAACCCTTCATTGTTCGGAAAAAGAACAATTGGCGATTCTAAAGACACCACTAAGACTCTCCGGATCATGCTCTTCAGGTTCCCCTCCCTCGTATTATGCTTCATAACCGCGATCTCTCCCTCTGTACTCGCCAAGTGCCAGACATCCAAAGCGCCGATGACCATAGGTGTTTACCCGCTGAATTCGTCGGGTGGCGAAACGGAGGCATCGCAAGCTGGTCAGTTGACCGGTCTGATCACCCAGGTCGCCAAACGATCCGGTCAGTTCAAAGTGATCGCGGCGAACCATGAAGATCTCACGAAGGAAATTCGGGAACGACAAAAGGATGGGGACTATATCAGTGGTTCCATCGCAAAACAGTTCAAGGCGGATGGAGCGCTTCAAGCATTGACCGGGAGCTTGAACTTGTACGAAGAGCGACGGAACGAGGGGACGAGAACAGGAAAGGTCATGCTCGATCTGGCATCCGGCGTGAACACGACGGTGAAAATGGGCTTCTCCTTGGATCTGGTCGATGTGGCGACCAATAGTCTGATCTCCTCCGAGTCCTTCAGTGTAACGGGCTCAGGTGTGACCGCCGGTGATGCGCAGGCGAACGCCCATCGCCGTGCGAAACGGGCCATCAGCAACTGGCTCGTCAAGCAGTTGGATTTCGAGTTCAAGATCCTGGATGTGGAGACCAGGAACAAGAAGAACTTCCCGGAAACGGTCCTGATCAATGGTGGTCAGAACATGGACCTGGACAAGTCAGAGAAGCTTGACGTGGTCGAGTTGAAGACGGTTGGGGAGTATCGAAGAGAGGTGCCGGTGTGCAGCCTCACCGTGAAGGAAGTCCAGGGAGAGGTGACCATTTGTACCGTCAACTTCAACGACCGGGAGAACCTGCAGGCAAAGCTCGATGCCAACGCGCCACTGCGCATATGGTTCCGGGAAGTCAACGATTGATCCGATGAGATATCTGCTGCCCCTATGCATCGGCCTGGCCTTGGCCATGGTGTCATGCTCCTCCTCCCAGCCTGTTGCCATGAGGAATGAGGTCTCCAAGGTCGACCAACCTTCCGGAACCGAACCAGGGACCATTTGGGTCAAGGCCTCCGGTTACGGTCGGGATGAAGTCTCCGCCGTCCACAATGCTCAAATGGCGGCGGTGCGTCACTTGTTGTTCCAAGGCATCCCCGGAACGCCTTGGAACCTGCCGATGGTGCCGGATGAATCGGTATCCAAACGGGATCACGCCGAGTTCTATGAGAACTTCCTGGATCAGAAGGGCTACCGTGATTTCATCATGAGTTCAAGTTCCACTCCGCTCGCCAAGGTCGAGGGTGGCAGACGCCTGGACGCCACGATCAAGCTGAACGTCCAGGGCATAAGGACGTACCTGGAAAAGAACAACATCATCCGGAAATTCGGTCTGTAACCCCCACCAAGATGTTCATACGCTCTCTCATCACCACTTGTGCGGCCCTGATCCTCCTTCTTTCCAATGCACAGACTCCGAGCTCGATCCCTGACCCGAACAAGGCTCCGTGTGGGGATCTGAAGACCTCCCGACCCTCCATCATGGTCATCCCGCGCGTCAAGGAAGGTCAGGACATCCGGAAGGCGATCGATGACGACTTCAACATACGCATCGCCATCGGCAAGGTTCAGGAAGCATTCAATAACAGGGGCTTCACCACCTATGATTTCGTTGCCAAGCTCAAGGCGGCCATGGAAGAGGGTGTGTTCACCATGGAGAACCAAAGCGATTACAAGACCCAGCTCCTCCAGTACGCATCTCCCGATATCTATGCGGAGGTGGAGTATGAAGCCACCGTCCAAGGTGCCACGACCGTGACCAAACTGATCCTGACCGGATACGATAATTACACAGCTGCGAGCCTGGGCACCAAGCCCGGAAGCAGGGGAAGCAATATGAATGATCCTGGTCTGATGATCGAAGGGATCCTCAATGATGGCCTGGCAGATGACTTCCTCAATACGATGCAGACGAAATTCACCGAGATGATCGAGGATGGCCGACAGGTGGTGGTCACCTTTTCGCTGGCTGATGGGGCGATGATCGGAAGTTTCGAGGACGGCGTGGCAGCCAAAGGGGACGAGGAACTCCAGACCGTGATCGAGGATTGGGTTGCTGAACGTGCTGTGAAAGGGAATTACCACACGCCCAGGGTCGTGGCCAGGAAAATGATCTTCGAGGACATCCGGATACCACTTCGGGATCCGGTGACCTGCAAGAACTACACTGTGACCAATTTCGGCAAAGCCATCATGGATTTCCTGAAAAAGGACTGCCAGTTGAACGCAAGCCGGGATGTCAGCGGTGCTCGTATCACTGTCACCATCAAGTAAGTCCGAGCCATGCGTATCACATCAGCTCTGTTAGTCGCTCTGCTTTGGGGGCAAATGGGCGTTGCCCAATCCACCACAGTTCAGGAGAAAGCGGACAAGATCTCGCTGTTCGTTGGTATCGTTCCTGGCTCCAACCGGGACCTTGACGAAGCTCAACGGGAACGCCTGCGGAACAAGATCGTACAATGTGCCAACCGCACGGGCATCGTTTCGGTCGGGATGAGCAATTTCCTCCTCCATCCTCAAATGGAGATCAACGAGATCGCAAGGGTAGAGGCCATGAAGGTCATGTACACTGCGAAATGCGAAGTCGTTCTGGCCATTGCGCGGACCGATTATCGCAATTTTCCAGGCCAATCCTTTGGAACTACGAGCATTCCTGTTATCGGCTCTGGAGCGGATAGCGTGCAAGCGATCAATAATGCCATTCAGCAGATCAGGACCGATGATCCCCGTATATCCAAATTCGTCCTGGAGACGAAGGCAAGGATCATGGACTACTATTCGAAGAACTGTGACGAGGTGATCATGGAGGCGAGAAGGCATTACGAACTACAACAACATGACCTGTCGATCGGGTTGCTCTTCAGTGTTCCTCCAGCAGCCCCATGCTATGATGAGGCTCGGAAGATGTCCATGACCGTGTACAAGGAAGTGTTGAAGGATGAATGTGAGGAGCAGCTGCTACAGTTGCGATCCGTGCTGGTCGTGGCCAAGGGCGAGGGTGGGACGCAACGCCACGCGGAGGCCCTGAAGTTGATCCAGGCAATGAACCCGGCCGCGGATTGTTACCAGGAAGCTTATGGCATGATGAGCAAGTTGGAGGATGATCTGGACGAGCAAAGACGGGTCGAATGGAACATGGAGCGAACGCGTATGCAGAACGAGGCTGAAGTGCAGAAGGAGGCGTACCGGGCAATGGCACAGATGAGCGCCAAAGCGGATCCCATGGTCGTTGTTACGAACGTACTTCCACGCTAGGAGGTCCCGGTACCGATCAGCGGGAGATGTTCATCATGTTCACTGCCAGGATAAGCTCGACACCACTCGGGCTCTTAACGGTCAGTTGACCCTTCAATTGGCGACAGTCCTGAAGCAGGGTGAGCACACCGCTGCGGATGTTCCCTGATCCCGGAACGGCGGTCAGCCGAGCTCCATTGACCTGGAAGTTGCAGTCGATGGCTTTCCTGTTCACCTCACCGGAGATGCTGACCATGCCACCTGAACCCGTCAGGGTAAGCCTGTCCTCCAGGGAGCCGTCGTTGCGGAATTCCATGCCATCCATGGAACAAGGGGCAGGTGCACCCTTTACGGAGGCCATCTCTTTGGCAGGTGCAGGATCGGCTGACCGCTTCGTCTGTGGCTCTTTCCCACCCCGTTCGTTCCCCTTTCCTCCCGAGCCTTCGGCGATGCGCGTTCGGTCCGCAGGGAATACGATGCGGTCAAGGTCGGTCAATCGGATGGTCAGGCTATCGCAAGGTGTGAGGTCGCTGCTGGATTGACCCGGCCCCTGACATAATAGTCGAAGAGAGGCATCATCATTCCGGAATTCATCCGGTATCCGGAAGCTCGCAAAGCCTTCGGTGATCTCCACCGTATCCCGCACATCCCCGGCATAGGCGATCGCGATCCGCTTCACCATCCGATCCTTCGCCCCGTAGTCATGGGCACTGTCCACCTCTACCTTCACACGAAAGGAGCGCAGATGAAGTGGATCGGCCACGAAGAAAACGGCCAGAGCGAGGATGGTGACCAGGATGACGGCGGCCAGCCTGGTGTTGAGCCCGGCTGACCTGCGGGTCGTGCCGATCTCCTGCTCCATCGTGACGGTCCTGTCACCGATCGATTCGAGCATGGACTTGACCTCGTTCAAACGGGTCGTGACCGCTCCAATGTTCGCCTCGATCGCCGGAGCAAGGGCTTGCTGCAGTACCTCCGCATCCTGATACCTCACTATCCATTCATCGATCTCTGCACCGGCCTGTGCAGCATTGCTACTGGTGGATGGCCCGACAGAGCGTTGCTGCATTTCGGACCGCATTGAACGTACCTCCTGCAAAAGTTCCTTCGCAGCAAGTTGCTCATAGGCCACCAAGGCCTTGTGGTTGTCCTTGTCTTTTAGATACTCGGAAAAGTGCAGTTGGAAATGCCGGTCGAACTCCCTGGCGATGATCGAGGCCATTTCCGGGCAGTTCCGTTGCAAAGTCTCCATGTCGGGGCCAGAATGTGCCAACAGGGAGGATCGCGACGGCTCTTGCGAACCACCCAGGATACCCTCGGTCACTTCCAGCGAGGAACTCACCAGCGCCTCCTCTTTGATCCGTAGCTCCAGCTGTTTGAACAGGGCATCATAGAACACCCTTTCCCTTTGTTGCAGCTTGCGCGTACTTCCTTCGGGATGTTCGAACAGAAAGATCAAGGACTGCTTCGTGTTCCCAAGGGCATGCACCAAGCCCTTCTGGATGTCATGGTTCAGCTTGCTGGCATCCAACCCACGGAGCCGCACCATCAATCCCTTGCTGATACCGCTGGCATGGTCTCCTGCCAGACCTTTTACCAGGTCTTTAATGGGGTCCGCGAGCAGAATAGCCAGGGGGCCTAGAAGGGGCTTTGATGCGATCGCCAGTACATGGGCGGTGAACGATGCGATCCTCCCGGTCGGTGTGCCGCTGTCGGACATGGATGGATGATGTCTTAGTGGTACGGCCTAAACTAATACCTGGGACCAATATTGAGGTCGTATCAATCCCGCACCGAATTCACGAAGCGCATCCCCACAAGCCGGTCATACCGCTGCTGGCGGTCGGTGAGGTATACCAGAATGAGGTAGTCGTTCTCCGTCTGATAGTGCGAACCCTCGATCGTCGTGAGGTCCGGCGCCTTCATCCCGGTCGACAACGTGGCGTAGGTGAAGTCGTAGAACCCTTGCTTCAACAGCACGGTCGCCCGGTAGGCGCGTTCTTCCGGCGACCAGGTCATCCGGTACTCCCTCCTGCATTGGAAGTCGCTCAATCCGCCATACACATATACCTCGGCATCCAGTTGCTCCGGCATCGGTTGCACGAAATGGACCTTCACGTAATCCGCGCCGAGCGGGTCACCGTCGACCAGGTCGTTGCGCACCAGGAACTTCCCGTTGATGTCGCGTTGGTTGTCATAGACCCGGATGTTGCGCTTCAGTTCAGGCGTCAGGTACGCCTCGTACAGGCCGTTCCCCGCATCGGTCGTGATCCGATCGATGTTGCGCGTGGCCAGGCGGATGTTCTTCAGATCGAAGTTCCGGTATTCGTTCGCTCCCATGAACGAGGCTTGCTGCGGGTAGTCGTACACCAGTTCATGGTCGCGTACGAAGCGCGGCTGGAAACCCGTACGGGCATCATCCCAGCGCATGTTCTGCAGCACGGTCACATGTACATCGCCGAAAGGGTCGGGGATGAACAGACCGGGGTGCCGTACGGTGAAGTCGACCTGCTGGGCCACGTCGCGCAGGTCCACATCACGTGAGGCGGCTATGCGCGCGTCGATCATCACCTTCTGCTCGGCCACAAGGAAGCGGCGTGTGAGGATCAGGTCATCCACGTCACTCCCCCGATACACCTTCAACAGGAAGTTCCCCGATCGGGTGAACCGCATCATCCGGTTAGGGACCTCCAGTTCGTATTGGATGAAGGGTTGAAGCGTGTTGTAACTCGACTCTCCAGCGGGGATATAGTCGTTCTGCACCCCTTCGATGTATTGCCCGGGCATGAGGTCACTCGGTTCCCATACGGCATTGCAATGCACCACCGTGTAACTCAGGTTCTCCACGTTGGGCTGGAGGTCATCGAAACGGAGCACCAAGGGTTCCTGCGCGTCCAGTTCGGTGACCGGAGGGGCCAGTTCGAAACCACGTTTGAAGAATTGGACCGTGTGGACCGTTGGGCTGTACACATGGTCCTCATAACGAAGCCTGTTCTCCTGGTAATAGTCGACGGCACCGGCGGCGACCGGAGCGGCGCTTCCGCAGCTTGTGGCCAGTAGGAGGGTAAGGAGGCCGCTTATCACGCAGGTGCCCGGTCGTGCGCGCGCCAGATGGAAGGGTGGGAGAGGCTGATCTTTCAACTGATCGGGTCAACTTGGCGGTACCGAAGGTACGTTCGTACCACTCCGCGATCCCGTTGTCATGCTCATCCTATCCTTGGTCATCGTCCTATTCGCCCTGGTCGCTGCGTTCTGGTTCTTCCGGCCTTTGCGGCGTGGCCAGGTACGGATAACATTGACTGACGGGCGATCCATACGTGCGCCGGTCGGATCGAACCTGTTCCAGGTCCTGCGGGACGCGGGGGTGGACCTCCCATCCACCTGCGGTGGCCAGGGCTCGTGCGCGCAGTGCAGGTGTCGCATCCTGCGTGGGGCGGAACGGATCACGGAACAGGAGCGGCCGTATTTCAGCCCCGAAGAGCTCAGGAGCGGCGTGCGGCTCGCCTGCCGGGTGACCGTTCAGCGTGACCTGCTCATTGAGGTGCCCGACCCGACCGATCGGTCCGATAAGGGACGGTCGTGAACCGGATCTTCCTGCCGCGCTGACGATCTTTGCACCCGATGCGGATAGGGATCGTTTGTTACCCCACCTTCGGCGGAAGCGGAGTGGTGGCCACGGAACTGGGGATGGCCCTGGCCGAGAAGGGACACGTGATCCACTTCATCACCTATGACCGGCCTGTGCGCCTGCGCGACCATCCGAACGTGCATTACCACGAGGTGCGTGTGAGCGATTATCCCCTCTTCGATTATCAACCTTACGAACTCGTCCTGACCAGCAAGCTGGTGGACGTGGCCAAGTTCGCCGGGCTCGACGTGCTGCATGTGCATTACGCGATCCCACATGCATCGGCCGCGTGGATGGCCCAGCGCATCCTGGCCGCACAAGGGATGCGTCTGCCTTTCGTCACCACCCTGCATGGTACCGATATCACCCTCGTGGGGCGCGATCCGAGCTTCGAGCCGGTGATCACCTTCAGCATCGAGCGGAGCGATGCGGTCACGGCGGTATCCGAAAGCCTCAAGCGTGACACCTACACGCATTTCCCGGTGCAGCGTGAGGTGGAGGTGATACCCAACTTCGTATGTGTGGACCAATACCGGCACCAGCACGATCCGGAACTTCGCAGGTATTACGCGCCGAACGGCGAACGCCTGGTGGTCCACGTTTCCAACTTCAGGCCGGTGAAGCGCGTGCAGGACGTGGTGGCCATGTTCCTACGGCTGCGGGAGAGCATACCTGCGCGCCTGCTCCTGATCGGGGATGGTCCGGAGCGGCAGCGGATCGAGACCTTGTGCCGCGCATCGGACCATTGCAAGGATATCCTCTTCCTGGGCAAGATGACCCGACCCGAGGAGGTCGTGGCCAGTTGCGACCTGTTCGTGCTGGCCAGTGATAGTGAAAGCTTCGGTCTGGCCGCTCTCGAGGCCATGGCTTGTGGCATCCCGGTGGTCAGCACCGACAGTGGCGGTCTTCCGGAGGTCAATATCCACGGGGTCAGCGGCCTGTTGAGCCCGGTCGGCGATGTGGAGTCCATGGCCGGGAATGCGGTGGCCATCCTGAAGGAACCATCGGACCATCAACGGTTCCGGGAGGGGGCCTTGGAGCAGGCACGGCGCTTCGACCTGGTCCGCATCCTGCCGCAGTACGAACGGCTGTATGAGAGCGTGGTGAACCCGGTGAAGGCATGATGGAGATCGTCAGCGAACGGGTGAGCATCGACCGCACCGATGGTCGGACCAGCGTGGTGATCAGTGCACGGCTCCCGAAGCGGAAGGAGGCCCTGCTCCTCGCCTGGTTCCTCTGCTGGTTGCTCATCGGAGCCTACGTGGCTTACGAGCGTACTACACTCGCCGATGGGGATCCGTTGCGCCAGTTCATGCTCGCCTTCCTCGCCTTCTGGCTCTATTTCGCAGTGAAGGTGGGGCGGACCGTGCTTTGGCGACTGAAGGGTTTCGAGCAATGGCGTTTGAAGGACGGTGTGCTCACGATCAAGGACAGCATCCTTGGGTATGGCAAGGCGCACACCTATTTCGTGGAGAACATCCAGAAGCTCGGCGCGCTCAACCTCGACCCGAGCTCCTTCAAGCACCAACTGAACGATTCCTTCTGGACGATCGGCGGTGAACGTCTGGGCTTCGAACACCTCGGACGCAAGGTGGCCTTCGGGAAGGGCTTGGATGCGGTGGAAACGAAGCGCGTGCTCTTTGTCCTCCAGGATGCGTTGCGCGCTGCGCGCAAGGAGGCCGCTGCTCAGTAGGGCTCGATCCGGAACGCATTGCCACGGATGCGCCGGGTGAGCGCTCCATCGATGGTCTCCTCCAGGACCATGCGCCGGGCGACGGGGCTGGCCAACGTCCTATCGATCGTATCGACCGCTCCGGACGGGACCTGCGCTGCAAGCAGCTCGCCTAGGAGGTCCTTCCTTTTGCGCTCTACGATCGCCACGGCCAATCGATCGGCCAGGTCCTGCCGGTGCCTTACGCGATCCGCATTCACCCGGAAACGCACATCTTCCAACAGTTCCGTTCGACCGAGTACCTGGCACAAGGCCTTGAACTGGATGTCGCTTCCCACTGCAAGGATGATGCGCCCACCATCGGCACACCTGAAGACTTCGCCATAGGGCGCGATGTTCGGATGCAGGGTGCCCATCGGTCGTGCCACGGCGCCCGCCATCAAATAGTTACTGGCCTGGTTGATCAGTCCGGTCAGTGCAGCTTCCTCCAGCGAGACCTCGACATAGGCTCCTTTGCCGGTCGATCCCCGTTGCAGGAGGGCCAGCAGGACCCCTTCCTTGAGCTGATGCGCAGCGAGCACGTCGATGAGGGCAATGGGCAGTTTCGCCGGGTGGTCTGCGTCGGTGCCCGTCATGCTGATGTATCCGGCCTCCGCCTGCAGCACGACATCAAAGGCCGGGCGCTGAGGCTGGTCGGCGAAGCCCATGATGTGCCCGTGAACGAGCTTTGGGTTCAGGCTCCGGAGCCGCTCGCGCTGTAGGCCAAGCTTCTCCGCATCGGCGGCCAGGTGGTTCGTGATCAGCACATCCGCGGTCTTCAGCAATGCGTCGAAGCTCGAGCGCTCCCTGCTGTCCTTGAGATCCATCTGGCGATGGTCCTTTCCCCAGTTCACGCTGCTGAAGTAGGCGCTGACCGGTGAGTCCGGGTCTTCTTGAGGAAGTTTCCACCGGCGGGTGACATCGCCTCCAGCATGCTTGTTCTCGACCTTGATGACCCGTGCACCCAGTTCGGCGAAGAACATGCCCACGGCAGGGCCGGCAAGCACTCCAGCTGTTTCGATGACAAGAAGGTCGCGCATCTCCGCTGGAAAGGTATCGTGTTCGGCGCTGGACGAAGGTGGAACGGGGTCGACCGGTGTTGATCGGACCAGGTTTGGCCGTGAAGTGGATCACGCCAACCCCGCTTCGCAGACCTGTGGACTTTTTAACGCTTGCTCTCACGCAAGCTTCGCTTGGTTCGATCCTGCGTGAAAAAGCCCCGCCGCTTCGCGACGAGGCTTGATCATCAAGTGCCCAGGACTGGATTGACCGCCGACGGTCTGACCAGGTTTGGCCGTGAAGTGGATGCCGCCCGGCCCGCTTCGCTGGCCACGGGGCTTTTCCGTGCTCGTGC
>Ga0116143_10005412_pt1 | contig 11521 bp, 15 predicted proteins | sample AD_UKC034_MetaG_FD_89745 | JGI IMG/M metagenome (GOLD analysis project Ga0116143, IMG submission 89745) | Active sludge microbial communities of municipal wastewater-treating anaerobic digesters from USA - AD_UKC034_MetaG | ecosystem: Engineered > Bioreactor > Anaerobic > Digestate | place: USA...
TCAGCACGGCGACCATGGCGTCGATCGCCTTGGTGTCGCCCATGCGGGCGCCGCTGCGCAGCGCGGGCAGCAGGTAGGCGCCGCGCGACATCACTTCGACACCGCCGCCAATGGCGTAGTCGGCGTCGCCGAGCATGATGGCCTGGGCCGCGTTGACGACGGCCTGCTGGGCCGAACCGCACAGGCGGTTCACCGCGAACGCCACCGAGTCGGTCGACATGCCGGCATTGACCGTCGCCACGCGCGCCACGTATGCATAGCGGGAGTCGGTCGGAATGCAGTTGCCGACAGCCGCGAACTGCACGGCCTTGGGATCGACGCCGGCGCGCGCGAACGCTTCCTTCGCCACAACCGCGCCCAGTTCCGACGGCTCCATGTCCTTCAGCGAGCCGCCGAAGCCACCCACGGCAGAACGAACAGCACTCAGAACCACGACTTCACGATTTGCCATAACCCACTCCCTCGTTGAAATATAAACGTGTTACCTGCCCACCCAGCCCGCGGCCGCGAGCAGGACAAGCAGGAACAGACACACCAGGAAGGCCCGCCAAATCAGGCCCACCGTGCTCTGCATGTGATCGACGCCGGCCTCGTCACCCAGTCCCATCTCGGGCCGATCGACGATGCTGCCGGATTCATGAACCGGCATCCCGAGCCTTACGCCCATCGCGCCGCCGCCACTTGCAATCAGTATAGCCGACGACCTCTCGGGCCACAGCACCGCCTGCGACCGCCAGCAATAAACCGCATCCTCGAAGTTGCCCATCACCGAGAACACCGTCGCGGTGATGCGGGTCGGCAACCACTCGATCGCCTCGAAGGCACGCCGCGCAAAGCGCCCGAACGCCGCCCCCTCGGCGTCCTGGCGTCCGCCCGAAGCCTCGGCCAGCTCGCGGGCGAGGCGGTACATCAGCGCGCCGCTCGGCCCGGGCAGGACGACGAACCAGAACACCACGCCGAAGATCGTCCGATGCGAGGACACCAGCGCCCGCTCGATCGCCAGCCGCGCCACCTCGCCCGCCTGCGCCTCGGAATGATCTGCACCCCGCCGCGACCCCAGCAACTGGCGCGCACGACCGAGCTCGCCCATCCGCAAGGCAAGATGGATCTCGGTGAAGGCCCGGCTGTCCTGCCGGAAACCCATGCACAGGTAGAGCACCGCCACGTTGAACAGGAAGGCGAGCGCCGGATGCATCTCCCACAATAGCCAGAAGCCGAACGCTGCCGCGACCGTCGCCGGCACCACCACCAGCAGCCAGGCAAAGCGCCCGCTCGCGGCCGTTCCGTCGTTGAAGCGCCGCGCTCCGCTCTCTGCGACCCTGCGCAGCGTCGACGCAAAGAAGCCCGTCGATGGCAAGGACCTGAACTGCTCCAGCAGGAGGGCAAGGATCAGCGAGAAAAGGGTCATGCAGAAGACGTTGAAAAGCGCCTGCAACCGGGTCGTCCCAGCCGCATTGAATTGCGGCCAAGATACCACAAAGCCCGCCCGCGGAAGCCGCAGCGCCGTACCCGGACAAGCGTGCGGACCTGAGCCTGGAATGCGCGTACCCGCACGCTATTCGTCACGCAGAAGTCGATAAAGCGACATGATGATGCCGGCCGTCGCCCCCCAGATGAAGTAGTCGTGATACGGCATGGCATGAAAGCGGCGGACGCGCCCTTCATGCACGATGCTGTGCTCCTGATGGTTCGCCGGGTCGAGGAAATGCGACAGCGGCACCTCGAAGGCCTCGGCCACCTCGAAAGCGTCGAGCGTGAGCTCGAAGGGCGGCGTCACCAGCCCCACCACCGGCGTGACGCGAAAGCCGGTGCCGGTGAGGTAGTCGGGCAGCGCGCCAAGCAGTTCGACGTGGCGGCGGTGCAGGCCGATCTCTTCCTCGGTCTCGCGCAGCGCGGTCTCGATCGACGAGGCATCGCCCTGCTCCACCCGCCCGCCGGGGAAACTGATCTGGCCGGGGTGGTGGTGGAGGTGGTCGGTTCTGCGTGTAAGGAGCACCGAAGGTATCGAGTCACGCGCAATCAGGGGCACAAGGACAGCGGCCGGACAATGTCCCCCGGTGCTGCACAGCTCGGCCCAATCGCCGCCTGGGACGGAGTCGCATGCCAGAAGGCGCGTTCTCAAGTAATTTGAACTGAAACGATCTGAAGGCTTGGGCACACTTGGTCCCCTTAAGAACTAGTAGCGCTTCTGGAGGATCAGCTTATCCCCATCACGCTGCCACTGCGTACGGTTCAAAAAGCTCATGCCGAGCAAGGCCAAAGGAAGTTCGTTTTCGTGAACCGAGGCATCTACGTTACGCAGCGTCATGTTGCCAAGTTCGACCGTATCCAAGCGAACACGCCAAACCGGAACCGTTCCGTTAGCGGTCGCCGTCAAACCACGCTCGCCCTTGGTGTAGTCCAGCCCAATGCGCTTCGCGTCGGAACGCCCCAATGTAACGAAGGTCGCTCCCGTGTCGACAAGGAAGCTGACAGCGATCCCGTTAATCCGTCCGCGCGAAACAAAATGCCCTTGGCTATCGGCCTGCAATTGCAGACGGGCTGCAGGTTTACCGCCCTGGACATGAACCGCGCGCTCACCCAGATGCAGTGTCTCGCGCTTTCCATCTATCTCCACCGTGGCGATGTCGTCACGAAGCGCGACAAGCTTGACACCTTCCCGCGATCGCGAGCCGACCGCCAGCATCTGCGGCGCCCCGGCGTTGATCACCACAACGGCGCGCCCACCGATTACACCAGCCAGGGCCACATCAGTGCCCTGAACCGCAAACGGGAGCACCGCAAGCCAAAAACCCAGCACCCCTCGCGCAAACCGCCTCATCGTTCCTCCTCGTCGCATTCCGCCAGGCTCACAGCGGCTTTTCGCCCTTACGCTGCTCCTCTCTCGGGCATGCTAGCAGCGACACCCCTACATCGGCGTATGAAAAGATCACACCTGCGCGCCGAATCTGAACGGCGGGTTCGAAATCTACCCCGCGGGGAGCCGGCGCCGACCATTCGGCGACTCAAGTTGAACGTTCGTCCGCCGATGCAACAGATAACCACCCAGCCAGATTGATAATTCCGCCACAAGACAAACGTGCGAACTGCGCGGAGCCATGCTGTCGCGTCCCAGTCGATCTCTGTCGTCGAACTGCAACCGGGCGACGCGAACTGCCGACAAAGCCGCACCGAAGGTGAAAGGAGTTTGAAAATTCTCATGAAAGTTCACGGAGGTTTTTCTCTGATCGAACTGATGGTCACAGTCGCCATTCTGGCGATTCTCGCCGGGATCGCAGCGCCTTCGTTCTTGAACATGGTCGCCCAGAATCGGCTCAGCTCTCAGACCAACGACCTTTCAGGGGCCGTTCAGTTCGCCCGCAGCGAGGCAATCAAGCGTAACCAGCCGATCACGCTGTGCCGCGCCGCCACTGCAACAGCGACCGAGTGCGCCGATGGTGCGGACTGGGTGCATTGGATCGTAGTGAATGGCGTCGGAACCGTCTTGCGTCGCGGCAGTGTTTCGGGCGCGGGCAACACGGTATTTGTCAGCAGTACGCTGACAAACTCCCGCTTGAGTTTCGGTGGTAGCGGAGTCAGCGACATTGTTCTGAACAATGACTCCCTGAGGGTCTGCACCAAGGCGGACAGCGACAACATCTCGACCCTCACGATTGGCGTCGCCGGGCGGGTCAACCTTGTGAAGAGCTCCGGAGCCTGCTGATGAGCACGAACTCACCTCTTTTCCGATCGCAATCACAGCCCATACGGGCACCGTCCGGGCAGCGCGGCGTCAGCCTGCTTGAGGTGCTGGTCGCTGTGGTCGTGCTGTCGATCGGGCTGCTCGGCCTTGCAGGTCTGCAGCTCAGTGCAATGCGTAACAACCAGAGTTCTGCCGAGCGCAGCAACGCGGTCATGCTCACCTACAGCATCCTCGAGGCGATGCGGGCTAATCGGGATGCGGTCCGCAGCAACGCGTTCAATATCGACCACGACGATCCGGATCCGGAGGGAGGTTTCGCCGCTCAACAGGTCGCCGGCTGGCGCGCACTGCTCGTGGACCAACTCGGAGAAGGCGCCAATGGCGCCATCGCCTGTGTGACCGCGGCTGAGCCGGTCGAAAACTCCGTCTGCACCATCACCATCCGCTGGAATGACTCACTCGGTTTGGGTGGATTGGCCACGCAGACCTTCACCACCGAGGTGCGGTTATGAACACCAGTAGCCGTTCAACCTGGCGCCCGATTCAGCTCACCGTGCCGCGTTGCCGAGGAATCTCACTCATCGAGATAATGGTGGCAATGGTCTTGGGCCTCGTCGTGGTGCTTGGCGTCGTCGGAGTCATGGGCAGTAATCGCCAGAACGCTCGAATCACCGAGAGCCTCTCCGAACTACAGGAGAATGCGCGCACTGCCTTCGAGCTCATCGCGCGCGACGTTCGCGCCGCGCGGGATACAGGCTGCGGCCCTTCGACAACCGTCGACACCGAGACGCTCTTCCCTAATCCCGAGAGCGAACTGTGGTGGCGAGTCTGGGCCCCGGTCATGGGCATCACCGGTGCCACCGATGCAGTGACCACGGGCGTAGCCGCTGGTGACCGAATCGCCGGTATGCCGGCGCTGCAACTGCAGGGCACGTTTGACGGCTGGCCGCTGAGCAACCCCGTCCCTGCCTCCGAGAATGTCACGTCGCTGGCCGATAGTCCGTTCGCAATCAACGATATTGTGATGATCTGTGACTACTCCACCCTCGCGGCACAACTTCACGAAGTTCAGGGCGTTGTCGGCACCACGATCACGATCGACCCACCGACGGACGTCAGCAACGGCCAGATTGCGCGCTACCGTGCCGTCACCTGGTTCGTCGGAAACAACGGGCGGCCGGGCGAAGGAGGCCGTTCCCTTTACCGCGTGCGTTACGAAGGGCGCGGCGATGACGATCCCGCATCTGAGGAAGTCCTGCCGGGCATCACCGAAATGCGTCTTGGTTTCCGGATTGGGGACGATATGGCATTCACCGACCCAGCGGGCATTGCAGCCGACGCGTGGCCAAGGATCACCGCTGTCCAGATCACCCTCACCGCCGAAAGCACGCAGGCCCGCGTCACGACCGGCGGCAGCGGGTTAACCGATGCCGACAAGGGCGCGAACGCGGCAGGCCGCATGCGGCGTGTCTTCACTCATGTCATCGCACTCAGGAATTCCGCGGAATGAGCACCCAATTCCAGCCTGCGCGGCGCGGCCAAACTCGCCAACGCGGCATCGCCCTCGTCGTCGCGCTGATTCTCCTCGTCATCGCAACTCTGAGCGGTATTGCCGGCATCCGAAACACCACCCTGCAAGAGAGCATGACCGGCAACTTCTATGACCGCTCCCTCGCAATGCAAGCGGCCGAAGCCGGCATAGTCGCGGCCCTCGCCGCCCTGTCGGAAGACGTGCCCACCATCGACCCGGTTGACTGCGCCTCGGGTGCGGTTCTGTGCCGCGTCGTACCCGAAAACGCCTTCACCGGCACCGACGCCAACTGGCATGACGCAGGTGACGAGTTCGTCGTGAATGGAGCACTAATGGGCGGCGGTCGCCCGCAATTCCACGTGCAGTGGATCGGCATCGAAACCATCCCACTCACAGGCCAGGCAGCCAACTGCCTGCAGTATGGCGCACAGTCATCGTGCCCCGAGTCCAGTTTCAACCTCTACCGCATCACTGCCCGCAGCGGCGACCCCACCATCGACAACGGTCGCGCCATTGTCGTTCTCAGCAGCATGGCGCGCGTTCCCGTCGGTTCTTGAGGTTCGTAATGCGCTCCCACATTTTCCAGGGATTCAGGTGATCTCATGAAAACGTTCCTTCCACACTGCTCTATTGCCCTTGCATTCAGCCTCGCGCCTGTGCTCCTTTTGCCCTCCATTGCCTGGTCAGGGGTCGAAATCGATCAGCAGCCTTTAACGGTGGGCAAACCACTCGAACCCAACATCTGGTTCGTTCTGGATGACTCGGGCTCCATGTCGCGCACGTATATGCCCGATACGGCGCCATCAACGGGAGTCGGCGGCACGGCGCACACACGTAACTCCCTTGCCTACAACCCACTCGTTAACTACGAGCCTTGGTACAAGGCTGATGGCACTCAAATGCCAATGGCTGACAGAGAAAATGCGTCCGACGATGAAGACCGGATCACTAGTTCGACAACCAACCTGACCAGCAGCGCCAGATGTTTTCATGTACCTCGCGATCCGGTAACTGGCGACACCGGGGCTAACAGCAGCCTCTATCGGTGGCGCCTCGACAGTGGCGGCAGCACAGCAAGCCGTTGCAGTGCCAGTTCAACCTGCACGAACACGACCGGATGCGTAAGTGTGTCCGAATTCACGTGGACGCGCCCTAGCGGCGAGACCTTCACGCGATCGATTGCCGAAGAATGGCAGAACTATGCGAACTGGTACCAGTACTACCGCACGCGCATGAAGATGGCAAAGGCCTCTGTAACTCGAGCGTTTGCGGGCTTGGATGAGGGATACCGCGTCGGTTATACGTCGATTTGGGACAGGAACAAATTCGAGATTCCAGTTGCCACTGACGACGGTCTATTCACGGGCACGAACCGTGATACCTGGTTTGCGAATCTCATGAAGGCGACATCGAGTGGCTTCACGCCCTTACGGGCGGCACTTGACCAAGCGGGCCAGTACTTCAGCAGCGCCGCGCCTTACAAGAACTCAGACGGCACCGAACTTTCGTGTCGCCAGAATTTCACGATTCTGACCACGGATGGTTACTGGAACAGCAGCGCTGCAGCGACCACCGACGCCCGAGCTGACAACGACAGCAAGGACGGCAGCACCATCACCGGACCAAATGGGGCCGAGTATAAATTTACGGCGAGCGCCCCCTATTCCGATGATCGCGATAACACCCTCGCGGACGTAGCCATGTACTACTGGAAAAACGACCTGCGCCCAACGCTCGAAAACAACGTACCCAAGTCGGAGAATAATCCCGCTTTCTGGCAACACATGCGTACGTTCGGGATATCGATCGGCGAGAAAGGTGTGCTGAATCCCGAAACGGATCTGGCCGCGTTGAAAGCCGGCACGCTGTCTTGGCCGGCACCCGGCGCCGACAAGATTGAGAACATCGACGACCTCTGGCACGCAACATTGAATTCCCGCGGCGAGTTCGTTGTCGCTTCCGATCCCGCCCAGTTTGCTCGCGCACTCAAGGAGTCTTTGGACAAGATAGCAGCAGAGAAAGGCCGATCGGCAAGCGGCGCCGCCAGCTCGACCAACGTCAGCACGGGCAGCATGACCTTCTTCAGCGAGTACGTCGCGGGGCAATGGACCGGTGACGTGCTTGGCTATGCGCTCGACCCCGAGACCGGCAGGCGCGCGACTGACCCGAAGGACGACTGGTCTGCCAGTTCGAGACTGCCGCCATGGAGCGAGCGCAACATCATGATAAATGTGAGCGGAACGCTCACGGCCTTCGCCTGGGAGAATCTCGACGCAGCGCAGCAAACTGCGTTGTCTTCGCAAGAAATCGTCAACTACCTACGCGGGGATCGTAGCAACGAGAAGAGCGAGACGACCCCTAGCGGCACATTGCGCGAACGCGATGGTTTGCTTGGCAGCTTCGTCAATTCGCAACCTGTATATGTGGGCATCCCACCCTTCAAGAAATATTACGGTGCCGCCAAGACGCCCGGCGCCAGCAGCTATGCGGCACATGTCGAAGCACAGAAGGATCGCGCTCCTGTTCTTTATGTGGGCGGTAACGACGGAATGTTGCATGGCTTCCTGACCAAGACCGTCAAAGATCCAGAAAGCGATGGCGATATCGCCGCGGGAACAGAGTTGTTCGCCTTCATGCCCAGCGCCGTGATCACGGAGAACCTGCGGAAATACGCCACAGATCAGGAGTATCAGCACCGCTATTTTGTGGATGGCGAGATCACGGTCGCGGAGATTTATGTTTCGGGAGCGTGGAAAACTATTTTGGTCGGCACCCTCGGGCGCGGTGGCAAGAGCGTGTTCGCACTAGATGTGACCGACCCGTTCAACGTCAGCTTGCTGTGGGAAAAGACCACGAGCGACATTCCTTCACTCGGCAACACCCTCGGGAAACCCATCATCGCTGAGGTTGGCATTGGCTTCGACGGAGACGCCGGCCAAAGTGACTGGCGAGTGCTACTTGGAAACGGGCCCAACAGCACCGGCGACCGCGCCCAGCTGATCTCAATCAGCCTCGTCGACGGAACAGTCAAGACCTACGACACGGAAGCCGGCAGCGACAATGGGCTCTCCGCGGTACTAGTGTGGGATTCCGACAAGAACGGATTCTTCGAAACGGTGTATGCCGGCGACCTGCGCGGCAATGTATGGCGGTTCAGCGACCTTGATACCGCAACCCCGCCCAAACCGTTCAAGCTTTTCACCACAGGCAACAACCGCCCTGTCACCGCTGCGCCATGGGCAGCCGTCAACCAAAGGGACGGTCGAACCTGGATCTTCGTCGGCACCGGGCAATACCTCAACGAAGACGACCGCGCCAGCTTGGTGACTGAATCTTGGTACGGCTTAATCGATGACCGCAGCGCGCTGAACGCCGGAACTACAATTGCCTCACGGGAAACAAGCCTCGTGAAACGGAACATCGTGGCGACAGGCACACTGTCCGGCCGGGGCGCCCGCACGCTGGACATCGGCAACGAGAGTGAAGTGTCTGCCGAAGGCAAGCGTGGTTGGTATATTGATTTCAACCAGACAGGGGAGCGGATGATCACCCCCAACTCCTTTTACGGCAACGCCTTGATCGGCACCACCTTCATTCCTGACGGAACCGACCTTTGCAAACCTGGTGGCCGGAGCGCCCTTTGGGGCATCAACCCCTTTACTGGCGGTCGCCTGTCGAAGGCCTTGTTCGACTTTAATCACGACGGCACCTTCGACGACAAGCTCGATGGTCTCTTCCCCTCGGTAATGGACAACCTCAAACCGATCCTGGTCGGTGTCCCTCCGATCACCATTAAGGAAGACGGCGATCGTCGCATTGTCGTCATGCACACCGATCCGGACAATAGTGAGGAGTTCAGACCGCCTTCTGGCGACGCGCAAGCCCAGTCCTGGCGTGAGGTACTTGGAGAATGAGGATGCACACATGTCGACGACTGTCGCAGCCGCCGAAGGGCGGCCACCCTCACCGGCAAAGCTCAGGCAGAACCGAGAGGCCTAAATCGAGACTGCGAGCTGCAGGGGGCTTCACCCTGATTGAGTTGATGGTCACGGTGGCAATCATCGGCATCCTGGCATCCATCGCACTGCCCGCTTACCAGGAATACGTACTGCGAACCCATCGTGCGAAGGCGCAGGCGTGCATGTCCGAGTACGCCCAGTTCATGGAGCGCTACTACACGAGCAACATGAGCTATGTGGATGCCGCACCGTTGCTCGGATGTGCCACCGAGGGGGGACTGAACGGCCGTTACACCATCGCGGTGGCCGACATCGCAGCGCGCACCTACACCATCAATGCAACGGCGATTGGTTCGCAACTCAAGGACAATTGCGGCAACTTGAGCCTTGACCAAGCCGGTGCAAAGACCGCTAGCGGGGCGGGCATCTGCTGGTAGCAGCAGAGCCTTGTCTCGTCATCTACGGTCAGTAGGTCGAGTTAGTGCTCGTGCTTGAAAGGAAGGACAAGCTGCGTCGGCTCATCGGTCCAGGCCGGCACCTCCGCATGCAGCGGGAGCGCGGTCGCCAGCAGGGCGGCGAGCGCGAAGAGGCGCATCAGGCCCAGGTGTCGATGTAGCCGCCAGCAGTGCCGAGCGCAGGCGCCGGCGGCTGCGGGATGGCCTGCAGCAGCTGCATGGCGCTCTGTTCCTGGATATCCATGGTCTTCTTCAGCACCGATACCGCAGCTTCATGCTGCACTTCGGCCATGGCATTGGCGGATGCTGCGCTGGCGATTGCGCTGACGTCCATGAGGCTCTCCTTGGGTCGTTGCCGCGCGCTCGCTGCGCGGCTTGATGAGAGGCTTAACGGACGAAGGCGACGGAACTTGAACGGACCTGCTTCAATCGGTTGGGTGCGGGTCCCCGTTTTCTCCGAAAAGCATGCGTAGCACCGCTTTCTCGAGTTCGGGGACACGCACTGCAACCACATTCATTACAAAGACGGGACCAATTCGGTAAACCCTCGAGATCGCATCCAAGATGTGGTGCGCATACGGCTGCCAGGCCTTCGTCACAGATCGACGGCCTCTTCGAGAACATAGGGACGGATGTGCTTGTTGAGCTCGTGCTCGGGAATCAGATCAACCTTTCGCCCCATGAACTCGGCAAGACGCTCCGACAAAGCAATGCGCTGCCGGAAGAGATCATAGCCTTCAGGCAGATCCACGAGAAAATCCACGTCGCTATCCGGTCCTTCCTCGCGCCGCGCGACCGAGCCGAACACTCTGAGGCGCCGAGCTCCGTACTGCCGTGCGAGCGCGTCAAGCTCCTTGCGGTGGGCGTGGATCGTGTCTATCAGCATTCGGTGAACCTCCGGGCCTTATTCTAGTACTCGATAGTCAAGACGTACCGGCGCGAAAAAGGTTCTTCCGTCGATCGGCTCTATCAGTCCCTGAAATTCCCGTACTGCAGCGGAAAGTCCGTGATCTGTTTCTTGACCAGCGCGATGGCCTCCTGCAGCACGTCGCGCTTGGCGCCGGAGACGCGCACGGCATCGCCCTGGATGGCGGCCTGGACCTTCATCTTGCTGTCCTTCAACAGCTTGACGATCTTCTTGGCCATCTCCTGCTCGACGCCGACGCGCACCTTCACTTCCTGCTTGACCTTGTTGCCCGAGATCTTCTGCACGTCGCCGTAGTCCAGGCAGCGGACGTCGACGTTTTTCTTGGTCATCTCGGGCAGCAGGATGGTCTTGATCTGGTCGAGCTGGAAGTCGCTGTCGCCGTAGAGGGTGAGCAGCTTCTCGGCGTACTCGATCTTGGCGCTGGTGCCCTTGAAGTCGTGGCGGCCGTCCACCTTGCGGTTGGCCTGCTCGACGGCGTTGCGCAGCGAGGGCTGGTCGACCTCGGACATGATGTCGAAAGACGGCATCGTTCCCCTCCCCCGCGATCAGCCGAAGTGGCAGATGTAGTGGTAGGGCTCGCCGGCGACTTCGATGTCGAAGCTGGCGTTGCCCGGGACGTTGAAGGACTCGCCGGCGCCGTAGGTCTTCCAGTCAGCCTCACCCTTGAGGCGCACGCGGCAGCTGCCGGCGACGCCTTCCATGATCTCGGGCGCGCCGGTGTTGAAGGTGAGCGTGGCGGGCAGGATCACGCCGACCGATTTCTTGGTGCCGTCGGCGAACTGGATGCCGTGGCTGACGCACTTGCCGTCGAAGTAGACGTTGGCCTGGGTGGTGACGGCGACGCCGTCGATCTTGGCGGTAATGGCCATGATGTAAGGATTCCTTATTCGATTCCCAGCAGCTTCTGGATGATGCCCTTGGCGACGAAACCGACGAAGCCCACGCCCAGGCCAAGGAACATCCACA
>Ga0116143_10005414_pt1 | contig 11517 bp, 8 predicted proteins | sample AD_UKC034_MetaG_FD_89745 | JGI IMG/M metagenome (GOLD analysis project Ga0116143, IMG submission 89745) | Active sludge microbial communities of municipal wastewater-treating anaerobic digesters from USA - AD_UKC034_MetaG | ecosystem: Engineered > Bioreactor > Anaerobic > Digestate | place: USA...
CGCCGGACCGGTTCCTGGCGCTGCGCGAGGCCGCCCGCCGCCGGGCCGCCGAACACTACGACTGGGAGCGGGTCACCGATGCCTACCTGCGGCTGTTCCACGCCGATCGAGCCGGAGGGGCCCCGCAGGTAAATTGACCCGGTCGCCTCCCGATTTTCCATTGACATTCAAATTAATGTATAATTGGGTCAAAAGTCCCAGGAGCATACCATGACCCATCCCAAAGGGTTTTCGACGGTAGAAGCGCTCGTGGTGATCGTCATCATGGGCATCCTGGTGGTTGTCGGTGTCCCCGTCTTCACCACGGTGATGGCCGACTACCGCCTCAACACCGCTCTCCAAGCCTACTCGCAGGCCATCCAGCGCGGCCGCTACCTGGCCTCGTCCCAAAACGCCCTGTACATCATGGAGTTGGGCACGCCGGGGGCGACGGGCACCCCCATCGTGATCTTCCGGGATGACAATTGGGATCTGGCGTGCACGCTGGCGGGCGAGAACGCAACCCGGGTCCGGTTCAATATCACGTCCGAAGTTCAGGTCACGAACCTCGATTACGGGAGGTATACCCTCCCCGACGGCACCGTGGTCAATAAAAACCTGATCGTCTTCCTCCCCGACGGCACGCTGGGCATTCCGACCACGCTGCCCAACGTCGATCCGTGGGACCCGAACACGCGATCCCAGAAGATCACCATGCAATCGGCAGGCGGTTTCAAGACGTACGTCCGCGTCGCCGGCATCAGCCGGCTGGGCCAGATCCGGACGTACGAGACGTCAAGCTGATCACGCCCTTCCGTTCCAGGGAATCAAGCAGGCGGAGAATCTCGATCTCGGCCAGGGGCATCACCTGGCACAGGTCTTTCACCGTCACGCCCGCCCCCAGGCGGCTGAGCAGAAAGCCTTCGCGGGGGCTCAGTTTTTCCCGCCGGACCTTATCCGGCGGCCCGCTCATTGCCGGCACGTCGGTGTCGTGGTATCTCTGGCGCAGGAACACGTTTTCGTGCTCCAGCAGCCAGCGTTCCACTTCCCGCAGGTCGTCGGGATTGGCGAGCTTACCCTGCATGTCCCGCAGCAGCGCCCAGGCGCTCTGGTAGAGGCACCCTTTCGCCAGGTTGCGGATCTCGGCCTCGAACCGCCGGGTGTCCGTCTCGGCCGGCGGCGGTGGCGCCGGCGGCGCCACCGGCGCGACGATCACCATGATCCCGTCCTTGATCAGCCGGAACACCTCGAAGTAGACGTCGAACGCCGACCGGCGCGTATGCATGCCGATCTCGCCGACGGAGTAGTCCCGGTCCGACAGGCTGAGGATCTTCCGGCGCAGCTCCGACGGTGCGCCGGCCGGCGCCTTTGGCTTCGGCACGACCCGCACCCGGATCGTGTCGTCCGGCAGCAGCTGCCGGATGCGCTCCCACTCGTCCTTGCGGCGGACGCCCTCGAGAATGAGCGAGTCGATGTTCAGGTTGATGGGCACCAGGTTGTCGGGGACCCCTTCCCGCTCCTCAAAGAAGAACACGCCGTCTTCCAGCAGGAACAGGTCGAAAACGAGCTCCGCCGCCCGCTCCCGCAGCGCGCGTTCGATCTGCTCCCGGTCCATGAGACCCAGCTGCTGGAGCACGTCCCCCAGCAACCGCTCGCCTTCGGCTTTCTCCTGGTGGTTCAGGGCCAGGCGCAGCCGCTCCTCGTCGAGGAATCCCCGGGCCAGCAGGTGCTGGCCGAAGCGCCGTGATGGCTCGGTGGACGTGGCGGAGACCAGCACGCCCTTCCGGAAATACACCTGAATCAGGTAATCGCCGCAGGAGATCCGGAGCACCCCCGACTTGCGGGACAGGGATATCCACTGAAACAAATCGGTGAGGGGGAAGGTCTTGATCTTTCCCGATACTGCCATGTGGCTGGAGGGAAGACTACTTCTTGCCCTTATCGGGCTCCGATTTCTCGTCGTCCGATTTGTCGCCCGCCTCCCGCATCGAGGTCCGGAAATTGCGGATGCCCTCGCCCAGCCCCTTGCCGATCTGGGGGAGGCGGTTCCAGCCGAAGAGGAGCAGCACGATCAGGAAGATGATAATCAGCTCGGTGGGGCCCAAACCAAACATAGGGGATCCTCCTGATGGTGTTCCGTCCTATCGCTGAATCATAATCCCAACGCCCGGTTAGGGTCAATGGGAATATCCCCCGCCACCGCCGGGCTCAGCAGAAAAAGCGGCTGGCGCCGACCCGGCGGGTCACGCCCTGCCGGTCCAGGTACTCCAGCAGCGGGATGGCCCGCTTGCGGGTCAGGCCGAAGAGCTCCTTGAACAGTCCCACTTCGAGGGGGTCGCCCTTGGCGAGACGTCCGCGCAGCGCGGCGACGACTTCGGCCAGCGTATCGGGGTGGACGTAGTAGTCGGGACCCACCCGCACCAGCCGGCGGCTCTTGAGCAGGAAATCCACGGCGGACGCCTCCGCGCGGCCGGCCCGCACCAGCAGGTCGTGGAGGGCGGCGTCGGTGAGTCCCTCGATTCCGCCGCGCCGCAGCGAGTCCTCGACGCCGGCGATGGCGCCGGCCAGCGAGCTTTCCACCTCCATCTTGCGCCCGGCCAGCATGAGGCGCTCGGCGTCGGCGTCGATCTTCCCCTCCGCCTGCAGGCTGCGGATCAGGTAGGCGAACGTCTCGTCGCCCATCCCGGGGAAGAGGCTGCGCAACTCCTGTTTTTTGATCCCGTGGGCATACGGGTTGCGGCGGTCGTGGTCCTCCATCCGCTGGAGGACCTGGTCGCGGAGCCGCCCGGCCGCGGCCGCGCCGATCCAGGCGGTTCCGTCCGGAGCCAGCGGCAGCAGCCCGCCGGCGGGAACGCCGGCCAGCACCGCCGTCACGCGCGCCGCCGGCAGACCCGTCAGGTTCACCAGCTCGGCGACGGTGACGCCGTTGTCCTCGCGGGCGTCGACCGCCTCCCGGATCCGCGCCGCATCGCCGGCGCCATCGAGGCGCGTCAGGCGGGCCTGCACGCGCCGCCCCTCTCGGGCGCGGTAGCGGGCGGCATGGATCTCCAGCACCCGGCCACCGCCCATGGTCCGGAGCGGGGAGTACTGACGCACGACGAGGTGATCACCCGGCCAGACCAGGGCCGGCGACTCCAGCCGGATCTGGACGAAGGCGCTCGCGCCCGGCTCCAGGTGCGGCCGGTCCAGCAGCTGCAGCCGGCCCAGCAGCTCGGCGCTGCCGTGGTAGACGTGCACCGGCACCACGGCCTTGACGGCGCGGCCGAACGATTCCAACAGATGGAATCGGGCGTAGAAAATCTGGGTGGGCGTGAAGCAGTCGGGCACCGTCACGGCCTGCCCCCGGCGCAGATCGGCGGGTTCCAGTCCGGCCAGGTTCAGCGCGGCCCGCTCGCCCGCCCGCGCCTCCGCCACCTCCTGCTCATAGACCTCGAGGTGGCGGATCTTCGCCTCCCGCCCTTCCGGAAAGATGGCCACGCGGTCGTTGCGGCGGAACGCGCCCGACAGCACGGTCCCGGTGGCCACGGTGCCGAAGCCCCGGATAACGAACACCCGGTCGATGAAGAGGCGCGGAGTCCCGCCGGCGGACGGCTCGGCGATTCGGTCGGCCAGCCCGTGCAGCGCCGCCCGGAGATCCGCCAGCCCCTGCCCCGTCACGGCGCTGGTCCGGATCACCGGCGCCGTCTCCAGGGACGAGCCGCGGACCAGTCGGCGAACGTCGTCCTCCGCGAGTTCCTGGTACTCCTCCGCCACGAGGTCGCACTTGGTCAGGGCGATCACCCCGTCGGTGATCCCGAGCAGGCGGATGATCTCAAAGTGCTCGCGGGTCTGGGGCATGACCCCCTCGTCGGCCGCGACCACCAGCAGGACGCCGGCGATGCCGCCGGCGCCCGCCAGCATGTTCTTGACGAACTTTTCGTGGCCGGGCACGTCGATGAAGCCGATGCGGTGCGGCGGATCCACCCACGGGGCGAAGCCGATGTCGATGGTGATCCCGCGCTCCTTCTCCTCCTTGAGCCGGTCGGCGTCCACGCCGGTGAGGCTCTTGAGCAGCGCGGTTTTCCCATGGTCGATGTGGCCGGCCGTACCGAGGACGATGCTTTTGGCGAGCGGATTCATCAGGCCCGCTCCGCATCGCCGCCGGCCGTCGCCAGCACGACGGGCACCGGCGCGCCGCAGTCCGGGCAGACCGGTCGCGTCAGGCGCTGGCGGCGGATCCGGAAGCCGATCCGCTCGATGAGCACGGCGCGGCAGGTTGGGCAGCAGGTGTTCTCGAGCTCGTGGCCGGGCACGTTGCCGCAGTAGATGTACTTCAGCCCGGCCCGGCACCCCTCGGCGTAGGCCAGCTCCAGCAGGGCCACCGGGGTGGGCGGGGCGTCCAGCATCCGGTAGTCGGGATGGAAGGCCGACACGTGCCACGGGATCGCCGGATCCACTCCGGCGAGGAATTCGGCCACGGCGCGCAGCTCCGCCGCGTCGCTGTTGCGCCCGGGGATGATCAGGGTGGTCACCTCGAGAAACACGCCGGCGGCATGCAGGCGGCGGATGGAATCGAGCACCGGCTGCAGCCGCGCGCCGCAATAGCTGCGGTAAAACGCATCGGAGAAACTCTTCAGGTCCACGTTGGCCGCGTCGAGGAACTCCGCCATCGCCGCGGCGGCCTCGCCGCTCATGAATCCGTTGGTGACGTACACATTGCGGAGCCCGGCCCGCCGCGCCGCCAGCCCGGTCGCCCGGGTCAGCTCGAAGAACACGGTGGGCTCGGTGTAGGTGTAGGACAGGGAGCCGCACCCGTGCCGCACCGCGGCCGCCACCAGCTCGTCCGGCGTCGTGGGATCGCCGGGTATGTCCGCCGCCTCGCGGGGATACTGGGAGATCGAGTGGTTCTGGCAGAACTCGCACCGGAAATTGCAGCCCACCGCGGCCACGGACAGCGATCGGGATCCGGGCAGGAAGTGGAAGAGCGGCTTCTTCTCGATGGGGTCCACGTGGATCGCCACCACGCGGTCCGCCACCCGGGTGAACAGGCGGCCGCCCCGGCACTCGCGCACGCCGCAGATCCCGCGCCGGCCGTCGCCGATGACGCAGTAGTGGCTGCACAGCAGGCAACGGACCGCGCCGGCATCGCGCCGCTCATACAGTTGGGCTTCGACCATGGCCGCCGTCTCCGGGTGTGGGGGCAATAAAAAGGGGATGCATCCGTTGCCTGAACCGATGCATCCCGTACGTAAATGCCGAGAATCAGATGGGCTGTCGGGCGGACGCCGCCCGCCTCAGGACGACATCTCCTTCGGGATGTCCACCGTCGATTCCGCCAGGTCGCTCTTGACGCCCAGGCGGGAGCAGGCGCCGTCGTAGATCTGGCGGGCCGCTTTCTTGGCGTTCTGCAGGTCGATGAGGCGCTGCTTGACCCGGGCCAGTTCCTCTTCGATCTTCTTCTCGATGTCCTCGATTTCCTTGCGGGCCATCTCCCGGGTTTCCTCGTAGAACTTCCGTTGTTCTTTGCTGAGTTCCATCGGTGAACCTCCCATGCCGTTAGAATTTATAAATCCTGGCTCTCATGTTCGCTAGAACGACAGCGTCACCGTTTTCCAGACCTTCACCTTCACGCCGTCCTTCTCGGCCGGCGTGTAGCGCCATTGCTTCAGGGCCTCCTCGGCCGCAGGGCCCAGCATCTCCTTCACCCGGACCGAATCGGCCGAGACGATGAGCACCCGCTCCACCTCGCCGGTGTGGGACACGAGCAGCCGGCACACCAGGCGGCCCTTGAGGTTGAGGCGCTGGGCCTGGGCCGGGATCCGCGGCGAGGGGGTCCGCAATTCCTTCGGCGGCTTGACGTCGGGCCCCAGGGCCACCAGGTCGCCGGTCTTGGCCTTCTCGGCGGCCGCCGGCAGGTCCATGGAGATGTCCGCCGCCGCGGGCGGGGTCGCCGGTTTCGCCGGTTCCGGCTTCGGAGCCGCCGGCTGGGGAGTCGGCTCCGGCTTCGGGGCCGCCGGCTGGGCCGCGGGTTGAGTCGCCGGTTCCGGCTTCGGCGCGGCCGGTTGGGCGGCCGGTTCCGGCTGGGTTGCCGGTTTCGCCGGTTCCGGTTTCGGTTCGGCCGGCTGGGCGACGGGCTGGGCTGCCGGCTGAGTCGCGGCAGTCGTGGCTGGTTTCGCCGGTGCCGGCGTGGGTTGCGGCTGCTGGGCCACCGTCGTCGGCTGGCCCGGTTTGGTCGGAGCGGGTTGCGGCTGGGGCTTGGTTTCAGGCTTGGCATCGGTCGCCGCCGCCGGAGTGGCGGCGGGGGTGGTGCCGGCGGGCGCGGTCGGTTCGCCGGCGGCAGGAGTCGGTTCACCCGGAGCGGCCGGTTCGGTGGCGCCCGCGGCGGCGGGTTCCGGCTGCCCCGGCACAGCCGGCTTGTTGAAGAACATCAGGTAGGCGGCCACACCCGCCGCGATGATCACCAGGGCGGCGATGATGCCGATGACCAGTCCCTTGTTGGAGCTCTTCGACGCGGCCGCCACATCACCGAACATCGGTTTTTCGGCCGCCGGCTTCTCCTTCAACCGCTTCGTGAGGACTTTCTTTTCCTCAGCCGGCGGGGGCACGGCTTCCTTCTTCGGCGGCGGGACCGCCTCCTTCTTCGGCGGCGGCGCCTCCTTCCGCGGTGGCGCGGGCTCCACCTTCGCCTTCACCGGTTCCGCTTTCGGCTTGACCGGCTCGGGCGCCTTCTTCTTTTCCTTGCGGATCACCGCCGGTTTTTCCTCGACGGGCGCGATCGGCGGGGCGGCGGCCTTCTTGGGCGGGATCGGCTCCTGCACCAGCGGCGGCGGCTGGAACTTGCCGTCCACCACGATCTCGTCTTCTTCGAGCGCCACCGGCATCTCCGCGGCGGGGCGGATCTCCTCGAGGCCGGCCATCTCCTCGGATTCCAGGATGACCGTCTCCTCGCTCATGGCCTTCGGCGGCAGGGCATCTTCCCGCTCCATGAACTCGTCGAAGCTCAGGTTGCGGACCTCGCTCTCCTTCAAACCGAACGCGTCGGGGAACATCCGGGTCAGGAACGTGGCCAGGTCCTTGGGCGACGGCCGCTGCTTGCCGGTGCTGAGGTAATCGTGCAGGTCCTTGGCCATTTCGCCGGCGGTCTGGTAGCGCTGGCCGATGTCGATCTGGAGCGCCTTGTTGATGATGTTCTTGAGCCGCGGCGGCAGGGAGGGCATCTCGTTTTCAAGGATCGGGATCTTGCCGGAGCGGACTTTCTCGAGGACGTCGAACTCGGAGGAATCCTCGAACAGGACCTTGCCGCTGATGGCCTCGCAGAGCACGATGCCCAGCGAGAAGAGGTCCGACCGCTTGTCCACCGGCTTGCCCCAGGCCTGTTCGGGGCTCATGTACAGGAGCTTGCCCTTGAGCGCGCCCTTGACGGTGTGGTGAATCTTGGACTCGGCCTTGGAGATGCCGAAATCCACCAGCTTCACCTCGCCCTCCCGGGAGATCAGGATGTTCTGCGGGCTGACATCCCGGTGGACGATGTTCATTTCCTTGTTGCCGAAGTCCTTCTTGAAGTGCGCGTAGTCCAGCGCGCTGGCGATCTGCAGGGCGATGTGGGCGGCGAGCTTGTGGGGCAGCCGGATGCCCAGCTCCTTCGCCCGGCTCAGGATTTTTTTGAAATCGAAACCGTCCACGAACTCCATCGCGATGTAGAACGAGTGGTTGATCTTGCCGAAATCGAAGATGGTGACGATGTTTTGGTGGGACAACTGGGCGGCGATCTTCGCCTCGTCGATGAACATGGTGACGAGTTCCTGGTTGTCCGACAGATGGGGCAGGATCCGCTTGATGGCGACGATCTTCTGGAAGCCTTCCTGGCCCCGCTTCTTCGCGCGGAACAGCTCCGCCATGCCGCCGTGGCCGATCTTCCGGTCCAGAATGTAATCCCCGAACTTGGTGCCTTCCTCGTGCTCGGGCTCCACCGGGGGGGGCGGGACGGGGGCGGGCTTCGGCTTCGAGTCGACCGGCGCCGGCTCCTCCGCCTTGGGCTGGATCACCTTGTCGATGCTGGTGTCGGACAGGCCCACGCCGCTGAGCGTATCGCTGAGCTTCTTCTCCAGATCGGTGTCGAAGGAGCGGAGGAAAGCCTCCACCGCGTCCACCTTGGCCGCGGCCGGTTCCCCGGCTGCCTTCACTTCCTTTTGCAACTGGTCGAAGCGGATTTCGCCGGTGTCGGGACCGAGCAGCGGCGGCGGGGGCGCCGTCGCCTGGCTGGCCGACTCCACGAGCTTTTCAAGGGCGGCCTCGGTTTTCTTGGCTTCGCTGACCACCGGCGGCGGGGGCGCCGGCGCGGGGGCTGCCTTGGGCTTGCCCTTGCCGAGGTCGAGTCCCAGGCCGGAGAGCGTGTCGCTGAGCAGCTTGTCCATGGAGTCGTCCATCTCGGCCGCCGCCGGGGTTTCCGAGGCGATCAGCGTCGCGGCGATCTCCTGTTCGAAGCGGCTCTCCACGTCCGCGGGTTTCGGAGCGGCGGGCGCCGGTTTCGGCTTGGGCGGTTCCGGAGCGGGTTGGGGCGGCGGCGCCGGGGCCTTGGCCGCCGGTGCCGGGGCCGGCTTCGGCGGGGGTGCCGGCGGAGCTTCGGCAACCGACTCCTTGGCCATCTTGTCGATGAATTCGCTCCGGTGCGTGTCGATGAGGCTCCGAGTGTCGCCCATGAACCGCTGGACGGTTTCCAGGATGACGTTGTCGGGCACGGGCTTCTCGATGAATTCGCTGGCGCCGTTTTCGTGCAGGGCCTTATTGCGGTACTTCTGGCCCTTGTACACCGAGGTGGCGATGATCACCGGAACGTTGCGGCCGGTCTCGGTGTCCTTGATCTTCCGGCAGACGTCGAACCCGTTGATCTTGGACAGCATGGCCGAGAGGAGCACGACGTCCGGCTTGTCCGCCTCGAACGAGTCGAGGGCCGCTTTCCCGTCCTGCACCGTGACGACATCAAAGCCGGCATCGGTGAAAATCTTCTTCAGCTGCTGAAGCTCCCGCGTGTTGTAGTCAGCAACCAAGATCTTCTTGTCGCTCATTCACTCTCCCTCGGCTAGACCAGAATTACCCGGATTGTAACGTATCCACCAGACATTGTAAACATGATTTACATCACGTTTTCAAGCTCTTTCACTCGGTCCGGCGGCCTTTCCGACCGTCCGGCCGCCGTTTGGCGAACGCGGCCTTCCGCTCGGCGATTTCCCGCAGTTTCTCGCGGATGCGGGCCTCGAGGCCCGCCCCGGACGGCTCGTAGTAAATCCGGCCGGCCAGGGCGGGCGGCAGACCGGTCATGTCCGTGGTCCCTTCGGGGTAATCATGGGCGTACAGGTAGCCCTCCCCGTAGCCTTCCGCCTCCATGAGGCGGGTGGGCGCGTTGCGCAGGTGCAGCGGCACGCCTTCGGCGCTGCTCTCAGCCACGTCACGATGGGCGGCGGCCCAGGCCCGGAGCAGGGCGTTGGACTTGGGGGCGACGGCCACGTACACCGCTGCCTGCAGGATGGCCAGCCGGCCCTCGGGCAGGCCCATCAGCTCATAGGCCTGCCAGGCCTGGACGGCCACATGCAGGGCCTGGTTGTCGGCCAGCCCCACATCCTCCGACGCGCACTGGAGGATGCGCCGGCAGACGTTCCGCGGATCCTCGCCGGCCTCGAGCATCCGGACCACCCAGTAGACCGTGGCGTCGGGGTCGGAGTTGCGCATCGACTTGTGCAGCGCCGAAAGCAGGTTGTAGTGTTCCTCGCCGTCCTTGTCGTAAAGCAGCACCTTCTGGTGGAGCACCTCGCGCAGCTCCTCGTCGGTGGGCGCGACGCCCCGCTGCTCGGCGTAGTCGGCCAGCTGCTCCAGCAGGTTCAGGCCGCGGCGCGCGTCGCCGGAGGAGAACACCGCGATCTTGTGCAGCAGCTCCGGCGGGACCTGCAGACCCAGCCGGCCCAGGCCGCGGTCCGGGTCGGCCAGGGCCTCGGCCAGGATCGACTCGATGTCGGCCACGTCCAGCGACCTCAGGGTGAGCACCTTGACCCGGCTCATCAGGGCCGCGTTGAGGTCGAAGCTGGGGTTGACGGTGGTGGTGCCGATGAGCAGGACCTGCCCCTTCTCCACAAACGGCAGGAAGGCGTCCTGCTGGGACTTGTTGAACCGGTGGATCTCGTCGATGAAGATGAGTGTCTGCCGCCCGGTCCGCTCGAAGAAGTAGGCCGCGTCGCTCATGACGTCGCGCACTTCCTTGATGCCCGTCAGCACGGCGCTGTAGCTCACGAAGTGGGTGTCGAGGGTGCGGGCGATGACGTGGGCCAGGGTGCTCTTGCCCGTGCCGGGCGGGCCCCACAGGATCAGCGAGGGGATGCGCCGCGACTCGATCATCCGGCGCAGGGGCTTCCCCTCCCCGACGATATGCGCCTGCCCCCGGAACTCGTCCAGCGTCCGCGGCCGCATCCGCTCCGCCAGCGGGACGCGGGGCTCCTCCGCCTCCACGGCCTCCTCGGCCGGAAACAGGGGGGGAGCCTGGTTCGGTTCCTGCTTGCCTTTGCCGCCCATCGCGATGTTCTCCAGAAGGACTAGCGGGATTCGCGCCGACGGGCGCTCAGATGGTAGAGCAGGATGGCCGCGGCCGCGGCCGCGTTCAGCGATTCCACCTGCGCCCGGATGGGGATGCGCACGGTCCGCTCCACCGCGGCGGCGATCCCGCCCGAGAGCCCGTGCCCCTCACCGCCGATGATGAACGCCTGGCCGGACTCCGCCGGCAAGTCGGCCAGGTCGACCTCGCCCTTGACGTCGAGCGCCCAGAGCCGGACCCCGCGCTCGCGCACCCGGACGAGGAAGGTCTCGGCATCCGGCGGCCGCCAGTAGGGCGCCCGCAGCGCCGAACCCATGCTGGTCCGGATGACTTTCTCCTGGAAGGGGGACGGCGCCGGCGGCAGGAGCACCACCGGGACATGTCCCAGCGCCTCGGCCGACCGGAGGATGCTGCCGACGTTGCCCGGATCCTGGACGCCGTCCAGCACCAGCCAGGGCGTCCGCCGCAGGACCTGACCGGGCCCCCGCGACTCCTTCCGGCAGCAGAGCGCCGCCACCCAGGCCGGCGACTTGAGACCCGACAGCTTGTGCATGACCTCCGGGGTCACCGCGAAGACCTGGTGAGCCGGCACCGGCGGCAGCTTGTCCTCGTACCCCTGCACGACGAACACCTGCAGCACCGCGTGCTCCGAGCGGGCGACCTCCACCAGAAGCTTGGCGCCCTCGACGGCGAAGCAGAGCGGATTGTCGTACGTCCCCTCCCGCACCCGGATGAACTGCTTCACCTGGTCGTTGGTGCGACTGCTGATGAGCTCCATGACCCACCCCCCGGCGCTGAATTCGGTGGCGCGGCGCCATTGTATGTTAAAATGCCCGGCGAAATCAAAACGATTGGGGCGTTCATGAACGACTGGCACAGCGCACTGCTCAAAGATCTGGAAAGCCAGCTGGCCGAACTCGAGCGGTTCGGCGACGACGAATCGGCCCGACGCGCCCTGGAGATCCTCCGCGAGAAGATCC
>Ga0116143_10005416_pt1 | contig 11514 bp, 6 predicted proteins | sample AD_UKC034_MetaG_FD_89745 | JGI IMG/M metagenome (GOLD analysis project Ga0116143, IMG submission 89745) | Active sludge microbial communities of municipal wastewater-treating anaerobic digesters from USA - AD_UKC034_MetaG | ecosystem: Engineered > Bioreactor > Anaerobic > Digestate | place: USA...
AGCGAAGTTTTTCTGCCAACTTTCTTAGTCGTGTAAATGTTTCAACTTGGTCAAAGTATCTGTGCAAATCTTCAATCAGAAAAATCTCCTTATCACTTTGCGTTTCCTTTTCATCAGTAGTTTTAATTATGTAGTCAAGTAAGCCAATGTAATCATTACAACCTGCGACTTCCTGAAACTCTATGTTCTTTTCAACTTTCTTATGCTCTTGTAAACCTGTTACACAATCCCAAACTTGAAATTTGTAGCCGTTCTTCATTGATAAATCTCTGATGTATGAAAGGGAACGGTTGTATTCGGTTGTTACCGCATAAATTAACGGATAATTCGCTTTGATTAAGTCACGAATATTTTCAAATGTTTGTTTAGAGTTCATTTCGTTCTTTTTATTTTTTGAGTTACAGTTGTATTTGTATTGTTAGATTTGATTTGCCCTGATGCAGTGCAAAATGTTTTACCCTGATAAATTGCTGGAATCGGTTTTCGCTTTATATGCTCACCTTCTTTTCTTTTTGTTCCAAAGGAAAAATCAATTGCCTCCATCGCTTTGTCTGCAAGTTTGTGAATGTCCTCTGGAATGTAGTTTGAATCTGTTATAATCGTTCCATCAAACTTGATTACGAATTCTATTTCGGTTCGCTTATCTGCTTCATTTGAATTTCGTGTTGTAGCAACCATTTTGAATTTTTCTTTCTCTGTTTCTGACGCAATAAATTTTAAGTCAGGTAAGAACTTAAATCCAACTGCTTGAAACTCTCTCAAAATTGTTTCCTTGGCATAAATTACATTCAATCCGTAAAACTCGCTTTCCAATTCCTTTATTAACTCTTGTCCATTCTTCATGTAATAACTGTTGTATGTTACTACATTGTCAATAACCTTCAAAGCAAATTCGCCTTTGAGATTTGCTTTTTGGTTTGTGTCATACACATATAGCACCTGCTTGTTGTGTTCCAATTTAACTTCAAACTTCCAATGCAATTTTTCACAGGCTTTTTTTAAGATTTCCTGATTCATCACTTGCGGACTTTTCAGGAATGTTGATGATTCAAAGCACGACATATTATTTGAGTTTTATGAATTTACCTTCTGTTATTTGAAACATTCGCAAAGAAAGAATAAACTTAAATGCGGTCTCATACCCAAGTTTTGTATAATCAAAGTCAGGATTTTTTTTCTTAATCAAGTTTATAAAATCACCCAAGGTCAATTCACCTTTTTTGTTCGGTTTCATTTCCTTAAATATTGCCTTATAATCAATTCCAGTTTTATTTTTTATCACTGTTTTGGGCTTTTCTTTTACTTCTTCCGGAATCCCAAGTAATTCATATATGGTAACAAGCGGAATATCCAACATCATTGCTTTTGATTGAAAGTTTCTATCCAAAGTCAGTAAGGTGGGATTGTGTTTTTTGTAAACTATACCAAGCGAAAGAAGCAAGTTATCAACGGTCTTTTTTTGTAACTCATCTGGCAACAAAGTTAAATCTGCTCTTGCTTTTCTTACTCTTGAAATCTTTAAGTTTGAAGATTTTTTCAGAGCAGTATTTATATTCACAATTGCTTTTGAGGCATTGACTTTGGTTTCAGGAATCGTTTTTAGTTTGTCCAATTCTTCAATAACAGTTAAGGACAAAGCCACATAATGTTTACCATCAATTTTTGAAATGATGTCAGGTTCTTTGATAAAAACATTGGTGTCAATGATGTAGGTCTTTGCTAATACTTCCTCCTTTATTCGGTTGATTTCGGACTGAACTTTTTCTTTGAAATCAATTATTGCTGATTTGATGTCTTTGTATTCATCAAAACATTCTGATTCTACTTCTTTCAATTTACTTTCAACATGAATAACATTTTCAAGTTTGTCATTAGTATTTGCTTCCAAGCTGTTTGATAATTGCAGAAGTCTTTCTGTGAGAAAAATCTTGTGTTTGTTCTTGATTCCTGTTATATGCTTCTGAATAGTATTGTGTATTCGTTGCAAACATTCTTTTGCTTCCGAATTGATTTCAGGGTTAAAAAATGCATTCGCCTTTGAGCCAATTAAATTTTGTTCAAGAATAAATTTCTTATTTATCGTATCATCTTCAATTTCCTCTTCACAAATTTCTTCAACTCCATTTTCAATAATTTTCAAATAATCATTAGCAACTGCATTTTTTATTTCAGAATATTGAGAAGGCAAATCACTGTAAGTGTTTTGTTTCTTTTTGTAAAAGACTTTTGAGAAATGCACTTCATCGTTGACAAAATCAAGATTAGATTCTTCCAGAGTGATTATCTCTTTTTTATTTCTAAGCAAGCACTCAAAAGAATTTACTTCTCTGTAAACAGCAACGAATAACCTGTTGTCAGTGTTGGTGGAAAACTGGTATAGTTGTTTGATTTTAGTATTTACTGCTTCATCTTCTGTCTGCTGAAACACTACAAATAATGAAGGTGTTTCCTTATCCTCTGCTAATTGGTTGAGTTTTGAAATTGATATTTCATTTGCATCGGGCACGAGCAGAAATATTTCTTCAAAGTCATTTGAAACAAATTCCTTTAGGTGTAACCAAAAATATTCTTGGTCAATGAAGTCAGAATCTTTGTTTGATTTTTTTGAAACAAGTAAAGCATCCTCGGGTTTGGCTGAAAGTAAACTCTGAAACTTAGCGTTGCTTTGAATCAAACTTTGCAAATAAGAATTATGAGTTTCTATAGATATTCCTTCCAGTGTGTCATGTTCAAATAAATTGAGGATGTCTTGTTTGTTTATGTTCAGGAACTCGGTGAAATATTGATTTGTTTTTTTTGAAGTTGGGTCAAAAGCAATAAGCCTTGTCTGCTTCGTTTCAACATCAAACAGTAAAGCCACTGCAATTTTTAAAATAAATGATGAACTGTTTCTTCGGTCAATTTTAGGATTAATAAACGAGTTGCCCAATTTGGGATTGTGAATTTCTTGCACCTGAACTTCAGCGATATTTTGCATCAGAACTTCATCCAAAAAATCAAACTCACCATTGAGCTGAACGGGTTTCCCTTTCAATACTTCTAACTCTCTCTTTGCTACTTCATGGCGGTTTGAAGTATGGTCAAAAAATAATTTGAACGGTTTATTTTCTTCAACTTTGAACTTGTAACCTTTGGCGGCAAAAACCTTACCTTCCTTCGTTAGCCGACATGACGAATATGATGTGTCGCCAATTTCAATCATGTTGTAATCTTTCAGATTGTCTAAAGCAATTCTTAGGATGTCATATTCTGCCTCGTCCTTGTATCTCTGATGTTCGGGGTCATGTGTCAAGTTCATTCCAAGTATTTCTCCGATTTGCTCAATACTAAGAACATCATCAACTGTAAGGATTCCGACAATCACTTTATCAAATAAATCAAATGGAATCGCAAGAGTGCAATCAGCAGTGTATTTTACAGAAGAATACAACCAGTCAAAATTTGCATAGCCCAAATACTTTTCAGTAAGTGACTTCTCCTGAAAAATCTCTGAGTATATTTCTATGTCAGTTTTTGAAATCATCTAAGAAGTTTACTAAGTGTATTTGCTTCAATAATTTTTCCTCGCTTCTGAATTTCACTAATAGCATTCTTGTAAAGAGGCTTGCCCTTGGTGTCAGTAAATTGTTCAAAGAAATTTTTGTTGCCAACAACGATTAATAATCGTTTTGCCCTTGATAACGCAACATTCAATCGTTGTGGAAGTTTAGCAAATCCGATTTCATTATTTGTTGCAACCACATTTCCACCATCTTCTTTAATGAGTGAAATGTTTAGCTTCTCTTTCATTCTCTGAAAATCATTCTTAAACATCGATTGCTTATTGCTTCTTACTGTTGAAACAATAATGATATTCCTTTCCATCCCCTGAAATTTATCTACTGAATTTATTTTTAATGGAATTCCAATACCAGTAAGTTTACTTTTCAATTTCTTTTTTTGCTCACCATAAAATGTAATAACACCAATTTGTTGTTCTTGTAATCGCTTAAAATCATCCTTTATAAAATTCCAGTGAGAAATAAATTCATTAAACCCTTCGGCTCGTTTTAGAAGCTTAATTACATTCTGAACAGTTTCAATTTCCTGTTCGTTGATTACAGATGTTCCTTCTCTTCTTTCTACACCTTCCACATTTACCCAAATCGTATGAACATCAGGACTTACAAAATCTTTTAGATGAAGTCCATGATGTCTTGAAAAAACATTGTCAGGTTTTTTTAAATTTCCTGATGCGTAATTTTCATTTGCCCCTTGCTTTAATTCGTCTGCTGGCTCTAAACCTCCATCATCCGAATAGAATTGTTTAATCACTTCATTGATGTCGGGGTGCATTCTGTATTGAATATTGCACCTTGCAAAAATTGTAGGTGATATATTTTCATTCAAAATCATCCTCTCAAACTGTGAGGTTTCTAAAAATTCTTGGTCAATTTCTTCCGCTAACTCAGTTGCTCCTGCTTCTTCCAGAGCTTCCTTAAAGTCTTTTTCATTTAACATCGGTGGTAACTGTCTGTGGTCGCCAATTACGATTGAACGCTTACCAAAACACAAAGGCAGCAACATTTCAGGCGGTGTCGCTTTGCTTGCTTCATCCATTATTACCGTATCAAATAAAACGGTGTTACTGTGATTAATTTGGAGCAATGCTTCTGTGTTGTTTTGAAATCCAAATCTTGCTACTAACCTTGGGATTTTGTTAGAGTTAGGGTATTTTTCATTCAAGAATTTTAACTCATTCAATTCATTGAAAAAAATTGTTTGAATGAAAGTATAGGTAGGTTTTTTTAAAAGCCCTGACAACTCATGTGGTTTTATTCTTAGCCGCCTGCAAATTTTATCTTCAATTGAAAAGTCATCATTTTCAAAACCATTATCTATTTGGCTTTTTATTTCTTTGAAACTTTCTTCATATTTTTTTTCCTTTAAGTAAGAAATAAACAGCTTTTGAAGGGACAACTTTGAGTATTCATTTTTGAATGAAAAACTTCCGCTTGAACTACAAGTTGAACCAATAATGTTGCTGTATTCAAAGTATTTTTCTTTGAATAATATTTTCACTTCGGGTTTAGGGTATGAAAGTTCCAAAGCCCAATCTTTCAAAGCAGCAGCATACTTAGGGTCTGTATTTTTTGCCCTGCTTGCAATTCTTTTCATCCAATCTTGCACTGCATTGTTTTCAACGCTGTTTTTTTCAGCATCTTCTTCAAAGTCTTCGTCATAGTCCTCTGTTATTATTTCATCGTCAATTTCCTCTGCTATGTATGTGCTGTCAAGCCAAGACATGATTCTGTCAACGGAATATTTTGCTCCTTCTTCATCCATCTTTCCAACTTTTCCGAACCGCAGAGGTTTTATCAGTGTAGTAAAGTCAACTAAATTTTGATTCACTCCTTTAGTATTAAGCAAACGGTCTAATGCGTTGTCAACTGCTAAATTGGTTTCCGAAGTGAGAAGTATTTTATGCTTTGGATTCTGACTTATTATTTGCCAAATGATTTCTGCAATTACCGTTGTCTTCCCCGTTCCGGGTGGTCCTTGAAGTAGAGCCAAGTCCGAACAATGGATTGATGCTAACACAGCCTTTCGTTGGCTTTCGTTAAGTTTTAGTAGTTCATTGTTTTTTACTTGGTGATAAAACTCTGAACCGACTGTTACTTTGTTTTCATCTACAATAGGGCTTGCCTTTGAAGTATCAATTAAAAATTCTCCTAAATTTTTGTTTGCGGCTTTGCCGTTGGGTTCATCAGTAGGGTTTGTGATTTTTTTAACCGCATCCACCAGCCAATTTATTTTCGCTTCATCCCCTGGAAGGCTTGCTTGAATTACAGATAGCTTTTCACTTTTTTTGCTTTTCAAAAAAGTAAGAACTTCTTCTGCCTTAGCTTTATCAAAAGGAAAATTGTTCGGCAAATACAAAACTATCTTTTTCAGATTGGAAGATCTGGTGTTGAGTTTACCAAGGTAAACAGGCCTCTCTAACCTTTTCCTTGTTATGGTGACTTCTTCATCAGATTCTTCCTTCTTTTTGTTTAAATCCCCTACAAACTCAGCACCTCTTAGTTTTTTTAACTTGTCATAGAATAATTGCTTCTGTGTTTTTTTAGCAATGAAGTTTGTCTTTACCTTAAACTTGAATTGCGGATGAGAAGGTGATATGGCCATTTGAAATTTCCGCAACTGTCGTAAAAACTTTGTGTATTCTTCTCTCTCCTCACTTGTTTCAAAGTCAAACGAAATGGAATTTCTTGTCGGGTTATATTCAATAACATCTTTGTAAGGAATCAAATCCCTTTTGAGTGATAACTCAAAAGACTCATCAAATTTATTTTCGTTAAAGTTGTTATCAAGTTTGTATGAATAAAATTCTCCATTGCTAATTTGTTCAACCTGATTACTAACTTTTCCTTTTGACCGTAATTCATATTTGTCCATCAGTTCCCTTGGCAATCGTATTGGGCTTGTTCGGTAAGAAGCGATTATTAGTAAATTACTTTCCTTGTCAAGTTTTGCAAACAAATAACTTAGACCAATTGATTTAAGATAACGGTTAATTTCAAAATCAATTCTGTTTTCAATTTTAATAAATGCTGTGATGTCATTTTCCCTTTCAAATGTTTCCGCAAACTGAGATTTAATTAATGGGTCTAAAACTTTCTCAATTTCTTCTTGTGTAAGAAAAATAGTTCCGTCTGGTTCAAACAAATATTTTTTGGGAATACCAGAAATATCTAACGCTGGTTTAATGCCATATTCTTTCAATGCTGCTTCTAATGGTTGATACTCTGATGTAATTGTTTCCTTAATGTTGAAAGAAACTTCATAAGAGGTCATTGGCTTTCCATTAGCATCCTTGTAAGGAAGTGATACAAGTTTCCATTCTGGTTTTCCAACAATCTCAATTGGCTCTTGCAATTTTTGAATAATTGCTTTCTGTGCTTCAATCCATTTGAACCAAATTTCTTGCTGACTTTGAATGTTTATGTTGGAAACAACTGTCTGCCTGCAAACACTTTTATAAAGTTCTTCAAACTCATCTGAACCGATGTTGGCTCTGCCTCCCTCATTGAAATCAATGATTTTTACAAAACAATTTTCGGATTTGCTCTTGTCTGGCTGTGGTATTATTAAAGCGGTTCTGTAAATTGTTTTTTTCTTCTTGTCAACCACTGCCTGATATGTGTTCGCAACAGCATACCATTTTACAATTGCTTCAAGCTGTCCGTTGAGTGTAGGTATAAGGATTTTATGTTCCGATTCACTTATCTTTTGAAAATGACATGGAAGTTCTTTTCCTGTTACATCTGCTTTAATCTGGTCAATGGAGAAATCATTCAGTTTATTAAACTCAATAGCATCATCAGGCGTTAGCCTGATGATGATTTCTATTGGGTCTAATCCATAATTGATTTCTTGTGGCATTACAATTCAAATGTAGAAGTTTCAGTAAAGCGTAGGATGAAGTGGCTCTTTTTGTTTTGCCTTCGGGTTGGCTTGAGTGTAAGCGGCAAAACAAAATGTGCCACTTGTGCGGGTGGCAAAAAATTAAAAAACAAAAAATGTGCGATGGCAAAAAATAAAACTTCATTGCAGTGGCTGTCTTGTCGGGCAGTCAGGTCGCTTGGTTTATGTAAAAATGCTCGTTTCATGTCTGTTAGTTAAATAGTTGCACTGTCGCCATAGGGTTTCCGCTAACGGTTTGGCGCTTGGCGCAGTGGCGGATTTCGGAGCACTAAACTGTCAATACACCACAAAAGTTGATACGAGGTAGAATGTTCAATTAACCACATTACCCGCCATTGAGCCAAACGCCTGTTGGCAGCTGGTGTTCTTTCGTCCGTTTTTGTAAACCATTGTCTGTGTTGGGTTTGAGTGTCATTGTCTGTTTGCTTTTTTGTCTGTCTGTGTTGGGTTGTGCGTGGCGTTTTTTATTTTTTTGAAGGGTCGGGAAATTTTTTAAAAACAATTTTTCTTGCGTTGGTTTTGCAAGCTCTTTGACAAAGCTTTGGTCTGCGGGTTGGCTTGTGAGGCTTTGGCAATGTGCTTGCAAATAGCGTAGGCTTACATTTTAAATCCTTTCTTCTGTAATTTTGTTAAATACTTTGTTACTTTTTGTTGGTTGTCATAATCATTTTCTTGTTTTCCGTTCACAATATCGTGCAGCAAATCTGTTTCTTCTTGCGTTAATACTTCTTTGTCCAGTGACTGATTAAAACTTATCATTTTTCTCATTAGTCCAAGGATGAGCTCGTCTTTTTGTTCGTCTTCAAGTTTTGGCTTTTTCAACGCAACCCACTTGCCAGCAAATTCTTCTGCTTTCTGTAATAGTTCCTCGTTATATTTAGCAACGATGTCAAGTATTTCAACTCCTTTTTGATATTCATCGTCTGCTAAAATTCTATTTTGTCTTAGTTTGAAAGCAATATTAGAAACAACTGTTTGCTTTATAGTGTCAAGCAATTCGCTGTCTTTACCCCACTGTAAAATTTCGTTCCAAAGTGCGGGTGGAATTGATTTAATTACTGCTTTGTTTTGTTCTAATTCTTCTTCTTCAATATCAATTTCCGTGTTTCGTTTTGGTGGGTTTTTCTGGTCAATTAAATCCGCTTTAATGTTTTTGAGATTAAAATTCCATTTGTGATTTTTTACTAAATCCCAACATTCTTCCTTTTTAGCTTTTTCAATGTAGTGTTGACCGTTGTATGTTTCAAGTATGAATTGGTTGACTTGTTTCATTAACTCAAAAATGAAATCAGAAAGTTCTGGAGAAACATCTTGATTTTTCCAAATTTTGAATAGGTCAAGTTGATTTTCAGTAATGATATTCAATAAAGAAAGTGTGTATGGAACAACAACTTGTTTCATTTCTCCAATGCTGTTTGGCTTAATTCCATATCGTTTATCAGCGTTTTTGAAAAGAATACACTTTGCAATCGCATCCTCAAAATAAACATTGTTTATTTTTTTAACGTTTTCAGACAAATTATTACCAATAAATTGAGCATAGTTTTTCTCGTTACCACGAACAACTATATGAGGGCCGATTACTAACTTTTTCCCGTCATAAACTTCTTGGTAAGAGTTAATGTATTTTGCCAACTCAACTTTTGAGAACATTTGTTTTTTTGGATATTTCCTGTCAAATGCAGTTTGAAGTGCTTTAGTTCGTCCTTCTCTACTTCGCAAAGTTTTATATTGTCCTCTTGCACGTTCAAAAAACCAAGATGTTTGAATATTGCTTGTTGCTGTGATTGGCGATAAAATATATCGTGATAATTTTTCAAACGCAACTAAAGCTGGGTTGTTTGCTGAAAAGTCAGCATTATTCACTTTGTTTTGTGTATTTGCGTACTTTGAAATGAGAGATACAATGTCACTATATTCTTCGGGATTTTCAATTACTGAAAATTTTACCTGAACAAATATTTTTGAAATATCTGCTCTGTCTTTCTTTGCTGTGTTATAAATAGAGGCAGTTGTTTGACCACCATTTACGATTTGTAAATTTCTTATTTTAGAAATATAACGCCCTGAATCATCTAATTCAATATGGTCAGCAGTTGCTGCTATACCATTATTGTATGCAAAAAACTTTTCTGGCTCATTTCGAATCGTACTTCGGATACCATAATTTACACTATTTCGTCCACCTACTTGTAAGAATGAACGAACATTTTGTTCCAATAATCTTGCTCCATAACGCTCATATAATTTCGCTAAACAAGTTCCTGGTAATATTGCAATGTATGCTTTAAAATTGGGATTTATTTCAGAAGCAGGTAAACAAGGGACTTCAAATTTTTCTCCATCAAAATCGTTCAAATCTATTTCAATAGGAACTCTGGATTGTTCGGAAATTTTATATAAAAAATGAATGTCGATTACTCTATAAAAAATATTGTAATTGTTGATTTTATCATTTTTCGGAAAATCGCCTTTATACTCTCCGTCAGTCAAAATAATTACATTTACACGAACAAGATTTTCTTTAATTTCATCATAGTTTGCTAGTGTGTTTGCTAATTGAAAAATCTCTGAGGATTCTTCAATTTCGTTTACATATTCTTTGCTAACGCATTTGTTGAAGAAATTGGAAATCCTCTTTTGAGCCGTTTCAATTTCTGCTTTTGATGTAGTAGATATTTCATCAGTTCCCTTGTAAACTGTAACGAATAAGTCAAGGGTTTCATAATTGTCTGATATAGCAAAACCATTAATTTGATGCTGGTTTTTTGTTCCTATTGCCTTTTTATCAAAAGCCAAAATTGCATTTTCTGTTTCACCAGCATCGGCAAGATTATTAAGTGCAATTTGAGTGAATATTTGCTCAGAATTTCCTCCATCTTCTTCACTTAACTGAGTTACTCTTATGTCTTGGCTTAGACTTTGATAATATTTTGAAACTTCTTTTTCCATTTGAATTAAGGTATTACCGTGTTAAACACTTGGGATTCACTAATTGAAAAAGTTGAACATTGAGACAAAATAATTGAATACTTAACATCACCAACACCAACGCGTAAATCATTTTCTTCAATTCTCGGAAAATCTTTTTCTACTTTATAGAATTCATCTTGGCGAATGTGATAGCCTATATTTTCATATAAATGACGTTGCAAATCAAAATATCCAACTTCGTATATTTTACTTTTAAACTTGTTTAGAGCAATTATTTCAGCCCTTAAAACATCTATTACTGAATCTACTATATCGTTCAGTGTTTCGCCTGAATTTTGTTGCTGTTCCAGCGAAATATGATACAAAAACAAATCCTCTAGGTTTGATGTGTCTAATTGCCTTTCACTACTAATTTGAACTTTTTGATGATTGTTGCCGTGCGTAGTTTTTACCTCCACTGCCCAAGAACCACTTTGAAAATCACGAATTTGTTTTTCGGTACCAGTCCAAGTATTTACAATAGGAAGAAAGTTGTTTGTTGTCTGTAAGAACTTTCTCAAAAAATAAAGTTCTCCAAACAATCCTCTTTGTTCCTCTGGTATTAAACCTTGCAAACCAATTTTGGTGAACAATGATTTCCATTTCTCAAAACGATTTAGAACTTCACGAATGATTCTTTTTTCGTTGGTTTCTTCTGAAATACTTGCAATTAAATCTTCACAAAGAACAGCGAAAATGTCTTTGTGCTCAAAATTGAGCAGTTTGAATATCAAAATGTTTTTGTCTGCTTCATTTGGTGAAGCAAATAAGTCAACTTGAATTTCCTGCAAGTTTGAAAAATTAGAAATGTTTACTTCCGTAGTTTTGCTTATTGCAATATAAATACACAAAAATTTTTCTGGATGTTGCAAAGCAATATATACATCGGGTTTTACTGCACCTGAATATCTGCGAAACAACAAACCGCTAATAAGTGATTTATCGTTTGCTAAGTCATCCCATATTTGTTTAATCTTCATCTGTATTGTCGTTTTCTACATCATCGTTAATGTCAAATCTTGAAAGTAATTGTTCGTGAACTGCAAATTGAACAGTTGGATTTACAATACTTCTTGG
>Ga0116143_10005418_pt1 | contig 11510 bp, 10 predicted proteins | sample AD_UKC034_MetaG_FD_89745 | JGI IMG/M metagenome (GOLD analysis project Ga0116143, IMG submission 89745) | Active sludge microbial communities of municipal wastewater-treating anaerobic digesters from USA - AD_UKC034_MetaG | ecosystem: Engineered > Bioreactor > Anaerobic > Digestate | place: USA...
CTCTTTTTTTATCAGTTTTACATCAGTAATGGTCATTGTCTTGTCCACTGCCTTGCACATATCATAGACAGTCAGCAGGGCCACAGTCACGGCCGTCAGCGCCTCCATCTCCACACCGGTTCTTCCGGTGCACCTGACAATGGCAGTCGCGAGTAGGCCCTTTTGGTCAGCCTCCAGTGACACCCTCACCTGGTCAAGTGTAATATTATGACAGAGTGGTATCAGAGTGCCGCACTGCTTGGCTGCCTGTATGCCGGCTATCTCTGCCACGGTGATGACATCGCCTTTCCTCATCATATTTTCCTCCACCAGCCTGAGTGTCTCAGGCTTCATCTCTATTCTCCCTGATGCGGTGGCTGTGCGGTGCTGTTCCGGTTTTTCACCGGTGTATACCATATGGGCTCTCCCGCTCTCATCAGTGTGTGTCAGCTTATTCATCTGTTATCCTCCGATATTATAAAAGCCATTAATGTGATTTACGCTTCCCTTTTCAGGCTTGGCAGCCACTGCCCTGCGCAGAGCCTCCTCTGCCCCCAGTTCCCGTATGCTGAATCCGATATCGCTGAAGAGGCAGGGACGGAGCATCCCTTCAGGTGTCAGTCTCAGTCTGTTGCATTTGGCGCAGTGGCCGCCGCTTCCGCCATGGACCACGGAGAAGGTCCCCGTTTCAAGGTCCATCTGCCTGATGAACCTCACCTCCAGTCCCTCCTTGACACAGTATTCAGCCACCGCCCGTGCCTCCTCCTCATCGGGGGTACTCTTAATGACACAGTTGATCTTCACAGGTCGTAATCCTGCACGCTGTGCCGCTTCTATGCCTTTCAGCACAGCATGCACATCGCCACCGCGGGTAACATACCTGTACTTCTCCGGATCAAGGGTATCAAGGCTCACGTTAACCCTCATCAGTCCTGCCTCCGCCAACTCCTCAGCATAGTCAGCCAGGAAGATACCGTTTGTGGTCATTGAGAGATCATTGATCCCCTCTATCTCCGAAAGCATCCTTACCAGTGTAGTCACTCCTTTTCGTACCAGGGGTTCACCGCCGGTAATACGCACCTTATTGATGCCGGAATCAACTGCCACCCGGGTAAAAGTGGTTATCTCATCATAGGTGAGTATATCCTCATGCCTGATGAGCTTCACTCCCTCTTCGGGCATGCAATAACGGCACCGCAGGTTGCACCTGTCAGTGACTGAGATCCGCAGGTATGTTATATTTCTGTTAAATCTGTCTAACACTTACCATCTCTCCTTTCTGTATCCAGCTCTGTCCGCGTGGAATGGTTATCACTCCCCATGTGCCCGTAAGTGCAGAGATATGTGCCGAGCCATGATACTCTACCGGCATCACCTCGCCGGCAGGGGTGATAATGCAGGGTATCCATGAGAGTCTCTCTGCTCTCTTGCGCGAGTAGTCTGTTGCCAGTGGCAGCTGCAACACTGTAGCTGCCTCGGTCACTCCAACCATTTTGTTGATAAAAGCTCTCACCATCACCTCAAACTGCACCAGGGTGGAAACCGGGTTTCCCGGCAGGCCGAAGAGGGCCTTTTTCTCCCCGGTACAAAAGGTCAGGGGCTTGCCGGGCTGCATGGCTACCTGGTCAAAATGGATAGTCAGGCCAAGTGATCGCATCACAGCGGGCACCAGATCGAAATCACCGAACGATACACCGCCGGAGATGAGTACCACATCATTCTCTTCCAGTGCCTTTTTCATCAGTGAGCAGATAGCTTTCTCCTCATCGCGGGCTATACCGTAATATTTGCCAATGGCACCTGCACGTGCCACCTGTGCCATCAGTTGCAGGCCATTGCTGTTGCGTATCTGGGCTCCCGCCGGCACACGGTCGGGTTCCACCAGCTCATTGCCGGTACTGATGATCCCCACCGTGGGCCTGACACTTACCGTCACCTCAGTGACACCCACTGAAGCCATGACAGCTATATCCTGTGGCCTGATGTAATGGCCGGGGCGCAGTACCGTCTGGCCGTTCATGATATCCTCTCCCGCCCTGGCTATATTGTCATTACCCGGTCTACCGGTAAACCTGACCTGTCCGCCCGGCAACTCTTCGCTATCCTCGAGCATGAAGACATAACCGGCGCCTGCAGGTACCGCTGCGCCGGTCATTATGCGGGAGCAGGTGCCCGGCGTAACCTCCTTAACGGGCATGGAGCCGGCAGCGATTGTCTCAATAACCGTAAGCTCATGCCCGAGCTCCTCATGACGGCATGCATAACCGTCAACAGCGCTCTTGTTCCAGGGCGGCATGTCCATGTCGCTCCGCACGGGCTCTGCCAGGGCACGCCCTGCCGCATCAGCCACTGCCACCTTCTCTTTTCCCAGACGGAAATAATTTTCCGTCACTATCTTAAATGCTTCTTCAAATGTAATCATCATCTCAGTATTCATTTTTTTCTTCTCCGTTGCCCACAAGTCTGAGAGACTCAGGTCGGAATGATACAATCACCTGCTCCCCAGTAACAAACTTCAGGGCTTCCATCTCACGGTGAGTGATGTCAGCGTAGAACCGGTCGCCTCCATTGACGGTAATCTCATACCCTGATGGTGACGGCACAATGTCTTCGATGACGCCGTGGATATTGTTTATCTGCACGCCTGCCGCCCCCTGCCTGGTGACCAGCACCTCCCCGGCAGCCAGTATCATCAGTCCGGACGAGGGATAATCGCCCTTCGTCAGCCTGAACTTTGTCCTGTTGTCAGTGATGCATGACCAGCTGTTATATGACTTGACGAAGGTTACCCGGAAGAAATTTTTTATCCCGGCGTAGCGTGCCACGAACCTGTTTACCGGGTGATTGAAGACCTCCGCCGGGGTGCCGTCCTGTATTATCCGGCCGTTGTGCATCACCCCTACCCGGCTGGCCAGGCTGACTGCTTCGCCAAAGTCATGGGTTACATGCACTATGGTCTGACCGTTGCGGTTGAGGCGGCGGAGCATGCGCCTTATGCTGTCCTTGAGGCTGGCGTCAACAGAAGCCATCGGCTCATCCAGAAGCAGTATCTTCGGGTCAGTCACCAGCGTACGGGCCAGGGCCACTCTCTGTTTCTCTCCCCCGGAAAGGTTGCCCGGCCTACGCAGGAGGAGATCGGTGATATTCATCTCCTCAGCTGCGCGTTGTACCCTGTCAATCCTCTCCCTGAGCGGCATATTCCTGAGCTTAAGGGGATACATTATGTTGTCCTTGACCGTATAATGCGGGAACAGCGCAAGATCCTGGAAGACAAGTCCTATACCACGGTCCTGCACTCTCTTGCGGGTTATATCCTCGCCTTCGAGGAATATGCTGCCCTTATCCGGGTGCGTCAGGCCACATATGAGCTCCAGGAGCTGTGTCTTGCCTGCTCCGGAGCGGCCCAGCAGAACATAGTATTCACCACGCGTCACCTCAAGGGATATCTCCCTGAGACAGAATGAGTCAAGTCTCTTGCACAGTTGTTCAGTCCGTAACATCCTCCTCCTTTCTGAACAGCTCCCGCCGTTCTGTTGCAAGCACCCTGAAGAGTACAAAGAAGAAGAGTGCGACGAGAATAAATAATATCGATGCCGGCCTGGCAGCGCTGAGGCCATAGGTATTGAACCGGTCATAGATAAGTACGGGGGCTATCATCGGGTGGTAGGCGATGATAACCACAGCCCCGAACTCGCTCATGCCGCGGGCAAACATCATGATGAACCCCGAGACCACCGATCGCCATGCCTGTGGCAATGAGATGGTAAAGAATATCCTTGTTGGCGAGGCGCCGAGCATCAGTGCCGCTTTCTCAGTGCGTTCGGGTACGGCGGCAAAGCCGTCGCGTGCAGCGTTGATGAGGAAAGGAAGGCTGACAAAGGCCATTGCCATGGCTATACCTGCGCCATTGTTGACAAGCAGTATGCCAGCCTTCTGGGCAGCGCCGCCCAGGAGGCCGTCGCGTGACAGGAAGCCGAGCAGGGCAATGCCGGCTGCCGTATGGGGCAGCACTACGGGCAGGTCAATTATTCCCTGGACCACGTTCTTCAGCGGGAATCTCCTTCGTGCCATGATCCATGCCAGAGGCACCGCGCCTATGGCGAAAAGAAATGTTGCCGCAAAAGCGATGGCAAGGGTATACCAGACACTGCGTCTGACAGCGGGGTCAGCGGCGGTGCTCCTCATCTCACCCACAGAGGTGTCTATGAGCATGCCTGCCAGGGGTGCAATGATAAAGAGCAGCACCAGCGATGCCAGGATGGCGAAGATCCAGTTGAAGAGCGAATGTCGTCTCATGATGCAGCCATTATTCGGAGCCGGGCGCCAGGAATCTGCGCAATGAGGCCGGAACGGGTTCAGGATCATCGGCCACGGCAGGGGTAAGCGGCTCCTGGCCGCACTCTCTGAAGATCCTCTTGCCTTCTTCGCTGAGCATGAACTCAAAAAAACTGGTTGCCAGCTCCTTCTGCGGCGCACGGTCAAGAACGGTGCCGGAGTAGCTGATATAATCGCCCCGCACCTCCGTGCGCTGCCCCGGAGCATCACCGGGGATCATGCATGAGACGGAAGCATAATGCTCTGTAAGGTCCGGAGATGACAGATTGATCTCATCAGGGAGCTCAAGGTATCTGAATCCGTGCTGAACCGCCACTGATCTGTACTGGAACATGTAGTCTATCACTCCTGATGAAACAAGAGCCACCAGGTCAACCTCCTTGGGCCTGATGTACTCCTTGTCCTTGCCCAGCAGTGAATCGGCCAGCCCGGGCCTGCCGTACAGCTCCTCAGCCAGGTGAGCCACGAAGACTGTCCGGTAGCCGCAGGGATCAGCATCAGGATCGGCACGGCCCATGATGACGTCATCCTTCAGCAGTATGTCAGCCCAGTTATCCTCACGGAAGATCGAAGAATATGCCGACTCAGGCCGGAAGGCAATAACTATCTCGTTGGTAGCATACCGGATATTCCATGAAGCATAATCCGGAACAAGCATGCTGCTGACCACGAAATGATCAGCAGAGAGCATGATGTCACACTCCTTGCCCAGGTCGGTGATCTTGCGGGCTGTATGAAGGCTTCCGGCAGCCTCGCTGAGTACCCTGACACCCTGATTCTCATCCATAAAGGCAGCAGCCAGCTCCCTGACAGGCACCGAGAGGCTCCCGGCATGGAAGATAACAAGCTTCTTTTCGCTTTTGCCGCCTCCACAACCTGACATGGTAATGATCAGGATCATCAGTGATGCCAGGGTGCTTCTCATTTCATGCCGTTTATCTCATTAATACGATTGAAAAAGACCTTGGCTATGCTCTTCATGGCAATGTCGGTCTCATGACGGAGGCTGTTATAAGCCCTCACCAGTTGCACTCCCTTTTCGGACAGTACAGTCCTGCCGCCGGCGGCGCCACCGCGACGCTTTTCCGTCAGCATGAAGCCAAGATGTCTCTCCACCTCATTGAGCATACCCCAGGCCTTGCGGTAGCTCATACCGAGATTTCTTGCAGAGGCTGTCAGTGAGCCGGTCTGATCAAGATCAAGCAGCAGATCGAATCCCTCTCCGTCAAGAATGCGCTCTTTCCCGATGGTCTCAAGCCACATCTCGTACCTGAGGAAGATATCGTAGTAAGGTTCTCCCTTATGTCCAGCCATAAGTCTCCCGGATCACTTGTAGATACACCTGTAGGCTGCCGGCTTCGCCAGATTCACCCTGAATCGTTGATTTGCAGGCACCACGAATGTCTGAAAGGGCTCATAGCTCTTCCAGGTGGTCTCACCGGGAAGGAGGACGGCCATGGAACCGGATATTACTGTCATATATTCTATTGTTGTGGTGCCGAACTCATACTCACCGGCATCCATCACACCTGCGGTAACCCTGCCATCCTCGTTCTCCAGCGCCAACGATTTGACGTTACCGTCGAAATACTCATTTACCTGTATCATCTCCTGATTCATTTGATGTCCGGCAAATTTACATTTTTTGCATAACGCTGGCAAACCCGGGGGAGATTTGGGATTGTCATTTGTCGATTGTCGATTTTTGCGATATGATTTGGGGAATATGCCCTGGATTCATGCAGGCAGCTAAATAAGTTACGTCAATATTTTTAGCATATATTTGCAGCAATTATAATTCAGGTATGAAAGTCAACAAACCCCTCAGGAGATTGCTCAGACTGATAAATCTTGAAAGCGATCTTGACGAATATGAAAACATTCATGAGACCATTGAGAAGGAACTCGTTTTCAAGGGCACCAACCTGTGGATCCTGGTCTTTGCCATTCTGGTGGCCTCGGTGGGATTGAACATGAACTCCACCGCCGTGATCATTGGCGCCATGCTCATCTCGCCGTTGATGGGGCCCATCAACGGAATAGGCTACAGCATAGCCACATATGACTTTCATCTCTTCAGACAGGCGGTCAAGAACTTCAGCTTTGCCGTTGCCGCCGGTCTGGTAGCATCCACCGCCTATTTTGCCATCACCCCAATTTCCACTGCGCACTCAGAGCTGCTGGCAAGGACAAGCCCCACCATCTACGACGTGCTTATTGCCTTTTTCGGCGGCATGGCAGGCATTGTGGCCATCACCAGCAAGAAGAAAGGCAATGTGATCCCCGGCGTGGCCATAGCCACTGCCCTCATGCCGCCGTTGTGCACTGCCGGTTACGGGCTTGCCACCGGTCAGTTCCCCTATTTCTTCGGCGCACTCTACCTTTTCACCATCAACAGTGTTTTTATAGCCATCTCAGCGCTTCTGATATCACAGATCCTCAAGCTCCCAATAAGAGGGACCATAGATGAGCTCCAGAAGAAAAGGATCAACAGGATGATATCCCTGGTAATGGCCATGGTGCTTATCCCCAGCATCTATTTCGGATATAAGCTGGTACAGAAGGAGAACTTCACAGAGCATGCAATAAGATATATTGAAAACATAAGCGTGGTTGAGGGCAACTATCTTCTCAAGCATGAGATAGATCCCAAGACACGCACAATACAGCTTGTCTATGGCGGCACCTCGCTCACTGAAACACAGAAGGAAGAGATCATTTCCCGGGCAGATGATTTTTCGCTGAGGGATGTGACCATTGATTTCAGGCAGGGATTTTCCTATGCTGACATAGCCCTGAAGAACAGCGAGGTGGAGACCCTCAAGGCTGAGATCAACCGTTTGAACCTGTTGATCAGGGAACGTAATACTACCCTTCAGGGAATCATCGCCACACAGGAGAAGGGAAAGGAGCTGCTCACGGAGATGGAGGTCCTCTACACCCAGATATCAGAGGTATCCTATTCGCAGACCCTGAACTATGTCAAAGGAAGGGAAGCTCCTGACACCATGGCCCTGGTGATGGTAACCACCACGGGAAAAGATCTCTCTGCAAAAGAGAAAGAGCAGGCGGAGAGATGGCTCTCCACCAGGCTCAAGTCTCAGAAGATAAAGGTCTATTTCACCAACCGGCCCTGACCTAACGTATTACTGACGGCCGTTTAATGACCTGCTGCGGCTTTGCCCTGGGTATGTTTTTATCACCCTGCATTGATGGCCTGCCGGAGGATTGTTCATTTATGTCAGGCATGTTCTCCATGCCCAGTTTCTCAATGATATTTGCCGGTGCAGTGCATGAGGCACATTCAGTTGTATGATCTGAATACCCCAGATCCCTGCCCTTATATACGTATGTCACCATTTCGAACGGATGGTGCCTGTTTTTGAGCGGATTCAGGGCATCACCAGGTGATGAATATGCATAGGTGACGCTCCACGGTCCGGTGGAGGCGACAGCTGCTCCCGGGTGACCGTCCAGGGGTGCCAGCGGAGCCTCTTTTCTGAACCACACCTTCGCTTTGGTGGCATCAGGAAATTCAGGCACCTGTTGGGGCATTGTCAGAGATGCATGGGGAGCCCCTGCACCCCTGAGGAGGGTGACGGTGCCTTCCGGGGCCGTCTCACCATGGAGGGCGCTGACAACCACAAAGCTGTTCGCAGCCGAGAAGGTTTCACTCCCAGCCCTCACAGAGGCATCAAAACCTTCATGCTCTATGGCGGAGACCATCAGACCCTCGGTCTCAATCCAGTCTGACTCTACGGTGAAGCCCTCCACCTCTATGCGCGCCTTTACCCTCTGGCCGGGCGCGAAAGCCAGTCCACTGACGGCGTACAGTCCAAGGGGCGAGCTGACCATTCCCCTGTTGGGACTTATCCTCCCTGCCTCAGAGGGTACTGATGACGGAACCCCGGCTGCCTGCCTGACAGCTGTCTGTGAGGCAGAAGCCTGTGCTGCCCTGGCAGCTGCCGCTGAGGGTGCAGCAGCGGCACCTGCAGCCGTTGTGCGCTGAGCTGTTCCGGTGGTCTTGCTGCCGCCGGCCGGCGCTGTTGCCTTTCCATCGGGGGAGAGACCCGTTGAGGGCCTGCCCGTAAAGGTAGCCACCGGCATCTCACGGGTAATGAACTCTATGGGGCCTCTGTAAACGATGAGGTTGTTCCTGAACTCATTCAATCTTTTTACAACCTCCTGCTGAGGCATCACCTGCCGGTAACGGTCGGCTGCCGTACTGCCTGCAAGCGCTGACGCTGCTGCCGGCGCTGCTCCCTGGCCGGCACCCGCCATCCTGGCCCATTTGCTCTTCGAACCGGCCACTGAACCGCTGGCTACACCTGTGAAATAATCTGCCGAATAGAGCCTGACCTCACTGAAGGGGATAGTGACATCCACAGCAGGACTGGCATTGGGTACTCCCGGCAGCCTGACACTTACACGGTCACCCTTCCTGAGAGGCACGTTCCCTGCAACAAAGACTCCATCCTGACCTGCCGTTGCCGAATATTCATCCCTGGCATTGCCGCCATGATCAACTGCCACAGTAAGGCTGCCCTGGTAAGGCACCGTGTCCATCACCCCTGCTGCCCTGCCAGGCACCAGACTGTGTATCTCACCTGCGACATAATCGCCCCATGCACAGGCCTCATGGATGATCATGCTGTAACCGTGATAATCAGGTTGCTGGTACTTCCAGAGTGAGTAGTAGTGATCTATGAGAGTGAACTTCTTTGAGACCACCTTACCTCCTGCCTTGAGCCTGAGCCCCACATCAGCATCGAGAGTCATGCCGTCAGTGGCCACTGTACCCTCCATGCCTCCGTTGACATAAACGTCGAGAGCATTATAACCCTTGACCTTCAGATTGGCAGTGCATTGAAAACCTGCAAAAGCTTTCATCTGTGAGGTGATATTATAGTCTATGTCGCACCATGAATCAATGGTTGAGATATTTCTGATACTGGTGGGAATATACCAGAATGTGCCGCCGCTGGCTCCCATGGCCATCTCAATGCCCTGATGGATCTCCACTGCAAGGGTGACATGCCCCTCAAGAGTTGTAAGGATAAAGAGACCTATCTCACATTTGCCAAGGTCTGACATCTTTATCTCCGTTCCCCATATCGGCGTCTTTGCTTCCTCCTTAAGCTTCATGCTGGTATAGATCTTCATGTCAACCTGCTCAGAGGCAAGGAAAACAAGCCTGTATCCGTTGTTCTTCGAGTATTTCCCCTCAACACGCGGATTGGTAAGCAGTATCTGCCCTACGAGGGTCACCACAAGAGAGTCGTCATCTGTCTTGTCAATCAGGAAGCTGACGCTGTCAAACTGCAGGTTAACTGCATACTTGTTGTTGAGCTGCAACGAGCTCTCCACCACACCCTGTGCCAGCGAAACAGTGTTGGCCAGAGTCACGGGCACCTCCTGCTCCGGAACTTCTATGTCCTGAAAGACTGCTGAAAGTGTGGGCCGGAGGGCAAGCATGGACTGGTCGTCTACCGGCTCTGCCTGCATCACCAGGTCGCTGACAGGATCAAGATAGACTGAGTCAGGACTGGGTCTGAAGGCGCCGCCTGAAAGGTCAAGAATACCATCCTGCCTGAGCCTGATGCTGTTCTTCTGTGCGGGTGTCAGCATCCTGACGTTGGGTGCCAGCTCATAACGGACGTTTTTAAATGCTCCCGGCTTCTCACCGCGTGCCATTGCACGTACTGCTGCCGGATGGAGAGGCTGATCTGCCTGCTGGACATCCTGAACCCTCACAACGCCGTCAAACATTACGGCATTGTTGATCTTTAGCTGCTGGGCAGTCAGGGAAACCGGTACAAGGAAGACCAGTGCGGAAACAAACAAAAATAATCTCTTCATGATGTTCAGGGGTTAGTGAATTTGTAAAACGCCAACCTGCACAGGTTTAATATGAGAATAACCCGGTTTTTCAAAAAAAATACCAACCGGGTCGAAAACTTGATACCTCAGTTTTAATTCTTATTTTTACATGAGATGATCAAAAGCAAAAAATCATGAAGATATCAGACCACCCCACTTTCAATACTGAATGGGACAAGAAAGAGATAAAGAAGAAGACAAAGAAGATGCTGAAGGAGATCGGTGAACTGCAGCATAAGATGTATGCCCAGGGCAAATACAGCATCATTGTGGTGTTGCAGGGAACAGACGCCTCAGGTAAGGACGGGATAACTAAAGGACTGCTGAAATACTGCAACCCGGTGGGCATAGAGGTACACAGCTTTAAGAAACCCACTGACCTGGAGTATTCGCACGACTTCCTCTGGAGGGTTCATAATGTATGCCCTGCAAACGGGGTGATGCAGGTCTTTATCAGATCACACTACGAGGATATTCTTGTTCCCTCGGTTGAGAAATATATTCCGGCTGATATCATTGAAAAGAGGTATGAGACAATTAATACCTTCGAAAAGATGCTTGAGGATCACGGCACGAAGGTGCTCAAGTTCTTTCTCAACGTATCAAAGGAAACCCAGAAGGAGCGCCTCATGGAGCGGATTGAGATGGAGGAGAAGCACTGGAAGCACAAGGACGGTGACTGGGATACCCGGGAAAAGTTTGATCAATATCTGAAGGTTTACCAGAAGATACTCACCCGTTGCAATGATGTGCCATGGCACATAGCCCCCGCCGACAAGAACTGGCAGAAACTCTATGCCGTTGCCGTGGTTGTTCTGAAGACACTTAAGGAACTTGATCTGCAGTGGCCGGTCCTCGTAACAGAGCGGTTCAAGGAATAGTGATTGCCAAAGTCCTCAGTAATCAGTCGGTAACCGCCGGCATGTAAAGCCCTGAAAGACTGCCGACTGCCGACTGCAGACTGCAGACTGCAGACTGCCTTCCTACTTCAATGCCACCACCTTACTGACGGTCCCGGCTTTGCGTGATTCGTACTTAATCTCAATATCCCCCCTGCCGCTGACGAGGAACTGGTACTCCAGCTTGCCGAACGCCGGCACCTGGCACATCTGTACCTCGGGCTTGTGCTCCTTATAATCAACCAGGTTCATCCAGGGATCAGTAAGGACACCCCCTCCGACCACCGTAGCATATCGTCCTGCAACACTCAGTTTATCAATGGGATACCATCTGTTCTTTATCGTCTCATAGGTTACTGTCGGCATTGCTCCGCTGTTCACCAGTCGTACCCGGACGCTCCACAGGTCACTTCCCAG
>Ga0116143_10005420_pt1 | contig 11504 bp, 9 predicted proteins | sample AD_UKC034_MetaG_FD_89745 | JGI IMG/M metagenome (GOLD analysis project Ga0116143, IMG submission 89745) | Active sludge microbial communities of municipal wastewater-treating anaerobic digesters from USA - AD_UKC034_MetaG | ecosystem: Engineered > Bioreactor > Anaerobic > Digestate | place: USA...
TGAAAAAGGTCGGCGCAAAGGCTTCCAGCTCGAATCCTGGCAAGCACTACAAAAGGCCCTCGGCAAAAAAATAATCGTTTGTCATTGTGGAAAACTTTTATTTGTTATCAATATCTTGATAACGATAAAAAATTCTGTTACTCTTAAGGCGGAGGGTATCACATGCCAGAGTTAAACGCTGTTGATCTCGAAAAGAAACGAGTGTTAAGGCTCCAGAAGCTGAGTGAAGACCTTGCTACCGGCGAAAACTCGCAGATAGTTAAGGCTGTTATGGCTCCGCTTCTTGACGGCATGAAAACCGACATTTTCAACGCTCTTTGCAACTCGCAACAGACCATCGACCCCGCCGTATTATCTGAATTGCATTGCGAGCTGCGTGTAATGACCCGGATTCAAAAGAAGCTCGACGCTGCCATTGAAACTGGCAAGCAGGCCGAAGAAGCCATTAAGCAGGCGAATAAAAACGTGGAGCTGACTGCAGAGATAGCTTCACGTTCTTATCAGTTCTAATCTCACCCAACTACCACAGGAGAATATTATGGACCCGAAAGAAAATCTCGCTCAGAACCAGAATCAGTCCGGAAACGGCAACCTTGACGCTGAAGACACTCAGCCGAACAATTCCGCTGCTGCCGACCAGCAGACGGGTGGCGGTTCAGCGCTTACTCTCGTTGACGACGATGGGGAATATGACGACCTCGACTTGCTTGACGACGAGGACGAGCTGATTGAGGAAAAACTTGTCAGCGAAGATGACTACGAGCTTGCGGCAGAGTTGAAAGAATTGCACCCAAAGCAGCTATTTGACTACGAGCTTGACAACGAAGAGGGCGAAGATTCGGACAACGGCGAAAATAATGCCGACAACGACGCTGGCGAAAACCTTACCGGAATTACCGAGGGCAACGAAAGCGACCTCAGCGGCGCAGGCGATCAAACCGTTAACGACGAAGAGAAGCCCAAAGCCGGCTCACAGCCCCTCAATCGCGCCGAAATGACCGAGGCGCAGTTTTACGCGCAGGTAACCGAACTGGCAAAGGCTGAGGTCAAAAGAATCACTGGCGAAGAATACGACGAGTTCGACGCCGCGCACAAAATCATTCTCGGCGACCAGGCTGCAAAAATCATTCAGACGCAAAAGGCAACCGCGAGCGCCCACAAGCAGGCAGACGCAATCTATGCGGAAGCTGGCGAAGGCTTCGATAAGTTTCTGCAAAACAAAATGCAGGATCTGTCGGTCAAGCAGTATAACGCACTGCTCGAAGCCGAACGGGCTGGCGACTTCTCCAAAACGCTGGAGATCATGAAGTCGGCGGCGGAAGAGTTCAAGGGCAACGCCAAGAAAGCCGACGTTCAGAGACAGGCAGCTGAAAAAGCCAGGCAGCTTAATCAGCAGCAGGCTCCAAAGAAAAAAGAAACGCCGCCGCAGATGATCCGACCAGGCGCGGGCAATCGCACCCCGTCTTCCCCTCCGGCATCTAAAGCGGTATTCGGGCTCGCCGACATAGGCATGTCGGACGATGAAATTTAGGGTAACCGACACTGGGGAAAACAAGCCTCTGGTGTCTTTGAAATCAATTTCAATTAACTTGGAGGTTTGTTATGCCACTCAATATTCTACAGGGTCAGCAGAAGACCACCCAGCAGACCGATTCGCTGGTGCGCTATGTTGATCCCAAGGTGTTTTTCGCTCAGGCGAATGTTGCACCTATCATCACGGTGCTGCAGGCGCTTAAGCGTTTGCAGTTTGCGCCGGCCATCAAGCCGGAATGGGTCGAAGAAGACATGGGCGACCCGACAACCACGCTCAATGGCGCTATCAACAACAGCCCGTCTACGGTCACCGTCAATGTTGCGGCCGGCACCGGCGAAATGTTCAAGGCCAACGACATCATTCAGATCGGCAGCGAACAGATGCTTGTCTCGGATCGAACCGTTGACAAGCTGACTGTTGTCAGAAATTTCGGTACTGCCGGTCTTGAGGCGCATGCCGACGCCTCTGTCATTCGCTTCCTTGGCTCTGCTTTTGCCGAAGGTTCTGCTTCCGGCACCGGCATTCGTCAGAAATCTGGCTTGGTAGACAACTATCACCAGATCTTTAAAACTCCGGTCGAAGCCTCTGGTACCGAAATGAACGTCAAGCGTTATGAGCGCATGAACGAAACCTGGATGAGCAAGAACAAGAAGGTTGCTTTCCGGTATCACATGGAAGCCAAAGAACGCGCATTCATCGCTGGCCAGAAAAAGTATGACACTGATGCTGCCCGCCGAACTTGCAGCGGCATCCTGGAATATCTGACCATGCGCGAAGACATGAGTTCTTCTTTCACTCGCGCCAAGTTCGAGGCTTTTATCGAAGAAGTTATGCGCAACGGCGGCAATAACTACTTCCTGTTTGGCACCGGTAAATTCCTGCGCGTGTTCAACACTGAAGTTCTCGGCAACTCTCAGATGAACATTACGCCCGAGACAAAAAAATGGGGCCTGAACATTCAGAACTATCACAGCGTGTTCGGCAACATCACCATTGTCTATCACCGCGTGCTTCACAAAATCCTGAGCGACGTTTACGGCGGATGCGCCATGTTGCTCGACATGGATCTCGTCACTGAATACTATCTCAGAAAAGATCAGTATCAGCCCAACATCCAGAACAACGACGTTGACGGCAGAAAAGACCAGTATCTTGCCGAATGCTGCCCCGGCGTCGCCAATCCCGCCAACCACGGATTCCTGTGGGGCGTCTAACTGAAACACGGCCATGCCTCAGCAATGGGGCATGGCATTAACTCTACCGCAGCAGGAGAATAGTTCATGAGTAATATTTTTCGTTTTGTCAGTCGCGTCAGAAACTTCAGGACATGGGTAGGTCAGACGCGGGTCGAATTCAATAACGGCATGTTTGAAACCAGCGACCAGCGGATTGCCTCGGCAATCCGGGAAAGACTTTCTACCCCCAAACCGCGCGGCCTCAAGGGTGAAGTCAGCGAGATACCGACTCCGGCGCCCGCTGTCGCGCCCGTCGTTGCTCCAGAACCCGCAACTCCAACTGCTCCGCCAGTTGTTGCGACTCCCGCGCCCGAAGAAGCAAAGCCGGTCGAATCCAAAACGCCAGAACCAAGTTCCAAGAAAAAGTAACTTGTCTGTGGTAGACAGGGTGTCGGCTCTTGGTGCGGGGGAGAAATCCCCTGCACCTCTGCTCAAAAGGACGGTGAGACAATGAACTTAGGCGAACTCAAAGCAAGGGTTATTCAGAAGCTCAGAGAGCGCAGCACACCCCGGCATTGGTCTATTGAAGAGATCACAGAAAACATAAACAGCGGCGTTCTCAATCTTTTAAAGAAAACAAATTCCGCTAACACAAACGAGCGACACCTTGCCTTGGTGTCTAGCGATACTGATAACGGGCTTTATAATTACCCGAAGGGCATCGTAAAGAACGGCGGCGTATTCTGGAAGGGTCGAGAGCTACCAGAGGTAACGGCAGAATATCTTGACGCTGTAGTCGGTGGCACTGAAAAGCCGATGCAGATAGGATGCCCGTTAGGCTCAGGCGGTGACTGGCGCAAGCATGTAGACGATGACCCTAAGTATTGGCTGCACTATAACGGCAAGATACGCCTTTATCCTATTCCCAGGACAGAGCCAGTTATACCTGCACCAACTGAACCCACAACGATGCTCAAGCATACAAGAGATTTGCTTGCAGGGGAAAGAGACGTTGTTTTATCTGTTCAGCTACCGTCTGACCCCAGAGACGTTGACGTGTGGATTGGCCCCATCTGGCAGAATTACGACCAGTATCAGATCGTTGGTGGCAACACTATCAGATTTAACTCTGGCATGGTTGTTGACTCCAGAGTAGAGGTCATGGCTCCGTTCGCCACGATTGCAGGCGTTCCTGTTGTGTCTGGCGTAACCCCGCCGTTATTCCGCACAATAGCGAGAGAGCCTATTGCCGCTGGCGAGACTTCGGTAACGTTCAGCTTTGATCTGCCCACTGACCCAGTTGAAATGAATGTTTTCTGGGATGTGATGGGTGGCTATCAGCAGCAAGATACTTGGTCTGTGTCTGGCTCAACTCTTACTCTTGGCGGCCCGGCTGTTGTTGATGGTGAGATACAGATTGTTATACCGCTGGTCGATCACAACGATATTAACCGCAAAAGAATTTTAATTGACGTGCCTGCTGACTCAACCCCTGGCAGCACGACAACTATTGTTTTGCCTAATCAAACTGACCCCGGCGTTGAAGGGATTCCGTATTCTTATATTCCCGGCACAAATGCGATTGACTATAAGATCGGCGGTATTTTGCAATTCTCTGATGAGATCACAGAGGTAAATGCTAATACCATTCAGGTGCCTAAGATCACGTTCGACACAACTGTCGAAATAATTATCTGGGATTACTTCTACCCAACCCCGCAGCCAGAGACTTTCGTTAATGCTCATATTTACTGCCAGAGCTCGCCAGTATCAACCACCATTGCAACTGACGAGCCAGACACGCCAGCAAACATGGAGGCTTACCACGATGCAATATGGCAATACGCCCTGTTCGAGTGCTTCAGCCGCGAGGGGCAAGAAAAAGATATGGGTATGGCTGATTTTTACTTTCGTCGTTTTATGGGCAATGTTAGCGACTGGCTTAATGCTTTCAGTCCTCCGGTCATCATCGAGCCCAGGGACGCATGGACGGTATAATTTTATGTTTGGATATCTTAACCTCAACGATCCGACGAAAATCGGCAACAATGAATCGCAGGAATGCAAAAACGTTAAGATCGATAAGGGCTATCTTCAGCTGTTCGACGAGTTCGCCGTTGATGAGTCTATTGGCAGGCGCGGCAAAGATATTAACGGGTTTGAAATATTCATCGACTCTTCCGCTCTGACAACCGGCAACGCCGTAACGCCTCCGCCCGCAAAAGGATATCTGAAAAGAAGACTTTCTTCTTCTCGCGTTGACATAGTTGGCTGCCCAAGAATAGTAGACCTGCCAGACTACAGCCCCGGCGTGTCTCCGGTAATTGCGGCAGTGTATTATGGATCGCAGCCATATCCGGTTGGCTACTACAACTACCTGATCACACTATACAATCCCGAAACAAACGAAGAATCGGAAGCGTCTCTTTTTGGCATATATGTTGGTGTAAACGAGGTTGCTGAATTTACGAACTTTCCAGCGGTAAGCGGCAATCCGATCTTTGCAGAAAAAACATCATCGGAGTGGCGCATCTATCGCCGGCCGATCGGCGGAGCAGAGTTCTTGCGCATATTGCCGAACGTAACAATACCTGCGTTTGCTGCGAATCCCGGCCCATATGCAGACGTGACCGCCGACGAAGATCTTGGGCTTTCCTGTGGAACACTTGATGTTTATTCCCCAGACTATTATTCGACAGGGCGCCTGTTTTCTCTCTTTACGGTTCACAACGGCCGCCTCTGGTTTCGCCAGGATTCAAAAAGCCCCGGGTCACCGGGGCCGGATAACGCAAGCTCCGTATTATTTTATTCTGACAAAAATGTTTTCGGCCAAGTGCCGCAAGACAATTTTTTCGGCTTCAACTCAGAGATTGTTGGCCTCCATTCCGTCGATGAAGCGCTTTACGTCTTGTGCAAAGAAGACCTTTTCGTTATTTATGGCGACTCCGATTCCGATCTCGTTGCAAGGCAGCTTACTGATAGCAATATCGGCTGTGTCGGCGGCTTTTCTTCCGTTGCGATAGGCAACTCAATTCTTTTCCTCGGATCGCTGAAGACAGACAGAGATCAGGCAGACGGCTTGTATCAAATCATCGCAGGCAAAGTGGTCAGACTGTCGCAGCAGGTTGAAGACCTGTTTCCTTTCGGCCAATATGGCGCGTCGATTACTCCGGGTGCGCCGATCATGTATGGAGCCGGTGGAGTTAAAGACCGGTTCTGCGTTGTTCGAGGAAAAGTTGACGGGCCAATGGATAACGGGCTGCTTGTCTACGATTTGCTCGGCAACGGATTCCTTACGGCAGAAGACCCCAACCCAACCCCGCCCGCTGAATTTTATTACCGGTCAAAAGAATTTGGAACGCCTGGCAAATGGGATAATATGCGCCGGGCATTTGTCAGGGGCAGCGGTGACTTTAAAGTCGAGCTGTACTATGACGCCGAAAAAGTTGACGAGATTGAATTTTCTTTCAGCGAATCGATAGCAGAGATGGAAGACTTTACAGTCCCGCCATTCGAGGGGAATTACTTCAGCTACCGGTTCATCGGACAGGCGAACGCAAAGATATTTGAGTTCGGGAGGCTGGAGTAATGGCAAACCAACTACTCGACGTTGATTTTTTCTGCCCGCCAGTTGCGGCTCAAAACGAAAGAAATCTCTTGCGCCTTTTCCTGTATGGAACAGGGGGTAGCCTCGCAACAATCAGCGTTTATGTTATCCCGCCGAACGGACAGGCGCTCGAAATATCATCTTCCTTCACAGACGTCAGCTCGTCATTCCCCGCAACATTTCTGACTCATTTTCAGGCGCCATACACGTTTCAGCAGCCAGGTCTTTATACGTTCATAATTCACGATTCGAGCACTGACTATGTCTGGATAGACAAGACATATTGTGCCGAATGGGCTTCGAGAATAGACATTCCGGTCAGCCAGCTCGAAAAACAGAGGGCCGACATTCAACGAGTTTACAGCAGGGTAAGCAAACAAGGAGGGTGATATGGCAGCGTGGCTTTTACCGGCAGCAACATTAGTGAGCGGGCTTCTTGGTTACAAATCGAGCAAGGACGCAAGCAAAGCGCAGAATAAGGCCATTGCGGCTCAGCAGGCATCAGAGGCTCAAAAGGCAGAACTTGCCAACCAGCAAATAGCATTGGCAGACAGAATGCTTTACGGCCAAGGCTACGTTCCGGGCCAGGGGGTAGACTCTCGACCCGGCCAAGGCGGGGCAATGGATCTTTCCCAGGAGTGGACAAACAACTACCTGAATTGGCTGAAAACATCTCCCGACATTACCTACAATGCTCAGCGCGGAGCCATGGAGGGAAACATCAGAGATTCCATGGCGGCAGCAGCAAGCGCCCTCGGACGACGGGGCCTGTCTACTGCAAACGTGCAATCTGGCGCAGCATTGAGAACTATGGGTAGTCTTGGCATGGCGAGAACCGGACTACTTGCAAATCTTGAGGCTGGCAGACAAGACAGAATGGGCGAACGTCTCGGCATGGGTTCGCAACTTACGCAGGGCCTACTTGATCGCGCCCTTAACGTCAGATCTGCCGCTCTCGGTCAGTCGCTTGGCCAGCAGACAATGATACCTCAGATGCAGGCAAATCTGGCGTCGCAATACGGGCAGCAGGCTGGAGCCTTTGGCAATCTGACTGGCACGCTGCTTGACTACTACGCTCAGAGTCGGCAGCCAAGCGTTCAGATTCCAACAACAGTCCCAATGGCAACAGGGGCGGCATCATCGGTTCCCAACCAATTTGCGGATTTCAGAATGCAGCCGCAGGGCTTTGGCAGCGTGCCGCAATGGAGGTTTTAAGCCATGAACTTTCTTACCGGACTTGCTGGCAGAATATCGCAGAGTGTTGATCAGAGAATTCAAGATAAACGAGATGAGCGGTTAAGCGATTTAGACTTTAAAAAAAAGCTAGAACAGCGATCCGCGCTGCTTCCATACGAGCTGCAAGAAGAAGAGACCAAGTTTCAGCACAAGCTCGATATGGAAAAGAAATACCTGCCGCAGATGCAGGAGATTGAGCGCGAAAAAAAAGCGTTTGAAAAACAGATTCAAGACGACCTCAAAAAACTTCCCGCCGTTTCAGATCCCGACTACTTGGCAGCAATGCAGGGCAACGACTTCTCAACGATGTATCAGATTGCCGCTCAGAAACCAGAGCTTATGCCGCATCTTGAGCAATATTACACCATGATCGGCAAGCACAAGCAGGCATACGACCAGCACCTGAAAAAGGTCGAAGAAGTTGAAAAGATTAAAACGAAATACGCCGAGCAACGCGCTGGATTCAGGGGTGCGCGAGGCGGCCGCAGTGGTTCAGCCGGAACAACCGGTTCGACGCCCGACCCCGTTTCTGGCATTGCGGATTCAAAAGAACGCAGAAAAACAGTCATGCGCTCAATAGCGAAGACAAAGGAAGCCATGGACAGCTTAACCTACGCGCTGCAAACCGAAACCGACCCAGCCAAACGCGCTGAATACGCAAGCATGCTCGATCAATACAATTTGAAAATGCAGGAGTTCAGAAACGACCTGAGCTTGCTTGACGGCTCTTCCGCCAAATTTGAAGTATCGATGCCAGGCAGGGAGCCGACAGCCGGCAAGAGTTCGCCAGACGCGGCAAAGGTTCGTCCGGAAGTTAAAAAGGCTATTGCCAATGCAAAAAGCGACAAGGACATAGAAAAAGTGAATGCCATGGGTTTATCGGAGGCAGAAGTCAAGTGGGCAAGGGCGCATCTTGAAAAGAAACAGCGCGAAGAGTCTGGTAAAAAGGTTGAAAAAAAGTCACCCAAAAGAACCGAGGCGCACGCTTTGATTGCTGACTTTTTCCAGAAATACGCGGATCAATTTAAAAAGAAATAAGAGGTTTTATATGGCGGCAACGAAGGCAAGACAGTTTCGGCGCGACTTTCAGCAACTCAAAAACAATCCTCTTTGGAAAGAATTGACCGAGGACGAGCAGCAGGATATTACCGAAAAGGCAAAAATCCTGCTTCAAGCGATACATGACCGGGAGGCATTCCCGGAAATGAACGAGGCACAGGCGATAGCTGAGACAGAATATGAATCGATTAAGCGCAACCGAGAAAGTCAGGGGTTGGCGGAGCGATTTCTTGCCGCACCACTACAGAGGGGCTTTGCGCGGGTTGGCACTACTATGCAAAAGGGCGCAGCATTCGGGCTGGACGTCGTGGGCGCAGACGAAATGTCAAAGACGTTGAGGGAACGCGCTAAATCACAGGATGAAGTCGTTGCTTCTACAATCCCGGGACAAGGGAAAAGCTTTTCAGAGTTATCGCTTTCAGATGTGCCGCAATTCGCTACTGATATTATCGGCGAAAACGCGCCTATGATGCTTGGCCTTGCCGGGCTCGGCCAGCTCGTAGCCGGCGCCCCCGTATTGGGATCAATTTTACCCAAGACCGGTGTGTTGTCCAGATTTCTTACGCCGGAGACGGTAGGCGGAGCGCTGGCAACATACGGCGCGATGTCTATACCGGAAGTTTATAGTGACATAAAAGACGCGGGAGGCACTGCCGGTCAGACTGCTTTGTGGGCCATCCCTCACGCCGCATTTGAAAGTTTAGGCGGCTTGTCGCCGGCCAAGGTCATGGGTTGGTTCAGCAAAAAAGCCGCGGCAAAGGTTGGGAAATCCGGGCTGAAATCATATCTTTTTGGCGCGATAAAAACAGGCGCTAAAACAAGCCTCGGCGAGGGCGGCGAAGAAGTTGCTCAGAAATTAAACAACACGGCAGCAAAGCATTTTTCCGTAAAGCCATTTGAACAAGCTGTGCGAGACTTTGCCGCCGAAGTTACGTCTCCGGAATACATAGAAGAGGCGAAAACCGAGTTTGCTGGTGGTACTGTATTTGGCGCTGCAGGCGGAACATACGAAGGCGGTGCAAGCCTTATATCAAATCGCCAGCGACAGGCCGCAATAACACAAAGAAAAGCGGGCCGCGATTTTATTAAGCAGGTAACCGGCGTAGTGAATGCGTCTCCAGATCTTTCGACGGCGATGACTGAGCTGAAAAAACTTTATGCGAAAACGGAAGACGCCGGGCACAGAGATCATTTAATCGGCACCATGTCGGCCCTGCAGCGCAATTTTGGCAAATCAGCTGGAGCTGAATTGGTTCAGCCGCCACAGGCCGCGCCAGTTGATGCAGCCGCTCCCGCTGGTACATCTCCTTCAATTCCGCAGCAAGTCGCCGGAGCGATGCAGCAGGGTATTTCAGCCGAACGGCAAAAGCTTTCCGGGTTGCTTGAGCGAATAGAAGCCGGCATGGCCGGCGCGCCCGGCACCATGGCGGATTATGCAGCAGCAAAAGACGTGCAGGATGCAGGCGAGGACACCTTAATCGCTGAAAATCTTATTGCGACAAGAGGCCTTCCAGATTCAGACCCGAGAAAAATTAAGGCGCTTCAGGATTACGAGGCATACAGACAAAAACGGGCAGCATACCGGAAATCAAAAACAGAGCCGCAACAGCAGCAGCAACCTGAAGAAGCGGAGCCATATCCCGGCGGCGAAGATGGCTTAGACGGGGCGAGGTTGATTGCTCTTAACAACATGGAAAGAGCAACGCCAGATTTGCAGCGCGTTGTTTATGACCCGAATGCGCCCGAAAATATTCCGCTGCTCCCATATCAGCCAGAAGCAACAGGCGGCAGGCGGCTTCCTGGTGGAGAAGAAGTCAAGCCGGGCGGAGCCGACGACATCATTAAGCTGAAAAGCGGCAAGCCCTTCAAGTCTCCAAAGGACGCGCAGGGTTACCAGGCCAAAAACAATTTAAAAGAATCCCATGCCGTAGTTCCGGTTCGCGGCGGATTCGTTCTGATGAAAAAACCGTCTCAACAAAAAGCCGTAATGAAAACCGAACCGGGCGAAAAAATAACGCCATGGACAGGCGCTCTTGCCTCTCTCGAAAACAAGCCAGCCGCACAGATGACAAAATCTGACCGCGCTTTAATCAGCACCGAGATTCAAAAGCTTGAGATGCGCCGGGAAAAGCTTGCCGAAAAGAATACCCCTGGCGCCAAAAGAGAAGCAGCGAAGGTTGACCGCAAGCTTGATATTTTGGTCCCGAAAATGAAACAGCTGCAAGCTGATGTTACTTTGCCGGCTGAAAGTAAAACGAGAAAGCATGACTACAGCAACACTCAAATATCTATTCCCAAAGCGGCAGCATCAAAAATGGCCGACCTTGGCAGATCTATTCCAGATTCAGAGTTATACGTTGACCCGAAAGATTCAAGTTATGGTCGAGAAACAGAGCCTCATATAACTGTCAGATATGGCCTAGATACCGACAATCCCGCAGATCTGCAAAAGCTTTCAGAACTCCCGCCGATCAAGGTGCAAATGGGGCGTGTTTCGATATTTGAAACTGATAAATATGACGTTGTTAAGGTTGATGTTGATAGCCAGCAGCTTCGCGAAGCCAATAAGAAGGTTGGTGATCTTGTCGCTGTGCCTGGCGAAACTCACAAAGACTATAAGCCGCACGCTACTATTGCTTACGTTAAAAAAGGCGAAGGCAAAAAGTATGTCGGCAATAAAAGCCTCGAAGGGCAGAGTTTTGAGATAAACGAAATTCAGCTGTCAGATAGAACGGGCAAAACTCATATTATTAAGCTGAATGGCAAACCAAATCAACAAACCATCAAACAACCAGAGCCGGCTGAAAGTAAAACAACCGAACCGGCTAAGCCCTTTGAACAAATGACAGACGAAGAATGGCTTGCCAGTACAAGATTCTATCGCTCAGGAAAA
>Ga0116143_10005423_pt1 | contig 11503 bp, 13 predicted proteins | sample AD_UKC034_MetaG_FD_89745 | JGI IMG/M metagenome (GOLD analysis project Ga0116143, IMG submission 89745) | Active sludge microbial communities of municipal wastewater-treating anaerobic digesters from USA - AD_UKC034_MetaG | ecosystem: Engineered > Bioreactor > Anaerobic > Digestate | place: USA...
CTTTGAAAGCGCCAACCCCAAGGACGTGACTAATGCCATCAAGACTTGCAACACCTTGATCTCCCAGATCATCTCCAAGCAGCAAACCGTCTTGAACATGAAACGCATGCTTGCAGTGGAAAACGCCGTCATCGAGACCATGAAAGAGTTCCCCAATGAAGTCAAAGACAAGTTCTTCGACTTGCTAGAGCAGAATATGAAGGGCTAAAGCTGTGTCAATTCTTGAAACATCATTGGCCCGGATGAAGTCGGGGGCATACAACCAATACAACCTCACAAACCTTGACGAGTGGCTCACCAAATACACCCGCTTGAACGGCAAGCCCTATTCGTTCAAGGACCGAGAATTCCAGATCGACATCATCCGTGACCCGTCCAAGACGCAAATCGTGATGAAACCTGCCCAAACAGGCTTGTCTGAGCTGTCGTACAGGTTTGCGGTAGCAGCCTGCTGCTGCATGGACAACTTCTCCTGCATCTACACGTTCCCGACGGCAACAGACGCTCAGAACAACAACCGTACCCGTATCAACCCCATGATCGCGGATTCAGAGGAGCTGAAAAGACTTGTTGACCCGGAATTGAACAACTCGGAGATCAAGAAGTTCGGAAAGAACTCTTTTCTGTACTTCAAAGGTACAGTAGCAGAGACAAACGCCTTGTCTACGCCTGCCGACATGGTCATTCACGACGAGGTGGACAAGTCAGACCCCGACGTGCTGACGACCTACGTCTCACGCCTGCAGGACAAGCCGACGAAAATGCGCCGCCTTTTCTCGACTCCGACGATTGCGAACTTCGGAATCCACAAGGAAACCTTGACAGCCACCAGGAAGTTCCACTTCGTTAAGTGCGAGAACTGTAATCACTGGTTCCTGCCGGACTACTTCAACGACGTGAAGATTCCCGGCTGGGACAAGCCCCTGACGGAGATCACGAAGCAAAACCTGCACCTGATTCGCTACGAAGAGGCTTGGTTGTGCTGCCCCAAATGTGGCCTGGACCCCAACATCGACCACACTCGCATGCAGTGGGTGACAGAAAATCCCGACGAGAACCACCACGCTACTGCTTGGATGGTCAGCCCCTTCTCTGCGCACCGCCGAATCTTGTTGAAAAACCTTGTGAAGAACTCCACGGAGTATCGCAAGTTCTCAGAATTTAAGAATCAGGCGCTGGGAATCGTAGCCGAGGAAGAGACGGAAGCAATTACTGAGACCGACATCGACAACCTCCAAAGCATGCCATTGACTCCAGACGCAAACATTTGCCAGATGGGGGTCGACATGGGCGTTACCTGCACGATCACGGTCGGGCGGGAGCTGGAGACGGGCGAACTTGCTGTTTTTCACCGTGAACGCTGCCGTTACACAGACTTGCTCGAACGGATGCAAATCCTGAAGATTCAGTACAACGTGAGTGTTCAGGTGGTGGATAGCGGACCCCTTTTCGACCTTGTGACGCAGATATGCAACTTGTCCCCGAACGCATGGGGAGCGAATTACGTGCAGAAGCAAGACCCGGTGCTGTTTACTGTGCGAGAGGAGAAGCAAGTTCCTGAAGAAGGTAAGCTAGGTTTTCAGGCAGTGAACATAAATCGCACTGCGGCGTTCGACACCTTGCTTGAGATGATTAAGCGCAAGCAGGTTTTGATTTCGAGCAGTGAAGAGAACGCTATTTTCAAAAAGCACATGCTTTGCATGAAGCGAGTAGCGAAGTTCACGCGCCACGGCGAGTTGACTCACGTCTGGGTAAAGACCGGCGACGAGGAAGATCACTACCACCACAGCTTGCTGTACCTCATGGTGGCTACGAAGTTGCGCCATACCGCATCAGGGGTGGGGTTTGCTGCAGCAGGCATGCTGCCGATAGCCTTGATGAAGGCTAAGCGTGCAAAGAATCCTGAAAATCGGCTCAACCCTTACATCCCAGGCTTGCGCTAGAGGTTACGACTTGCGACTTCTGGAGTGGAGAATCAGATAAAGGCTTGTAGAATCGCGCCATCGGCGCGACCTCAAGTCGCAGCCTCAGAAGGATAACTATGAAGCTTAACCTCATTTCACGGATTGCCAAACGCTTTCCAAGCTTGTTCTCACCGAAGGTGTCGGCGGCTGGAAAGCTGCCGGACGTTCCTCTACCGACACCCCCGAAAGGGCAGGTGACTGTTCCTGGTTTCCGCCCCCAAGGGGAGCGTTCCACAGACCTGCTGCGACGTACAACGAGAGTGAACGCTAACACGGACGCTACAACGTTCCGTTCCGGCTCGTCAACGTCTGAAGTTATTCGGAATTTCGCTGCGGCGAACCCGGACATGTCTTCGACGGTTAACGCTTACCTGCGTACAGGCATCCCGAAAAGTTACCGCATTACAGCACACGACCTTGATGGGAGAATCAACCCTGAAGCGACGAAGGCTGCACATGAAATTCTTGCACGGATTACTTTCCTCGGAGACCCTAATCAAGGTTACAACCCTACTAGCGATTTGCAGTCCTTGTCTGAGACTCTCGGCAAGGAATTGCTGTTTGAGGGTGCAATGGCTCTTGAACTTGTCCTGGATGATCTCGGAATGCCGACGTACCCAGCACCTATCGCTGTATCGACGCTGCAATTTCGAGAGGACAGCAAGCGAGGCGTTTACCCGGTTCAAGTCGTTTCTGGCAACGAGGTTGACCTGGATTACCCGACCATCTTTTACGTCAGCGTCGACCAAGACCTGCTCACAGCTTACGCAGAAGGTTACCTTGTAACGGCCTTGCGTGCAGTGCTTGCTGACGAAGACTTCAACAATTTCTTGCTGCGCCAACTGCAGCGAAACATTGCTCCTCGAATGATAGTTTCGATCATTGAAGAGAACTTGAAGAAGTCGATGGCGATTGGTACCTTGAATGATCCCAAGAAGATGAAAGAGGCTTTGGAGAACACGATGCAAGGTATCAGTGATACGTTGGAGCAGTTGGAGCCGGAAGACGCGATCATTACAACGGACGCTGTAAATTATCGCTTGGCAGGGCCGGGGGAAAATTCTGGTGGCGCTAGTGGCATTGGGACGATGCTGCAAACGATTCACGAGCAACTGCAAAGTCGCTTGACAGCTTCGCTGAAGACGCTGCCTGCGGTGCTGGGTCGAGATTCTGGACAAGGTTCGGCAACAGTTTCTGCGTACCTGTTCCTGAAGTCGGCAGAAGTTCTGGCACTGAAACTTGGCGTGATTTATTCTCGCATGCTGACGGTGGCAGTACGCTTGCTGGGCATGAACTGCTACGTGGACTTCAAGTACGACGACGTTGACTTGCGTCCCAAGGGAGAGCAGGAGGCGTACCGTGCGATGGAACAGGACCGCATCCTTGAGCAGTTGTCGCTGGGCTTTATCACTGACGAGCAAGCTTGCGTGATGCTTACAGGCAAGTTACCTCCTGAAGGGTATCAGCCGAAAAGTGGCACAATGTTCAAGACGACGAGCAGGCGGGTGCAGGATACGACTTCGCAAACTTCGCTTATGAATGGGCAGAAAGATACGCTGAAGTCGGACGCACCTACAGGTAAGAAGAGTTAACTGGGAGTTTTATCATGGAACTGTGGTTAGGTAGTGAGGCATCGGCAACCAGGTATGCAGAGCTTCTGAAGGCTGGGCCTCCAGAAGGGTGGAAGCCTGCGATGAAGTGTTCGGCATTCAAGTCGCAAGGAGGCATGCCTCCGATTGGGCAGGCTGCGGCTTCGACAGCGATTGTGAAGATCACAGGGACGTTGATCGCTGGGGAAGCGGGCTGGATGCGAATGTTCGGCATGCTGGGGTACGAAGAGATTAAGGCAGCGGTGTACGAGGTGATGACTTCGGACAACTTCGATTCGGTCGTCTTTTATGTCGACTCCCCCGGTGGCGCGGTGAACGGCTTGCAGTCGACGGCGGCTGCTATGTCCCAACTTGCCAAGATGAAGCCTTCTGCGGTTTATGCAGCTAATGCTTGCAGTGCGGCTTATTGGATTAGTGCTGGAGCCGGTCCGATTGTTGCCAGCGAGTTGTCCATGCTGGGTTCGATCGGCGCAGTAGTCCAGTTACGTAACGTCGTAAAGGCATTGGATGATGAAGGTGTCAAGGTTCACACTTTCAAAAGTGGTAGCCTGAAAATGGCAGGCAACCCTTATGAGGAGTTGTCTGACGAAGCCAAGGAGCATTACCAGAAGATGGTGGATGACGGTGCGGAAATCTTCATGAAGGATGTTGCGGCGGCTCGTGGACTGAAGCTGGAAACCTTGAAAAAGGCGGTTGGAGACGGTCGGACAATGCATGCCAGAGAGGCTTTGCAAAATCGCTTGATTGACAAGATTGGGACGCTTTCGGACGCTCTGAAGATTGTTCAGATGGACGTAAAGCGACGTTCCCGCGCTCGGTAGAGCAGATTAAGGCACCTTACGGTGCCTTTTACGTTTCAAATAACGTAGGATTGTAACTTCCAAACTTGTTGAGGCTATCAGAAATAGCAGATAATCCGACAAACCTTTAGGAGAGAACTTATGACCCCTGAACAATTGGCCGCACTGAAAGCCGGTGCCTCAATTCAGGACGTTCTGGCAATGAGTGCAGAAAGTGACCCGGAAATTATTCTGGCCGCTGCTGCGCAGATTGCTGAACAGACTGAATCTGGTGCTGGCAGCACTGCTAACGCCGGTAGCGCTGGCGATGAGGGTGAAGACGGTGAAGCTGCACCTGCAATGACTGCTAGTGCCGAGATCGCTTCCCTGAAAGCCATCAACGCAGAGCAGGCAGCCGAACTTGAAAACCTGAAAACCCAACTTGCTGAAGCTCAGGGCTTGGCTGCCAACGCGCAAGCACTCTCCAACGAGTTGAAGGCATTGCAGAATGCTCACGCTTCTGCGGTGGCAACTATGAATGCGATGGCTGCTCCTCTGAAAGCTTACGCCACCAAAATGGGCGTTGCCTTGAGCAAACCTGTCGATCTGGAAGGTAAGTCGCCTGCAGAAGTGCTGGCAGCTCACGCTGAACTGTCGGCAGGTTACGCCAAAGCTTTCGTGTCTGGTCGCAAATCTGTTCCAGTCGCTTCGGCTGACTCGGCAGCTTCTGAGAAGAAGCCGAGCTGGTTGGCAACCGCCTCCACCCTGAATTTCTAAGGAGAACCTAAATGGCTCGCGCATTCCTGATTCAACCCACCATCCACTCGTACCCTGTCGACACGGTCATCCTGTCGGCTCCGGCCAATACTGCCCCCACTCGCGCAGAAGTCGGCAAGCCTGTCAAGCTGTCCGGCCCCGACACCTACACTCTGTGCGGTGACGGCGACCCCATCGAAGCTCTGATCGCTTCGGACTTGTCGAGCCTGACTGGTGCAACTCGCGGCGGCAAGTTGCTGGTCGGCATTGTCAAAAAGGGCATCTTCAAGGCCAAGGCCGGTGAAGCACTTGCCATTGGCGATTACGTGGTTTCGGGTGCGGTCCCTGCTTTGGGTACCGAACTGCCTGAGAACGCTGCTGGTGAGCAATTGCCGACCGTGAAAAAGGGTGCCAACACCACTCCGTTCCAATGTCGCGTGGTCGGGTTTGACGGTGGCACTGGCGCTCTGGACTCTACCGTGGTCGTCGAGTTCGTGTAACTAATACTGGGGCATGTACAATTGCCCCATCCAGAAAGGAACCATTATGGAACTGAAAATTTACGATGCCAAGGGCGCACAGCACACCTTGACGATGAACGAGAACGTCATGCGCGACATGCGAGCCGAAGACGGCTTGAATGCAGTGCCTCTGGACAAGTTCTTCGAGAACCAGATCGTCAAAGCTACTGGCGACGTTACTGCCGTGCCTGATGGCAAGGGCTATCCTACGGTGCTGAACCAGATTGCTGCCCAAATGGGTGTCACTCCTCGTTCGACCTTGAAGGAAGTGATGAGCGGTGGTGTTCATGCTGCCAGCACTGGCGGTGACGCTTCGATCACTGGCCGCCTGCTGGTTACCGCCATGCTGCTGCCGATCATTGAGAACCAGATGCGTGAAAACCGTTCGGGCTACGCTGCCATGCTGCGTCAACACGCTGCCCTGAACATCAATCTGCCTGGCACTCGCTGGGACCGTCCGATTCTGGACTTCAAGCGTCCTGAAAATTCTCGCCCTCAACCTGTTGCCGAGCTGGCCGAACCCGTTCGCATGCTGACGATCAAGTCGTCGCAGAAGTCGAGCGCTTTGCTGGGCGAAGCAATCGGCATTGAGTTTTCTGACCAAGCCTTGCAAAACTCGACGATTGATTTCATCAGTCTGTCGATGCGTCGTCAGGCCGAAGAGTCGGCCAACGAAGTTGCAATGGCTCACATTTTGAGTTTGCTGAATGGTGATGCTGATGTTGGTATGCCTGCACTGGCCTCTGTGGTGCGCGGTGGCGCTGCCGTGGCTTCCACTCTCGACTCCGCAGCCGGTTCAGGAAAACTGACCCAGACCGCCTGGGTGAAGTGGCTGTGGCGCAACAACTTGCGTCGCACGATCACCACCGTGGTCACCGACTTCGACGGCGCTTTGGCTATCGAAAATCGTCTGGGCCGTCCTACCGTGCAGACCGACGACGCCAAGTCCAAGCGTATCGACGTGCTGACGAACGTGGTGAACCCCAACTGGCCTAACCAGGTGGACATTATCATCACCCAGGACCCCAACTGGCCTGCCAACACCATTGTCGGCTTCGACAAGGCTTACGGCTACTCGATGGTTTCGAGCGCTGCTCTGAACTACGCGGCTATGGAGTCGCTGGCTATTCGTCGGTCGACGAAGATGCGTATCGACACCGGCTCTGCCGTCGATCGCTTCATGGACGACGCCTGGGACATCCTGGACATTTCGTAATTGAAACGTGACGGGCCGAAAGGCCCGTCTTGAAAGGTGAAAAGATGGCAGAAGAGACTACCAAAAAAGCAGCACCAGAGAAGTTGCCCGCAACCAGCATCCGCGAGGCTCTGGCAACCCCTGACAATAACGTTGCTCGCAAGGTCGCAAACCCTGCAGGCACTGTCGTCACCCCGGCCTTTGCCGACGTGATGGTGGATGTCCAGACCTTGCAATCCTACCACCGAGGCCAGTGGACTTCGGTTGAGAAGCCTTCGACCTGGTTGGATGCACAAATCGCCAGCGGCAAGATGCTGGTGAAAGCGAAGTAAGAAAAGCCCGCGAAAGCGGGCTTTTTTATTCCTCGGTTTCGACTGAGAAGCCTTTCTCAGTTACGGTAACCTTCTCCCTTGCAAGCTTCTCTTGCACGGCGCTGACTATGAAACTTGTTAAGGAAGACTTAGTAACTTCACAGCGCTGTTCAAGAGATTCCCGCAGGCTTATCGGGCAGCGGAATGTGGTGATTTTGGTCTCATCATCTAGCATCAGATTTGCCTCCGGTGTAACGCGCAGCATTCAAAACCTGTGAATTGTAACCTACAATGCTTGAGCTAAACTAGGTTCTGCCTGCAGGAGAATTAAACATGCTTACCGACTACATCCCGTCATACGACGACGTTCGAGCCATTATTGGTGCTGACACCGAAGACCTTGAAGACACTGAGATCGAACTTAAAGTCATTGAACTTCAACTTGTAGACGTTCTGGACTCCATCTCTGAGAACCTCATTAGCATTTACGAAGATATTCAGGCTCGACTAGAAGACCCTCTACAAACTACTACAAAACTTGAACGTAAGATTGTAGGGACGCTACAGGTCTTGAGCACTTACTGCGTAGCTCTCATCCTTGCACCGACATTCCCTGTCAAAATTCTCAGAAAAATTACTGACGGTAAAGCTACTGGTGAGCGGACTGCAGACCCGTTTGAGAAGTTGCAGGAAGAGCTGGAAGAGACTGTGGCGACCCTTATTGATCGTATGAAAGACCTGTTGGAAGAGTACGGTGAAGAAGTTACCAGGGATACTTACGGCACCTTAACCTTGTCTGTGGGACTTGCTGTCGACCCTGTAACTGGAGAGTGACGTGCGTATTCGTAGAATTTCAAAAAGGTTCGATAAAGACCAACTCTATGATGCCTACACAGGTGACATCTTGTTTAAGGGGCAGTTTGCCACCTTTGAAGGCAGGCAGGTAGATGGAACTTTCAACCGTCGACGTACAGTTTCCTACTCGCCTGACCACAGCTTGCCTCCTCGACGGTGCGTCTCAGTCTACGACGAGGTTTGGATTTTGTCGGAGCCGATGATTGACGGGTTTCAAGGGGAGCCTGTCAGGGTGACCTGCTCGGCAAGGAAGTCGAACGGCTTGTTCCAGGTACTGACAGCAGGGGAGCTGCTGGACAAGACCGGCACCAGGGAAGCTCACGTATTCCTGCGCTACTTGAAGGGGACTTCAGAACCTGGTTCGTCAAACCTACAACCCTATTACGAAGCGAGTCTTTCGTTGACAGAGACTGATCTGGCAGGGAAGTTCTACACCGACGGAAACATCATCCTTCACGGGAGAATGGCAGCTAACGCTGCTGAAGGCTTTAACGTTGTAGAGTGTGACATGATCGGAGGTAGCGAATCGTGGGTTAAGGTCAAACTTCCTGGAGTATTTGACCCTGTAGAACTTACGGAAGTTCCTGGAGCCGAGATTGACGGTCTGCTTGTAGAGCGTTACAGCTTCTTTACCAAGTACGACCAAGCGCAGGAGAACAACTACCACGGAGACAAAACGCTCATTGTGAGCAAATCTAAAATGGCTGTGCCCGAAGGTAGCTTAACTTTGCAGGATTCAACCATGCCGATTTTGGGTGTGGAAGACCTTGGCGACGGCTGGGCACTGCACGTCCGAAAAGTGAGCTGAAGATGCTGAAGACCAAAGGGACTAGAGAACTTGCCCAGCGGGTGCGGAAAGATATTGACAAGATTAAGGGGAGCATCGCTGGTACTCACCAAAATCTTGTCAAGAGAATGTTCCGTGACCTGGTAGCTCACACTCCTCAATGGAGTGGAGACCTTGCCCTACACTGGGCGATCGAATTTCACGGAAAGACGGCCCCAGCACCATTTACGCAGGGGAGAGGTAAGGTTGTCAAAGAACCTTACAGGATGGGGTCTGAACCTACAGTCAGCATGACCTTGGCGCGAGAGTTGGCGAAAATACCTGAGATCAGGTACAACTCGAAAGTCAGCTTCGTAAACAAGATGCCTTACGCTGAAATGGTGCAAGCTGGAGTAGGGCCGTACAACCCTAAGACAGGGGATTACCGTGAAATCCGCGACGAGAACAAGTTGTTCGGCAAGGTAGCTATGGTAGCTTACCTTGACGCTAAGTATCAGAACAAGTCTGAGATTAGGAAAGCCTTAGTTAAGCGTTAAGGCCCACCGAACCTTACCATCGTCGTAGCAGCGGAAGTAACCTGCAGCAGCGCAAATCTCTTCCTCTGTCATGCCATCACTGTAAATGTCTGGAAACTTTTTACGCAACCGTGCAAGTTGGAAACCAGACTTGTGGTGGCGTACACACTTTCCTGGGTGTATGTAGGTGTAGCTTGGAGCAACCTCAGCTTCTCGCACGAAACCGAGACTTTCGTAAAGCTTTCCTGAGAACAAGCGCTTTTCTGAGAAAGACACGATTCGGTGGGGGCTGTAATTCCTGATGAAGTGCTTGAGCAATCTGCCTGCACCACCAACCACTAAACCTTTACTTGCGTACCTTGCAAGCTCATACTCACCGTAACCAGCCTGATAGCGCCCAGACAGATTGGACCTGAATACCATCACCGCTACACAAACTTTATCGCTGAAAAGGCCGAAGCTAATCCCTGAATGGCACCAACCCTGTATGTGATGAGTTTCCAAGAACTTTTTTGCTTCGTAGTTGGAGATTTCATGCACTTCGCACTTCCGTGCGAAAACACGCTCTCCACTGTGGATACCAAACCTTGCCAACAGAAGAGACTTTACCTGCTCTTTTCGGCTAATCCACTCGTCCTCAAAAATCCTTATCAAAGATACTCCAAGTTCTTTCGCATGGCGGGCTTTTAGCAGTTGGGTTTCACGATCTCTGAATTTAGTGCTATGCCAGAGAAGGCCCTCGTACTCAATAGCTATGTTGTGCGAACTTACTAAGATGTCAAACTCCCTTCGTCCGGCGTACCGGAACTGGTGGTTGACCTCTAAACCTGCACCTTCCAGAAACTCTTTCAGTTCGATTTCACCTTTACTCATGCTGCCTGCACACTTTGGGCAGCCTGCTTTTGAGGTCACATGGTCTGAAGGTCTCTGAATGAACTCTCCATGAACTTTGCAAACTATCTTTGCTGGTTCCGACATGGCTGTGTAAGAGTCTTCAACGTAGTCGTACTGGTCTCCGTGGACTTTCCGTGACTTCTCCAAGAACTGCTCGAACGGCACCCTCGAATATGCAAACCTACGCTCCGCTGCACAAATCTTGCAAGGCAGCTTTGCCTTGGAGTGGTGAAATGCATTGGCAGTAACTTTTCCGTGCTTCTGGCAGACGTAAGTTATATTACCATTCAAGCCTGTATAGCCTTCTGGCAGGTACTCAACTGTGTTCTTACCAAACTTTTCCCGCATTTGCTCGACGAACTTATCGAACGGCAAGATTCTGGATGCGCCGATACCCTCATCTGCACAACGCTTGCAGCCGTACTGTGTGCGACCTTCCGAGTTGAAGAGGATGGTTCCAGCCCGGATGGTTGACCTTCCGTGAAGCTCACAGATGATGTCAACTTTGCTGCCTGAGTTGATGTAGGTGTCCTCTACGATCTTGATGCGCTCCCCGAACAACTCAAACGCTCTGAGTTTGATGGATGCAAGACCCTCCTCCCGAACAGCGTCCGCTCTGCAGCCAGGACAGACAACAGTTCTTGGCCCCAATGGCATGCACTCGAACTCTCCGTGCTTAGTACAATGCAGGTAAGCTCTGGACTTTTGTCCTTTGAACTCCCCACTGATCTTCGAGAGGGTGAATTGAGGGTAGCGAGTGGCAATGCGCTCCTCAAACTCTTGCAAGGTCAGACGTTTAATGCCCATTCGTTAGTTCTCCAACTAAGTTGCTGAGTACCTATAGTACCACGAGAGACCACTATGCCGAAAATTACCCGAGAAGATGTCAGGAAAGCTATTGTCAGCAAGCTCAGTACGATCATCCCCTCGAACGTGAGGGTGCAGTGGCCGGGAACGGCCCAGATCGACGTGTCGAAAAATAAGGGCTTGTTTCTTACTGTGAGACTTGTCTACATGGACGGTATGGCTACTGACTTAGGAGATTCTGCCAACAACCGCCTTATGGGCATACTGGAAATCACCTTCAACTTCAAGGAAGGTAACGCTGCAGATTACAAAACATTTAACAATCTTGCTGAAACAATTCAATCGTTTGTCAGCAACACTGACAGGCTCAAGCCTCTGAGGACATACACAACGCGGCAGGAAACTGCACGCAGGGACTTCAACATCCAGGTGCGCGGCAGCGAGTCTGGCTGGATTACAGAGACCTTGGTGACGCCGTTCTGGTACGACACCGAGATTTAGTTACAGAA
>Ga0116143_10005424_pt1 | contig 11502 bp, 10 predicted proteins | sample AD_UKC034_MetaG_FD_89745 | JGI IMG/M metagenome (GOLD analysis project Ga0116143, IMG submission 89745) | Active sludge microbial communities of municipal wastewater-treating anaerobic digesters from USA - AD_UKC034_MetaG | ecosystem: Engineered > Bioreactor > Anaerobic > Digestate | place: USA...
ATATTGTTATACCCACGTATTGGTTTTCTTTCTGACCGGTTTTGCTTTTATGTTCTCTTCTTGCGCTACAACTAACCACCAACAGTCTACTCCCTATGCAAGCGCTATCCAGGAAATAATATATGGCAAAATCTCTGGTTTAAGAGAATCTTCATCGAGCAGGGATACTGGATCACTCGGAAACACCAGATGGCGCGTTGTGAACGTCAGTCCAAACATTCAGAATTTTTTAAAAGGCACGGAATTCTTTTTTGAAAGAAGTGGTGTTCTTGTTGAATCTGCAGAACTACCAAACGGTACCATCTATACAGATACCCATCGGTATCGCGTACTCGATTCCACCCTTGTTCTTACCAAGGATGGGCTTACTGCTGTTACACTCTGGAAAATAGAAGGTGAGACTTTGAACATTGACAGGGATGACTATAGATTGACACTGAAAAGGATAAATAATTAAAGCCTTTTTCTACAGGCGTTTACACTCATTCGACATCATAATATGATGCGAAGACCTCTTTTTTTGACTTTACTTCAGGCAGTACATAAACAACTCCCATCACCCCGGCAAAAGCTGGTTTCACGACTTTATCAAAAAATGTTGCTGGCACATTGATACATCCATAAGAGATACGGTTGTCGAGGGGTGTTGGAGTGGCCAGGCGTTCCAAGCGGCGTTCCTCCGGTTTATTTGTAACTACCCGATGAAGCGACATAGCACCCTCATAATCAACCCAGAGAATATCCTTTCTATAGAAATTGATGCCCATGTAAGAAACGAAACGACCCGCAGGTGTTGTACGTTCTTCTGGACGGATTGAAGACATCTTCCTGTTACCAATACCCGGTACTGCATCGTCTCCAACAGCCATACCTAACAGTGCGGGGGCTGCCCCGCGAAGCCGACCATCAGCATGGAATACAAAAACCTTAGCGCCTATCTTGTCAACGATTACAAAGGGCATTCCACGATTGTTACCCGAGTCCACAATCCAGTCTGCCACGTGTCGCGCATCTTGAGATGCCTCTTCCTGTTCAAAGTTTGCTCTTTTTGGCAGGGGCTTGGCCAACACTGGTTGTGTTTCGACAGACAGACTTGCTATTTCAATGTTTTGCCCAGTCAATGTTCCGCTCTGATCTGACAATCGCGTATCGGCATCAACTGCCAAAACAGAAAAAGGGATTAAAAAAAAGACCAGCGCGTAAAAGCCCAAAAATTTGCTATTCTTTGCCACGCATAAATTCCTTTGAAAAATTATCAATATCGCAGCAATTACAAATTCTCAAGTTGGTTTTTCTTTTGGCTCCCATGTAATTACCCATTAAGTAACAGTATGCATTCTCTTTTACCAATTGATAGAAGAGGCCCCGCCTCATGTTTTTTAACAATCAGCGGGGCAATTCACCTATGAAGCTTTAGTTGCGGTCTTTCTTAGGTGGTGGTGGAGGAGGTGGTGGAGGAGGTGGAGGTGGGTGGTGGTGGAGGAGGTGGTGGAGGAGGTTGGATTTTTTCAGCTGGTGGTGGTGGAGGTGGTGGTGGTGGAGGAGGTGGACATTTTACAGGAAAGAAACATCCATCACGTTCTACGCATGGGCCAGGCTTGCAGTCATCTTTACTGAAGCAGCCTTCATATGGAACACATGGGCCTGCCGGAGCTGGTTTTAAAGAGCCCATTATCTGGCAGCAACCTGAAAACAATAAACCAACGGCAACAAGAAACAGAAATGCAACTAAAGATTTTTTGTTCATACATCCTCCTTCTTTTAGTTTTTTCCCAGGCTTCATTACCTCTCCCTAGTGTGCCTGGGTGTATTTTATAAAAAAGACTTTACATTACATTATATCCTACTATTCGATAAAAGCAATATTTTCTTAAAACTTTTTAATGACCAAATTATTTTTAATAAATCTGAGGTTTTCAGCTATGGCTTTACTCAAATCCCCCAGGGCTTCGCTCATTAAAGCAACCAGGACATCGTATCCGCTCCCTTTTGCAGGTTTAGTAACAATTGCTTCCTGGAAAGACAAAAGACTTTTTCCATCCTTATCAAACACTGCCCATTGTGCTCTAAGGGTCAAACTGCCGTCTTGAACAGCATCGAATCGATATAAAATTACAGGAACCCTGTAAGATTCTGGCATGGTAGTTTTCCATGCAACTACAGCAAGGCCATCGCGGTCAAGCAAGGATCCGATATTTTCAACAAGCACTCTCGAGATCTCCGTTTTTATGGAACCACCCCACAGGTCGAATTCCGAAATCATGAGTTGATTCTCCTTGGCCCGTGTCACAATCTCTGCTCTGTCAAGATACTCTGGAATCTCAATGGGTCCTATGGCTATAATTTTGTTCTTGTCATGGAGTATTGTCTTGTCTTCTGATATTTGTGGAGGCATAGGTGTAAGCGCATAAAACCTTGCTGGTGGGGATGATCCACAAGCGGTTAAAAGAAGGGCCATAAGGATGTTCCCCAGTGCAAGCGTTTTGAGAGCAGCCTTCTGTTTCATACTCATTCTCCTTTTAAGGTTCTTTTGCCTTTAATGAGGGATTCAGGATGCCTGTAGATGTAATCAGATAAAGATCGAACAGACCGAGAGGCTTTGGATACTTCGTTCAGAGCATTGTCTATCTGATACATAAGGGCTGAATTATCTGATGCAAGCTTTTGAACAGAACTAAAAGTTTTCTCTGCCTGTTCCAAAGAGGCACGTGCCGTGGAAAGCGTCTTCTCCACTGCACCAGGGACATTTTGAGACTTATCGGCAAAGGCCTTGATTGAATCGGAAGTTTCTTTCAGGTTAGTCATCATGGGGCCAATTTGCTGGTCTATTTTTCCGAGAATTTTGCGCGATTCCTTCAGACCTTCAGATAAAGATTCAAGGCTCGATCCGATTTGGGGTGAGTTAGCAACTTTTTCTATTCCCTCTATCGATTTCAATAACTTATCAAAGAGTTCCTTGAGTGGAAGTTCTTCCGCTGTTCTCAAAAGTTGATCGAGGGGGGATGAGACTGTAGGAATCTCAGGAAACCTTTTATCCATCCCCACATATCGTGCTGGTTTGCCTGGGAAAAAATCAACATTTATCATGAGTTGGCCTGTTACAAAACTCTGTAACTCAAGCTGTGCTCTCAGTCCTTTCTGAATAAGTTCTTCCCAGACTTCAGCACTCCCGATAGTTCCCTTAGAACCAGTCACTTTAGTAGGATCAATTTCAACATACACCGGGATTAAAAAAATCAGGTCTTTTGGGTCAAATTTTAGCTCAATGTCCTTGACAGAACCTATTTTCACCCCCCGAAAGTTGACAGGTGAACCCTCATTCAGCCCTTTAACCGACCCCTCAAAAAACATTACATAAACAGACCTCTTGGTAAAAAATTTCTGAGAACCGAAGACTATCACTGCAATAACCCCCAATGCTATTGCTCCGAGCACAAAGGCTCCAATCAATGTTTTGCTTGCAGGTTTGCTCATACAATCTCCTTCACCACATCCATTAGGCTCGGCCAATGGCTTGAATACGAGGCTCTGAGGCACCCCGCGTGAGAAATCTTCTTACAGTAGCGTTATCACATTCTTCAAGAAGTTTCTTGGGATTACCTGATGCAATAATTGTCTTTGATTCCGTATCGAGAAAAACCGAATCATTCCCTATGCTAAAAATACTTGCAAGTTCATGGGTGATAACGACTACTGTTGTTCCCATACTACTTTTGAGTTGCAAAATGAGATCATCAAGCATCCGGGCACTGATAGGATCCAATCCTCCTGAGGGTTCATCAAGAAAAAGAATTTCCGGATCTAATGCCATTGCCCTGGCTATACTCGCCCTTTTCTTCATTCCACCACTTATTTCAGAAGGGTAGTAATCTTCGAAGCCTGCAAGTCCTACGAGAGCCAGTTTTAACGAAGCGAGTTCCAGAGCCTGATCATGATCAATTTTTTGATATTCCTGAATGATCAGCATTATGTTCTCTGCAAGAGTCATGGAACTCCAAAGAGCCCCTCCCTGATACATAACGCCTATGCGCCTTAAGATTCTTTCTCTTTCTGATTCTTCAATGTCCCAGAAACTTTCTTTGTCGTAAAATACCTTTCCTCTGGCAGGACGTTGGAGACCTATGAGGTTCCTCATTAAAGTACTTTTGCCGCAACCACTCCCCCCCATTACAATAAAAATATCCCCTCTGTTTATGGTAAATGTAAGATCCCTCTGTATAACATTGTCACCAAATGCCATGGTAAGATCTTCAACCACGATAATTGGTTCAAAGACCGCCTTATCTTTGTTCTGTTTTTGAACTTCGCCAATCACTGATCACCGTTAACCATTAACTGTCTTTTATATACCCAAGATGTTGCATCCTATCGTGATAATTGCTGTAGCAATAATGATACTCACAATGCTCGTTACTACCGCTGAAGTAGTAGCCTCTCCAACTGCTGATGCGCTTCTACTGCACTGCATTCCTCTGAGGCATCCCGCTGTAGCCACAAGGATACCAAAAATAAAACTGCTGAACAACCCTATACCAACTGTAGTGAGCGTTAAAGAACCTTTTGTTGCATTGAGATACTCTCGGATTCCAATATCAAACCCTCCCACACCAACAATCATGCCCCCAAGAATGCCCATGAGGTTAGCATATAATGTAAGGAGGGGCATCATAACAGCGAGGGCGATAATTCTTGGCAGTACAAGAAACTCCATCGGTGGCAATCCGGCAGTTTTCAGGGCATCTATTTCTTCATTCACCTGCATGGACCCTATTCTGGCCGCAAAAGAAGCTCCTGTTCGACCAGCCATAATAATACCTGTCATAATGGCTCCCATGGCCCTCACCATAGCGATTGCAACCAAATTTGCTATGTAGATTTGAGCTCCAAACATCTTCAATTGAATGGAACCCACAAAAGCAAGTATTAACCCGACAAGAAGGCTGATAAGCGAAACAATGGGAAGGGCCTGAGCCCCTGATTCCTGTATTATAAGTAAAAGATCTGACCATCGAAATCGTGCTCTACCAGTAAGAAACCTGAAAAAAGCTATTGCTATCTCACCGACAAAAGTAATTGTTTCAGCTATTGATCCCCAGATTCTCGCAACATGAATTCCAACTCGTGTAGTCAGTGAAAGCTTAATTTGACTTGTTCTGATCGCTGTTCTCTCAGGAACAGATGATGCAAGCTTGCATAGATTAATCACACCTTCCGGCAAACCTTCTGTTGTCAACTCAATCTGTTTCTGTTCGCAATAGTTGGCTATTTTTAATAAATATGTGATGAGGATGCTATCCCAGCGGCCAAGGGCACTGGAATCAAACCTGATTTTCCTTATAAGTGAGTCTTTTTCCAATTCCTTGGTAAGTCTGTTAAAACCCGGAACCTGGCTCCCCATCCTCCACGTCCCGAATAACTTCACAATAAGGACATCATTGTCTGGTTTTACAAAGTCGAGCTCTGGGCCAAAATTTCTAATTTCTCTCGGCTCACCTGTCTCACTCATTTGTGTCTACCGATGATGAATGATAGGGTAAATCATATCACAAGTCAACATATTGCATCAGACAAAGAGTTATTGTAGGTGCTTTCGTTTCCTGTATTGACGAATCAGGCTATTTGTTGAACTATCATGGGCAAGTGCAGGCTCAATTATGCTTTCAAGTTCAGGAATGATTCGCTGTGCCAATTCTTTTCCAAGCTCTACCCCCCACTGATCAAATGCATTAATGTTCCACAAAGCAGCCTGGGTAAAAACATTGTGCTCATAAAGGGCAATAAGCTTTCCGAGTGTATCAGGTGTAAGCCTGTCAGCCAAAATAGTGTTCGAAGGCCTGTTCCCTTTAAAAACCTTGTGTGGTACAAGCCATTTCTGTGTTCCATCAGCTTTAACCTCTTCTGACGTTTTCCCAAAAGCCAGGGCCTCACTTTGTGCAAAAACGTTGGCAATGAGTATATCGTGATGACGACCAATAGGATTCAGAGTCTTGTTGAAAGCAATAAAGTCACAGGGGACAAGTTTAGTACCTTGGTGTATGAGCTGATAGAAAGAGTGCTGACTGTTCGTTCCTGTTTCACCCCAATAGATTGGGCCGGTCTGATAAACAACCCTTGCCCCGTCAAGGGTTACTTGTTTGCCGTTACTTTCCATGGTCAACTGTTGAAGATAGGCTGGGAAACGTTTGAGATACTGTTCGTAAGGAAGAACTGCCATAGTCTCTGCTCTAAAAAAGTTGTTGTACCAGATAGCCAAGAGCCCCATAAGTACCGGCAGGTTTCGCTCAAACGGGGCAGTGCGAAAATGTCTGTCCATCTGGTAGAAACCATCAAGGAGTGAATGGAAGTTTTCAGGGCCAATTGCGATCATTGTTGAAAGACCGATAGCTGAATCCAAAGAGTAACGGCCACCAACCCAATCCCAGAAAACAAACATGTTCTCGGGATTGATGCCGAATTTTTCAACTGTCCCTTTATTTGTTGATACTGCAACAAAGTGCTTTGCCACTGATCTTTCTTCACCGCCCAGCCCTTTTAACAACCAGGCTCTCGCTGTATGCGCGTTTGTCATTGTTTCCAGGGTTGTGAAAGTCTTGGAAGAAACAATAAAAAGGGTTTCTGTTGGATTAAGACCGTTTACTGCCTCGGCAAAGTCTGTACCATCTATATTTGAAACGAACCTGAATTGCAGGTTTCTATCACTATAATATTTAAGTGCTTCATAAGCCATGGCAGGCCCCAGGTCTGAGCCACCGATACCAATATTGATAATATTGCGAATTCGCTTTCCGGTGTACCCCAGCCATGAGCCATTGCGTATTTTGATAGAAAAATCAGACATCTTGTCGAGGATTTCATGGACCTGCGGCACCACGTTTTTTCCGTCCATTATTATTGATGATCCTCTTGGTGCCCGCAGCGCAACATGAAGAACAGCACGATTTTCTGTAACATTGATCTTTTTACCGCTAAACATGGCTTCAATGCGGCTTTGCAGGCCGGATTCCTCGGCTAATTGAACAAGAAGCCTGATAGTTTCGCTGATTACACGATTTTTAGAGTAATCAAGAAAGATTCCTGCACCTTCAGCGCACATGTAATTACCCCGCTCAGGATCCATGGCAAAAAGCTCACGAAGATGTTGCCTTCGTATTTCTCTGTAATGAGTTTTAAGCGCTTTCCATGCCGGTCTTTTGTTCAAGGGTAGATTGCCCGTTTCCATGCTCATGCTCCTTTTGCTTTTCCGGTTAAAGCGTTTTTAACTATCTGCTGCGCTTCATTTACAATAGTCTGGAGATGGCTCTCACTCTTGAAGCTCTCCGCGTAAATCTTGTATATATTCTCTGTTCCTGATGGTCTGACCGCGAACCAGCCATTTGATGACAGGATTTTCAATCCACCTATTGATGCGCCATTGCCCGGGGCTTTCGTCAGCTTTTCAGTGATAGGTTCTCCTGCAATCTCTTTTGCAACAATCATTTCTGCAGTCAGGTTTGCCATGATGGCTTTCTCATCAGGTGATATCGGTGCATCAACCCTCGTATACCAGGAATATCCCAATTGCTCTATTAGTTCTTTATAGATTTCTCCCGGGTCTTTACCTGTGCGGGCTGTAATTTCTGCTGCAAGTAGATTCATGATAAGGCCGTCTTTGTCAGTTGTCCAGACAGTTCCGTCTTTTTTCAGAAAGCTTGCACCAGCACTTTCTTCACCGCCAAAACAGCATGAACCTTCGAACAAACCCTCGACAAACCATTTGAAGCCCACAGGAACCTCGGTCAATCTTCTACCCACGGTTGCAACAACACGGTCAATGATACTGCTACTGACCAGCGTTTTTCCAACAGCCGCCTCTTTTGGCCACTGAGGCCTATGTGTCAACAGGTAATAAATTGCTACCGCAAGATAGTGGTTGGGATTCATGAGGCCAATTGAGCGAGTAACAATCCCATGCCGGTCAGCATCAGTATCATTGGCAAAAGAAACCTGGTATCTGTCTTTAAGGCTGACCAGGCCTGCCATGGCAAAGGGGCTTGAACAATCCATCCTTATTTTTCCGTCATGATCAACGGGCACAAAGCTAAACCTTGGATCGACCATTGCGTTAACAACAGTAATATTCACTTTGTACAGGGATTTAATCGGCTCCCAATATTGGATTGAAGACCCTCCAAGGGGATCGACACCCATGGCAACACCTGAGGAGCTTATACAGTCCATGTCAACAACATTGATGAGGTCTTTTAAATAGAGAGTCACGAAATCGTGAGAGTGCGTTGTAGAGGCTTTAAGGGCTGACTCATAGGACATCCTCTTCACTTCTTTGTTGCCAGCCATCATAATAAGATTCGCCCGGTCCTGTATCCACCGGGTCACCTGGGTATCAGCAGGACCTCCGTTTGGTGGATTATATTTAAAACCTCCATCTTCCGGGGGGTTATGAGAAGGGGTTACGACAATACCATCTGCCAGGCCCTCACTCCGGTTCTTGTTATGGGAAAGAATGGCGTGGGAAATTACCGGGGTCGGGGTATATCCGTCATCACGCTGGATCATAGTTTCCACTCCATTGGCTGCTAGCACTTCAAGAGCCGTTCGTTGTCCAGGCCCTGATAATCCGTGAGTATCTTTGCCAATGTAGAGCGGGCCATCAACCCCTTTGCTTTTCCTGTAATCACAAATGGCCTGGGTTGTTGCCAGAATATGGGCCTCGTTGAATGTGCCGGAAAGCGATGATCCCCTGTGCCCACTTGTTCCAAAGCTTACAAGTTGAGTAGGATCTTTTAAATCCGGCTTACGTTCGTAGTACTCTCTTTCAAGCATTTCCAAATCTACAAGCATTTCTTCTGGCGGTAATTTACCTGCAAGGGGAGAGTTTTTCATGCCGGCAACTCCTTTCTTTTTATAATTAAGCTGATTGTGAGAAGTCTATCATACAATGTAGCAGGGATGCCATGTTCACGATTAAAATGAGCTTGAGAAATTCGTAATCATTGTCTTTAAAAACAGAAAGTGATAGAACTTTTAATTGCAGGGAGGTTGGATAAACATGGCGCTTCCGAAAAATAAGACAAAAATTGTCTGTACCATAGGGCCTGCCTCTAATTCTATAGAGGTTATGAAAAAAATGATAGAAGCTGGGATGAATATAGCAAGGCTGAATTTTTCCCACGGTGACCGCAAAGGACACAAACAAGCCATTGAAAACCTCAGATTGGCATCCAAAACAGTTGGTACACCCATCGCCATCATGGCTGACCTGCCGGGTCCTAAAATGCGCATTGGACAGATTTCTCCTGATCCGGTACATCTCACCTCAGGGGATTTGTTCACATTAACAACGCGTCAAATATTGGGCAGTGCAGGCATTGCATCAGTGACATTTGACCGGCTCCCGGACGTTGTTAGGCCAGGTAATATTATTTTTTTAAACGATGGTCTTATTCAGCTCGAAGCAATAAAAGTATCCGATGCAGATATTGTGTGTAAGGTCATTGTTGGTGGAGAGCTCCGATCCCGTAAAGGCTTGAACATCCCTAATATCGATCTTGGCATAAGTGCATTTACAGAGCATGACCATGAGTGGCTCCAATTTGCAATCGAAAATGGAGTGGATGCCATCAGCCAGTCTTTTGTAGAAACGAAATCTGATATCGTGTTGGTGCGGGAAGCTGCCAAAGCATGTGGACGCGTTCCTTTTATCATCGCAAAAATAGAACGTTCAGGTGCTTTGAACAATATTGATGAAATTCTGGAAGCTGCTGACGGTATCATGATTGCCCGAGGTGATCTGGGCGTTGAAATACCTATTGAAAGAATCGCCGTTGTTCAAAAGCAGCTCATGCGGAAAGCTAATATGTCAGGCAAACCGGTTATAACTGCAACTCAGATGCTTGAGTCTATGACAGATAACAGTCGCCCAACTCGCGCAGAAGCAACGGATGTTGCCAATGCCATTCTTGACGGCACAGATTGTGTCATGCTTTCTGGTGAATCTGCCATGGGAAAATTTCCTGTGGAATCAACGGCAATGCTGGTTAAAATAGCCGTTGCAATTGAGCCTTCTCGGCCTGGCCATCGCGTTAGAGAAGCTTTGAAAGTTATTGTCACCGGCAATGAAGTTACAGGAGGTGACCTTATTACTTTATCTGTAGAGAGTGCGCTTCAACAAATGCCTGTTACCGCTGTATTAATACCGAGCCACAGCGGAGGTACTGCCCAAAGGCTTACCCGTCTCCGATTACCGATATGGATAGCTGCAGTAGCATCACAAGATGCCACGTGTCAGGCTCTTCAGTTTTCTTATGGAGTGCACCCCATTCTTGAAGCGGAGAACAAACATAATTGGACAGAATACGCCAGAGAATGGGTTAAATCTCAGAGCCTAAGCGGAGACTTTGTGATTCTTATTGAAGGACCATCTCCGCGAAATCCCAGAGCAAACCATAAGCTGGAAATTGTTGATGTGAAGTAAGGGATGGGACGTGAAGAACTGGAAAGGTAAGGGCGGGGGGAAACAATCAAAATAAACTTAAGGCCCCAAAGCTGCTTTCCGAGGGGTAAGCTACGGTAGGACAAGCAATGCCTTGAGGCCCGTGGAATGTTCTGTATTTTTATTGTCGCTTATGATTGATGAAACTTAAGAATAAATAAGTGGAACAGTATACATTTTTAATCGTACTATTTTGTAAAAATACTGCCATCTATTTAACATCCTATGACAATGGATCAATTATGAAGTAATAACAGTGGCTTAACCATACAGTCACACTCGGTAAAACTTCTCAAGCCTATCATAGTCTCTGATTTTCATATATTCCGTTATTATATGATCTGCGGGGGTAACCCGCCCGTACTTGTATTCACACAGCAGAGGGGCGGATTGCATGAGGTCTTGCGTTGAGCAATTTTCAAACGTTTAATCAGCCTTACTTATTGCTTCTACAGGGCACTCGTCAATGCATGTTCCGCAGTCGGTGCAAAGATCTGCATTAACCTTGGCAACATCATCAACGGTAATGGCTTCAACCGGACATGCATCAGCGCATGTCCCGCATCCTGTACAGGCATCTTCGTCAATCTTTGCGGCCATCCTCATCACCTCCTTTTAATGTGTTCAACATTCCTAAACGAATATAAAGAAAATGTCAATAAGGAAATACCAGACCTTTTCATGAATTTTTATTTTAACCTCCCCGGCCCAAAAAGGTGGAGCATGGCTTGGAATCAGGCTTCTTTGCCGGTAAAATATTCTGTTGTCTGCTTTTTGAACATACGGTCTTACCTCTGAGGTCACTGCTTTCTGAGCGTTTCCTTTGTGAGAAAAACTGCAATGAGATTCAAGATACTTATGAAAACGTACATTAGTATCACTGAATGGTAGGCAGAGGATGGATAATGGGTTCCAATCTTCCCCCCCTTGTCAAGGATAAACCCTATTAAGGGCTGGGCTACCACACCCCCGAGAAAAGGAAAGAGATTTACCGCGCCAATTGAAATGCCTGC
>Ga0116143_10005427_pt1 | contig 11500 bp, 13 predicted proteins | sample AD_UKC034_MetaG_FD_89745 | JGI IMG/M metagenome (GOLD analysis project Ga0116143, IMG submission 89745) | Active sludge microbial communities of municipal wastewater-treating anaerobic digesters from USA - AD_UKC034_MetaG | ecosystem: Engineered > Bioreactor > Anaerobic > Digestate | place: USA...
AACGCCGCACTGGAGCGGCTGCGCAAGTGTACAACCGACAGCAGAAACGCAAGAAACAGAAAGAACGCATAGAGCACCGTCTCGAGCCCCAGCATCACCAGAAGATCTGTTCGAGTGGCGGCGATAAATGCCAGTGCAAAGAAAACCGAACGTGATCGGCGGGCAGCGCCGTGCATTTGACTCAAAAGACAGCAGAGCAGAGCAAGCCCCGCAGCGGCCAGCAGCGATATAATGCGCGCCACCAAAAGCGGATTCATACCCATCCTGATAAACGGGGCAAGGAGGACTACGAATAAAAAGTTCGTATATCCTTCAGTGGGCGCTTCCCCCGGATTCCAGGTCGGGCCATAGCCCTGAGCCAGGTTTTTGGCATAGCGGTAGCTGATAAAAGAATCATCAAAGATCATATCGCGATGGTAGATCATGGTTCCTGCAAACATCGCAAAAACAAACAGGGCAAGCATAAGGACTGCGAGGGGCAGGTCCCATTGAATTCTTCTATCTGTCATTTTTTCAGGCATGGTGTTCTCCTAAACAGTTCGCGTGCATTACATAATCCCATGATCCATCCTGTCAATACATCCGGGGCCTCCGTATTCGGGGCAGGAGACCGGTGGAAATGACATGGACGGCGCGTGCTTGATTTTCCGTTATGTCCTCCGCAGTTTGACGCCACCGAAATAAATCCCAGCCGGCCGGCCGCATGAAACAGATCCGGCCAGTTCACGTCGGTCCGGCGGCCGAATGGAATGGCCAGATGCTTCACTTCAAGTTCCGCCTTTTTCTGAAACCAGTCGCGGCTGGCCCGAAGTTCGGCTTCCAGTTCTTCTGCATTCAGTGTGCTCAGGCGCACATGATGATGCGTATGGCTTCCGATGGTTACAAAAGGATGAAGGGCCAGAATCTTCAGGTCCTGAAGAGTTAATACCGGCGGACAGAATTCAGCTCTGCGGTCGTGGTCCAGAGCGGATAATTCTCCGGAAACAAGACCGGAGGTGATATAAAAAGTGCATGGGATTTGCATCTCTTCAAGTATGGGCAGAAGAACCGTGAGATTGTCACGATAGCCGTCGTCGAAGCTGAGGACAAAGCTGATGCCATCCGGACGGGGCTCTGAAATTGCGTCATCAATGGAAATAAAAGGCCCCAGTTCGCGCAGGATGCCGATCTGCCTCCTGAGAAGTTCCGGAGTCACGGCCATGCCGGGTTTGGGGTCGGCGCCGGGGGCAGACTCGAAACGGTGATAGCTCACTCCGAAACAGAGATTGTTTCTGCGGGCGCGCCGCACCAGAAACGGGACGGCGAGGTGATACAGGTGTTTTTTAAGCCAAAGGTTCATGGAGATAGACCAGAGACAAGAGACTTTGGGGTGAAGAGAATTGCAGGCCCGCTTAATGGGTTCCGCTTCCAGGTTCCGTTTTATGCCTTTGATCCAGAATCTGGCGCAGAACACGGGCATCTTCCTGGTGACGAGGGTGATCAATGGAGCTTTTGATGGTTAGTAAAGACTCGATATCTATCCAGCAGGCCCGGCTTCCACCATAAGTGGATTCAATCCTCTTTTCCCACGCAGTTGCGAATGAAAGCTGACCCATATCCACAAGAATATCAATCCGATTGGGCTCAACGCCGATTTGCACGATTTGGCCGGGGGCATGGCGATCCAAAAGCACGGGACTTCCGTACTCCGCAAGAGCCTGATTGGCACGAACAATATTCTGTTCGGAGTTTTCCACCCACAAATCCATGTCTTTTGTATAACGCGGTTTCGCATGAAAAATGAAAGCCAGCCCGCCCACAATGAGATAATGAACCTTATGCTCCTCAAAAAGCGCAAGAATATCTTCAAAATCAGCGATGCTGTTCATAATTCCGCCGGGCTTCTTCCACTTTTTTCACATCTTCGCGAATGTCAACGAGGGCAGACAGTCGTTCCTGAGGGGTCTTCGATTGCCAGAACGACAAATCCCAGTTTTCCGCATCCCGAAATCCCAAAGCTCGATGGGCTACAATTCTTGCACGGCGCGCGCGCGCACGCATTTCCCGCTCTTCGATTTCCCGTTCTTTTAGCAGCGTCATAACCAGTGATTCCTTATCATACTCCCTCTTGCCATCAATCTAACATTTCTGGACCGCGTCTCAAGCCTTGAATTATTCAAGAGGGATCTCGTCTCTTGTCTTCGGGCTTTCAATCACACTCGCGCAGAGGCGCAGAGGGGGATAAGGATTTATGCAATATGTATCGTTTCCGAAATCCGGACACGTTCATTTTTCAAAGCAGAGATATTAACTGCTCTGCGTCTCAGCGCCTCTGCGGGAGAATTTCTTTATAGTACTCCAGCAATCGTGCCGCTTTCTTTTCCAGGCTGAATTCCCGCATCACGCGCAGGCGGGCCTTTTCCGCCATAATCCGGTGCTTCTCGGGGTTTTGCAGATAATCCTGGATGGCATCCGCCAGCGCCTCAGGATTGTGGTCCGAAAGAAGCACGGCCTCTTCACCGTTTCTGAATATCTCCGGAATGCCGCCCACATCAAAACTGATCACAGGAACGCCGTGCGACGCCGCCTCAAGGAGGACATTGGGAAAGCCCTCAGTCAGCGACGGGAGAATGAACAGGCCCGCGCGCTTGTAATAGTCCGACGGATCGGACTGATAACCCTCAAAGGCAACAATATCCGCAAGGCCTTTTTCAGCCGCGTATCTTTCCAGCGATTGGCGTTCAGGCCCGTCCCCGACCATATGCAGGCAGAAGCCGGCCACTTCACGCCGCCTTAAGAGACAAGCGGCCGCCAGAAGAATCTGATGTCCCTTTTCTTTTGAAAATCGGCCAACTGTCAGCAGATAATTTTTCTCGCCCCTATGAGCCGTATCCACCGGGGCAAGCCGGATACCGTTATGAATCACCGCAACCCGGTCTTTGGAGACCCCCCAGCCAACCAGAAGTTCCCGCTGATATTCAGCCACAACAACCACATTGGGCGCATATCGGAACAACAGGCGGTCCAGACGGTTGTAGAAATGCTGCTTGCGGTCAACCCAGGTTTCGCCGTGGAAATAATGAATTTCCCGCACGCCCAATCGTTCCAACCGCCGACGGAGTAACGTGACATACAGGCGGGATTTCGTGTTGTGAATCTGGATAATGTCAGGAGCTGTTTTCTGCACTATGCGGAAGAGATGCCTTATCGCAGACGGATCGTACCGGAAGCGCTCCCGAATCACATGAACTGGCAGCCCGGCGCTGCGGACGGCCTCAATGAATGCCGAGCTTTCTGCGCTTCCGCGAAGAAAGGTTGCCACTTCAAAATGCACTTCATCGCGAAGCAGTTTCAGGGTCTCCAGCAGATTCTTCGCCGGTCCGCTGAAGGCCTCTGTTTCCATCAGGATCAGGATTTTCATGGTTTCAGTTGAAAGTTAAAGGTTCCAAGTTGCAAGTTGCAGCTTTGGAATGCCGGAATCATGGAATATCGGATTTCTTTTCCTGGCTGCAGCCTAATCATCCAGCAGCATTTCACAAACCTTTTTCACAAACGTGGCGCGACGGGCGGCATAAAAGGAAAATCTTTCGGTCAGCCGGGCCCGGATATCCGCAGCGGCAGACCTTGCTTCATCCAGCGCGCCCAGAATGGAAGTTTCCGACAGATGATTTGTCTGCAGCGTGCAGGCCTGCATGTTTACGGACTCCATGTATTGCGTGCACTTGGGCTGATATGCGAGCATCACGGCCGGAGTGAGGGCGCAATGCGCAAGAATCACCGAATGGAGCTTAACTCCAATAAACATATCCTGCTCCGAACAGGCGGCAATATAAGCCGCCCGATTCAGATAATGGCGGAAGACTTTAATCCGCGGCCCCAGTTCACGGGCAAGCCGGACCGTTCCGGGTATTTCATCCGCGGACAGAGGGAACAGCGTGATCTCCCAGCCGTCGTCCAGCAGCGCGAGCAGAACCGGACGAAGGGCAGACACGATATTTTCCCAACGCCCCCACATCTGCGCACCATAATCATTGCCCACATTAACCCCAATACGCCGGCCGCCGGCATAGGGCCTGGAATCCAGTGCAAATGCCAGAACGGGATCGCCAATTACATCTATTTCCGCCCTGAGCCCCTGCTCAAGAAGCGTGCGTTTTGAAGCTTCGTCCCGGACGGATACCAGTTGAAGCCTCTGCAGTATGCCGATTTGCCGCTTGAATTTCCGGCCGTATTCAGGATCGCATTCAAGACCAAACTGCATGGGATGGCATCCGGTGCCGAAAGAAAACACCGGCAGTCCCGCATCCAGCGCCGATTCGAGCCGATACACTGAAGTCTGTCCCATGAGTGTGCCTCCGCCCAGGCAAACCAGGTCGAAAGCCGGTCCTCTTCTCGCCGCGGATACCAGCCGGGCCAACATATCCGTCCGGTGCGAAGCAAAGGTCATGTGATGCCGGAAAATCAGCTGAATGGCCTCGTAAAGCGCCCGATCACCCAGATTGGCGTAACCGAGGCATCCAACATAGCCACACCGGCGGCGGCGCGTAAACAGAAGCCGGACGTATTCATTGATCCGAACAAGTTTCTCGTCCAGACAAAGCCCGTCCAGCGCAGCGCGAAGTTTCCATTCAAGAGATTTCACGTTTTGCCGCCCCCGCCGTGTCCCGCGATTTCTTCCGCGGAGGCCAGCACACGCTGCATGCATACGGTGGTGGAATATTTCTCACAGGCCTCCCGGGCGCGCGCTCCCATCTGATGGGCGTACTCGGGATCATCCAGCAGGGACTTGATAGCTGATCTCATGGCCTCCACATCACCCGAGGGGACGACAATCCCGTCATTGCCGCTGTCTATATAATCACGCGCTCCTTTGTCATCAGCAACCACCACCGGCTTCCCCATGGCCATGGCATTCAGAAACGTCTGCTGGCCGCCTGAATGCAGAAATCCGCCCCTCATGGGAAGCACAACCATTTTTGCCCCCGCCATGAGTTTGCGGAAGTCTTCCGGGGTAACACCGCCAGCCTCCACACCGGGTGGAATATCGGCCCCTTCGTTCCAATCCCGCAGACGCGTGGCAATCCGCACCTTAACGTCCAGCCCGCGCACCGCGTCAATCAGGCAGCGGTAATCCCGATTGCCATCCCCTCCGCTAAAAATGTAGTCGCCGTTTCCGGCAACAAAGTCAAAACCTTCAAGGGTATGATGAAAAGGGATGTATTCGAATTTTTCCTCCGGCAATTGGAACATGCGGGCATAGTCCTTAACCTCATGCGACGCCCAAACCACGAACTTTCGCACTGTCCGGGCCTGAAGCCGGAACTGCAGGCGCTTAAGCCACAGTTTCAACCGGCTGCGCGGTTCATACCAAAGGCAGTCAATCATCAGGATCGGCACCCGGCGGGGAATGAATGCCGACAGCAAAGCCACCATGTTGCCCAGCATCTCTGAATCGAAAACCATCACATCGTACCGGTGACGGATTCGCAGAATCTTGGAGGCTTGAAACAGGTTGTGAAAAAATCGCCGGTCATTGCGCTTCTTGGGCCACAAGTCCGTCTCTTGATGCCAGAAGTCGGCGACGCGGGGTTCCTCAACATCGGTCAGGATTCGGATTCTTGATTCAGAGGACATAACGGTTACAGGTTAAAGGTTAAAGGTTACAGGTTACAGGAAATATGAAGACCGGAGACTTGAATCCAACATTCCATCATTCCAATATTCCATTACAGTCTCTGGTCTATTTCTCCGGAACGATCATATGCCACATTTTGCGCGGCAAGTCATAACGCACGTCAACTTTACGCGAAAATGCCTTCAGGGTCGTTGAGCAGAGAATCTGCTCGCGCTTCATTTCGAATGGATTTGTCCAGCTCGTGTTGCTGAGGATGCTGCCGAAGGTCAGCGCCAGATCATAGCCGGCCGCCTTCGCCGCAGCAGCCGCCCGCCGGTCATAATATCCGTAGGGATAGGCCAGCGGATGAAACGACAAACCAAGCTCAGAGGCCAGAATTCTGCGGGATTCGACCAGTTCATGCCGGAGATCCTCATTACTCAATTCCAGAAGGCTTCTGTGGTTCATGGTGTGAGAACCAAACGCGATGCCGCCCCTCGCTGCTTCCTTCATGTCAGCCCAGCTCAACAGCTCGGATGATTCGTATCGCCCGCCAATGTGCGCCACAGGAACAAAGACGGTCGCCGGCCAGCCACGCCTGTTAAGACCGGGAATTGCATGATCCACCAGTGTTTTGTATCCGTCATCGAAGGTTATGACCACAGCCTTCGAGTCTATACTTCCGGACTGCATGGCCCGGAGGGCATCCTGCAAAGCGACCACACGATACCCAGCGGCGGCGAGATGCTCCATCTGCTGTTCAAAATTCTCCGCGGCAATCTCATAGCGGCTCCGGCTTATCGGGGCAACAGAATGATATGCCAAGATCTTGAACCGGAGCACAGAACAGCTTTGGAAGCCGGCCCAAGCCCTCTGAAGTGCATTCAACACAGTTGCAAAGACTCCATGTCAAAACTCAAAAGATTCCATCATTCCAGTATTCCATATGCATTTGATCCGGCTATAATCACGCCAAATGAATCAAGTGCTTTCGATTATTGTGGTGGCGCTCAACGAAGAGGGCCCCCTGCCAAGACTCAAACAGGCCATTGACGCTCTGCTGTGCCATACGTCTGTGGCCATCGAGACTATTCTGGTGGACGGCGGCAGCCGGGATGGCACGGTTGAGGCGGCAAAACTTGTCGGTTTCTCTAAAATCATCGTTCTGCCCGGAGCCAATATCCCCGTCTGCCGCAATGCCGGACTCAAGACAGCAGCCGGAAACTGGATTGCGTTCCTCGACGCCGACTGTGAGCCCGCCGAAGACTGGCTGCAACAGGCCGCTCCGCTTCTATTCGCCGAGAAGGAAATCATCATCGGCTGGCCGGTTGTCCCGCCCTCTCCTGGAACCTGGGTGCAAACCGCGTGGCGCATTCACTGGATGAACAAGAATCCACAACTTGAATCATGGCAGGGGCATCCTGCTGTAATCCGGGATGCGTTCCGCCTGATCACGACCCGTAATATGCTCATGACCCGGGCAATTGCAGAATCCCTGAACGGTTTTGACGAAAACCTGCCGACCGGCGAGGACACAGATTTCGTCTTCCGGGCCTATCAGAAGAATATGACGGTGCTTGGCCTTCCCGCCCTGCAGGTCATCCACCACGGCGAACCGGCCACCCTGCGGGCGTTCTACCGGCAGCAGACCTGGCACGCCAACCGCACAAGCTACAGAAAAATCATGGGCGATCAGGCCGGCCGCACCGGCGGGAACGCCCCGCGTTTTGCGGCACTGTTTTTAGCATTCGGTCTGCTCTTCATTACGGGACTGGGAGGACTTTTAATAACTGGTCGGGCCATTTTTCTGATACTCCCGCTGCCGCTTCTTGCCCTCATCACCGCACCGGCGGCGCTAATTGCCTTGCGCGCCAAGGCTTTTCGATACTGGCCCGCTCTCTGCATTCTCTACGCGGCCTACGGACTGGCCCGGGCGCTTGATTTGATCGGTTTCTTCCGTCGCAAAACCAGCTGGAAAGCAGAAATATAGAACATGACCCTTAATAGCGGCATGCTTCTGTTTTCTAAATTTCAGACTCTTGTTTTGCGACACGCCCCCTCACGCATACCCGCCTTAATCGACGGCTTATCCAACGCAAAGTGCGGGCTGAAATACTGACCGCTGGAGTGACCCGCAATGCACGCATGATCTGGGTTGACACGGGGAATGTATAACCTTTCTGTTTCGCGAAATACGCGATTTCCTTCTCAAACGGATCACGGCTTGCAAGCATTTCCGCGAAATATACGTTTCTATAACTCTTATAAGTTGTCAGATCAAACACCCCCGAGTAACGATCTTGTATCCCCGCAATATCCATTGTCGCCAGAGTTCGCAGACATTTGAAGCACTTAGAGCAATTGGTGAACGGGCCTGTGTAGTCACAACTCACACACACATCCAGCGATCTGTATGAGTCTGCTATTTCGGCCACGCGCAAAGTCTTGGCAACTCGCGAATATTCACTGCCCACAGATATTAGATCAAGATTTTCGGTTCCCAACAGTGGCAATATTACCGGATCGGATACTGCCATATCTTCCGCGGGACCCACAAATATATCTCCATAGCTGTAAGCTGATGCATATAAATGGCGCCTGATACCTTTCTGCAAAAGCAAAGCGACTGATGCGTTTCGCATCGTATGCGTCTGCTGAAAACCAACCCCTGTTCCATAAAATTCAACCATGTTAGAATTAATCGCTATCAAAGGCAGTCCAATTTTCTGTGCTATCGGCATGAGTCGTTTGAATCGTTTCTGGAACAGCACCTCACCTGCATCTGCATGTGAGCCCACATTATTAAATAATAGATGCGTGATTTTTGATCCATCTGCCGCAGCCATGTAATAATTATCAGCAAGTACACAAAATGAATCAATCCCCCCCGAAAATCCAGTTGCGATTCCAGATGCATCATGCGTCAGCTCATTGGAAACCCCCTCTGGGTGTATATTGACCGTTTTCAGGACCGGGATAATCGCCTGTATAATACTTTGAAGGCGATGGAAATTATATAGCAGTTTACCCGATATCGTTCCCGCCACGCGGATATCTTCTCCGTTTCTCATTGCGGGAATCAGCAGCGCCACCAACGCCGTATCGCTATTATCGGAAATCAGGCCTTCATATGCCTTGTCCAGACTATACCAGAGAGATGTCGTCCCCCGATCAGATTCTATGGGGAAACGACATATTATGCGATCGTCACAATGACATACTTGTAGTTTATGTATTTTCATTCATACACATTATTAGGTTCGCTTAATGACGGCGCCAAGACGAGCATTCAAGTAATTAAGCTGTTTTTACCATTCTTATGAGTTTCTTTTCCCAAATCCCATCAATTATTGGTTTTGAGCATCCGACTTCGTTCAGCCAGAATTTATCATCATTTACTAACTCCAACACCAACGGAAGATGGCCGTCTTGTGAGTAGAGTGCACCACCCTGTTCGAGTAGAGGATACAGATATTTAATGCACGTTCGCGTAGATGATGCGAGGTCAACATCCAAATATATGGCGGCAATCTCCTCTTTAAATGTCGGCATCGTGTTTTCAAACCAACCTTTAATAAACCTGCAGGATTCGATATTCCCATACTTCTTGACATTCTCTTGAACCTCTTCGAGTGATGCAGCATATGAGCCCTTTCTAAATTCTGCCTTCCCTCCAAATATATTTATTTCATGTGACTCATTATTATCGGGGATCCCTTCAAAAAAATCAAATACGACAAGGGTCCTCTTTGCAATATTTGCAGCCAGACTAAATTTGGCGGTGCTGCCGCCCCTAAAACATCCTGCTTCCACTACGACGCCGCGGCTGTGGTCAGGCAACGATAATATAGTTCGGATATATGTTAATATCTCACTTGTTGTATGCGGACAATAAATCCTTGCACTAATGATATGCATCTGTCTAATAACTGAATATCTATCCCGAAGTCGAGTATGAGGGGTATCTCTTAGCACGAAATGTGCTATATCAATATATTCCTTAATGGAGCACATTACCCTATACATAGGTCGGGGAAGGTTATTTCTTAGGAATACTTTTAGTTTGTTGGTCATAACGGCCTTTCTCGTAATATGCTTATTTCTATGACAGCAGGGCTTGGTAAAGTTCTATGAATTGAGGACATACTGCATCTGGCCAATGCTCTTTCAGAACCCTGCTGCGGCCGCATGCGCCCATAACTTTCGCCTTGTCCGGATGATGCAGCAAGTCCGCAACGCCCCCCCCAGTGCAACCACATCCCCGGAGGGGACAATCAAACCGGCGAAGCTGTCCCCGAACAATTCTTCATTGCCCCCGCAATCGGCGGCCACAACAGAAATCGCGGCTGCCATATATTCTAGAATGGAGTTTGACAGCTCTTCATTTCTTGCGGGGGTCAGAACCCCGATATAATATTTACTGATCAGAGAGGGCCCCCTCCGGTCTCTCGCCCATGAAATGCACCGCATAAGAAACCTTCAGCAAGGAAGCCAGGTGCTGAAGCTTTTGTCGCTCCGAGCCATTTCGATTGCCGCATGCAGAAAGACTCCATCGTCTTATGAGATATGCATGCCGGCACAGTGGTATGCGAAAAGCATTTTCTGTAAAATATGATTTTACGCATCCCGCATACTCGATTAACATCCCCAAGGTGAAATTATTCGGTTGTGATGAATAAGATATTCAAACACATTAAAGATACCGTGGAGCGCAATCATAGCAGATGGCTCCGATTCTGGATATCCAGAATTCCAGGGATATATCTTCCCGGCAGCGTACAGATTCGAGGGCGACCAATTGTGGAAGTCTGCCGTGGTGCCGAAATTCATATTGGTGAAAACGTCATCATTAACTCTTCAAACCGCGGCTATCACGTCAACATGCACAGCCCCGTAAAACTGTACGCAGACCGGAAAGGCGCGATCATTAAGATCGGAGAACAAACACAAATTAACGGAACCTGCATTCATGCCTATGAGTCAGTAGATATAGGGAAAAACTGCATGATTGCCGCAAACTGCCAGATCATGGACTGCAGCGGACATGAATTGTCATTTGATCGCGTTGAAAACCGCATCAATACCACGAGCGGTGGATTTCCCGTCACAATTGAAGACAATGTCTGGATCGGAGCAAACTGCATTGTGCTTCCCGGAGTCCGGATCGGACACGGCAGTGTTATTGGCGCGGGCAGCGTCGTCACAAAAGATATCCCCCCCATGGTGGTTGCAGCAGGCAATCCGGCGCACACGGTAAAAACAGCCGAATCCTCCACGATGCGACACAGGTCCTGATCGGACTTCAGCCATTTCTGCAGTACAGGCGGGAATCTGATCACCGCTGGGAAGATACAACCTGCCGATACAATGCAGTAAATTGCCGGGCCACCGCTTCGGGACTGTGATCGGCCACCACCTTCCTGCGCCCGCGGGCGCCCATATCTTTGGCCATTTCCGGTTCTTCCAGAAGTCTGGAAAGCACGGACGCCAGCGAACGCCAGTCCCCCGATGGCACAACCAGTCCGGCACCAGCGCCAACGAGAAGTTCTTCATTGCCCCCGCATCGGGTTGCCACAACTGGAATCCCGGCTGCCATGTATTCAAGAATTGAATTTGAGAGTCCCTCGTTCATGGAAGGCGTTAATACCCCAATATGGAAGCGCTTAATCAGGGAGGGCACAGCGGCTCTCTCGCCAAGGAAGACAAGTGAGTCGCCAGCCCCCTCCTCTAATGCCTGTTTCTTCAGTTCATCCCCGATTGATCCACTGCCGACAACAACAAACGTCACATCGGGGAAGTCGCCCCGCAGCAGCGTCGCAGCGCGAATGAATGTTCCCACATCTTTTTCCGGCTCCAGGCGGCAGACCATACCAATGATTCGGCCTTCCGGCATGAACACCTCCTGTG
>Ga0116143_10005430_pt1 | contig 11499 bp, 8 predicted proteins | sample AD_UKC034_MetaG_FD_89745 | JGI IMG/M metagenome (GOLD analysis project Ga0116143, IMG submission 89745) | Active sludge microbial communities of municipal wastewater-treating anaerobic digesters from USA - AD_UKC034_MetaG | ecosystem: Engineered > Bioreactor > Anaerobic > Digestate | place: USA...
GGCGTCAACAATTGCATGATGGTGGCCGCGGACAAAAAGCAGGAGGCCGGTATCGCGCGGGATGTGAAGGAGCTCAAGGAGAAGTTTGCCGACATCGGCATCCGGATATTCTCGCTCGCCATTAAGCAGGTGAGTTGATCCGCGCGGAGCGGGGGTGGGGTGTCAGAACGCCACCAGTCCCGCCTGCCACGCCCACCACACGGCAAGCACGGCCGTTGCCGCGACCGCCAGCCATGCGCAGACCGTCATGAAGTCGTGCCGGAGGAACGTGATCGTCGAATAGACCGACACGACCTCCGACGGCCTCACCGCTTTCGTGATGTAGACCGGCTCTATCAGCCCGAGTATCACCTTAGGGAGCGCGCGGCTCCAGGCGGCCCCTATCTCCTGCCTCGCGACGGACGGGTCGCCGCTGTAGGTGAAGTAGTCGCGCTTCCCGACGTAGACGTACATCTTCTTCGCGACGAGGATGATGCGGAGGCCCTCCTCCGCGGTGATGCCGATCTTCCCGAGGAGCGTGCCCAGCACCGGGATGAACCTCCTGATCCTGTCGACGAAGCGTGCGGCGCGAAGCGCCCGTCCGGCAGGGGGAACCTTCGTGGAGCGGTGTTTTTTGTAATCGGGCGCTACCAGGTCGCCGCGCGCGTGCTGGATGATGGACGTCTCCCATCCTCCCGCGTGCTCGATGTCGACGAGTCCCTCCTTCTCCGCGGGGGTGAGCTTCCTGCCGAGCTCCGCCTCCATCTCGGGGAACTTCTTCCCGAAGATGAAATACTCGAAGGCCCTGATGCCGGGCGACACCATGCGCATCCGGTATTTCCTGTTGCAGGTGCGGCAGGCGTCGTCCAGCGCGAGGTTGTGGCGAAGCCCCCCGTGCCCGTTTGTGAGCACGAGGTTGCGGAAGCCCCACTTTGAAAGCGAGCGCGCATATTCGCAGAGCGCCCGGTACACGGTCTTTCGGGAGAACTCGACGCTGCCCGGCAGGGGAAGCTCGTCGGTGCCGATGTTCAGGAGCGGCAGGAGCACCACTTTCCAGTCGGGGTGCGCGTTCGCGAAGAGGCGGCCGGTTTCCTCGGCCATTATCGATGCGCCGATCATGTCGGTGCCGTTGGGCAGGTGCCAGCCATGCACCTCGAGGGAGCTCACCGGCAGGATGAAGAGGGTCTTTTCCCGGTCAAGCGCGTCGAACTCGCCCAGGAGGAGCTCCTCGGCGCGCAGCGCTTTTGCCTGTGAGGTCGTTTTCTTTCTGATTGCCTTGCCTTTTACCATGAATGTCTCCAGTTGAGTCGTGCCGGTCGTTTCCATCGTGTGCAGGAAATATTCTTTGCAGAGCCCCTCTCCCGCGGGAGAGGGACGCGCAGCGCGGGGGTGAGGTGTCAGAGCTTCTTGTACTTCTTCTTCGCCACGTACTCCACCAGCATTTTGCCGGCGTCGTTACCGTGGGTCGCCGTGTTGCTCTCCATCTCGATGTACTCCGCGCGGGGCAGTATCTGCATCATCCTCTCGATCTTCTCCGTGCCGTGGAGCGTGTCCGTGGTGGCGCCCACGATGAGGCAGGGCGTGGAAATGTTCCCCAGCCGCTCCCAGATGGAGTAGTTTTTCAGGGCGAGCGCGTTGGCCTTGAGCTTGTAGGGATCGGCGGCGTCCAGCGTTCCCTCGTATTTCTTCATCTGCTCCGGCGCGTGCTTCATGTCGACGCGGAAATGCTTCAGGTACCATTTGACGATCGGCTTGGCGATGATGTAGAGCGACGGCGGTATCATCATGATGATGGGCGTGAGTAGCTTCGGGTAGCGGAAGTCGGCGTTGGGGCCGATAAGGACCGCGCATTCGGGCGCGCGGCAGGGCAGTGCGAGATGCTCCATGATCGCGGTGGCTCCCAGGGAACTCCCCGCGAGCACGTACGCCGCCTTCGCCGGTATCAACTGCTCGATCAGTTCCTTCAGGTCCTGCCTGATGCGCTCGGTGGTGAAGCTCACGCGCGTGTCCGGGGGCACCAGCGATGACTGCTTCTCGCGCGTCTCGATGTAGAGCGTGCGGAACCTGGGCGTGATCTCCCGTAAAAATCCTTTCCAGCCGGAGATGAGCGATATCCAGCCTGCCACGAAGAGGACGATGGGAGATCCCTTCTTCGCGCCCGGATCGAAGTCGATGACCTTCAGCTTCACCCCGTCGGACACCTCGATGAAATATTCCTTCACCTTCGTCTTCGGCGACGTGTACTCCGCGTAGATTCCCTGGTCCATGGTCACAGCCTCGCGATGATATCCTTCCCCACGTCGGACGTCGACGCGTTCCCGCCCCTGTCGGGAGTCTTCACCGGGCTTTCCGCCAGGTGTGACTGCACCGCCTTCCTTATCTTTTCGCCGCGCGCAGCATCGCCCAGGAACTCGAGCATCATCGCAGCGCTCATGATCGCCGCGAGCGGGTTGGCCTTTCCCTGTCCCGCGATATCGGGCGCCGATCCGTGGACCGGCTCGAACATGGAAGGGAACTTCTTCGTCGGGTTGAGGTTCGCGCTCCCGGCGAAGCCCATCCCGCCGATGATGACCGCCGCCAGGTCGGTGAGTATGTCGCCGAAGAGGTTGGAGCAGACCACCACGTCGAAGATCCCGGGCTGGCGGACGAAGTTCATCGCCGCCGCGTCCACCAGCATGGAGGAGTGCTTCACGTCCGGGTAGTCCTTCGCCACGTCACGGAGCACGTCGTCCCAGAGGACCATGCTGTAGACCAGCGCGTTCGACTTCGTGATGCTGGTCACGTGCTTCCGCTTCCGCGTGCGCGCCAGCTCGAAGGCGTAGCGGATGATGCGCTCGGTGCCCATGCGCGTGAAGTAGTTCACCTGCATGGCGGCCTCGTTCGGCGTGCCGGTGTAGTGGCGCCCGCCCAGGACCGTGTACTCGCCCTCGGTATTCTCGCGAATCACCATCATGTCGATGTCACCCGGCTTCCTGTTCTTCAGCGGGCAGTCCACGCCCTCGTAGAGCACCGCGGGGCGGATGTTCACGTACTGGTCGAAGCCCCGGCGCATGCCCAGGAGCGGCTGCACGGCCACGTGGTCCGGCGCGTTGGCCGCGTTCCCCAGCGCCCCGAGCAGGATGGCGTCGTGGTTTTTCAACTGGTCCAGGTAGTCGTCGGGGGCGCACGCGCCGGTCTTCTTGTAGAGCGTCGTGTTCCAGTCGATCAGCGTGTATGCGCAGTCGGCGCCGGCGGCATCGAGGACCTTCCGCGCCTCCGCGACCACTTCGGGGCCTATGCCGTCCCCGGGATAGAGAGCGATCTTGTAAGCCATGTGGCGATACCTCTGTGGATGATGATAGTGTCACGTGCCGGCGGGGAGAGCCCTTCGTGACGGGCGCCGGCGGGCCCGGAAATGGAGAGCCTACGGAGCTGATCGAAAAAATCAAGGAAAAAACAGCCTGATAAAATATGGTTGATTATTTTCATCGCGGTGCGGTAGAATCAACGAAGACGTACCGCATTCATACCAACGATGGAAGGCGAACGATGAAGGTGTTACCCGCAATAGCGGCGCTCTTGCTCGTCGTGTCGTGCAAGACCCTCACCACCTCGGAGTGCCAGCGCCTCAACGAGGAGCTCAATTCCGAAAACCGGCTCCTGAACAGGAAGGTCACCATGGTGACGCGGCAGAACAGCGTCTACGTGGAGGAGAACCTCATCTGCAAGCGCGACCTGGACCTGAAAACCGCCCAGCACGAGAAGCTCCGCGGCGACATGGAGAGCATGGAGCGGAAACTCAAGGGCGATATCGCCCTCCTCGAACAGAAATACCAGAACCTGCAGGAGAAGAACCGGATACTGGAGGCCCAGAGCAGCGAGAAGATCAAAGAGCTCACGGAGCTGAACAAGCAGATGGAGAAAAAGCTCGGTGACGAGATAGCGGCACTCCACGCCGCGGCCAAGAAGAGCGCCGAGGACTACAGCCGCGAGAAGGAACAGATGATGCTCCAGGCCGCCCGCAGGGATTTCGAGAACTCGAAGCAGGTGGAGGAACTGAAGAAAACCGTCGCCGCCCGCGAGGCGGAAGTCTCCGACCTGAAGACCGCGGGCGCCGATCTCTCCATGAAGCTCGCCGAGTCGAAAAAGTCGCTGGACGAGGCCGGCGTTTCCATGAAGAATCTCGAGGCGGGCATGGCCAGGCTCCGCGCCGACCTGGCGGCGATGGAGAAGGAGCGGAACGACCTCCGCGACGCCCTGGAGCGGAAATCGGCGCCGCAGCCGGAGGGCGGCGCGAAGCCATCCGAATCACAGCCGGTGAAGTGACGGGCATTTCCATCGATGGACAGGAACATCATAGCATGCATCCTCCTTATCGCCCTTGCGGCCCTGCCGGTCCCCGCGCGGGCTCGTGAGTCGCTGTCCCTGGTGGTCACGGCGAACCTGGAGGGACGGGCGTCCCTGGGCATGGAGGAGGAGGAAAACGATTTCCTGCTGAAACTGGGCCAGTCCCTCATCCACGAGAAGGGACGCGGCCGGGCGGAGCTCTACCTGGACCTGGGAAACGCGTTTTATCCCGGTGCCCTGTCGCGGTTCAGCTTCGGCAGCGTGATGATGGACTTCTTCGGATTCTTCGACTGCGCCGCCACGCTCATATCGTCCCAGGACATGCGGATAGGCGTCAACAACCTGGATTTCGTGAAGCACAACCGGAAGACCAGGCTCTTGTCGGCGAACATCGTGCGGAGGGACACGCCCGTGTTCCTGCCCTACTTCATCCACGGGAAGGGCGACGCGAGTATCGCCTTCGTGGGGCTTTCGTCGAAAAAGATCCTGGTGGACATCGCCGAGAAGAACATTTTCCGGTTTGAACTGGCGGACCACGCCGCCTCGCTGAAGAAGACGGCGGAGCTGGCGAAGAACGAGGGCGCACGCCATGTCGTGGTGCTCTCGGGACTCAGCACAAAGGACAACATCGGCATCCTGAAGGAATTCCCCGGCATCGACCTGGTCGTCGCCGGCGGCGACAACAGCGGCGGCATGTACGGCTCGGGGCTCAACCGCATCGACCTGGAGAGGGGCAGGTCCATCGTCCTCCTTCCCGACAAAAACGCATACTACACGCTTCAGCTCGACATCGGCGAACGGATCTCGGTCGCGGGTTTTCAACGGAACGATATCGCCGCGCGAAGGACCGCCGACCCGCGCTACCGCGGTTTCGCCGACCGGTTTGCCCTCTGGAAAAAGGAGTACGCGCAGGAGGGCGTGAAGGTGATCGGCTCGGCGGGGAAGGGGGAATACGCGATAGACAACGCCCGCACCGCGAACCTGCTGCGCGACCGGTACAACGCGGAGGTGGCGATACTCGGCTCCGGCACCATGCGCGGGGAAACGCTCAAGGGCGATATCCGCCAGTACGACATCAACGATCTCTGCAACGACGAGTATCCCGTCTTCATCTATTTCCTGAAAGGCTCGCAGCTCCAGTCGCTCGCCGCATCGCCCGGCGACCTGATCTTTTCAGGGTTGTCCGGCGGCATGATCCAGGGATACGCGGTCAATCCCGCGCGGAGCTACCGGATCGTGTCGACGCAGTCCGTGTACGACCAGGCGAAGAGAAAGATCGGCGCCGCGCCGAAGTTCAGGAACACCTGGACGGGTATCCCGGACCTCATAGGGAAGGACATCCGGGGCGAGAAGGTGCTGTTCAGGGACGATTACGGCTACCTGGAGCGGAGGCTGCGCGCGACGCTTGACCTGCAGCTCTCGAATTTCTTCGATCTCCTGGGCGTGGTGGCCGACAGGGATTTCTCGTCACCCGGCGGGCCTTCGTCGTCGTACCAGCAGTGGGGGATGGAGAACAACGTGGTGCTGAACGTGTACAACCGGTATCACCGCTTCATCATCAACCCCTACATGAACTACGTGCAGACGAAGCAGGAGGTCGTCGACCCCGAAACGGGCGAAAAGAAAACCGAGACGCTCATGGTGCAGAACCTGCTCCGGGGGATTTTCGAGTACCGGCTGAACTACTTCACCTACGTAAACCCGTACCACAAGTCGCAGGTGGACACGGTGGTGAAGCGCGACGAGTACGGCGACCGCCCCGCGTTCATCCGCGAGGTGGTCGGCGCGAGCTTCCTGTACCGGGAGCTTGAAGGCAAGCTCGGGGCCGGCTTCGAGCGGCAGGTCCACGATCCCAAGAAGGAGCCCGTGTACGGCCTGGAGGCGTTCCTCGCCTGGAAGTACGATTTCTGGACAAAGTTCTCGTACACCATCAAGCTGGACAGCTTCATCGCGAAAACCTCGAACAAAGAGGGAGAGGGCGGACACATCCGCAGCGAGATCACCAACGGTCTCAGAATACGGATGACCGACAACATCGGACTTTCCCTGAAATACCGGTGGTACTACTACCGGTCGGACATCGAGGACAAGTCGTACAGTTACAGGCAGTTCCTGACTTCGCTTGACCTGAAGACGGACTTCAAGGTCTACTGACGGCGGCGGGCCGTAACCATTCAGGTTTTTAGGCATCATATATTAGGTGCGGCCGGGGATATTCGGACGAGGTACACAATGCGCGTGAGGCGTTTCACATCGATCATCATCGCGTCGGCCTGCATGGTCCTGGCCGTGGCGGTGGGGGTCTTCCCGCAGAACACCCAGGAGCTGGATCGCCTGGCCGAGGACTACTACGCGAAGCGCGACTTCACGCGCGCCATCGAGACCTGGATGCTCATCCTCGACCAGGAGCCGGGGAACGAGCGCGTGCAGAAGAAGATAGAGCGGGTCTACGAGGAGAAATACCAGCGGGACATCGCCTTCCAGCGGGCGAAGATAAACCACCGCCAGGCGAAGAAGAAGCTCATCATCAACGTGGGCACGAAGGACCCGGACCAGGCGTTCGAGAACTTCAGCGAAGGCAAATCCAAGGCCGAGGAGGCGCTGAAGAACTTCGTCATCGCCTACCGCATCGACCCGAAGGACCCGGAGCTCCAGATCATGAAGGAGGAAATGCGGGAGCTGGACAAAGACCTGAAGACCGCCGAGGCGAAGATCGAGCTGGACCGGAGGAAGCGGGCGAAGTACATGGAGTACATGAACTGCGCCCGGGAGCGGATGGAGAAGGAGCTCTACGACTCCTCCATCGAATGCTGGGACGGGGTCCTGGGCATCATCCCCGACGACCGGGACGCCCTGGAAGGGAAGCGCAAGGCGGAGCTGGCCATCAACAACCGGCTCCGGTTCGAGAAGGTCCAGGGGCTCCTTGTCCAGGGAGGCGTGCTCCTTGCGGAGAAAAAGCTCTTCGACGCGCGGCAGGTGTACAAGCAGGTGCTGGGACTCGATCCTCGCAACGGCGACGCGCGCGACCGGATCGAGGAGATAGACCAGAGGCTGGAGGAGGCGCGCTACGCCCAGCAGAAGCTGCAGCAGGCCGAGGGCTTCTACATTTCCGGGAACAACTACCTGAACGAGTTCAAGTTCGACGCCGCCGAGGAGGAGTACAGAAACATCCTGGACCTGATGAAGGACTACAAGGACGTGAAGCAGAAGCTCGCGGGGCTCCCGGGCATGCGCAGGGATTACCAGGGGAGGATGCAGCGCGAGCGGATCAGGAATATAGAACGCGGTCTCGAGGCGGGCATGGTGGCCTATGCCGAGGGAAGGTACGACGGGGCGATATCGTCCTTCGAGGAGGTCCTGCAGCTGGATGAGCGGAACGAGCTGGCGAGGAAGCAGCTCTCGCTTGCCAAGGACGCCAAGAGCATCGAGGAGGAGGAGAAGGTCGACGCGAACTCGCCGTATTTCGACCTGGTGAATGTCCTCGTCAGCTCGGGGAAGGCGCTGTACGACAGGGGACAGTACGCGGAGTCGCGGAAGAAGTGGGACAAGATACTCCAGCTGTTCCCGCGGAACAAGATCGCGACGGGGTACATGCTCAAGTGCATGAAGGACAACCCCGCGGAGTTCGAGGCCTTTTCCAAGAACATCGTGGAAGAGGGCAGGGACATGCTCGCCAAGAAGCAGATGAAGCGCGCCCGGAGCAAGTTCGAGCTCGTCAAGTCGATCTACCCGGCGTATCCGGGAATCGACAACCTTCTCCGGAGTACTGTCGCGGAGGAGGCGGCGGTCCCCAGGATAGTGGACAAGGCGGCCACGCCGGCGGAGCTCAACGCGAGGTACAACCTGGGCCTCAACTACTACCGGAAGGGCGGGGAGGAGAACATCAGGAACGCCCTGAACGAATTCCGGTGGGTGTACGCCAGGGACCCCGGCAACACCAGGGCGCTCATCAATATCAACAAGATAGAATCGATACTCCGCATCAGCAAGGGCGAGGCGGTCGCCGCCAGGGTGGAATTGTCTGAAGAACAGAAGGCAAGGGTCCGACAATACTACTACAGGGGCATCACGTACTACTCCAGCAACGATTTTCCACGGGCGATCCAGGAATGGCGCAAGGTACTCGCCATCGACAGGAACCACGAGAGGGCCCGCAACAATATCAAGAAATGCCTCGTGCTTTTGAGGAAGTGACAATGGCTGATACAGGCGCTGCGAAGGGCAAGGGCGCGCGGGCGGCGGAAAAGCCGGCGAAGCCGAAAGTGAAGTTCAGCATCCGGTACAAGTTCGCCATGGCGATCCTCTCCCTGGTGGGCGCGGTCATCGCCACCATGGCGATCTACATCCGGAGCGACTCGAGCACCATGCTACGGGACGAGATCATCAACCTCGCCGTCCGCGAGACGGAACACCTCGCGACGATCGCCGAGGACTCCTTCAAGAGCGGCGACGACCTGTCCCTGACGGCCTCGATGGACAACATGAAGAAGATCACCGCCGTCGAGTACGCGTACGTCCTCGACAAGAAGAACGTCGTGCGGATGGCGCTGGACCCGAAAAAATACGGCATGGACCTGTCCAAGGACAGCGCCACCATCGAGGCGCTGAAGAACCAGGATCCGAAGAAGATCGCGCGGATGGAGTACCCGTCGTCCCGGGAGGACGGCGGGACCATCTATGAGTTTTCCCGACCGCTTATCAACCCTCTCACGACCAGCCGTGAAGGCACCGTGCGCCTGGGATTCTCCGACCGGATCATCCGCGAGAAAATATCGAGAATGACCTTCAACATCATCATCATGGCCCTGATCTTTTTCGGCGTCGCCATCGTCGGTTCCATCTTCCTCTCCGGCGTCATCATCAAGCCGATCAGGAAGCTTGCCGAGGGTGCGGCGGTCATTGGCACCGGGAACCTCGATTATCGCATAGACCTCAAAAGCTCGGACGAACTGGGGCAGCTTGCCGGCGAGTTCAACCAGATGACCACCCAGTTGAAAAAAGGCAAGGAGATGGAGATAGAGAAGAAGCTTCAGGACGAGCAGATCAACGTCGCGAAGGAGATACAGGAAGGGCTCAACCCCATGGGCTTCTACGACAGGCGGGGGATACAGATCAAGGGGTACACCAGGGCAGCGAAGGGCGTGGGGGGCGATTATTTCGATTACATCGACATCAACGAGAACGTGGTGGGGGCGCTGATCAGCGACGTGTCCGGGAAAGGCATCCCCGCCTCGCTCGTGATGGTGATGATCCGCACGGTGTTCTCCACGTACGTCAAGGGCCGGGAGGTGAACTGCGCGAAGGTGGTCCGCGCCATCAACGACTCGCTGAGCGCGGACTTCGCCATCGACAAGTTCGCGACGCTCTTTTTCATGATCTACGACCGGCGGACCGGGGAACTCGCCTTTTCCAACGCCGGTCACGGGCCGCTGCGCTGTTACCGCGCGCTCCACAACGCCATCACGGTAAGCAAGCTCGAGGGGGTTCCCATCGGCATCATGGAGGACGTGGACTACAAGCAGGCGAAGGCGGTTCTCAACATAGGCGACTTCGTGGTCCTCAACACGGACGGGGTTACGGAAATGCGGAACGAGTCGCGGGAGGAGTACGGCTACGCGAGGCTGCAGAAGCTGCTTGTGGAGAACCACGAACTGAACGCGAACGACATGGTGGAGCTGATTGTCAATGACGTGGATGCTTTCCGGGGCAGGGCGGCGCCCCATGACGACCTTACCATTCTGATATTGAAGAGGACCGCCTGACGCGGCGTCAGAGAAGCTCGTCCTCGCCTTCAACGATGGTGAAGAACTTGTCCAGCGTCGCGAGTTTGAGTATGTTCAGCACGTCCTCGTGGATGTTCAGGAGGCTGAACTTGCCGCTGTGTGCCTTCATCTTCTTCTGTCCCGCCACGAGCGCCCCGATTCCCGACGAATCCATGTAGTTGACCTTCTTCATGTCCACGACGACGCTGGGATAGTTCCCGTCGGTGACGGAGAAGAGAACTTTCTTCAGCTCGCTTACATTGTAAAGGTCTATCTCACCGCTTACCGCGATGACCTTGTGTTCGCCGAGGTCTTTTACCTCAATCTCCATCGATGCCTCCAAACGGGATACCGCGCGCGGGCAAAAATCGCGGTCAGGAAAATACTATATACCGTCCCTTTCCTTTGTCAATCATTAACTGGTGTTTTTTAATCATGGCTTTTCGGCATTTTGTGTCAAGAAATAAATTCCTGCGCGGGGGCGGGTTCACCGGACGAAGAGCTTGTCGATGAAGTCCGAGAGGTCCAGGAAGTTCCTCACCTCCTTCATTTCCTTGCAGTGTGGCAGGTACAGCTCGGCGATGCTGTCGCTCCAGGCCCAGAGGTGCCTCCGGTCAGGATTGAGCCAGAAGAGGTTGCGGCAGCGCTCGCCGATCCTTATAAAACTGTCCAGTCCCGGGTCCTGGTTGTTGTTCCGGGCGTCCCCCAGGACCAGGACCGTGGTCTTGGAGGTGAGCGAATCGCCGTACTCCCTCACGAATTGCGTGAAGCAGCGGCCGTAGTTGCTCCCCCAGCCGTAGGTGAAGTTGGTATCTGAAAAGATGGAGTTCACCGCGCGCTCCGGGTCCATCTCCATGAACAGGTGCGTTATTTCCACCATGTTGCTGATGAAGGCGAAGCTCCGGACCTTGGAAAAGAGGCTCTGGAGGGTGTGGGCCAGGAGGAGCATGAACCGCGAGTACTGGCTCACGGAGCTCGATATGTCGCAGAGCACCACCAGCTGGGGTCTGTCTATCTTGCGGTCCTTGTGGAAGATGCGGAAGGGGGTGCCGCCGTACTGCATGTTCTTCCGCAGTGTGCGCTTCACGTCGATGCCGCCGTGCTTCACCCTTTTTTTGCGGATGGATATCCTGTTCTTGAGCTTCTGTCCGAAGCGGGTGATAAGGTCCCGCATCTCCTTGACCTCGGCGGGGGTGAGGCGGTAGATGTAGCGGTGGAGCAGGTATTCGTCGCGGCGGTTGATGGCGCGCCCCGAGGTTTTCTCGAACACCCGGCGGCGCACCCTTTCGCGCACCATTTCCGCGAGGAAATCGTCTCCCTCGCCGGAGGGGCCTTTCTCGCCGCGGCCGAACATGTCGGCGTCGGCCGACGCCTCGGAGTTCCGGGAGCGCACGTTGAACAGGAGCTGGCCCAGCGCGCCCGAGGCCGAGGA
>Ga0116143_10005434_pt1 | contig 11492 bp, 11 predicted proteins | sample AD_UKC034_MetaG_FD_89745 | JGI IMG/M metagenome (GOLD analysis project Ga0116143, IMG submission 89745) | Active sludge microbial communities of municipal wastewater-treating anaerobic digesters from USA - AD_UKC034_MetaG | ecosystem: Engineered > Bioreactor > Anaerobic > Digestate | place: USA...
AATGCGCCACCGACGCTGGCAACGTTGCGGACGAGGCGATTTCGAACCACCGTCGAGTGACCCAGCGCTTCCGCCTACTCCAGATAGACGAGAGACGCGTTAGACCTATCTTCCGCTGCTCCGTCACATTGGTGAAATATTGCAGATTGGATTTCCTCGTGTGCCAACTGGGTTGTTCATCCTCTATCACGCGTTTGCCATCGTTCCCAATCGGATTAGCTCTTGAATCGCGGCAGCCGGATTCTTACTTCCGAACACAGATGATCCTGCGACGAATACATCGGCGCCGGCTCGCCTGACGTCACTGATGTTATGTGCATCAATCCCACCATCGACCTGAATCAATATGCTCGGATTCACTCTGTTTATCATCTCGCGAAGGCGGGAAATCTTGGGCAACACGTAGGGAATGAACTTTTGACCGCCAAATCCTGGATTGACGGACATCAACAGGACCATATCCACGAGTTCCAATATGCCCTCGATCATTGCCAGCGGCGTAGCCGGATTGACTGCGACGCCAGACGAAACCCCAAGCTGCCGAATTCTGTTCAGAGTTCTGTCCAAATGAATAGCGCCTTCTACGTGAACGGTGATCCAATTGACTCCAGCCTTCACGAAGTCTTCGAGGAACCGGTCTGGATCTGAGATCATCAGGTGCGCGTCGAACGGGACATCCGTTACTTTGCGTAAAGCACGAATAACAGGTGGTCCCATCGTGATATTTGGCACGAAATGACCATCCATCACATCCAAATGAATCCAATGGGCGCCCGCGTTGACGGCCATGTCAATATCGCGTCCCAGATTGGCAAAATCAGCAGAAAGAATTGATGGCGCGAGAAACACGTTGACACCTCCTCGCCGTCAGGAAAACAACCTCACTTCCATGTTATGCTGATCGTGCGCGACTGTCCAATTCAGGCTCGAGCGCTCATTTCCATCTATTGGGGATTAGGCCGGCCTTGCCGAGCTGCCATTGTTGCTGCTGATAGAAAGCGTGATCTGTGTCTCTGCTGCTGCTGGCTGGCCAGGCTGTGGCAATTGATCGAGAACGATCTGCTCGGGTCCGGGCACTGGCCCCATTCTTCGGATTTCAACCTGCTGTAATCCGCGTTCGTTCAGCATCAGACGCGCCTGCTGTTCTTCGAATCCGATCAATCTTGGCATCACGAACCGTTGAGATTCGGGCCCAACGCTAACAAGAAGATGGACCAATCCGTCGGTCGGCATAGATTCCCCAGGACCCGGATCCTGGCTGATCACCTGTCCTGCTGGTTGAAGACTATCCCGGACCTCAACGATCCGTCCAACATTCATCTGCACTACGGTGAGGTCAATCTCTGCTTGCCGCTTGGTTTTTCCCCGCAAATCCGGCATGCGTAGCCCTTGAGATCCTTTGCTCAAGATGATTTTAATCGTGCGTCCGCGACGGAGAACCGTATTCGCTCCAGGTTCCTGACGCATAATCGCCCCTGATGGCACCATGTCGCTAAAATCATCTCCCTGGTACAGGAGGTAAAAATTACCTTTCTTTAAACTTTCTAGGGCTTGTGCTGATGTCATCCCCGTTAGATCGGGGACATTCTCTCCGCTCTGATGTATGAAATATTTAAAACTGAACCAGGCTACGGCTGACATTACGAGGAGAAAAACGAACGCCGAAACCGTGATGGAAATCAATCGGCGCAACATGATCAACATCCTTTCCGTCGTTCCAATAACGCCGCATAATACCCGCTTCGCTGATGAAGATGGGGCAAAACGAGCAAATCGGAATCCGGTGAAACATACGAAAGCAATCTCCCCTGGACAATACTGTCAACAGGAACTCGTTGGAAGGCTGAATTCTCTGCGAGAAACCACCGTATGTTTTCCTCTGTTTCATCCAACTCGAACGAGCAGGTTGAATAGACAAGCCGTCCGCCTGGGGCGAGAAGCTCGGAGACAACGCCCAATAGATGTCTTTGTTTTTTGGCCATTAGCGCGACTAATTCCTCAGTCCGGTTCCATTTTGACTCAGGATGCCTGCCGATCATCCCCAACCCAGAACAAGGCGCATCGAGCAATATGGCATCGAACATGCGAGGAGAGAACGGAGGATGGCGGGAGAGATCCACAAGCACGGGATAGATACTGTTCCGCACACCCCATCGAACCGCATTCTCATGAAGTCGTCGAAGTTCGTGCGGCTGCACATCGGCAGCGACGACAGGGACGCCCTCCCCGATCAGATCGATAATATGCAGCGTTTTCCCGCCCGGACCGCAAGCAGCATCCAACGGGCACCGGCATTGTGCGGAGCAAACTAACGGAGCGATCAGTTGGCTACTCGCATCTTGAGGGTAGATTTTTCCGCCGTTGAATAGCGCTGTCTCAAAAAGACCAGACGCTTGCACAAGATGGACCGCGCTGGAGATTTCTTCATCAACTTGCGGCAAAAATCCAATAGCCGCCAACTCTTCCATAACAACTTCACGCTCGTTAGGCCGGCACCGCAAGGAGAGCGCGCTCTCCTGATTATTAAAAACACAGATGTCGCGAGTGTTTGCTGCCCCAAACCGCTTGATCCATCGCTCCACTAACCATACAGGATGGGAGTACAATGTTGCGATCTCGTCCACCGTCTCGCCACGAGATTGCGGAGGAGTGAGATTTGGTTTATTTCTGGCGATAGTGCGCAGCGTTCCGTTAACGAAACCTGATAATCCAGCGAATTTATGGGCGCGGGTCATCAACACGGCTTGATCAATCGCCGCGTAATCTGGGATACGCTGGAGAAACACCAACTGATAAGCACCCAGACGAAGGATATTGAGGACAACCGGAGGCAGCTTTGAGAGTGGAGAGCGGCAGAATTGTTGCAGATAGTAGTCCAATAAATTCCGCCAACGGCAGACACCACGGAACAATTCATTAGCCAACGCCCGGTCACGGCCCGCTGGAAGGCGTTGGCGTTCAGAAGGTCCGTTCAAACCCGCCCTATTGACTCTCATCGCGCTGACATCATCTAATTCAGCAAGAGCCCAACGTCGGGCCGGGTCTAAACGCTGATCAAACGTGCGATGACTCAAAACGCGCGCCCGTTTCTAACCTGCACCCGCACAAGAATGCAGAAATATCTGCCGGGCAACAACCTTCCCATTGGACTCGGGAGAGACGAAGCGTACCCTGGCCGGCAATAACGAGAATGTTCTTTTTCCCTTCCCTAATAATAGTCCCAGGTTCTCCCTCCATTGTATCTCCAGCCACCGGCTCTGCTGCCAAGATAAGCAACCGACGTCCTCCGCAGAATGTGAACCCGCCGGGGCTAGGTTGTAAGCCTCGAATACGATTGTGTATCTTTTCGGCGGATTGAGTCCAATCGATCAGTCCGTCGTCTTTCGTTAACATGGGCGCGAAGGTGGCATCGCTTTCCTCTTGCTCGCGGGGCACGGCCGTGCCATCTGCGATTGCAGTTAGCGTATCGAGAATCAAGTCGATGCTGGGCGCGACCATTTTCTGGAACAACTGCGGCGCATTCTCTGCGGGATCGATTGCGATTGGTCTCTGCCCCAGCACTGGTCCGGCGTCCATTTTAGCGATCATGCGCATCGTTGAGACACCAGTGATCGTCTCTCCATTGATCAATGCCCAATTGACGGGTGCGGCGCCACGGTATTTCGGCAGTAGCGATGCGTGAAGATTGATCGCCCCATAGGGTGTCATCTGGAGCATCGCGGGGGGTAGAAACAAGCCATAGGCGACGACCAGCAGGCAATCTGGATTCCATGAGCGCAATTGATCGTAAACAAAGCGGTTACCGCGCACGGTTTCTGGCTGAACAACTGGAATTCCACTGTTCATCGACACGGTTTTCACTGGCGGGTCTAACAATTTCCTGCCCCGTCCTGCAGGCCTGCTGGGCTGTGTCACAACGCCGGTTGTGTTCAAACCGCGGACGACTAATCCCTCGAGAATTTGCGCAGAAAACGCAGGCGTGCCCATGTAAACCACGCGCATGTTGGCACCCCCATCAGGAGAAGAGGATATACTGTTGAATCACGGCACGGCACAATAGGTTAGATATATTCATTAAACAATTCAGCGCGCGGTCGGGGGATGACGATTTTATTCACTAACATGCCCCGCTCCGATGCGCGCGCTGCACCTGCTGCAACTGCTGCATGAGCGGCGGCAACATCTCCGGTCAGGAACAGAAACCCCTTACCACCTACTGCCATGGCTACATGAAGGCGGAACAAGATAACTGATGCGGCTTTGGCCGCGGCATCCGCCGCTTCGATGATACTCGCTGCCGAAAAAGTTTCGAGAATCCCCAACGCATCTGCCTGGTCAGGTTCGAGAACGATGCTCTGGCCCAACGCCTGGAACACCGCCGGATGGACGTTCGGAATAACGAGGTCATCGATTAATAATTCACCAATCGCATAAATTCCTGCGTCAACGCTGGCTCGGACCGCGCCAACACTTCCGCCAACAATGACGATGAATTTGCCCGAACAGATCGTGCGGGCAATGAGCAATTGGACTTCAGCGGCCTTGAGCATGGCATCCTCAGCCATGATTCCTGATGCTATGCTCGATGTTTCAATCATGCCAATCGCCGTCAGTTCCATGTGCATCAATCCTCCCGGACGATTTCTATGAGTTCGGGCGACACGAACGCCACACGGCCCGTGATGCTCGCGTGGATGGGGACACCCAACGCGTTGAGCTCAACATCAGCAATGACATCCCCGGCTCGAACCTTGTTTCCGGCTTGCACGATGGGGACAGCAGGTTGTCCCACATGTTGCCGGGTTGGAATACGGACGAGCTGGGGCGTTGGGCAATCAGATAATGGTCCCGTGTTAGAAAATTGTGTTAGACCTAACTTGAGGAACAATCGCCGTAGCGGAATATGACGGTCGTTGATCAACGGGTGCTCAGGCCGTGGTTGCCCGCGCCATTCCACCTTGGCCTCCCGCGCCTTGCGTTTAAGTTCGACACAAACTTCTTTGGGATCCAAATCCTCCGGGCAAGAGAACATGCTGCAGAGATTGCATTCACAACAGTAGAGCGCTTGAGCCAGGTAATCCGGCTTCCCGGAAAATAGCAATGTTTTCATTGAATTATGCGGCGTTATCGGATGCCCCAACAAGTAGCGGGGACACAAATCTGTGCAAAACGAACATTGATCACAAGCGGACCGTCCTATTCGCGAGATCGTCCGCCAATCCCGCCGATATCGTCTTATGACCTGATGTTGCTCGGGGAAGACCAGGATCCCCCCTGTCGTTCGGGTAATGGGCAGATCGAGATCCTGCACTAGACTCCCCATCATCACCCCGCCTGATAGGACAGCATAGGGATCTTCGCTCGCGCCTCCGGCGACGGCAATCGCATCTCTGATGGACATCCCGATAGGCGCGGAGATCGTGATGGGCCGTTTGACCGCTCCAGCAATCGTTAGAAATTTCCGGATAACAGGCTGCTCCCGGACGATGTTCAAAACTGTTTCGACATTCATTACCACGACGCCGACATGAAGCGGTAACTTGCCGGCTGGAATAACCCGGCCAGTGCTCTCATAAACGAGCACAAACTCATCGCCGGCAGGATAAAAATCTGCCAGCCGGTGAAAAATCAATGTTTGACACGAACCGCAATTGTCTATGGCGGCGATGACCTCCTTATATTTGGCTTTGATCCCGATAATGCTGCGCGTCGCGCCAATGGCCTGTTGCACGAGCTGAATTCCTGCGATGATTTCAGCGGTAAAGGCCCGTAAGATTTCTTTATCTTTATGCAGCAGCGGTTCGCATTCCGCGGCATTGATCAGTAAAGTATCCGCGCGTGCCTTGAGTTTTATGTAAGTTGGAAAGCCAGCTCCCCCGGCGCCGACTATGCCATGCTTACGCGCTCGTTCAATCAGATCCACAAGCAAGCCTCCTCAACAACAACCATAAATTATTGGCATTACAACGCAAACTGTCAAGGATTCCCGATGTTAAGGCCGCGTTCCTCTTGGCGCAACGTTTGCTTTCATCCTGTGGGGCAATTCATTGAACGTACCCCAGAGCCCGTAACCGGTCCATGACTTCTTCAGAATCTTCACTCTGCTGGGCCACGGTAGGCCGTAGCACCGTCATGTCTGGCGCAACTTGCCCACGGGGATCGGGTGCGCCTGGAGCTAACCACTCCGTTCGTACTTTCCCGTCCAAGCCAATGCCTCCGCTAAGGCCACCAGGTAACCGTTCATCCAACAGGTACAATCCCGCGGCGCAGATGTCCTCAATCGACGCAGTAAGGGTTCGCTTGGCGATCCTGGGACCGGCCATGGCGTACATGCCGCGCAGGTCGTGATCGTAGATGTGGGGCTTAAGTTCTACTATTTCTGCATCGACCTCGATCATCCCCGCGAAACACATGTAAGAATCGTCCAATTCAAGAATCACGTCCACAAGATTGCCTGAACATGAACGGGCGGTTTCATCGGGGACAATGCAGCGGCGGATAACGGGTTTGCCGGTAGCAGGATCGATTAACTTCTGCGCGCTGCGGACCAGCTTTTCGCGAATTTGGTGTCGATGGTCACCAGTAGCTGGTTCAGAACTGGGCAGGATTTGCAGCGCAGCGTAATTCCCCACGGTGTCTGCGGTGATAATCGCGGAATGCTCAGCGTCAATTCGGCCATCTCGAAAAGTCGTAAAGCCTTGGTTCGCAAGCCAGCGATTGACAAGGAACGCGCGAGGATAGGGCTTGAAACCGTGATCTGAACAGAGAATAAGATGCGTATCGGGGGGAAGACGTTCCGCGAACGAACCAACGATCCGATCCAAATTAATATAGGCCGCGCGCAGGATTTCCTCCGGTAAAAGATGTCTCGAATGTTGCAGCCGATCGCTAATCGTAAAGACAACAAACAGCAGATCCCATCCGCCTCGATGGTATAGCTGAAGCGTCAATTGGGCTTGATTGAGGAAATTATTCTGTATCTCATCAAGGCTATGAAATGGCTGTGAGTCAGAAAACGCTGTTTCACCAATCGTTTTTACCGGTGATATCGGCGCATCGCTCGTTTGATAGCCTGCCTGCCGTAACCGATCAGTCCACTGCGCGGGATGAGTGAATGGCATCCCGGGCTGCGAGAGCAATCCGGTGATCATAAGTCCGTTAATTATCTCTGGAGGAAAGGTGCTCGGGACATTAATGACGATGGACACACGCCCCGCGTCGTCGAGATAGTCCCAGAGCGCTTTAACCCGGCGGTAAGAACCATTGACCAAACGCAGGTGTCCAGCATCAGGTCCTTGGACGAAGAAGGAACTAATACCTGATCGGCCGGCAGAAACGCCTGAGGTCGCCGCAGTCCAAGCCACTGCGGAACTTGGAATAATGGTGCTGGTCAACACCCCTGAACTTCCGCGTTTCATTAATTGGTGGATGTTCGGCATAACGCCTTCACGAATATACCTTTCATAGAAGCAGCCCGTCATCCCATCCAGACCAATGATGACAACCCGGCCTTGCCCTGGCGTTCGTTTGGAGACCGGCAACTCAATCCCGTCAAGCACGCCAGTGAGTTCTTCTCTGTTCCAGGCATGCACTGATAGCGCCGCGCTTGACTGCGTCTGTCCCGCCGCGGCAAAAAGCTGGGTCGAGCTGCCGCAAACAAGGCAGGCAACTGACAGGATGGAAAGAAGCCCGCCGAAAAAGTGCATAACTATGTCTCTTTGTCTCATGAAAGCACAGTAGCTGGGGGACGGTTGATTTTCCAGTTTTTACAGCGAACGCGCTGCCTGCGGTAAGGAATTCGAGGAAGATAAGATCTCAGCACAATCTGTGCCACTGTCCGCGGATTGACTTGCCTGGAGAGGCATGTTACATGGGCTGGCGATGGAGGTTGGGATGCAATTCGCCCGAGTGATCGGCACGGTAGTCGCGACTCAGAAAGAACAACGGCTGGACGGTCGGAAATTGCTTGTCATCCAACCGTTGAACATCAAATTTGAGGCGGCCGGCGCTCAGCTCGTCGCTGTGGATGCTGTTGGCGCAGGATCAGGCGAGCTTGTGCTTTATGCCACAGGTTCCTCAGCCCGGCAGACGGGAGTCACTAAAGAGACCCCCTGCGATTGTGTCATCATGGCCATCGTCGATTTAGTCGAGAAAGATGGTGAAATGATCTTTGATAAACGGGATGCCCGGCACGAGGCCTAACATGCACCCGGGATTTGTCATCGGTCGAGTGGTCGCCACGCAAAAGTCTGAGGGTCTAACTGGCTTGAAATTGCTGCTAATTCAACCAACGGATTGGCAGCGCAATCCTGCTGGCGATCCATTGGTAGCGATTGATACGGTGGGCGCGGGGGACGGTGAATGGATTTTTTTGGTGAAGAGCCGCGAGGCCGCGGTCACTGTTCCTTCGGTTCCCGCCGTTGATGCTGCTATCGTCGGGATTATAGATGGAGTCGAGCTCGATCTGACTGTGCTGGTTGGGAGACAATAAGATGTTCTTAGCCAGAGTATTTGGCTCAGTTTGGGCAACCCGGAAGAATTCTGGCCTTGTTGGAAAACGGTTGCTCCTGGTTGACCCCGTCCAAGTTCCAGGTCTCCGGCCAACGAGCAAACCTGTGCTGGCTGTCTGCGACCGCATCGATGCCGGTATTGGCGACTTAGTGCTGGTGTTAGATGAGGGCGGATCAGCGCGGGTGATCCTCGGCAATCCAGATGCGCCTGTGCGAACGCTTATTGTTGGAGTCGTAGATGCCGTCGAAACCGAAATCCAACCTGCCGCATCGGCAGCCAGCCCGGCACGGAGATAGCTTTGGGGTCCCGGATTCTTTTAATTTTCCCTCCCTCCCTGTACCGCAATTACACTCCGCCGCTCAATCTGGCCTATCTTGGCGCGGTGCTGGAGCAGCAGGGAAACACAGTTGGTGTGATTGATGCCAGCGCCTTGTATTGGCGCGGAAGCACGAGCGAGATCAGAAAATCTGCCGAAGCCTTCGCCCCGGACATGATCGGCATCACATTGAATGCTTTATTCATTCAGCCGGGATACGAAACTGTGCGCGAATTGAGGAGCATGGGGGTACCAATTGTTGCAGGTGGTCCGCATCCAAGTCTGCTCGCGCATGAAGCGCTCGATCATGGCGTCGATATTGTTGTTCGCGGCGAAGGTGAAGAAACGATTGGAGAGTTGGTCGATTTTGTAAATGGCAAGCAGACACTGGATCAGATCAACGGCATCTCATTTCGCCGCCAAGGATTCTACCGTGACAATCCTGATCGTCCGTTGATCACTGATCTCGACAGGCTGCCATTCCCAGCAAAACATTTGTCCGATCGCCGTCTTTATGTCGAAGATTCAGAAACCTACCAGGCAATGGGGCCGATTTTTTCCGGCAGAGGCTGTCCCGCGCGCTGTAGCTATTGCTACAAAGGCGTTTTCGGCCAAACCATTCGAATCCGGTCAGCAGAGAATGTATTTCTGGAAATGCTTGACACCTATCAGCGTTATGGAACCACAGCGTTCGAGTTTATGGACGATGCCTTCTCGGTCGATAATCGGCGAGTCGCGGAGTTGTGCCAGTTGATTCTGGCGAGAATGCCCGTGCCCATCCGCTGGCAGTGCACAACCCGCCTTGATCTTACAGACCGTAACTTATTGGAATTAATGCATAATGCCGGATGTTTCCGCGTGTTCTATGGGTTCGAATCCGGCGACCGCGAAACCTTACGCCGAGTCAGAAAAAAGCTCGATTTAGATAACGCTATTCAGGTGTTACGCTGGACGCATGAGACCGGGATCAAATCGATCGTGGGGTTCATGTATGGATTTCCCTGGGAAACCGAAGAACAAGTCAACAACACAACCAAAATCATCAAACGGATCAGCCGGTTCGTTAATGAGATAAATCCGTTAGGCATAATGGTGCCGGTGCCTGGGACGGCGATCTATAAAGAATACGCAGATCAATATGGATTCAAGGATTGGTGGTTGCGCGATGAATATGGCGCGAAATACCGGTCGAATCGATACTATCCGTTCTTCCGCCGTAGATTTTACAACGACTTTGCTCTTCTGGAAGACGGATTCTTCCCGTTCCCGCCGCGCGTGCGCCGGGCCATCATCCGCGGCACGCGGACAATCGGCTGGCACAACCTACGGCGGAACAACAATCTAGTAAAAGCGCTGATATTGCTTGGGGTTGTCTATCTGTCGATGGGCATCTACCGCATTCATCCCAGCGTCGAGCAATGGCTTTTTTCCCGCCTAGGCCAATTGAAAGCGATTATCACTTCGCGGAGCAGCAGGTATTGACACGCTGCGTCGTGGCTAGTTAGATTGCGCTGTCGCGTTTCCAGAGTTATTAGTCATTCAACTGACGGTCATTAGTGTTCGTGCAGATCGCCAAGGAGGTCATCATGGACAAAGAGCAATTGCTAGCCAAAGCGCAAAAACCGGCTGCAGATGCAATGAAGATGCATCCGTTCTATCAAGGGAAATTTGAGATCGTACCAAAGTGCTGTATTCGGAGTATTGAAGATTTCGCCATTTGGTACACGCCCGGTGTCGCCGCGCCGTGCAAAGACATTAATAAGAACATCGAAATGGTGTTTAAACACACCAATAAAGCTAACTATGTCGCTGTAGTAACCGACGGTACCCGCGTCTTAGGGCTTGGCGACATCGGTCCGGAAGCCTCATTGCCGGTGATGGAAGGAAAGGCGTTACTCTTTAAATACTTGGGAGGCGTTGACGCAATTCCCATCGCTCTCGATACCAAGGATCCTGAAGACATCATTCGCACCGTCCTTCTGCTCCAGCCTGCGTTTGGCGGAGTTAACCTCGAGGATATCTCGCAACCCAAATGCTTTCACATCCTCGATACGTTGCGCGAAAAAGCGAGAATCCCGATTTGGCATGACGATCAGCAGGGCACCGCTGCGGTGACTGTGGCGGGATTGATCAACGCCGTTAAACTCGTGGGCAAGAAGATGCACGAAGTTCGCGTGGCGATGTTAGGCGCAGGAGCGGCCAATATTGCTATCGCGCGCATCATCATCAAAGCAGGTTGTGATCCCAAAAAAGTAGTGATGGTTGATAGCCGCGGCGCGTTGCACCTAGGCCGCACCGACCTCAAGGACCGGTACAAAGAGAAATGGCATATGTGCGAAACCACGAACGAACAGCAGCTTCGCGGAGGTATCGATGAAGTGATGAAAGGCGCTGACGTTCTGATTGCATTATCTCAACCAGGTCCTGATGTGATCCAGAAGGAATGGATCGCGAACATGGCCAAGGATTCCATCGTTTTCGTTTGCGCCAATCCCATTCCTGAGATTTGGCCGTGGGAAGCGAAAGATGCTGGTGCCCGCATCGTCGCCACTGGCCGGTCAGACTTCCCGAACCAAGTGAACAACTCGCTTGGCTTCCCCGGCATTTTCCGCGGAACCCTTGATGTCATGGCTCGGACAATCACTGACGAAATGTGCATCGCCGC
>Ga0116143_10005437_pt1 | contig 11490 bp, 8 predicted proteins | sample AD_UKC034_MetaG_FD_89745 | JGI IMG/M metagenome (GOLD analysis project Ga0116143, IMG submission 89745) | Active sludge microbial communities of municipal wastewater-treating anaerobic digesters from USA - AD_UKC034_MetaG | ecosystem: Engineered > Bioreactor > Anaerobic > Digestate | place: USA...
AGGCGGCATCGCCGGTCCAGTTGAACATCAGCAGCGCACGGCGCACGTTGTCGACAAAGACGCTCAGCGAGCTCTGGCCCACCGGCCGCTCCAGGTCGGTGGTGCGAGTGAGCACGCGGTACCAGTACATCCGGGGCTCGTCATACTGGTAACGGATCAGCGGCAGGTAGACGAGCGCTGCGGTGCCCACCAGAGTGCCCAGGTTGCCCAGCAGCCGGCGGAGGGAAAAGCCCGGCTCGCGGTCGAACAGCCACTTGATGCCGAAAAAGACGATCACCAGGAAGGGCATGATGCGGAAGGACATATAGCCGTACAGCCCCGCGCCCAGCGCCAGGCCGGTCCAAATATAGTCGTTGCGGCGGCCGGTGCGTAAAGCCCGCAGGAGCAGCCACAGCACGGTCGTAGTCCAGAAGGGCATCAGCACGATGCGCCAGCCGATGCGGCTGACGATGAGGTGCCAGTAGGACACGGCGATGGCAAACGCTGCCAGCAGGCCGAGTTTTCGGTCGGCCAGCTCTTTGCCCAGAAAGTACATTGGTATGATGTTGAGCATGCCTACCAGGGCCATCGTCAGCTTGAGCGTGGTAAAGCCGTAGCCAAAGAGGCGTGAGAGCAGCGCGGTCAGGTAGAACTGGGTGCCTTCGCGGCCGGTGTTGCGGGGGAAGTAGATCATGTACTGGCCCTTGAGAATCGAGCGCACGTCCTCGGAGGCCTCGACGTGGTCGCTCTGGGGCTCGGCTGGCACCTCGGACACGCGGTACAGGTGAAAGAAGAAGGACAGGGCCAGGATACCGACAAAGCACAGCGCCACCCAGTCCACCCGCTTCTGAACGCCGCGCTCCCGAATGAAGGAGCGCACCCGGGACAGGACCGGCTGCACGATGCCCTGCGGCGACACCTGGACCATAGCCAGAATCCAGGCCACCGTGGCCACCACCCAGCACACCACGCCGCGCACGGTAAAGCGGTTCTTGGCCAGAGAGGCAAAGGCCACCGCCGCCAGCACTACCGCCAGACCAAAGAGTGCCCGGCGCAGCCTGCCTCGCGTCAGGTTGACCTGCGGCGAGTTGTCCCGCGGCGCCGAGTTGTTGGGCCACAAGGGCGGATTCTCCCGGCCCTTCCACACCACCGCGAGCAGGAAGAGCACCACTGCCGCGCCAAGCAACAGCACGCCATCGGCGGGAAAGTTGCGCACCGAAAGGCGCTGCTGGCCCGAAACGGCCAGCCACACCGATGCGAGGGCGACGAGACCCCAGATGGGGCGGATTCTGGCTCTCACCGGCCTACCTCCGCAAAGGGCTGGCGCTCCTGAGGGCGCCCAGCCGGGTTACACGAGACTCTGAAACAGGCGCTCATAACCGTCTATGGTCGTCTCCAGGTCAAACAGCCGGGCGATGTCCTCCCTGGGCCGCAGGTACTGACTCCTGTTGCGCAGCACGTCCACCAGGCCTTCGGCCAGGGCCTGCTCGTCCATCGGCTTGACCAGGCGGCCCATGCCGGTGAGCTTGACCGGCACGCGCAGCCCCGGGATATCGGTGGCCACGGTCGGTGTGCCGCACAGCATCGACTCGACCTGCACCATCGGGAAACAGTCGGTGCGGCTCGGCAGGGCCAGCACATCGCACAGGGCGTAAAAGTTGGCCACCTGCTGCTGGTCGTTCAGCAGGCCCAGCATCAGCACCTGCTCCTTCCAGCGCTCCTGCAGGTGACGCCACCGTTCAAAGAACGGTTCATACACGACATTGACCTCGCCGGCGTACACAAAGCGCGTATTCGGAAGCTGCTCCAGAACGAGCGGCACCGCTTTCAGCAGATAGTCAAAGCCCTTTTCTTCGACGAACCGGCCGGCGAATCCCACTACGTTGACGCCATCGAGCCCCAGCTCCTGACGCCAGGCCTTGACCCGCTCCGGCTGCGGCAGCGGGATCTCTACCGGCGGCAGGATCTGCACCAGCTTGTCCGAGAACTGGCTCAGAAAGGGCGAGCACTCGGCATAGTCGCGCGTGTGAATGGTGATGCGCGCCGACTGAGACAGAGCCCGGCGCATCAGGCCGGTCACAAAGAACTGCACGAACTGATCAAAAGGCCGCGACGGCATCACCAGGTCGCCGTGGTGCGTGATAACCACCTTCTTGCCATAGCGTTTGGCCAGCGCGGTCACCAGCGGCGACTCGAATATCGGCACGTGAACCTGCACCACGTCGTGCTCGCGGATCAGGCGGTTGGCCGCGGCGGGAAAGCCAGGCATAATCACGCCCCGGCTGAGCCGCATGATCGTCGGCAGCCGCACGATACGTACGCCGTTGTGAACCTCTTCGGCCGGCAGCGTCTTCCAGTACTGCGCTGTCAGCACGGTTACCTGGTGGCCACGGCGGGCCAAGCCCTCCGAAAGGCGCCTGGCGTAGGCAGTCAACCCGGTCCAGTGCGGGTAGTAGTAGGTGAGTACGACCAGGATCTTCAACGAGTCGAGTTCTCCGCAAGAGATTGCCGCGGCGCAACACCGCAGCAGTCCGGGACGGGCCGCCCGGCCACTACTCCCGCTCCGTATCGCCCTGCTGTTTGGTCGGACGGGCCAGCGCCTGGCGCAGGTGCTGCGGGTCGATGCCTTCGCTCCACAGCGAAACCAGCCCCAGGCCGAACAGCGTCACATAGCTCACCGCTCGCAGCACCAGGGCGTAGCCCAGAGCGACCTCGCGACCCACACCGAACAGGGCCAGGGTCAGCACTGTGATCGACTCGATAACGCCGAGCGACCCGGGCGACGCTGGCACCACCATACCCAGCGACGTCAGACAAACCAGCAGCAGCGCGGCTGGTGCCGGCAGTGCCAGCCCGACCGACCGTGCCGTCCAGTAATACTGCAGACCGGCGGCCAGCCAGGCCACCAGCGACCAGCCCAGCACCCCGGCGACGCTGTTGCCGCTGCCCAGAACAGCAAGGCCCTTGACGGCCGAGTGCACCGCCCGCCTCAGCCAGGGTCGGTCCAGCGCGGGAAACCGCCGGGCGAGGCGGTCGAACCAGTCCAGCGACCAGCGTGGCCTGACGGCAACCAGGATCATTACCGCAACTGCCGCCGCGGCAGCCAGCGCGATCCACAGCACTGGTGCGAGGTACCGGGTGGGCAGGTCGACTCGCGGCAGCAGGGCCACGAGAATCAACACCAGCGCCACCACATCGGCCAGGCGCTCCACTACCAATGTAAAGAGCACGCTCACCAGGTTGATGCCCGCGCCCTCGGAGCAGAGGTAGCCGCGCAGCACATCTCCCAGGCGCAGCGGCGCCAGGTTGTTGATCAGGTAGCCAATGTTGCTCCAGCGGAAAAGCCGGCCCAGGTCGACGCTACCGCTGCTGCGCAGCAGCAATTGCCAGCGCACCGCTCGCACCCACATACCGCCGGCATAGAGCAGAACGGCCGGAATCAGCCACTGGTACTCTGTTCGGCGGAGAGTATCGTACAAGACACGGGGATCTGTACCGCGCACCAGCCAAGAGATGCAGAGCAGGCTGATGAGCACTCCCGCCCATGTGCGCCAGTTTTTCATTGCGGGAGATTATACCTCTGGCCAGGGCCCTCGGCAAGTGCCGGCGCTTGTGGCGCTGGCTCTACTTGCCGCCCGGATCGAGGAGGTGCAGGAACTGAGCGCGGGTGAGCTCGGCGGTTTTGGCAAAGATCAGCGGCTGGGGATGGTCGTACACGGTAAAGCTCTCGTCGGCATAGCCCAGGTCCAGCACCAGCCCTGAGGGGCGAACCGACCGCAGCAGCGGCGGCGCGGCCAGGTCAAGGCCCTCGCGCGGGTTGTCCATAAAAGTCACCCCCGCCAGAGAGGGGTAGACCGCCGGTGCTGCTACCAGCTCAAACCCGAGCTCGCCCGCAAAGAGGGCCTGGTAGTAGCGGGCCGCCAGAGGAAAGAACCACGGCTGGCGGGTCAGCGGCGCATAGAGGCGCTGGCTGGACAGGGCCACATAGTCGGCGCGCAGCAGGGCCAGGATCAGCTCGTCGCGGCGCTTTTCGCTGTCCAGGGTGTGCATGTCGATGATCTCCACGGTGACGCGGGCCGAGCATTCCCGGTCCGCCCCCTGGGCAGGCAGGGGATCGTCCCAGTACTCGGTGAGGATCACCGTGCCCCGTGGCACGCGGTCGCACAGCCATGCGGTGGCGGTGAGCCAGGGGTGCGGCTGGCGGTACACGTTCAGATAGGCCAGAGCATAAAAGCCAGTGTAGCCCAGCACGGCGGCCAGCCCGAGTACCAGCAGCGCCCGCATCGCCGCCGGAGCAGAACGGCCGGAGGAGCTCTGGCCAGAAGCAAGGCGCCATTCGTGCGCCCAGAGGGCTGCGGCGCTGATGCACAGGAAGGGCGTGAGGGGCAGCATGTAGCGCATGAACTTGGCGTAGGTCCAGCCCTGCATCCACGTGTACAGCACGGGCCAGGTGAGGGCCACCACCTCCAGCCGCGTGGGGCGGTGCCAGACCCGCCACACCCACAGCACCAGTCCAACCACCCCCAGCGCGCCGAGCAGCGGGCCCAGGCCGTGCAGCAGGAGCTGGCCAATCTGGTAGCCAAAGGGCTGCGTGCCGGCGTACTGGCGGGTGTAGGGAAAGTCATAGATGCCCTGGGCCATGGTCACTTCGGTGCCAATGGCGGCCACAAAATGGGCCGCATCGAGCAGAGCGTAGGGCTCGAGCAGCACAAAACCCAGGCCAGCGACCAAAAAGGTCAGCAGCAGGCGCCGGCCGGCCCTGGCCCAGGCGGTGCGCAGGCCGGCCACGAACTCGCGCCCTGCTGCCCGCAGGCGTGCCAGCAACGCTCTGGCCTTTTCGCGCGCCGAGAAAGAGGCTGGCCAGCGGGCGGAGGGTGCAGCAACCGCCGAAACGGGCCAGGCAAAGGCACACCAGGCCACGGCTGCCACCACCAGCAGCGGCAGCACGCTGACCTTGGTGGCCAACGCCAGGGCCAGCAGCAGGCCCATGCCCCAGGCGTCGCGCCGACGGCCGTACTGGGCGACGTTCAGCGCCTGATTCACTCCCAGCACGATGAGGAGCGTCAGCAGCGGGTCGGCAGTGTAAAAGTGGGCCATCTGGATGTGCAATACGGACACCGTCAGGAACGCCGCGGCGAGGGCGGCCGTCAGGCGGCCGAACAGCCGCCGCACCAGGTGCCACACGGCCAGCACGGTGAGCGTGTCAAAAACCGCCGAGAGCAGGCGGCCGAGCAGGTAGTAGCGGTGCATATCGGCCCAGCCCTTTTGCCATAGGTTCACCAGTGCCGAGAGCCCGCGGATCAGGTAGATGGGCACAGAGCCGTAGGCGAAAAAGTGCGGGTTGAGCGGACTGGAAAGGCTCAGGAACTCGGCCAGGCTAGAGGGCCAGGAGAGCCGCGAGGCCACCATCAGGATCTGGCGCTCGTCGGGGTGGAAGAACAGGCCGTGGTCCCAGTTCAGCCCGTAGGCGCGCAGGGCGAAGGCGACCACGAGGAGCAGGAGCAGGAACAGCCCTGAGGCCGCCCTGCGCCGGGGCTCCGGGACCACGCCGGCCGGCTGGCCGGCGGGATCAGAGCTGCTCAAAGCGCTGGACGTCGAGCACAAAGACGGTTGCCCCGCCCACTTCGACCTCGAGCGGCTGCACCCAGTGGCGGGCGGCGGCGGCTTCGCTCAACGGCATCACCGGAGAGACGAACTCGCGGCGCGCGTGGCAGTGCTTTCTCAACAGGTCGATTACTCTATCCACCAGGTCGTCCGCGACGCCAATCAGTATCGTGGCATTGCCACGCACCAAAAACCCACCGGTGGAGCTGACCTTGGTGGCGCGCAAGTCCTGCGCCATCAGCGCGTCCAGCACTGCTCCTGCGTCGGCGTCCTGAACAATGGCCACGATCAGTTTCATCGAACCCTCCCTCGGCGCGGCGTGCGCCGCCCGACGCGGTCAACTGCCACTACTTGAGATAGATGAAGGGGTTGCGTCGCACGCCGTTCAACTTGATTTCAAAATGCAGATGAGGGCCGGTGGACTTGCCCGTGTTGCCCGAGGCGCCGATGGCCTGGCCCTTCGTTACGGACTGGCCCACTTCGACGTAAATGACGCTCAGGTGAGCGTAGAGGGTCTGAAAGCCGTTGCCATGATCAATGAGCACATGCAGCCCATAACCAGTGTCACTGCGCCCGACGAGAGCCACATAGCCCGAGTCGGCTGCCTTGACCGGAGTACCGATCACGACGCCAATGTCGGCTGCCGGGTGGGCCTCGCTGTAGCGCTGGGTGATGTAGCCGCTCACCGGCCAGCCAAACGTGCCAGTGCCCTTCTTGGCATTGCTGGGCACAGTGCCGGACCAGGCCACCACGTGGCGCGTCTGGTACGGGCGGTAACCGCCGGGAACGATCAGTTTCTGGCCGACAGTGATGGTGTAGGGCTCGACCAGATAGTTGCCTTCATAGGCGGTGATGGCCGAGACTTCTACCTTGTACTTCTTGGCGATGCTTTCCAGTGTGTCGCCCTTGACCACCGTATGGTACACGCCAGATACGGGCAGGATGATCAGCTCGTCGCCCAGACTCAAAAAGTCAGGGTTGTCCTCCAGGTTGCCGTTGTTCCAGAGGATCGTGTTGACGCTCACGCCGAAATGGTCGGCGATGGTCGAGACGTTGTCGCCAGACCGGACGGTGTAGGTGATGGGGTCGATGCGATAGCGCCGTGGGATGATGGTGTGCGGCACCACAGCCTGTACCAGCACGTCCTCATCCTCACCACCTGTGCCTCCTACAAAGTGGGGCGCGCTGCACACCGCAGGGGCCGGCATGCTCTCGACCTGGGCTGGCATTGCCGCCGCGACGCGGCCCGACGCAGCCCGGGGGAGACTGGCCGCCAGAGCGCCCCAGTCCAGGCTCAGCAGGCGCAGCCCGGCACAGAGCAGCAGCAAGAAGCAGGTGTGAGCCGCCCAGCGGCCCAGCGTACCTTCGCTGGCCAGGCGTTTGAGCAGAGCGACTGCACTGCCCAGGCAGACTGGCAGCTCCCGAGGCCGGGAGTCAATTGGAGACGGTTCTGGCTCGGTGCTCACTAGAGACTCTTGCTCATCGTGTCGAGGAATTCCTTATTGGTCTTGGTCTTGCCCATTCGCTGGAGAAGCAGCTCAACGCTGTCCTCGTCGCCAATCGCGGACATCATACGGCGCAGGGTCCAGACCTTGGACAGCACTTCTGCGGGCAGCAGCAGCTCTTCGCGGCGGGTGCCGGAGCGCTCGATGTCAAAGGCCGGGAAGATGCGGCGTTCGGAGAGCTTGCGATTGAGGTGCAGCTCCATGTTGCCTGTGCCTTTGAACTCTTCGTAGATGACATCGTCCATGCGGCTGCCGGTATCGATGAGGCAGGTGGCGATGATAGTGAGGCTGCCGGATTCTTCGAGCTTGCGCGCTGCCCCGAAAAAGTGCTTGGGCGGGTAGAGGGCGACAGGGTCGAGGCCACCGGAGAGGCTGCGCCCGCTCGGCGGCACGATGAGGTTGTAGGCCCGGGAGAGACGGGTGATGCTGTCCAGGAGGATCACCACGTCCTTGCCGCACTCAACCAGGCGCTTGGCCCGCTCCAGTGCCAGCTCGGCCACGCGGGTGTGCGCCTGCACTGGCTCGTCAAAGGTCGAGCTCACCACCTCGGCGTCGATGGAGCGGTCCATGTCCGTGACTTCCTCGGGCCGCTCGCCGATGAGGCAGACCATCAGGTGAACGTCGGGATAGTTCGAAGTGATGGCGTTGGCGATGTGCTTGAGCACGGTGGTCTTGCCGGCCTTGGGCGGCGAAACGATCAGGCCGCGCTGTCCGCGGCCGATGGGGGCGATGAGGTTGATGAGGCGCGTGGTCAGCAGCTCCGGGCGCGTCTCCAGGTTGAACATCTGATTGGGAAAGATGGGGGTGAGACTGTCAAAGTTGGGCCGGTTCTTGGCTGCTTCCGGATCCAGGCCGTTGACTGCCTCGACTCGCAGCAGGCTAAAGTACTTTTCCGATTCCTTCGGCGGCCTGACCTGGCCGATCACCAGGTCGCCAGTGCGCAGGCCAAAGCGGCGCACCTGCGACTGGGAGACATAGACGTCTTCCGGTCCTGGCAGGAGGCTCGGCGCACGCAAAAAGCCGATGCCGTCGGGCATGACTTCCAGCACGCCGCCGCCAAAGATAAAACCCTGGCTTTCGGCATTGGCGCGCAGCAAACGCATGATGAGCTCGGACTTTTTCAGGCGGCTAAAGCCCGAGATATTCATCTCTTTGGCCACGTCGCGCAGTTGACCGAGCGTCTTGGTATCCAGTTCAACAATGTTCACAGTCACACTCCGTCGCAAGTACTTGGCACAGGGTTCTGCCGGCCCAAAGGCGGGCGGGCCAGACCCGGGACACAGTGAACGAGGCTCGTCGGGACGGTGTTGCGCTCCAGGCGTCGTCTATGGACCACTTTGGCGCAGTTGATTGGGGTAGTCAACCAGTCCACCAGGCGCAAATAGAAGATTGGCCGACAGAGCGATGTTCCCGCATACGCGGGACAAAAAAGAGCATCCTGGGTCGAATCGTGGGGCGCTATCGCATCATCATGCCCGCGAGAGGACTCGAACCTCCACGCCGTAACGGCACAGGCCCTCAACCTGCTGTGTATACCAGTTCCACCACGCGGGCGTCTAGCCCCAAAATTGTAGCTCATTGTGGCGAATTGTCAAACCGTTGTGGGCCGGTCTTCAAGCCAGAGCCGCACTGCATCCAGCGCATAGTGCACTGTCCAGAGGATGCCCGTCTCGCTCTGGCCGCGCGAGGGCCAGCGGCTGAGGCGTTCTTCTTCCGGAGTGAGCAGCGCAATGTGCAGGAGGGGCGGGGTCTCGCCGCCCTCCAGCACGGCCAGGCCCAGATCAGCCCCAAAGCGCGACCGAACCGCGGCGGCGATCAGGCGGACTCGCTCCTCACCAGAGGCGGCGCTTTTCGCCCCGGCTTCTTCGGTCAACGAGGCACTGTCCAGGGTCTGGATGGCGCCAACCAGCACGGCTCGCCCGGGGTCCGCCTCGTGCAGCTTGAGGGCGACCAGCCCGCGGGTCTCGGCCTCGGCCACGGCCAGGCGCAGCCCGGCCTGGCGCAGCCCGGCCACCACCACCCCGGCCAGAGTCTGCTCATCGACCCCGTAAATGACCCGGCCCAGCCGCTCCCTCACGCGCGCCTCCATCTCGTCCAGCAGGGCGGCAGCTTCCTCACGGGAAGGCGCCTTGGCCGTGATGCAGATGTCGGTCTGCCCCGGATGAGCGCGAGTGCCCACGCTGGGATTGCGCTGGTGCATCAGGTCGGTGATTTGCTGGTCGACCATGCTCTCGCCGATGCACACGCTGTGCACCTGGCGCACCAGGATCACGGCGTGCTCGCCCATCCTCTGGCTCAGGTAGGGCAGCACGACCTCCCGCAGGAGGTAGGCCATTTCGTGGGGCACGCCAGGCAGAGAGACGATGGCCTTCTGGTCGAGCTCGACGGCAAAGGCCGGCGCCGTGCCCACCGGGTTCTCGATGATCACCGCGCCGGCGGGAACATAGGCCTGGCGGCGATTGTTGGGGCTCATCGTGGCGCCACGTCGCTGGAAGAACCCTTCGATTTGCTCCAGCAGCCGCGGCTGGAACTCGAGCTCGCGCCCCGCCACCGCAGCCACCGCCTCGCGCGTTACGTCGTCGACGGTTGGCCCCAGGCCGCCGGTGGTGATGACCACATCAGCGCGCGACAGAGCCAGGCGCAGCGCCGACATGATGCGCTCGAGGTTGTCGCCAACGGTAGTGCTGAAAAAGTGGTCCACTCCGATGGCGGTAAGCTGCTGGGCAATGTGGGCCGAATTGGTGTCGACGATCTCGCCCAGCAAGAGCTCGGTGCCAATGGTAACGATCTCAGCAATCACAGGGGTACTCCGGGGACGGGCCGCATCGCCCGCTGGACGCGTGTTGCTCCCAACCAACAAACGAGACTATAGATACTCCTCGCGGCCCTGTTTCTTCAGGGCCTCGACAATCTGGCGTACGTCCTGCGCCCGCTCTTTGGGGCACACCAGCACGGCATCTTCGGTGGCCACGATGACCAGACCCTCGACGCCCAGGGCCGCCACCAGCAAGCCCGAACTGTGCACAAAGGTGTCCTTGCAGTCGATGGCTACCGGAGCGCCCTGGAGGACGTTTCCGGCGGCGTCGGGGTGCGACCGCTCGGCGACAGAAGTCCAGCAGCCTACATCGTTCCAGCCGATCGACGCCGGGATCATGGCCACGTTGCGTGCGCCCTCCATAATACCCACATCGATGGAAGTGCTCTCCACCTGCGGCCACAGCCGTGCGATGGCGGCGTCCTGGTCAGGGCTGTTCAGGAACGGTTCCAGCGACTGGAGCTGCGCATAGAACACCGGCCGCTGCCGCCGGAACTCTTCTAGCAAGGCTTTGACCTGCCAGATAAAGATGCCGCTGTTCCAGAAATAGTCGCCGCTCTCGACAAAGGAACGGGCCAGCTCGGCGGCGGGCTTTTCGGTAAAGCGCAGCACCCGATAGAGCTCGTGCCCGTCCGCCTGGCGCAGGCGAACACCGCGTTGAATATAGCCGTAGCCAGTTTCGGGGGATGTTGGCGTAATGCCCAGCGTCACCAGGTGGCCGTCCTGCGCCGCCTGCGCCGCCGCCAGCAGCACCGAACGGAATCCCTCTTCATCGTCGATGGCGTGGTCGGCGTGCAGCGAAATCATCACCGCGTCTGGCTCGCGCTGGTGGATGATCTTGGCCATCAGACCGACCGCCGGGCCGGTGCCGCGGCCCAGGGGCTCGACGACGATGTTGTCTTCCGGAACAGCTCCGAGCTGACAGCGGGCCGTCTCGGCATGCTCGGCCACGGTGATGACCATGACGTGATCATCTGCCACCAGCGGCTGGATCCGGCGATGGGTCTCGGCCAGGAGCGTGCGGGGTCCGCAGACGGGCAGCAGATGCTTGGGCAGTCGCTTGCGGCTAAAGGGCCACAGGCGCGTTCCGCCGCCGCCGGCGAGAATCACGACGTAGAGGGCTGGCTTGGTGGTCACGACGGTTCCTGCTTTCGCCACCGGTAGGTCACACCGTTGGGTTCTAGTCGACGACGTAGCGGACGCCGGCTTCGTGAGCCAGCACAAAGCTCATACCGCCGGCCTGGCGCACCATGCCCTTGAGTTCCATCAGGGTCAACGCACCGGTCACCTGAGCGATGGGCAGGGCGGCCACCCGGGCGATCTCGTCCACGTGCACCGGCTCATCCGAAAGCTGCTTGAGCAGCTCACGCTCGGTGGCGTCTCCTGGCACGATCACGCGCTCCTGGAAAGTAGCGCTGACCATGCTCAGGTTCAGCTCCTCCAGGATATCGGCCGCCTTGAGCACGAGCTTGGCCTCACCGCGCTGAATGAGCTGATTCGTGCCGCTGCAGCCGCCGTCCAGAATGCTGCCCGGCACGCTAAAGACCTCTCGTCCCTGCTCGAGGGCGTGATAGGCGGTGATGAGCG